>OGGX01000010.1_pt1 | contig 160205 bp, 197 predicted proteins | sample 1571331 | NCBI WGS metagenome assembly OGGX01 (sample SAMEA2582056, study PRJEB24529) | metagenome | biome: Human gut stool | place: China | collected 2011
ATTAAAGTGAAAATAACAATATAAATACATGTAAAATTATGGGAAAGAAAATGATAACAATACCATTTGATTTAGAGTTGGCAAAGAAAATCAACAATGGTGAGCGCAATGGAATGATTGTAACGGATGGCGATAATTACAGAGTAGAGTTTGTGTATCATAGGGAAGAGTCTTTCCCAATCCTAGGAGTTATCCATACTGATCACGGCATAATATCAGATTGGTTCTCAAATAATGGATTCGGAGGAAAGAATTATAGACTTAAGCTTAAAGTTCCAGAATATACCACATTCAAGGACGGAGATGTATTGAGTAATGAACAGGGTGATTACCTGTTTATATTAAATACGAACGGAGAATATCTTACATCTTTTCATGCATCATGGAAGAAGGGGAGGGGAGTCGTGATTCCTAGAAAAGCACATGCTGATTGTAATAATATTGAAAAATACAGACTTGCTACTGAGGATGAAAGGCAAAAGTTTATTGATGCTCTTAAAACAAGCAAAGAGCCTAAAGCCAAAATGTATTTGAAACAATTCTTTGATATTGAAATAGAACCAAAATATAAATTCAAGCCATTTGATAAAGTTTTAGTAAGAGATACAGAAGACGATGATTGGCACGTAAGTTTGTTTGTTAGGAAAATTGCTGATGCTCAATATAAAGAAGAAAGATATGAATGCTTAAATGGGACGGGATGGATCTATTGTATTCCTTATGAAGGTAATGAACATTTTTTGTAAAAAACATATTAAAATGGAAAATAAAGAACAGGATTTTATCAATCGATATAAAAATGTGCAAGAATCCATTGTGAAGGCAATGGACAAGGCATTAGAACGGGCAATAGGGAACAAGGCAATAGATTTCGAGAAGTGTGAAGGCAATTATTTGGACGTCTATCCTCTTATCGGGGCGGTCTTACAGAAGGAGCTAAGGAGTGTACTTGGTGAAAATGTGAATAAGAGTATATCCCGGAATATGAAAATAAAGGCGACCAAGTACAGAAATGATTACAGGGTATGGTTGGACTATGCAGGAGATTACAGAAACGAAAATATAGAATAACATGAAATATCAAAATTTTATGTGCCCTTATGAGCTTGCATTAAAGTTGCATGAGTTGGGTGTAAATTCAGAGTCAGAATTTTATTTTGTGAAAGAGATGAAAGGAGGGGGATCCCAAACAGAATCAGTTACACAAAATACAATGAGATATTCATACAGAAAAGAAGGAGACCTCATACCGGCTTATATGAGTCATGAACTTGGAGAGATACTACCAAGTATGATAAATATCAGTAAATCAAAAATATGGGATGACTGGTTGCAATTGACACAATATTTCCCGAATAAGGATAGCGAATACTACGAAGCTGCCTATGTTCGATACGATGCTTACAATCCACAAACAGAAGTGTATAGTGGATTTGGGGATACAGAGGTAGAATCGAGAGCGATGCTACTTATTGATCTATTGGATAAAAAGGTATTAACATTAAGTGATCTAAAATTAAAAAGTTTAAATAGAATATGAAGACAGTAAGATTATCTGACTTCTCTCCTTATGATAGGGATAAGGGGAAGACGCAAGAGTTGCGTCACAAATTCAGGAATCAAATACTTGAATATTGGGGAGAAGATACCGGGATTTTGATAGGAATAACCATGGTATATGAAAGACATTTGTGGAACGAGGAAGTTAAAGTAATATGATTATGGACGATAATAGGATAATGGAAGCGGCTAAATTGATAGCCAACTCCTCAGCAGCCTTAATACAGGCTATAGGGATGATGAGTGAGAATATAGAGAGGGCTAACAGAGGGGAATCTCTGGCTTATACCGAAGATCAGTTTATGAAACTAATTCAAGATAACGGAATAACGTATAACGATGTAATACAAAGGGGGTGGATATGAAAAACGTAGAAAGAATAAACGCATTAAATAAAGTTTATTATGAATAGAATGAAAATATTTTTTAATTACTTATTCTTTAGGGATATGGGTAATCTTGGTGAGGGATGTCTTATAAGCGCATTCATCTGGCTTATGATCATGCTTGTCATTATTGGGGTCTTTTGCTTATACTAAAGATCATTTCATGAAAATCAGGATAACGTATAACAATGTAATACAAAGGGGTTAGAGATTATGAAGGACGTAGAAAGAGTAAATGCATTAAATAAAATGCTATTAAATGCGAACGTAGTAGCTTATGGAGCTATGGTTGATTTGATCAAGAGAACAGGGAGACTTGATCTTGATATGAGTAGCGTAGGCCATATAGATGATTTTCCGGCTGAAATAAGGATCTTTACCGATAACGGGTTGATTTGTTTATCTATAACATCCGTGTATTTATCGGGGGAAGATAATTTGATGGTCGATGGATATGATGACGATAATGAGAAAATTGAGGGAGTGGATGTTTATTACGACCAGATAAGTGAGATAGTATATCTAGCTAAAATCATATTAGAAGAAATGGAGGAAAAAGATCATGGGGAAAACAGTTAAAACAGATATGGAATATAAGGAGATATTAGAGAAATCATTATCAGCTATCCAATATCTAAGGATACATGGATTCTCGACGTACATGGAATCGGATGGGATTGTTAATAGGATAATGATGTTCAAGGATAAGAATGAGATGAGGGATCGAAGGATTAAATCAATTCTATAGTGGTTGATCATAATGGTAGAGAGATATAAGTACAAGTGTATTGATGCTTATGAGGAGCCGGAGAATCCAATGGAATGGTTGCCGTGTCCACGATGCGGCCTCCGGCCTCTGGTCTGGGAGTTCGATAACGGGAGAGCCACGGCGTGCGGGTGCGGGACAGACTGTTATAGTCATTGGAGCGTGCAAGCGGAAAGTGTTATGTCGGTCATAAAAAGATCTGATAACGGTAAGTCGGCTGAGGCGTATGATATTGATGAACTTAAAAATAACTGGAATCATTGGGTGAGGACAGGGGAGATACTGTTTACGCCGGGAAATGGGAGATGGTAATATAATTAACAATTTAAGACATGGATCATTATTTGGATACAATTAAAACAATATTAGATAGATGTGATGATAACAACACATCTCCTAGTATTGATGACATGGAGATAATAAAAATAAACCTATGCAGAATAATTCAAACTCGTTACGGAATAACTCAGTTATGGTTCATCCCGTTGATAGAAAGAATACAGAATGCTTGTTGTAGACATTACGATGATGTTGATATGTTATGGGAAAATTTTGTTAAAAAAATGACTGAATAGGAGGGATAAATATGAGTACAAAAACAAGTAAAGAATATAAAGCGATAAAGAATTATATCCATAATGAGCTTGGGCTTACGAAGGAAGATATAATCAATGCAATTAGATCTGATATAAGACAATATGTTGAGAGGTGTATACGTAATACTTACGGGAATGATAATAATTTAGAGCGGTGGATTAAGGTTATGGTGGAGAATGAGCTTAAAAACAGAGATTTTAATGTCATTCCAAGAATGGTAGAGAAAGTATTAAAAGATAAGATGTTAAACGATATAGAGATTGTTGTAATAAACAAGAATTTAAATGATTGAGGATATGGAGAATAAGGATATTTTAGATAAGGTAAGAATGAAGGGCATGAACCAGGGGATATGGCTGGCGGTTCAGGAGCTAGCCCACGACGGGCGATGGACGCAAGCCGCGGAGGAGCTGATATCTTCTTGTGGATTGACCGAGGATGAATGTAGGAAGCTGCAAGAAGAAAGCGAATCATTCAATGATGAGATGATTAAGTTTATTGACAATATGTTTGGACGTGAGAATATGATAAGTGAAGGCAGTACTATAAGTGAAAACGATACTATATGTATAAATATTAAGTATCATAAAATAGGGGAAGTCTTTAACTATAAAGTTGGTATGTCTGAAATGACATTAAGAGTAGATAAGTGTGATAGATGTTCGGGATGCGCTTTTGAAAATTATATATATGATTGCGTAAAATCAGGTTGCTTGGGATGCGAAAGGGAAGATGGGGAGAGTGTTAGATATACAATAGTTAATACATAATTTACAAAGCATCATGAATGGAGAGAATATAATACCTAAGATAACAGACAAACGTGGGATGTTATGGGAACAGCCCCATAGGAGATACATAGAAATTGATGAGGAATACGCTTTAATGACCAAACAAACCTTTGAGGGTCTTAGAGAATATTCAGTAACGATCCCATCGGGGGAATATGAAGGGAAGATGTGGAAGGCCAATAGAGGAGGTATATGGTATCTATATTGGTATGATCATGACGATAATCCATCAATGATCAAAATAGAGCGAAGAGAAATATTGTTACTTAATTAATACAAAATAATATGGGAGATAGAGTGCAAGAAGCCAAAGAAGAAGGCATAAGACAAGGAATATGGCTATGCATACAAAAATTGGTGGAACTGGAAAGGTTTGATATGGCAAAATATTTTATGATATCCTTTGGATTTAATAAAAATGAGTGCGAGGGGTTATTAGATAAAAATGGTCTAAACGATAAAATGGATGTATTTATCAACCGATTATTTAACGAAAATAATCATATAAGGTATTTGAAGGATATAGGATATCATAAGATAGGTAATATATTTAAATATAATACCGGCATGGAGAAAATAGAATTGGAGGTAATAGAGATTGATGATAGCAGTTGTGATGGATGTGTATTTAATAACAGGGGTTATTACTGCATGTATTCTTGTTGTTGCAATATAGATAGGGAAGACAATACAGATGTCATATACAAAGAAGTAAAAAGATCATGAGTTTAATAGATAAATTAGAGGATTTGGTGATCAAAGTAGACACCGAATACCAAGAGAAGATGGAGGCGGTGATCCGGGAGATAGTTCCGGGGATGCCGGAAGGGAACGTGCGCCATGCCGCCGAGTGTATGTGTACGGACAGGATGGGGAGCATGATGGATATCGATATTTATATATTAAAGGAAGAGGATAGACCTTACGAATGCCATTATCTAAAGGATCTGCTGGAGGATAGGGTAGCTAGAATAGCCAAAATGCATGAGGATGAAAGTTATACATACAATATGGATGATAATTATTGGTGCGCCACATGTGGATCCCATTCTCATAAAAAGGATTCCAAGACAGGGTATTGTTGGTATTGCGATACAGTTAATTGGGTTAAAGAGGATGGGAAGGATGTTGGAATATAAAAACAAGCAATTATATAACAAGGAGGAATAAACATGGGAAGAGGTGTTAATACAGGCGCCTTGTCTCCGGTCGGCGGTATCGGGGAAATACGAATGCGAGCAAACCTGCGAAAAATAGTGGCGTACAAAGATTTCGCGAAACAGATGGTCATGGCACAATACGAATGATAGAGGAGATTGGTGATTAAAACATTAAATAACATTAAACATGAAAAAGAGTAGAAGAATTGTAAAGAAAATGAGCAAGAAGAGCCTTATCAACAAGAAGGCTCTTCGGTATATTATCGCAAACAGTAATTTATGTAAACATGCGATAAGAGAATTGGAATTAGCCGGATATAGCAAAGAAGAGGACGGTCCTAACAAATGGATGCGCGAACAGGTAATAGAAGCTGTCGCGCTGTTCTCTTCTCATGGTAACAGCGGATTCTCGGCACCATTTGAAATCAATCTCGTCAAGAAACTTTGCAGTTTTGATATAATCTCTCCTTTGAGATTTGACGATGGCGAATGGGAAAAAATAGGCTTAGACGGGAGTTGCCAGAATAAAAGAAAATCATCGATATTCAAAGAGCCGGACGGGAGTATCCATGATGTTGATGCATTTTCAAAAGTTCCTGTAAAAAAGTTTTTATTCGCCACTCGAACGTGGACGGAGAACATCCATAAGATAGGATGGATAGGAGGGTTGTTTGAGACGGACGAAAACGGAATACTCACTGGAAGATATTTTGGTAGATGTAATGTAAAAGACTATCAGAACGGATATATGCCAAAAGGCAAGAAAGAAATACCATGCAGGGAGATAGAGATATCGCCGGACAATTGGATTATGACAGTTGAATCAAACAATGAGGCTTTGATTGAATTGTCAAAGATTTATGATATAGTCTGGCGACAATGCCCTTGCTTGAAAGGCATAATGAATACCAACGTTACACCGGAACTTGAAAGATTGGCATGCGAACAAATGAAGGGATAAACAATGAATGACAAATTTGTAGACATGCCGAAATGCATGGCGGACAAATACGAAAACGCCGACTTTATTGCCAGCGATCCAGTCCAGTTCCCAAGGCGGTATTCCGGGCGGGACGCGGAGGTCAGTGGGTTCATTACTTCGTGGCTCTCGTTCGGGAATCGAAAGGCGATCATCGGGGCGGCGGAGATGAGGAAATGTCTTGATAAGATATTTGATTTGGCGATTGGTGAAAGGCTTAAATAATTAAACACAAAATCATATAAGATGATAACTTCTATAAGGATAGACGATAACAAGAGGACTCCATTTGAATATACCTCAAAGATAAAAGCGTTAAAAAATGGCTCTGAGTTTATATTCAAGCCCGGCGTGAATGTGATTGTAGGCAAGAACGGGAGCGGGAAATCAACCCTCCTGAATATGATATCGAAGTACATGTTGTGCGAGAAAAAGATGTGTTCTGAATTACCGTCAGAAGCATTGTATTTCCCGGATATATTTGATGATGACAAGGTGCTTGACGGGATCAGTATTAAGTCGGATTATATCGGGAAGGTATTCCATCTCCTACAGCAAACTGAAATGAGAAAGGATGATATATTGGATAATATCAATAATTTAAGTTTGTATATGAATGGAGCATCTAGGTCCTCTGGGGAGAAGAACCTTCATGCCATGAACTCGCTTTTTGATTTTGTGTTTAACCAAGATGAGTATGCGTTTCCGATACAGAAGCTTATGGAATTTAAGAAAAAGTCAAATGAGTTCTGGGCAAACAGGATCGACAATCTTTTAAAATACTACAAAGACAATCATGTGGTATTAATGGAGAAGGATTTTGAGTATACAATCCTTATGGATGAGCCGGACAGGAATTTAGATATTGACAATATCATGGATCTGTACAAGGTATTGTCATTTCATAAACCGCAAACACAAATTATAGCCGTAATTCATAACCCGGCTTTGATTTACAAGTTGAGCAAGCTGGATTGCGTGAACTTTATTGAGATGACAAGAGGGTATTTGAATAAAGTCGTTGATTTCATGAATAAATAAGGTGATTATATAAAGGATTTATAATTTATTAAAAGATAATGATATGAAAATACAAGTAGAATTAAATTTGGAAGATGTATTCGAGGAGGCTATAAACAACGAGGCGACGTTGAAAGAGGAGTTTACAAGCTCGGTCAGGTCGGCTGTAGTACGTGAGCTTAAAGAAAGGTTCAAGAATGAGTTGATGAGGGAAATATCCAATCCGATATCAGAGAAGATTGAGAATATAGCGAGAGAATCAATGAACGATCTCGTCGAGAACGCCAGCGAGAAGAAATATAGATTCAGGTTAAATTATATGGATGAGGAGTTGACAGTAGATGAGTTTATAAGATACAGGATGAACAAAGTTGTAGACAGCAACATCGAGACAATGATAGAATCAAAAGCCAAGTCTTTTGTCAATGAGTTAAGGAAGAGATATGATATGGCGTTCGCTGCCTTTGTCGTAGATAACATGAGAAAGCAAAATATGTTGAAGGAAGATAAGATAGCTGAACTGTTAAAGGACAACCCAAATGAGAAATAGGGAAGATGCCAAAGGAAGGCGGCGATCTGTGCTCATGACGCCGCCCGTACCGGATAAGGTCAGGGTATTGTCCCCGGCATGGTATAGGGCGGCGGTGGAGTTTCAAGGTAGGCCGGAGCAGGAGCGACTAGCCTTTTGCTCGTGGTATTGTTGTTGTGGAGGGTGTAATTTGTGCGCAGATATAAGCAAATACAACATAAAAGGGCTTAAGATATATGGAGGATAATAATATGGAGATGGAGGAACTTAAAAACATAAGTATATGGGAAAGATAATAGGAGCGAAAGTAAAAACTCTTTGTCCCTTGAAGAGCAAAGGAGGTACAGTCATAGAAAAAGGGGAGATATGTACTATAACCAAGAGTTATAAAGGATATGGTATTCGTACCGATGATTATCGGGAGATAACCAGAGTGGATAAATGTTGTGTTGAGTTTATCAAGGGGTAAAATATGGTTGATAAAACAAAAGAAGCATATTAACTATTAATAATGTTTATTTAATTTAATTCAAAAACAAAATGTCTACTTTTGTAGACACATAAAAATTACACATATGAAAAAGGGTAAATTTGTAAAGGAGTTAGAGAAGATCATCGATAGGGTTAAGGCCGAGGATGATGGTTTCGAGTATGGTGGTAAAGTTGTCTTCTATAAAGAAGATGATGATAGCTATGAAATCTGGGCAAAGAACATTGAGATGGATATGATGGTAGAGGCCAATGCTATGGCTAGTATGGATGATAAGACTTTCGCTTGTCTTATGGGTGAGGTCTATAAACAAAAGTTTACAAAGGCTATAATGATGTCGGAGGATGAGGATGATGAAGACAATTGATAAGATGACCGATCAGGAGATATATGATCTTACTGATGAACAGATAGAGAAATTGATTGTAACAAGATGTGCGGAGGAAGGTGTCAGGTTTATAGATGAGCCTCCAGTCATGAAGACGTATGGCTATAAATCTATTTCTCCATCTCATTTCTTCTACTATTTGGAGGGCTTGAATATAGCCGTTCTTGATCAGGATGATGCTATTAAAATAGCTAAGTTCTTAAGTGACTTTGATCTATATAGGACTAGATATGATTTCACCGTATCCAATGAAAAGCTATACAGCAAATTGGATATAATTAATATCAAACATACTCCGATGTTTGATACGAAAGACGAGGAGACCTATAAGTCTATCAAGGATAAGAACGATAAGATTGAGGCGGAATATAAAGACCAGCTAGAGAGATATGAGAGAAATATGAAGAAAATGAGTAAAATTCGGGCCGAGATATGGGATAAAGTAGCCGATATAAGACATAGGATTGATAATATGAACTATCTTAGGTCGCTTTTTGCAAGGGAATATCTACCACTGGTGGATAATGATACGGATAAGGCTATGATATTTTTCAAGAAGGCTTATGGCGTGGATGATGATACGGAAAGATATATTCGTGAAGGAATAAAAGATTATCCTTTGTTTAACAATAATATAGATTAAAATGCACAATTGGTTTAAATGTACGGTTTCTTATGAGACCGATGCCGAGAACGGCATGAAGAAGAAGGTAAAGGAAGAGTATTTAGTAGATGCCTTTTCTTATACCGAATGTGAGGCTAGAATCATAGAGGAGATGAAGCCATTCATATCCGGTGAGTTTAGCGTTGATATCAAACGATTCCGGATAGCGGAATTGTTTGCCATGGATGGAGACCGGTTCTATAAGGTCACGGCTGATTATATTACGATAGACGAGAAATCGAACAATGAGAAACGCAAGGCGTTTAACTACATCGTTCGGGCCAATGACCTTGATCATGCCAAAAAGAATTTCGAGGAAGGCATGAAAGGAACCATATCAGATTTCGTTGTAACTTGTATCAAGGAAGAGAAGAAACTGATGGACTTCTACGAGTTTGATGGTAAGATCAGGAATCCGGAGAAACATGAGAATAGTAAGCAATAAAACTAGCTATGAGACCACATCATCCGTCGCCGAGAAGTTGATGGAGATAAGCAAGATGGAGGGTACGATTTATCGTATCCTCACATTGTCTAACAAAACTTATCTAGCTTCTAAATTAGGATATAGCAGATCGGGGTTCTATAAGAAGATACAAAACAGGAGTTTTAATATCCGGGAACTAGCTCAGATATTCGATACGATCATCAACTTCAAGGATCAAGATTGGACTGAGGGTAAGATTAATAGGCTTAAGAGGTATAGGGCTATGAGCCTTATGGAGTTCAACAAAAGTTATAAAAAGAAAAAGGCATGAGAGGTAGGATGTTACCGTGTGAGAGATGTGGGAGGATGGTAACCATAAGGAGTAAGGGGTTGTGTCCCGCGTGCAGAGCCAAGGAGCTACCGCCAAAGGAAAGGGCGGCGATACGGGTGAAGGCCAAGCCAAAGGGGAAGAGCCTAGCCGTTTTCTTTGGCGCCCATGTGGCTAGATTGAGTATGACAAGGAGATCTGCTACCGGCGCATACATACCATGCCCGGGGGTAAGCAACATATGCCACTTATACCCTAAACGGAAATATAAATCAGTTGCTGAGGATAATGATAACATTATCTACTTGACGGCTGATGAGCATACAAGATTCGATTATCTATTAGATACGATGGATTTCAGCCGGCTCTTGGACGAGTTTGGCAACGTATGGCTGTTGGCAGCCAGAAGGATGAGGGATCTCGCACCTAAAGTCGAGGAGGATGGTAAATTAAAAACCAGATTATTATCATGGATAGAAGAAAACAAAGATTACTTTTAGACCTAGGATATAAGGCTATAAGTGACACAGTATATAGTTATGGGACGATCATGGAAGTCATAAGCGATCAAGAATCGTTTGATGAGATGAAAGTTCGTTTATCCGAGAGACACAATGTGGCTATTGCGGATGATGGAGAGATAGGATGTTCGGCTTTAGGCAAGATTTTAGGCAAGATAAAGGACGAGAATGCGTCGTCATATTATTGGCGATCATCATTACCAGTATTAAGATCATATCATACAGATCCTAAATTTACCGCTTTCTTTGGCATATTAGACGTTTTATCAACTGTCCCAAAGAAAGATATGGTCGAGGAGGAAAAGCCTGTTGAAGAGCCTAAAAACGAGCCTAACGAGGAGATGGAGGTTGAGTATGATCTGGAGACAGAGCAACAGTATTATGCCGCTGAATGGATAAAGGATATCCCGACACCTGTGTTATATAGAATGACTGTCGCCGGCAAACGTGTGTATTATGAGATGGATGTTGATGGGTATCCTATCATATACGATGGAGCCACTAACAATATCGCCAATGGGTATTGTGATACGTCCGGAGCCTTGGAGAAATGGAAGAATGAGATGAGACTCAAGGGCAAGGACCCTGATGAGTACGCTAACTATAGGGCTGATCTGGGTACTATCATGCATTATCTATTTGGGTTGTATCTGACCGGGGTTAATATAAAGCTGATCCCGACATGGATAAGGAAGGCTGTCAAGGAGGCTAAGCTAAGAATAGACAAGTATAGGATGGAGCGGATATTAGTGGACAACATTGATGAGCTGATAGAGGATCTGATATCATTTGCCATATTCTGCAAGGAAAGACATGTAAAACCTGTATTGATCGAAAAGATGTTGAGGTCAAGGAGATTGAAAGTAGCTTCTTCGGTGGACGCAGTGGTGGAGATGGATGGCGAGCCGGAGATGGTGGAGATAGAGGTCGAGACAGGAGAGTTCTATAAGACGGGAGCCAAGAAAGGTCAGCCTAAGACGGAGAAAAAGAAGATAAAGAGATGCAGGAGGATATTCGCTATATTGGACTTCAAATCAAACAGGAAAGGCAATTTCTATGACGAGTATGCTTTCCAACTTGAGTTATATAGAAGAATGATACTGGAGAACTATGGAAAGATATTGGAGATAGAGGAGATATATAACTTCGCTCCGGGTGATCCTACCGCAAAGACCAGCCAATATAAGTTGAAGAGACAGACTGACAACCCTATATTGAATATGGCTACCGTAGTATATCTTCAAGGAAAGTATAAGTTCGAGAAAACTAATTATACGGTTACATCAAGAATCGGATCCTTAGATATAGAAGGCGAGTTTGATGTTAATAAGTTGGTAAGGAAAGAGCCGCTGAGGGACTATATATATAGAGTCATGAATGAGAGGAGAGGGTGATGGAATTTAGGGAGTTCAATAAGAGCGTTCATCGGTATGAGCTGGATCATAGCAAACCAAGGAGGAAGCTGACGTGCCCGCAATGCGGCAAGGATAAGTGTTTTACGCCGTACGTGGACGTAACCACCGGTCAGATCGTTGGAGAGCAGTTTGGGGTGTGTGATCATAAAAATAAATGTGGTTACTTTAAATATCCAACAGGGAGCGAACTTGGGAACAATGATCTTTTTACCGATTCAAACAAAGTATTAAGGAGGTACAGACCTCCTATGGATCCGGATATAGCCAACTGCATTCCGGTAAGCAAGATGTTTGAGACGCTTAATCCTTTCGAGACATCCGATCTTCAGGATTATCTATCCAATATCTTCGGATCGTATCATACCAATAGGGCATTTAGCTTGTATAAGGTGGGGATGATGAGATTCGGGGACTGGGGTAAGTGCTGTGTGTTCTGGCAACTGGATAAGAATTGGGTAGTGCGGACCGGGAAGATAATGGACTACGGGCCTGACGGGAAGAGGGTAAAGGTTCCCATGGATCATGTATGTTGGGTGCATATACTGGACGGTCGGGATTACCTGCTTAGGCAATGCCTGTTCGGGGAGTTTCTTATCAACTTCTATCCCAATGACGCTCCGGTGTATATAGTAGAGTCAGAGAAGACGGCTGTTATCTGTAACATCGTGTACCCTAGTAGGTTGTTTATGGCCTGTGGCGGTATCCATATGCTGAAAAGGGAGATGATAGAGACATTGGGTAGGAGGCGGATAGTCCTGTACCCGGATAAGGGCGACGCTTTCAACGAATGGAGAAAGAAGGTAGACAAGGATATGAGGGGGATGAATATAGAGATAAGTAATTTTCTAGAATCAAAACCCAATATAAATGAGGGAATGGATATAGCGGATTATTTTATTATTAAACAAATTTACAATGGCAAAGGTAGTTGACAATTACAAGAAATTCAAGGTGCTTGAAATAACAAGACAGGAGATGATGGATAAGCTCACCAGATATGGGTGCTTAGGTATTTGCGATATGTGTAACAGACCTACATCCGTGGGCTATTATGTAGCAGTAATCAATCAATGGATGTGCGAGGACTGTTATAATGATTTCATCAAATCAGTTGACAGGTATGAGGAGGATATGAGAATAGAGAACAGGAATTTTAATAGATTCTGTGATCTATTTAATGTCAAAATACAAGAAAAGGCATGAGAGAGCTATCTTTAGCCCAGAAAGCTATGTTAAACGGATCCGTATGCCCGTATTGCAAGGCCCCATCCACTATGATAAATACGGTGGAGGGAAAGCAAGTTGGGTGCGAGAAGTGTGGGGCTTGGATGAGATCCGATCCTTTTGGGAAGCCGATGGGGAGGCTGGCTAAGCCGGATCTTCTTAGGAGTATGGATATGGCAATGACTGAGATTAATATATTTGCGTATAGAACAAAACGGGATGTGCAGGATATTTACAAAAGCCTATCTGGTGAATTGGATATACCAATAGAACATGTATCCCCATATAAGATGTCTTTGCCATCACTACTTAATACCATGAGATATATTGAAAAGTATAGCGATAATCATATACGGATATATGATAGAACCATGGTAAAGAAGGCTTGCCCTAGGCACGGAGCGGTGGTGATCGGGAGCAACGCCTGCCACGGGTGCCCGGAGTTCCTGTTCCATGTGGTAAACGACACGACCGATACGGTGGTGTGTGATATGGATATGAGTTATGGAGATCGCAAGAAGGATAAATATGAGCATTAGAGCTAATGATAATGGAACATTTGAGTATCGAATCAAATTGGATACCTTTAATAAAATGAATAATACATGTAAAATGAAGAAAGTTTATTTTGTTCACAAACCAACAGGTTTTTATGTTGGGGGCAATGTAAGTAGCGTAGAAGCTACAGTTTATAATAAAATGGTTAATATGGGGATGAGTAGCGAATTAGCCGATAAATTTAAAAAGGTAATAGGTACATTCCCTTGCACATGGGAGATACCAGATGAATTTGCGTCTGATCCATATTCGTATATGATTAAGCGTCTGGGATTGGAATATCCATCTTTTTTAAAGGAAGAGGATTTGGATATGCAAGAGAATATAGATTTTGATGATGAGGAGGACGAAGAGGATGGGGAGATCGACTGAATATTACAGGACACATCCGGAAGCCAGAAAGAAGAAGGCTGAGACGGACAAGAAGATCAACGCCAGACCTGAGCAGAAAGCCAAGAGACGGGAATTGGGTCGCAAGAACTACAAGACCGATAAGTTGAAGGGGAAGGCTTATCGGAAGGGGAAGGACCTATGCCATACGGCTAAGGGATTAAGATATAAATCAAGATCAGCTAACAGAGGATCTAAATCCGATACGGCTGGCGATAGAAACGCAAGAGGATGAGTGAGGATAGGATATGGAGGTCATCCAAGGAGATTATCATGGATGCCTATGAGAGGATAAGAAAGTATCAGTCGGGGGAACTTCTCCCGGCTCATACCGGATATCCTTATCTGGATAAGGCTTTGCTGGGGGGATTTTACCCCCAGCATGCGGTAGCCATAGGAGCTAGACCCGGAGTCGGCAAGTCTTATTTGGCGCAGAAGATCATGAGCAATGTGATGAATGTCAATATCAATCCACAGGCAGATGATTATGTATGGTTAAGATGTGAGTTTGAAATGAACCCAGAAGATTTGATGTTACGTTCACTATCAAAAAAAATGGGGAAAGACATACAAGATATACTCCTTAACGAGATGTCAGAAGATGAGGTAAAAGAAATGCAGAGATGCCTCAAGGAAGAGAACTCTAGCAGAATAACATACATCCCTAAACCATCAACCGTAGATGAGCTTCAAAACTTTCTATGGAATGAGTATATGCCAATAAACAAGGATAAGAAAATGGTATTCGTGTCTATAGATCATACGGCTCTAGTACAAGGTTCAGGAGACGCCAAAAGAAATATCGACTCGCTGATAACCATGTGCAATATAGCTAAGAGGACTTTTCCTAATATTTTCTTTCTTATAATATCACAACTTAATCGTGATATTGAGGGAAGACGGGATCCTAAGGATCATATGCCAAAACAATCTGATTTCTATCAATCAGATACATTGGGGCAATTGTGTACGGCTATGGTAGCGTTGAATATCCCAAAGAGATACGGCTATTCATCATACATGCAATTCCCGCAAGGCTGGTATCCCAATCTGGAACGTTTTAAGAGTGAATCAAGGCGTTCTTTCCGTGTAGATGGACTTATATTCCATCATATAGTAAAAGTCCGTCAGAGATCGTTAGAAGAGATTGAGGCTATACATGTGGATATCATGAAAGGATATGAGCGATATTATCCTGATGGTGGAGTAGTACGCCAAGAAAGACCGGGAGGCTCGGACGCCCCAGTGGGTAGCGGCAAGCCGGACACGACTGTGGTGACGCTACCGCCCCCGCCTCCCAGTATCCCGTTGGAGCAACAATATATACCGCCCAGTGATGATTTCAATGTAGTACATGACGAAACACCTTATTAAGCATGAGATTGAGAAAAAATTTTTTGCTTGTCATCATAAAAGGGATGGAGATGTTATTAAAAGCCAATTTCTCCACCGAAAACAAGATGGGCATACGAGAGATCATATCCTCATTAAAGGAAATGGCCGAATACAGTATCAGGTATATCATAAACCGGGACAGGGAGAAGGAGATCATGAGCATCTGTGATGAGGTATCCAATAAAGTACAGGAGTATAAAAGAATAAATGACAACTCAATGATATTGGAATTGGAGAACCTGAAAAGGGAAGTCGTGGCGGTGGAGGATCTTCTTAGCTCTTATAAGGGCGTTCTTGACGCCGAGCTGGTGATAGCCGAGGATGACATCAGGATCATACGGGACAAGATCGCTATAAGCCTGAGGGAGGACGGGACATGTAAGAGCATGACTGACGCCGATAAAAGGGCTAGGGTGGACGTAAGATACGAGAGGGCGTTAGAGGATTATAGGATCCTTCTAAGATGCGCCAATACGGTTAGGGCTAAGATGTCGGTTGTAGGGCATCTTAACCAATCTATAAATCAATCTATATCAGTTGGTAGAGTTGGTATGGCTAATGAATCTTATACGGTAAAACAGTATGAAAAAGGGAAAGAGATTATCGAAAGCAGACGCCCTTAGGGTGTTGAGAAGAGCTTACGATCTAATAAAGAATGATAATTATACATTTATGTGCAGAGCAATAGAAAAGGCAGCGGTTGAATTATCACTTGCTGAAAGATCATGTGTGGCGTGTTATCTTATACCAGAACTGAAGATGTTCAAACCTGTAAACAGAAAAAATGGAGGTTTTTGGTTTCATTCATCAAAGAAAAACATAAGGTTACATATAATAGATACGCTAATAGATATATATAACGGAAATGATCATCCCGATATAGTCGAGAGGGTAGCCAGAAAGATCAGGTCAATATTTTAACTCATTAGCTTATGTATATAAATTTTGAACAGATGATGACATCAGGATTAACGATGTCTGATGTCGGGTATCTTTTGATGATCCGGCAGAAAGAGGAGATGGCTAGCGTCATTCCAAAGGAGAAAATAGACAGCTATAAGGCGTCTGGTTATATCGAGCTTCAAAAGAACGGGAAGTGGAAGATAACACCAAGGGGAGGGTCGCTGCTGATGCTGATAGAGACACCCGGTCTGACACCGGAGGTCGAGGGGATCCGGGACCGTATCGTTGGGGTATATAACGATATGGGGAAGGATACAGGGGCTATTAAGGAGGTAGAGAAACGGCTCGTATGGTTCGTGGCTAATACCAACTTCAAGGAAGAACCTATAGTAAGAGCCGTAATATCCCACATAGATCTTAAACGTGAGTATACGATGAGATTGGATAACTTGATCTGGAAACCATCAAATGTGTATAGCGTGCATATGAGTTTATCGGAATCAACGTTATTCGATACGATCATAAAAATGTATGGCATGACGTCTGACTTGTATCTTAGGGAGAACAAGAACAAGGAGCTGGCATGGTTGTTCGCCATAAGCCGGCTTCCGGATCCCCCAAAGAGAATGGATAAGGAATACGCTATCACAGGCGATGTTAAGATGGATATCGAAAGGATATCGGATATAAAAAAAGAATTAGGTAGAAGATTAAAAATGTCGATTTAGTATGGAAAGAAAAGAAGTTGAAAAAGTAGTCAAGGAGGCGATATTCGAGAAGATGGGTGAATTTAATGGTCTTGATCATGCCGCTCAGATAATGAACGAGGATAAGCTGGATACGGATATGGCTATGGATTCCCTTGATTTTGTAGAAGTCATAATGGAAGTGGAAAAGAAAACGGGTAAATGTATACCCGATGAGGCACTTAACGTCAAGCCTTATCACGAATTGACGGTAGGAGAGCTTATGGGTATGTTGTATGATTATCTAAAAGACAAATAAATGGATTTCGGATATGATGATTGGGAAGAGGGGCTAGAGACCCCTCTTGTCGATGATTGTGATGACGATCATGAGGAGGAAGAATATGATTTCAGTTAAGGAGTTAAGACCAGGCAATCTTGTAAAAGACAAAGCTGGTGATATATGGAGAGTAGGGTGCGTTACCGGTATGCGTAATGAAAGTGGATCATTAATCCTTGAACGTGAGGTTGATGATGGGATAATGAAATGGTATTCAGGGGAAGATGATGTCATGCCTATTGAGATAGACGATAACCTTCTTGACGCTATCGGTTTCAAGAGTGACAAGAATAGGGACGTATATCGTGGACACGGGATGACCATGGAGGTTTTTGGCGACGAGTATTATCTCGGACTTAGGGATATGGAGGATAACCTGAGCGAGCTTATCCAGATAAGGTATTTGCATAACCTACAGAATATTTCGATGGATTTATATGAGCGTGACATAAATACGGAGAGGCTTTATGATCGTTCCGGAGAATAACTTGCTATGCAAGACGATAGGCGGTGAGAAGGTGCTTGCCGCATCCTACTCACAGATAGACACGTTTGTTCAGTGTCCGTATAAGTGGTATAAGACTTACGTGGAGGGTCACAGATCCACGGAGAAGCATGAGGCTACGTCATATGGTACGGTTATCCACCAGACGATGGAGTATTTCTTCAAGAACGGATGCAGACCTTCTTATGAGGACATGAGTAAGGCATTTAACTATTACGCCGATATAGAGAAGATACCTTTTGATAGCGTAAAATCCCAGATCGAGTCTATGCAACATGCGGCTAGGTTAATAAGATGGATTGTGGGGTTGTTTGAGAAGGACGCTGCTGGCAATTATAAGAAGGCATGGTCCGATCTTACGCCAATGGAGAAGGTGATCCGGGGGTCGAGACCGGCCGGCGTAGAGGAGGACTTCGTCCTGCCCTATAAGCTACCCAAGCCCCTTACTTTGGATGGCGTGACGTACGATAAGGTACATATCATAGGATCGGTGGACTGGCGTGGAGAGTATAAGACAAAAGACAGGATAGCTATGTATACGATAGACTGGAAGTCCGGGAGAAAGTTATTCGATGAGGATAAGCTGCTTCACAATCTCCAGCATCCGATATACGCCTTCTACATACTGAGAAAGTACAAGGTATTGCCGGATATGTGCAGCTATTTCTTTACCCGCATGCTGGACAATCAGAACGTGAAGGTAGATAAGGAGAAAGTAGAGAGATCGGTCAAGGAACTTAACGATATTCTCCTTGACATGTATGATTTCGAGACAAATAAAATAGATAGCTATCAAGCTCACGTTTGGGACGACGCCAAACAGGGGTATAAGTACGAGAAGCGCTACCTCATGGGACGCCAGCCGGCCTGCCTTGAACCCCGCCCCAAGCCCTTGTGTTTTTGGTGCGATTTCTCGATCCACAAACAAGGGACATGCAGGTACTCATCGGATTGGGATGAGTCAAAAAGAAAGAATAAAAAAGATTAACTTTATTAAAAAGCCTAGGTAAATATCTAGGCTTTAATTATATTTGTGTCAATAAATAAATGATTATGGATAAAAACGAAAGAGAAAAACAGGTATTGGATCTTCTGATGTCTAGAAAGGATATTAGGAAATTGGTAGAGAAATCAAATGAATGTTATTCTAAAATGGATTTCGTTGGTGCCATGAAATGCCGGCAGGAGATAAAGGATATCGTAGACCGGGAATCGAAGATCATGTTGACAAAAAGCGAGTCTTTGGTGAGTTTGATGAATAACGCTGATAATGAATATAAATTCAATATGCTGGTATGGCTACATTCCATGATGTGTATGGCGGATGTATTTAACGGGATATTGGAGGATTTCAAGGATGGGGTAAGAAAAGCCAATGGCAACTCCAAGTTCGTTAAGTTCGATAATCTGGATCGGTTAATGGCAGAATGTAAGAAGGAGATTGATTACCTGATGAAAGGCACAAGTAAATCGTTCCAGATATCCTTCGCCGTAAGGAGCGATGAAATGAGAGAGATGATAGAGAATATGGTAGGGGATAATATCCGTGAGGGGTATGACGTGTTCAGTAAGGAGGCAGAGATGGTTAATGAGACGGATAGGGACAAGATCGAGGAGTTTAACAAAAGTCTGGCTCATGAATAAACACATATCAAGATGGTATATAAATTAAGATCATATCAAGAGGAATGCGTTAAAAGCATTTCAAGTTATATAAATTCCGATAGGAATGATCCGGTATTGGTTATAGGCCCAGTAGGTTGCGGGAAATCCTTGTTGATAGCGGAAGCGGCCAGATTGATGGGAGATAAGACACTGGTCTTACAACCATCAAAAGAATTGCTGCAACAGAACCACGACAAGATAACGTCGTATGGCATACCGGCTACCATCTACTCCGCTTCCTGTGGTAAGAAAGAGCTGTCTAACATGATATACGCCACGTTAGGATCTGTCAAGAAAGTTATTGGTCAGCTTAAGGAGATGGGGATCAGGAACGTATTGATAGATGAGGCTCATGCCGGGTATAGCCCGGAGGATGGTAGCGAGTTTATGACATTCATGAATGAACTGAAACCGAAAAAGGTGATAGGGTTTACAGCCACGCCATGTAGACTTAAAAACATGTCGATAGGACAGACATCATATTCCCAACTTAATTTCATCACTCGTATGAGACCGGTATATTTTAAGAACCTGATCCATGTCATACAGGTGGAGGAGATGATAAGGCAAGGATTTTGGACACCTCTTAAATATGAGACATGGGATTTCAATGGGGATGCCCTTAAACTTAATTCTAACGGCTCCGAATATACGGCTGAGTCTATTAGTGAGGCGGTGAGAAAAAACGGCTTAAACAACCTTATTTTACGTCGGTTGATGGTATTAAAGGACGTATGCAGATCTATACTGGTGTTTATGGATTCTGTTGAGAGCTGCAATACCGCCGCCGAATGGATGAACGCAAAGATATGCGCTGGCATGGCGGAAGTGGTTCACGGAGGCACGCCAAAAAAGCAGCGGGAGGCTATAGTCGAGAGATTCAAGTCAGGTGGGACGAGGGTAGTGTTCAACTATTCCGCCCTCGGTACGGGATTCGATCATCCGGGTCTGGACTGCGTGATAGTAGGAAGACCGACATTTTCGTTCTCGTCGTTTTATCAGTGGCTTGGCAGGGCGGTTAGGATAAAGGACGGTAAGGATAGCGCATTGGTCGTTGATTGTTGTAACAACTCGTCAAGGTTCGGTGATATAAGGAAACTTAGTATAGAGAACTACAAGGGGTATGGATGGGGAATGTTTATCGGCGATAAGCTAATAACTAATATCCCGATGGGGGATAAGGTAACGAAAACAGATCTGGATATCAAAGCCGCCAAGAAAGATCGTAGGAGGGGGCTGGCGCAGGGCGTAACCGCCGCCCCTGTTCCCGGAAGGCCGGATCATCCCCTTGGATCTACGGTGATGACATTCGGGAAATATTGTGGGTGGATGTTGCATTCGATCCCAGTATCGTACCTCAAATTCATAAACGAGACATTTGACTGGGATAATGATAGGAACAAGGATATAAAAGAATACATAGATTTTTTAATCAAAAACAACAGATTATGACAGGATGTATATATCATGAGGCTGATCTTGACGGAGTAATGTCAGCGGCTATAGTAAAAAAGTATTTCAAAGGGGACATTGATCTTCTTCCTTACAATTACGGCAAGGAAATACCTGACGTGAATAAATATGATAAGGTATTTGTAGTTGACGTGTCATTTGGAAACAGAACAAGATTCCTTTTCGATGAGTGGAAAGAGAAAGGTATAGATGTCGTATGGATAGACCATCATAAGACCGCCATAGACGATATGAGGGATTACGAGGTAAAGGGCAAGAGGCGTATCGGGACGGCGGCCTGTGAGCTTACGTGGGAATATCTTTTCGATGACATCAAAACTCCTAATGTGGTAGAATTATTGAGTGCTTATGATGTATGGGATCACGACAGGTTCGAGTGGAGTGATGTCATGGCGTTCCAATACGGGATGAGGGGATATTGCGGTCTTGATGTAAACATTGTTAAGGATGTACTAGATAAAGCCGATAACAACTTAGTGAATGATATGATAAATAACGGGGAGGCTATAATAGAGTATATAGTAGGGAAAAACAGAGGGGAGATGAATATGTTCTCATTCGAGGCAGATATATTTGGGTACAAGGCTATATGTATGAATACCACGGAGTTTAACTCCACCACATTCGAGTCTATGTACGATCCTAGAAAACATGATTTGATGATGCCATTTTGCTGGAACGGAAGATTCTTTAGATGCTCGTTCTATACCACCAAGGAGGAGGTGGATGTCTCAGCGCTGGCACGCAAGGCCAATCCTGGTGGCGGAGGTCATAAGGCAGCTGCTGGCTTCCAGCTTAGCGTGGAGGATATGATGGGATTCCTGAAAGAGAGGAGGATGTGATATGGTAGGATTGATATTTATTATTATAATAATAGTAATCTCCTTTGCCATGATGATGGAGGGATGGGAAAAATATGATTCACGAAAGTTTTATACAGGGTTGCTTGTGATAGGCATAAGTATCATAATGATATTTCCAGTAATGCAATATAATATGGAGAATATGAAAAACGTGTATAAATTTAATAAACTTAACGAGATGAAGCTAGATGATTACGGTTTCGGTTTATTCGAGTACAATGGCGCTCTTTATTTCAAGGAGGCAGATGAAGGGAGATGCTTTGATGTGAGAAGCGGAAATGAGGTTATTATCGGGAAAGATAAGATTGTAACGGTCTTGGAGGATTGATCATGAGAAAGCTTAATGACACCAACAGGACAAGGAAGAGGAGCGTACGGCACTCATGGATAAAGGCGGGTCCGGGGATCCAACGCTGCGCTATTTGCGGAATTACGAAGCAAAGCGAGTGGAGAGACGGGAAGACCTCGCATTGCGTATATCTATCATCTGGTGAGCTTTATTCTATGACAGGAGAGACACCGGAATGCAGGGATCTTAGTGAATTTTATTAATAAAACAAAAAGGAGTTTGAAATGAAAGAGGAATTTAGCAAATACGACAAGGTTGTTTATGATGGTGAGGTATTTGAGGTACTTGAAACCGCCGACAATACGGGGATAATGAAAATAGAACCGTTATTTGATGAGACATATAAATTTATTTGGGTTGATGAGGAGATGGTTGTCTCGTTAAGCAGGGCTATCAAGTTAAGGCTTATTGATGATGAGACGGCAGATGAGGCGATGAATTTCGGGAAGCCAAAAATAGGAGACGCGGTGGTGGAAAGCGGACCGCTTGTAGGGAAAGACGGCAGCGGCAAGGACGACCGGGCCGACGGCAAGCTTCGGTGGGATCTCCTTCCTTTGGCTGAGATAGAGGATATCGTGAGGGTATATACGGAAGGAGCCAAGAAGTACGCCGATAACTCATGGCAAGATATACCTGATGGATTTAATCGTTATCTAGGTGCACTCATGAGGCACTTGGTCGCTTATACGAAAGGGGAGAGATATGATAAGGAGGGATTCATGCATCTATCCGCCGTATGCTGGAACGCCATAGCGTTATTATATTACGATAAACATAACAAAGGGCTTATAGAATGGAAGAGTCAGGAAAAAGAGTAGTAGATGAGAGATTAAGAGCTATCGACAAAAGAACAGGTAAATACGTTAATGTAATCAAGCGCACTATTGATGATAGCCTATTCCCGATAGTTAAGTATCTCAGTTACAGTTATAATGAATTAAATTATGATTATGTAAAGAATCTGAATTTTGATGTAGACGTAAATTGGGAGCAGCGTAGATATCAGATTGTTAAGGATTTATTATCTAACAATTTCGATGGGAGAAAGATGAGTATAGATGAGGTAGATAATGCTATATTTACCGCTGATTTGATTATTAACAGATTAATAACTATTTGAGATGGTAAGAATTGATTTTTTCACGAAGAAAGACGCTGAGTACAGCGATTACATGCGATATATTATCGCCAACACATTACAGGAGTATGAGGGTGAGGTCACGTTAAACCAGATCCCGGAGAACAAAGCCACGGAGGAGGAAATATCCAAGTACGGTATAGAGGTATATCCTACTATCATCGTCAGCGGAGATAACATGGATGGCTTTAATAAACTTGAGGGGATGGCCAGAAAAGCTGATCTTATTAACGTCATGTCGTTATACGACAAGAAATAGGCTTATGACGATAAGGGATAAATATTTTGGTTGGAAAGATATATTCTTTGACAGGTTCGTGCATTGTTGTAATGAAAAAAGTGACCAACCACAAGGAAGTAATATACCTCTAGCCAAAATAAACTTCGATAACAAGACAGGATATGTGGAGGACGGGACTATTAATATAGCCGAGCTTCTTCAATATCTTTGGATAAATAATAAGGTCTATAGGTGTGAATATGCACCCATAGATATATCCTCTGTCTTGCAAACATTGATTAGATTGACCGAGAACGCTAAGTTCATATTTGACGACCAACCAGGCATACATGATATGATCCCATATAGAGGTTTTTTTCTTAGAGATGATTTTTTACCCGGGAAAGATTATTCACTTGATTTGGATAAAATAGTGAGCGGGATGGGAGGATGGTATGGGGAGGATGAGGATCCATGTTACTCGATGTTCGTCAGTCAAGATCAGATATGGAACTTGAACCCGATATTGAAGGTATTAGCTGATGAGGGATCTATTCTAGCCAAGGAACTTGGGTATGATATGAACTCATATGTCAGCGATAATGGATACACGATATACAACCCATATCTGTCATGGATCAATCATTACTATCATTATTGTCCGACATTTAATGAGGATAAGCTGAAACCTTGGGATAGGGTGGAAGACAGAAAGAATAAATTCAAGATGACGGATAAGGTTAAGAGAGGCGCCAATAATTGGTATTATTCAGGCGGGACTATATCTTGTGTGGATAATTTCTTGGGGAAAGAATACAGGAAAAATCTCCGAACCTTCATATATCGTGGAATAGTATTCTTTTTAGATCGGATATGGCATACACCATTGTTTGAGAAGATGGGCGTGAAAATGAAATACAACGCTTATTATTGTTATGCCGCTACTTCCGGGATATGGTATGATAAGGGATTCAAGGAAAGACTAGCCAAGAGGTTTAACAAGTCGCTGGGCGGCGACGGGGAACTATTCGGGGCTAACCTAGCCTGCATGGTATGTGACCGTAAGGATATCGATTGGGAGGCGCTTCGTCTTTGGCTTGACAAATACGATGATCCTACTGATAAGGGCATGGTGAATAGCCCTATTCAATTTATGTATTTATATTTATATTACACTTTTAACAAATAATTTGAAATGAAGAAGATAAATGACTGGGTTATAAAAACATTTGGGTTGAGAGGCTCATGGAGCTGGGCTAAGAAACAGATGTTAAATGGAGCGATCATTAAACGTAAGGCTACTACAGGGACATACAAAATAGCTATTGATGATGACAAGAATAGGTTACTTGTAGCCACATGGGATCATCTAGATCAAAACCCTGTATGGGAAAGGTGCCCGCATAGTTTATTAGATGAAGATGCGGTTGATTATTTTGTCACAGCTCATAAGGAATTATCATATGGAGGCATAAAGATCAGGATGAAAGATGAATTTAATTGTAACGATAAAATATCGAAAGTATGAAAAAGATTACCGATAAAGACGTAGAGGCTCTTAAAGCCGGGAAGAAGGTGACAAAAGGTTTTATCCATATGCAATTGGATGATAAGGGAAGATTGAACTTGTGGAGTGATATCAACATAACTGACAATGGTGATTATATATAACTTTACACCGGGTTTATATAGTTACGATTAACAAACGATACCGGAGGTACGCCGGGAATTAAAGCACGTGAAGAGACCTCTTTAGAATCAGTTTCGTGTAAGCGGATTCAACAATGTCCCTATGAAGCATGAAAATATGCTTTTGGTGTAGAAAAGTATATAAGTACCTAACATTATAATATAATTTAAAAGATGGCAAAGAAACAGTTAAAGATCCCGTTTAAGGACGGGAGACCATGTAAATGGGTTAAGGATGTTCATGATGAGGAACGTGATAATTATGAGTTTGATGAATGCCTTGAGATACACGGATTCGTTCGTGGACGCTCTTCGGCTGTAATGATATTAAGACCGGCAAATGATCATGGGGAGGATTTTAATTATGCCAAAAGTGTCTATTACCAAGTATTCTTGACAGACAGTAAGGAAGTAATACAGAATATGATGCATGGAATCATATATGGTAAATGGACTTTTGTTAAGAGAGGCGAAAATTTTGGTATAAAATTGGTTAAGGTCTTACCTAAGATACATAAAATATCCCTTGATATGATCGCAAAGGATATTTTTAGACCATGAAAATAAATAAAAACAGGATTTATGAAAGCGGAGAAAAATATGACAGTGCAAGATTTGATAGACGAATTGATGCTTGTCAAGGATAAGAGTAAGGAAATAAGGGTTGTTATAAATACGAATGATTATATAACATCCTACCCTGCCTCTTTATCTGATATGTCTATAAAAGAGAAGGGAGATATAGTCAATGATCATTTTGATGATACAATTGCTATAGAATTGCATAAATAAACGATAAACAATATGAATGTATTATCATTGTTTGATGGGATATCATGTGGATATCTAGCATTACAAAGAGCCGGTATACCTATTGGGACTTACTATGCCTCAGAGATAGACAAGACATGCATAAAGGTAAGTCAAAAACATTTTCCTAATATTATTCAATTAGGGGATGTTAATAACTGGAGAACATGGGATATCCCTTGGAAAGACATAGATCTGGTCATGGGAGGGTTCTGTTGCCAGAGCTTCTCTAGCTCAGGCAAGGGTAAGGGATTCATGGACGCTCGTGGAAGGCTTTTCTTTTGCTTCTCGGACATCGTAAAGCATTTAAGGAAGGAGACCAAAGGTAAGGTCCTGTTCTTGGGCGAAAACGTCCGGATGCGGGATGAGCATCGCTGGGTGATAACGGAAGAGCTGGGCGTGGAGCCGGCGGAGATCGATAGCGCCTTGGTCTCGGCACAGACCCGGCATCGTCTTTATTGGTGTAATTGGCCGGTAGAAATGCCGAAAGACAAGCATATATCATTGGATGATATTTTAGAGCATGATAAGGGATGGAATCCGGGAGCCATAAGAGGGAGATATATAGGGACCATTGTCGGTAGAAGGATAGGAGAGGACGGGTATCGAAAGGATTGTGACATGGGCATAAAAATAACGCAATGTCTGGAGATAAGAAAAGATAAGAATACCACTCCCATCAAGAAAAGTAATTGCCTGACAACAGTCATGAAAGATAACGTGATCTCATCACTACCTCCCGGAAGATATCCTAACGCCTTTGACATGAAAGACAAATTCAGATACCTGACCCCGGTGGAGATGTGTAGGCTACAGACATTGCCGGATGATTACCTTGACGGGATAGCCCCAAATACGACCATGTCTTTAGCGGGCAATGGATGGACAGTGGATGTGATAGCCCATTTGCTAAGGAGCATCGAACGTAAGTAGATAAATGATATTGTAAAGGAATTTCGCAAGATTACTGATGAGCTTATGTTCGGGTCATTAGAAACGGATATAATGTGACATGTGAAGGTAAACACGAGCAAAATGAGACCATACGGAAGAATCAAGACAGTTAAGGGATCTTTATGGAAAAAGGATATACATCCACCGAAAGGGCACAAGAATTGGTGGGATGACATATGCGATCCTGTACCTAGAAGTACTATGAAGCTTAAATTTAAAACAGAGTTAAGAGATGATTATAAACAAGAAATGGTCAATGCCGAACAGCGAGACATTCAGCATAAAACCGATAAGGGAACTTATAGATAAATATCGAGAAGAAGGGATGGTTATAGTGGATCCATTCGCCAGAAACAGCGATATAGGGACAATCACCAACGATCTTGACCCTGATACTAAAGCTATGTATCATAAAGACGCCACAGACTTCCTGCGTGGTCTTAAGGATAATATGGCTGATATGGTATTATATGATCCACCATATTCTCCGAGGCAGGTATCTGAGTCGTATAAAAGACTTGGAAGATCTGTTAATATGCAAACAACGCAATCTAGTTATTGGGCTAGGCAGAAGAATGAGATAGCTAGGATCACCAAGAAAGGCGGGGTGGTCATTACCTGCGCATGGAACTCCGGCGGTATAGGGGCCGGTCTTGGTTTCGAGCAGCAGGAGATTCTTCTCGTGGCTCATGGGGGATGGCATAATGATACGATCGTTACTGTAGAGAAAAAGATCAAGGGTTAGATGAAAGAAAGGATATTCACCACAAAAGAACAGGGGAGGGTGCTGGTCGAGGCCGGCCTCCCTATCTCCACCGCCATCGGTTTCAGAGACAAGTATCTGGATCAATTACATTCTATGGAGGATGACGCTGGTCGTATAGGACTGATCGAGGCCGTTACCCCGGATATATCCAACCCTGTTTGGGATGTAGGGACGTTACTGAATTTACTCCCATATGAGATAGAGGGTTGTACATTCGAATGTTATAAGCTAGAACATGCATGGTCTGTAACGTATAGAGATATAGATGAGATCCCTATATATTGGAGTAGCGAGAAACTTCTTGTAGACACATTGTTTTCGATGATGATGGAATTACTTAAACATAAGATTATATGAGCATAAAGCAAATAACAAAATTAAGGTACAAAACGAAAGATAAGCCTCCTATGGAAGGTGTTCCTCTTTTAGGATACAACAAAAGATATGACTGTCCGTGGATAGTAGTGTACAGAAGCAAAGACAAGTACTACACTTGTATGAAGTACGACACCGAATTTGAAACATATCCACCGGAAGAATATGAATATTTATATCCATGAAAATATGAAACAAGTAACAAGAATAAGATACAAAACAGAGGATAATCCGCCTATGGCTAATGTCCCTCTTATAGGATACAGCAAAAAATATGACTGTTGGGTAGCGTTAGTATACAGAAAAGGGGATAACTATTACACCAATATGGAGTGCGATGTTGAATATAAGACATCTCCTCCAGATGAGTACGAATACGTATATCCGTGAGAACTAGAAGGGATATATTTATATTTAAGCATGATTAATATTATTTTTATATTATTCATGCTTTTATTTTTGTTTAAATCTTACTTTTGTATCAACATTAAAAACCAGATTGTTATGGATGGAGACAAACAAAAAGTCAATGAACTTACGATGAGGACGCTGGGTTCTCATTATGGCGGATATGCCTATGTAAAGGTAAAAAATCGTCAAGCTGATGTAAAGATAGATTGGAAGTTGTTGAGAGCTATAGAAGAAGGAGAGGTGGAGATAGACAACGAGAAATACCATCTATCCGGGATAGAGTATGTAGCTAAAAGATATCAGGACATGTTTTACGCTGGTCGTGATATTTATTATTTCAAGGGCATAGGAGGGCATGGGATGACCGATCTTCTTAGAAACGCTATAGATGATTTACTAGACACCATAAGTAGTAGAGAGGCTTATCGTAGTGCAGAGCATAGAATGTACGCCCAAATGAATCAACTTACTGAAGCGGGAGCTATGATCAGCTTAGCTATTGAATTACTAACATCTAACATCCGTCATAGTTATGGAGAAATTAATTTTGAACAATATCCAAGACCTGTGGAGGTGGAGGGAGAAGATAAACATTGATGACTTAAAAGAGGATCCTATGGCTGAGGATATGCCATTATATTTCCCGTGCGCCGTCGTATGGCATGTGAATTGGGGTGAGCATGACGCTGATAATTATATATGTTATGGATTTGTTTATGTAGCAGAAATATTAGGGATATGAACATTAAAAAACAGATAATTCTTGACGATAAAGACTATGAGCGATTAGTGCACGATGCTAATCTCAGTAATGATGAGATAAAAAGCAAAATCGCCAGCGCTCTAACCACCGATATAGTGGTTAGTTTCGATTTCGATGTAAATAAAAAGGTTACGGGGAATATGAGGATCGAAAGCGCCACCCATAATCTAGGATATAATGAATATGATAATATCGTAAGGGCTAGAGACGAGAATATTCACCATGCTGTTTATACAGCTATATATGATTATCTTGAGAAAATAAAGAGAGATAATAATGAGCTAAGCGCAAAAGATTGGATATTATTCACATCTATAATCTTATCTATTTTCGCAATGGGATTTGCAGGTGGATGGTTGGTATTTAATTGATTAAATCATGGGTAATTTAAAAGACATACAAGATATAACCGGTCTTACGTCAGAAGCTATATTCAATATACGTAAACCTGTTGATTATATGTGCAGTGATATAGACAGTCATATAAAAGATATCAGGACACAATGTGATTATATTATGGATGGGGACGAGGAGGATGTTAAATATTATTCAAAATCAATCAAATCAGACGTAGATTCTTATTTCGAGGATATACGGTCAAAGGTCGAGAATCTCCGTGATTGGGGAGAGCAGTGGAAAGCATTGGCTAAAGACTTGTTTAATGAGTTGCTGGAAATAGATAGCGATAATACTATAGACAGCTATCTGTCTTATAAGGCATTGGATAAGATTAAGGAACATTTAAAATAAAACTATAAACATGAATAAAAGAAAAATCAAAAAAAGACTCCATTTAAATAATAAAGAATTTCAAATCTTATTTCGTTCAGGCAAGAAATACTTTAGATATGCGATAAATAATCTATGTCTTGCTTTTGGATGTTCTTCATTAGAATATTGGATATACTTCTTTGAAGGTAAAAGAGTTGATGGGAGTATATATTATAAAAGCATTTCACGACTAGTTCTTAGATAATGATAAATTAACAAAATAAATAGACATGAGCAAATTACTATTTTTTGATTTAGAGACAACCGGGGTTAAGTTCTGGAGAAACGGGATACACCAAATAGGAGGGATCGTGGATATCGACGGGCAGGAGACTGAGAGGTTCGACATCCGCCTAGCCCCGAACCCTGCCGCCACGATAGAGCAAGAGGCGCTGGATGTGGCTGGTGTTACCTTGGAGCAAGTGCAGTCGTATCAGCCTATGGAAGAAGGGTACAGGCAGTTAGTTGGTATATTATCCAAATACGTGAATAAGTTCGACAAGAGGGATAAAATGTATTTGGTGGGGTATAACAACGCCGGATTCGACAACAACTTCCTACGGGCTTTATTTACCCAATGTGGGGATAAGTATTTCGGATCATGGTTCTATCCTAACTGTATGGATGTATATGTTATGGTGACACCGTTCCTGATGGGCGTAAGAAACGATATGGAGAACTTTAAGTTGATGACCGTAGCCAGAACTATGGGTATTGAGATCGACGAGAATAAGCTTCATGACGCTACTTACGATATTGAGCTGACTAGGGATATTTTCTATCGTATAATCGGTAAAATGGATGTTAAGTTATGAGAAGTATCTTAGAGGCGATGCATGATTATCCGGATGAGGCTCTTGGGCTATTTTTCTTTTTGATAGTGGTCTTTTGGTTATTGTCAGGTATATTCGAGAAAAAAGATGAATGATAAACTCGATAAGATACTGGATCTCCTAAGATCTCAAAATGAAATGATCAAGGATATTCACGACTATGTGAAAGAAGTTACCAGCGAGAAGTATATCGAGCGTCTCTTTAATGACTATATCCGGCGTAATGGAAATACCAATCAACTTGGCCGCTGATATACTTACCGAAGCCATTAGCCCTAAGATAAAGGAGATGATGGTGGATCTATTGAAAAAACAAGGATGGAAAACTGAGTGAAATATGGGGACTTATGAGAGAAAAGTAAATCAATTAAAGGATTTGATGAGAAGGAAATACAAATCAGCTTACAATAAATCCAAGGAAATGGACATAGATATAAGCTCAATGACATATCTTCCATGCCCAGACGCATTTAACGTCATAAATATTGAAAAAATGCATGTTATTCTTGATCGGGTCAATAAGATCATAGATGAGAATAAGGATAAGCTCAAGAACCCAACTTGCGCCACTTGTGTACATCTACATGATCGGGAATGGGCGAAAAGATACGGGAAAGTATGCTGCTCCATTTGGCAAGTGTGCGACCATTATATAAACCCTAACAGGAAATATGATAGGGAGCAAAAGACTTATACGAGACGCCCAAGCAATAAGGCTTGTCCTAATTATGAATATGGTGATGATAATTTTGAAAACAGAAAAAGATGCTTAAAGAAAAAGAATACCCGATAAACAGCTATGGCCCAGTACGCACCAACAAAGACCGGACGTGCGTCTGCTGTGGCGATACGGTTCCCGCTGGTAGCAGCAGGATGATGCCGAGGAACGCCAAGTCCAGTTATTGTCTATGCATATCTTGCTTCAAAAAATGGAAATCTGTTGGTGGAGATCTTAAACTGATGGACAATCTCAGCAATGTGAAGAAAGAGCATATCATATATATGTCTAAGATCATGAAAGGTAATTGTGACATTGTTAAAGGTCATAAGCTTTATATAGCCCTAAAGAAGGCGATAAACGAGAAGAAGGTAGCCGTTATCAGATTCGATACCGACCAACCGATATGTATATCGACAAGAATCATGAATCCTTCATTCGGGGTGATCATGGACGAGTACGGTAAGGATATATTCCAAGGTAACCTTAAGCTAATTAATGTCCCTAAAGGTGTCAAGGATCTAATAGTTAACTATATAGAAAAATATCGTAAATTATGAACTTCAAGACATTTGTATTCATGATCCTTACATTCAGGAGAGTAGATCCTATACCTAAGAACATAGGTCTTATGTTGAGTATAACATTCTGGATATCTATAGTATGGATAATATCCAACTTTGCTATATTGATAATGAGATTAATAAAATAGACAAGATGAAACAAGGAGACGTGATATACAAGAATGGCATGGAGCTGCTTGTAGTATTAAGTTACGACCATAATGAGCCATGTAAGGGCTGTTTCTTCTACAAGAATAAGGCGTGCGGATCAGAAAAACTGATAAAATGCTGGGATTGTAAAAAGGAATATATATTCACGGCTATACGTAAATATAATACGACTGAACTGTGCGGAATAGTAAAAAGATATGAGGAGACGTATAAGATAATACTTAAAACAATCAAGAAGATTGAGAAAGAATGTCAAAAATATGTTATCTGGGATACTGTGCATGTGATGTTGAAAGATGATGGAGAGCTTATTATAAAAGCCTTATCCAAGGATAAGTCCGTGCTTTTAAATGATTTCATTATATATGTCAACAATAATGGGAGTATAGATGAAGAGGACTATGATCTATTATTAACTAAATAATTGATAGTACAAATGGACAAATCAAACAAAATAGAGAATCTAGCAAACAAGTATGTTGAAAGGCATATAAGAGATAGACATCTAAGCGATGATACGATAAAAGAAATAAAAATAGCTTATATTGCGGCTATAAAAGATTTTATAGCTATTGTCGATAAATCTACATCAATGAATGAAGATGATATAATATACGTCGTTAACAACATATCATCAATATTATATGAACCTATAGAAATCTCTAATACCGATAAAAAAATATTGGAGATAGGGATAGCGCTAGGCCTAAAGAGCGCCATATCATGTATATTTGGTTCATTATTAAAAGATGGCTGCAATATAAAAGATGAGATAATTGATATATCTAAACATATAAAAGAAAAATTAATATCAAATAAGATGGAATGAATCACGCTAGTCTTTTCTCAGGTATAGGAGGCTTTGATTTAGCCGCTAGAGAGGTAGGATGGAACAATGTCTTTCAATGCGAGATAGATCCATTCTGTCAAAGTGTATTAAAATATTATTTTCCAAAAACAGTATTATATGAAGATATTAAAAGAACTGATTTCACTTCATGGAAAGGGAAAATCGACGTGCTCACCGGAGGTTTCCCTTGTCAACCATTTAGCGTCGCTGGACAACGAAAGGGAGCGGATGATAACCGTTATCTCTGGCCGGAAATGCTTAGAGTCATACGAGAGACAAGACCGCTCTGGGTTATTGGCGAGAATGTTGCTGGAATCACCAATATGGTTCAACCCGGTAGTGAGACTGACGTGGAAACAAAAGGGAATCAAGATGAAGAAAATTACAAGGAAACGATACTTGAGCAAGAATATATCATCAACACCATCTGCGACGATATTGAACGTGAGGGATATTCCGTCCAACCGATCATTATTCCAGCTTGCGGTGTCGGAGCGCCACACAAACGTTATAGGGTATGGTTCATTGCTTCCGACTGTTCAGACGCAAGGGTTGAAGGTTTGCGACAAGGACGGGAAGACAAGATTCATGGATTTGAGTTCACTTCCCAAACAATGGATAAAATACGGAGACTTATTACCGACACCAGTGGCCTCAGATCACACAGGTTCTTGTACGATAAGGAAGATGACAAAAAGCAACGGAGCACCGAGAACAGACTCTTTAAGAAATATGCCTGCCGTGATTGGGATGGACGGGGATCGACTCAATGGAAGAGTTTTCCAACTCAGTCCCCTATTTGTAGAGGAAATGATGGGCTACCCTTTAATGTGGACAACCTTACCATTCCTTACGGGAAATGGAGAAAAGAATCAATAAAGGCTTATGGTAATGCCATAGTGCCGTTGATAGCGGTGAAAATATTCGAGATGATAAATAAAATAGAAGGATATGAACAACAAACAACTTTATAAAATAACATTGACAAGGGAACAACTGATGCTGATATCCCGGTGCGTGGAGGACATAAGCAGATACGCAGCCGGAGACATGGATCTTCAGCATACCACGGAAACTTTGATAGATGATATGGACAGGACGGAGTCGCTGGGGATAAGAAGCTTTATAGCAAATAACTCGATGGCTATAAGAAGAAGGCTGTTCCCGGATCTCGAAGACTATGAACATATAGGGTATGATGGAGGTAGTAAAGATATGATCAATAGAAAGAGACTTATCGGAAACACCTACCAGATATATAGATCAATACTGCATCAATTGGCTATTGACGAGAACTGGAATAACGTGTATAGCGACATGACGTTACCTTCAGGCGATATGGGGATGATTAAGGTGGAGAGGGTTGACGATGATAAGGATAACGACATTTAACGATACTAAAATATGAGCTTATTTGTATGCGCTAAATGCGGTTGCGTTGATAATACCGCTACGTCTAGTTATTGGATGTTGACAAACGAGTATATGGTGGATAAATTCGACTATGCCAAGGAACTACAGCCGTACAAGGGCATGGGGCTGTGCAGCGAATGCGGGAGGCTGGCTACCAGCCCCGACGGCCGTGATGTCGTGGTGCCCGGGAAATGGCATGGGAAGTTCCCTAAGAAGAAAGCTACCGAAGAGGAATTAAAACGTGTAGGATATAAAAATTTGATAAGATGAAGACAAAGAGGAATAAGATAAAAAAAGGAGATACCATGATATATGAAGAGAAGAGATTCATGGCTGTCTCAGAGATAGAGAAAGAATGTTGTACAGGATGTTGTTTTTATGACAATGGAAATTGCAAGTTAGAAAACCCAAATTGCTTTAATAGTGGTATTATATGGGTGCAAAAAGAGGATTATATGAGCGAGATCAGTGAAAAGGCCATTAAATTGGCTATAGAGGCCATGAGACCTATCCCCGTGTATTCGTCACCATGCTACAGCGTAATTGATAACAGATCGCCTGAGGAAAAGCATGAGGAAGACATGAGGTTTTGTAAGGAGTTTAATAACCTTAGATGTGAGATGCTTATTGATATGGCTAAGAAAATAGAAGAGTATTTATTACAAGATATATAATATGAAGAAAATAATAGGGATAGATTTTGATGGGACGTGCGTAGTAGACTCATTCCCTTATGTAGGAGACAATATCGGAGCCGCTAAAGTATTGAGAGAATTGGCTGATAAGAATCTTCTGATATTATATACGTTGACATACTCCCACCACTAAAGTGATTGGGATTCTTGGATACAAGTGTACGGGACCCCGGTTTTACAACCGTTGGAATTACCCGTACTCTCCAATTCGGAAATGCCCTTCCGAAGGATATTTTTAGAGGCTAAGAGGTCCCTGTCGTTGATAGAACCGCATCCGGGACAAACCCATGTGCGGTCGCGTAACAACAGACCTTTATTAATACAGCCACATTCGCAAGTTTTGGAAGAAGGATACCATTTGTCAATCTTATGTACTATCACTCCATACTTTGAAGCGATATACGTAAGTTTGTTAATAAAAGAAGAATGACTAAGATCAGAAACTTTCTTTCCCCACAAACGTTTCATGGCTTCAATGTTTAGATCTTCAATGAAAATATAATCATATTGTTTACACAACTGATGTGCTAACTTCCATTGAAAATCACTACGTAAATTCATGATTTTCCTATTTGTCTGATGAAGCTCGAACAACCTTCTTTTCCTGTTATTCGATCCCTTTTCAGATCTTGAGAGGTTGCGATTACATTTCTTTACCTTCTTTTGATATCTATTGAAAAACAAAGGAGACTGAATAGACTTCCCGTCACTTAACGTCATGTAAGTTTTAAGTCCGAAATCGATTCCTACAGATGCACCATTACGTGACTTTTCATAGGTCTTATTCGATTTCGAGTCTGTTACGATGACAATGGAATATCTATTACATGTTTCCCTTAAAACTCTGACCTGTTTTACATTCCCATCGTAAGGACGGGAATATGAGAACTTAAAACGCTTGTTTATCTTATTGATCGTGAAAACATTTCCATTCAAAGCAAATCCTCCCTGTTTAAATACAAAGGAGTTAAACTTCTCTGCTTTCTTGAACTTAGGAGGTCTTTTGCATAGCTTTTTAAAGAATCTTTTATAGGAATTGTCAAGACGTCCAAGGATTTCCTGTACGGTCTGGGAATGCAAAAGGACTCTTTTGATTCGTTTGGCAAAGTGCTTTTGAAGCCTGTTCAGTGAAATATATTTTCCAAATCTCCTGTAATAACGTTTCTGTAAATTCAAGGCATGATTCCATACAAATGCGCATTCCCTAAGCATTTTATCTAAATGCTTAGTGTTCTTGGATTTATATATATTGTACTTGTATGAGATCATGTTTTAATTATTTTTATGACGCAAATATAATAATAATTTACTATTTTTGCAAAACAAATCAACAAAAAATGGATAGTAGATGGAAAACAAACAGAGGAAGTGTCTATAATTTGGAGTATCACATAATTTGGTGCCCTAAATATAGAAGAAAGAAACTCGTAGGAGATATCGAAAAAAGATTAAAAGAACTTCTATACGAAAAAGCTAGTCAAAACAATTGGGAAATAAAAGAACTGGAGATAATGCCGAATCATGTTCATTTATTTATAAAAGCAACTCCTTCTGATTGTGTATCTCATATTGTTTCACAATTGAAAGGATATACAGCTAACATGTTAAGAAAAGAATTTGAATCTCTTAGAAGAGAACTTCCTACATTATGGACAAGATCTTTTTATGTAGAATCAGTAGGGCATATATCCGAACAAACAATTATAAAATACATTGAAAATCAAAAGAATATATGAAATATGATACTACCCCCTCTTTTTAAAGAGGGGCTTTGGATAAAATCGTAAGAGATGGTAAATATCTACAGGATGCCGTAGACTGGTTTAGATACAATCATATCAATCTGTATTCGGTAAACTACAATCCTGAGCCAGTATCATCATCACCAAAAGTGTATTGTGATTATTATATAGATGATAGGAATATCGGCACTCCACTTACGGATAAAGGATATGTGGATTGGGATAAGATGCTGGTGCTATTAAGACAAAAGAACTTATTATGAAGACAATAAAAATGAATATCAAAAGATATAAGGAGATTATAAGGAAAAAGGATATACTAACACGAGCCTTATCAGAGGCTCGTAAATTAAACAAATCAATAATATGGGGATGAAATATCATTAGGCAGAATACCTCATCGTCTAAGAACCGTAAAATAAAAAATGATGTTATTATGGCTACTAAGAAACAGATATTAGAATCAAATGAATTACTTCAACAAAAAAGAAAGGCTTATCATCTTTCAGATGAAGGATTCGAGGAATATAAAAAGTTCTTGTCAGATCCCGATCAAAAGAAATTTTGTTTCAAGGGATATTATTATGTAGAGGTAAAGGAGCAGGATGATAAAGAGCTATTAGGAGCAATGGGACGAGTAGTATATGAATAAAGTAAGGTAATTATATATCATTTAAATTTTGAATCATGAAAAAATATAAATTGTTAATAACAGATTTAGATGGGACACTGATTGAAACATTGTCAGGAGATACATTCCCTAAAGGTATATGGGATATGAAAATCAAACTCTACGTATTTGAGGCTATCAAAAATTACGCTCCTGATGATATACTAATCATATCAAATCAGGGAGGTATAGAAAAAGGCTTCGTAGACAAAGAGATGTTTGAATATAAATTCGATTATATATCAAGCGCATTGGAGGATTATACCAATATATCCGTATACAACTTTTATTGCGACAACAATGATAAAGATAACATCAATAGGAAACCAAATACGGGGATGATAGACCAGTATATGGATTATATCAAATTCATAAATGATAATGTAGATGAGGAAAATAAGATCATATACGATACTATCATGATGATCGGGGACGCTTCCGGAAAAGAAGGGCAGTTCTCCGACTCCGATAAGAAGACGGCGGAAAACTTCGGGTGTGAGTATATGGATGTGGATGATTTTGTGTATAAATATAATAACTGATAACGAAAAAAAGAAGGATAGGGTGATGATCTCCTATCCTTCTATTATTATGTAAATCCATTTTTGGATTACATTAAGCATCAATAGTATAACTATTTATTTATACTCATCTTTCTTTCCTTGTTATCAAACATTCCATGCAAAATACAGTTATCATATATACAATTGTTGATCTTCCCTCAGTAGGGTTTTTACCATTTTGGGTAAAAACTTTATAATCAATATCTTTAATGAACCTATTATCACCAGTAAGCGCTCTCAGCTATCTTCCTCTATCAAAATACCAATTAGCGTCCTCCCCAGACTCATCCTTATTCCTGCCTCCTAAGAAGAATCCCATCGTCATGCCGTTGGTCATCAACCAGTAGTAGGATGTCTGCTTAATATCCCTAGCCGTCTTGATATTATACCATTGCTTACCAAACGAGAACTTCATGAGCTGCCTCCATAGTTTGCTCTCGCCCTTATATACGCCGGTCTGGACGGTAGCGAACGGATCCCAGTTTCGAGGATCGGTGAGGTCGCCTAACTTCCGGGCGGTGACCAGCGGATCCTGTAGCATGTCTATGGCGTTAAGCTCCATGAACGGGGATGTCTGGGAGGCTATCTCATTGATCGTCCTGAACCCGATGTAGGTAATGAACTGCCCGAACCAGCTATCCTCATTATCCTCCCTATATCCCATCAATGCCCGTCCTATGGCCATCATCGTAGCGAATACCGCCATGTTGATAATCGATCTCTTGATATTGATCTGCTCGTAGGGGGTAAGCTTATCATACTCTTCCTTAAGCACGTCATATGCCTCTCCCATCCTGCCCTCGGACATCGATCCATAGACATTACCGGCCAGTCTCCATAACGTTCTCATATATCCTTCCTCAAACTGGTTGGTTTGGAAATTGAAACCGGCTTTCTTATACGCCCGCTGTACGGCCAATATAAACCATCCACGGTGAGGCAGCACCATATTAAGGATAGCGTTCCGGCTAGCCCCCACCCGGTTCTGCTCGTTCAAGGCGCCGTCACAGATCTGCACCATACTCCTTACCCTACTGGACAAGGTGGGTATATATCGGTCTATAATATCCTTGTTAGCCTCGTTCTTAGCCACGATCTTTCCGTCCTTGACATCTACCATGTTCCACATAGAATAATCCCTTAAACGCTCCCAATCGCGTTTAGCCTCGTTAGCGGACATATTTCTGTCTTTCATCATCATCTCCTTGAAATTGGAGTATGACCAGAACTGACCTTCGTATAGGCGGGTATCATCCATGACCGAGATAATGACCTGCGGATCCAACGGGGAGTTAAGAACCTCCATCATCTTAAACGGCAGGTCCCGGAATAAGGTTCTCCAGATTTTGTTATACGCTGCCGATCGTACACGGTTACGGACATTGAACACGCCTAGAGCCTCTCCAACGACATATAGCTTGTTGGTGCGGTTTATATCCCCGATCTCCGACACGTACGTACTTAACTGCTTCTGGGCTTCCCCATAGGCGTATTTCATGGAATCCTTGCTTATATACTGCCCCACCATACCCTCCAAAAGGAAGTTGGCCTGCCCGGTAAGGGCGCCGGTAGCCGCCACGAACGGGGAGAAGCCTAGGTTGGATTTGGATACGAATTTGGTAAACATAAGAGCCAGCTTATTAAGATCGACCTTATAATTACCTATATTCCATTCAGCCCGCTTATTGTTTATCCTGACGTCATAGATACTGGCGTTAACCCAATCTTGGAACATCCTATAGGCATGCGTCGCCTCTGGGTTCTTACCGCCGTCGTATTGTGTCTCAAGCATCATGTTCCTGTATCCCATGACATCATCCAAGGCCGCCCTCTTATACTTGTAAGCGGTAGCCTGTAAGGATAACATGGAATAGGAGTAGGCGAAGTCATGGGACACGTCATCGGCGTTCTCCAACTTACTAAGATAGTATTTGGGGATCATACGATATTTGTTATCGTTCTCATCAATCCCTCCTAGGTCTTGCCCCTGACCATGTATAGGGTCATCCACCCTCTCGCCAACGATATCACGTACGGCGTTGCCGATGGCCGCCTTCGGGTCAACCCCGGCCTGCACCATCCTCTCCACGCCGCCCTTGGATATCTGTGGTATCTGGTAGATGTTCCGGAATCGCTCATCATAATCCTCCATAGCCTTACGGCTTATGTTAAGCAGCTCCTTCCTCATCTCCCACTTATCCTTATTGATCGTAGCTTCCTCCCCCTCGTTGGTAATACCGTATTTCTTGAAAAAAGCCTCGTTCTTGTACTTATCGAACCTAGGCGTATGATATCCATAACCCAGATCGGGATTATAATTAGGATTACGGAAAGAACTCTCGGCATCGGCCTCTTCTAGCCACTGGTTATTGATCGATAAGTCAATCATATTAATATCGAACCCGAAACGGGATACGCTCTCTTCCTTTGATATACCATTTTCCATGGCATCAAAGAACTCGGATACCTTATACGTACCGTTATTTATCTTCCTGACGAAGCCAGAATACCCCTTGGGAGAGTATTTTCTCATATAAGGATATAGCCGAGTTCTGGCGTACTCGATAAGTATACTATTAGCCTTACCCATAGCTATATCATTAGCCAGCTTATTGTTGAAGTCAGGACCGTACTTCTTTCTAAAGAACGCCACCTCCACGGTTGTCCATGACGGGTTCTTCCGGGATAGCTTGGAGGCCATCCGCTCCACTTGGCTGCGGGAGCGGGCGGACATATGCTCCTTGGCGAATTTAATTTCATCCATGCCATTGTCGTACGCCATGGCGTCCCTTAGAGCGTTACGGTAGGAATCCGTGACTCCACTCTCCACCGTATCAGGCATATCCATCTCAATAGCCTCAGCGGAAGCGGCGGCGTTAATAACGCTCTTAGCCTCAGCCAGACGATCATATAACTCGTTTATCTTTCTTAATGAGGCGGATCCACGTAACCTATCGAAATCATATTCCCCGTATCTCGTGCTATCCCGGTACTGGATAAGCAAAGGCCTTAGCTGGTCATTGATCTCGTTTATTGTCGCCATCGCCTCCTCTACCTTCTCTATCCTTGATGATGATACAGATTGCTCCGTGATCTTATCAACCAGATTCTCGTAATAATCACCCTCCTCGGATCCCCACATATCCTTAGAGAAACCAAGATGACCGCCAGCTAGCAGGAACTCGAACGCCGCCTTACCGCCCTCGGACCGCTCTATTCCACGAAGTATCTCCTTGAACTCGGCGGAAGCCTTACGACCCTCGTTGGTATTCCCGAACTCCTCGGCCCACGCCTCGTCCCATGCCTTGATCTCCTCGGACATCATCAGAGCCTCGGATCCCTCTTCCTTTGGTGTCCCATCGGAATACCACTCGCTCTTGGCTATAGCCCTATCACGTAAGATATCCAGATAAGATCTCCAAGCTATAGGATCGGATTGAAACGCCTTCCAATCGACCTTCCCGTTCCTCACGAACTTATCCATAGCCACATACCGGCTCCTGCGGATACGGGTCATGAAATCGGACGTGGCTTGCGATACCCTACGACCCAGTCTTTCCTCGACCTTCTTATTAACTTTCTCGATCTTATCGTAATAAGCCTGCACCATAGGTTTCTCTCGGTTCTCATCCAACCACCTATTTATCGCGTCGAGATATCGTTGCTGATCCTCGAACGTCATGTCCGAGATATCAAAATTCTGGATGGTAGGTTTGAATACATGATATATCTCCTTCGTAATAGGCTTATCCCCGTCATATCCTACTATGTCGTCACGGGTCTTCACCTTAAGGCCTCTATCGGATAGAAGAAGATCGATAAGTTGTTTCTCGGTCTTACCCGTAACATTCTTAAGATCATATATATCGATAATAGCCTTAGCCTGCTCGGTCCTGTATAGTAAATCGTATTTGGCGAAATCACGGGACGAGTCAAGGTAATCCGAGTTCTTCCCATTTATCTTCTGTATAAGATCCTCATTATCCTTTATCCCCCATCCACGCTCTTTCATCATCCTAGTCATCTTATTGATATTAGATATACCTTCGATATGGGCTTCATTATGGGCCTTGGCTAGACGTTGGCCTAACATACCTAAAATAGCGTTACCACTATGCTCCAGCGTACCAAAGAACCGGGACATTTCATTGATATCCTTATTGATGTTATTTATCAACTTCTTTATCCCATTCCAATATCTTTCCGGGATATTAAACATCCTGAGCTGTCCATCCAGCCAGTCCTCATTACGATCACTTCGAAGAGCATTTATATCAGACATGGATGTCTCAGCCATACGTAATATATCATCCATATCCTCTACCATACCAACCTTATTGCTGCCATAATAATCAGCCGCCTGATTATTGACGAATCCACGAAGGTTCCTGATCAGAGGAACTATCTCCCCATATACGTTATCGATAACCTGTATCGTCTCATAATCCAATCCTTTTCCGCTCTTACGTAGGCTACTGGCGACAGTGACCAAATACTCCACCTCGGCCTTGGCGGTCGCTATGACGCTCTTGGTGGATAATAGGTTGTTATTCTTATTTAGCTCACCCCCGACTTGTCTTACCTTCTCGCCTATATCACGTAGAAGGGAGATACTCTCACCGATCCTCTGACTCTGGCTTGACCTCATCCTCTGCAATCTGGTATATAGTCTTTCCAATGACCTACCGTTCTTGATCAACTTATTAGCCACATCAACATCCGATAATGAGTACATGAGATGGTCGCTATCCTTTAACAGAAGCACGTCAAATGCGCTTGGATCATCAGCTAACGCCGACTCCTTTATCCTATCAAGAACCTTATTCAAGTCTGATCTTTGGGTAGAGAAGAAATTCCTTATAGCCCGGATTATCCTGCCAAACAAGGAGAGCTGGGCGTCCTCGGACGAGGCCAGATCCTCCACCGCCTGTTCCATGCCCGGTACGAACCGCTGGGCCAACGTCTTACCTAGGATCTCCCGCTTCACCATCCGATCCAGTTCCTCCCCTTGGTATTCCTTCCCATACACCTCATAGTAACGACCGGCGAATTGATTCCATAATGGCGTGTCGACAACAGAGTCCAGAACCTCGTCAATCTCCTGCTGATTACGATAAGTATCGATCAAGAAGTGAGCCACCTCCTCATTAAGATCCTCTACCGTAGCTCCCTCAGCCAGGGCAATAACCCCATTAGCCATATCGGATAAGGCCCTAGCCGAAGGCTCGACACCATTACGCATCTTATACTTATCCATATACTCAGACATACCCATCACCCGAATACCTAACGTGGATAAGATGTTGGTGATATCAGTCCTGTTCTGAAGATCCTCCGCCTTCTCGTTCTCAATAACCCCACGGACATTACTTCCGTACAAGGCGTTATCCTCCATCATCAACGACAAGGCTAGCTCTATGAACCCATCATACTTATTATTAAGCTCCTCAAACTTACCTTGCCTTAACATGCCCTTGATCTCCGATCTGCTTACCGTAACCTTCTCCCCTGATGTCGTGATAAGATCAAGATCGTTATTTACCTCCGTATCAAAACCGATGGAGCCTAATACGTTCATCTCAGAAGACATACTACCAAACCTGTTCCTTAGTCTAGACAAGGCGTCCATAGCGTTATAGATCTTAAGACCATCGGAGTTGCCGGCCCCTGTAAGATAATACCTATCTCCTAGCCTTATACGCTCCCCGCTCAACAGACCTTTCTTGACAAGGTAATTGACAAACCCTCCACGGGTACTTATATTAGAATCTGAGCTGATGCCAAGGACCGGGATGAACGAATCACTGTTGTTAAGGGTTATGGAGGACGAGCCAAAGGAGATGTCAGCCGTGCCGGACGGGACGTCGCTCTCCTCGACACTGCCGGCCAAGAACCCGGCCTCGATCCGCCCGCCGGACGAGCCTTTTATGGCGTTGGCGTAAGAGTCGTGTATCTTGCCGTCATCCGATCTAAAGAATAGGCGAGGCTCACCGGAATCATACACCAATCTTGAAGATGGGGGCGTATAATCTTCAATATCATTTAACGGCAAGACATTACCAGAAAATATGATCTCCCCATCTATATTTCCGCCCTTCACCCTGATATTAGGTCGTTGACCGGTAAAAGCGCTTTCCACGGCCTTCCATAGCATACGGGCTGTTTCTTTAATATCTATATTCTCCCTGATAGCCCTTATATCATCCCATGACGCCTCTTTCAGTATCGTATCGCCAATATTATCCTCGTTTATGGAATCCAGATCCACCTCCTGTACCGTAGATGTATCTACCACAGCCATATCATTGACATCACCTACCTCTCCGGAGGTAAGATAAGCCACGACATTGTCGCTATTCCCGAGACTTCTGGCCAACGCCGGGGCATCCATATCGCTTATGGCGGGCAGGACCTTGGCTGACATAAGTTGCCCCCACTCGCTGGAGCTAAGTCTGGCGCTTATGGATCTGGCCGCCTCCTTATTCCTTGGCACGGATTTCGTCCAGTCCCCGAACTTAGACCTAAACTTATCGTTATAAATAGTCATATAAGCTTCAGCGGCCTTATTAAGGTCACTTACGGCGGCTATACCCGCTATCTTATCGAACAAGGTGGATACCTCTCCGGAAGGGGTCAAGACACGGGTTATCTTACCCTCCTTATTTCTTTTAATTACGCAACTCGACATAACTTCATGTTTTTGACAAAGATAAACAAAAAGCCCCCACAAAAGAGCGGGGGCTAATATCCAAATGCGAGAAGATGATCATAATATCATCCAATCGGTAGCCAGCATGTCAGTCTGAGATGCCAACTTCCCCTGACACGACATCCGATATACATCTGGCACACCACCCTACCATATAAGCTATAGGCTCTTGATTGTCAGCATGGAACTTGATCCCTAACTCACTAAGAATATTCATAGAGACATGAAACGCCTCGTGGGAGATCATAGACATATCGACATCCTTGTCATCTATCCACACGACAACCAGTTCCCCGTATTTACCGGTATCCTTAAATTTCACCATAGAGAAAGTAGACATGGACGGCTCCGATCCCACCTCTATCTCAATCTCGAACTCAGAGTCATCCCTTGTCGTAAACCTGTCTGTAACATCCTTTGGATCGCATCCTTTCATCACGAACAAGCTTCTAGGATATATCTTAGGATCAAACTCATATACTATTTTATCCATTTTCTTTTTTACCATTCTTTTTAATATTATGTTTCCCAAAAATAGGATCACATGGATCCTACTTTAAATTGATTATTCATCTCCATAAGTCTTATAAAACGATCATTCGTGTATGCCTTAAACTCATAAACAGGTAACCCGGAAGAGCTGGATATCTCAGCGGAAGGGGATACGACTATAAAATCCCCATCATTAATAATTATGTGCGTATTATCACGCTCCACGGAATAATATCCATTTCTATCTATAACAGATATGCCAAAGCGTTCTATAGCCTTATTGATATCCGCAATATTATATGGATGAAATTTAAATACCTCCACATTTAAAAAATATATCATAACTCCTTTAATTTTTCTATAACCTCAAAACACATCTTACACTCAATCCTACGATACAACTGCCTTGCGCCATCTATCGTAGTCCAATAACGACCACCCTCTCGGTGCAGGAACTCGCTCATGACCTTAGTGTCAGCCACATCATGTAGGTCATATGAGTCAAAACATAACTTACATATATCGTCAAGATCAAAATAAGTAACCTTATTATACGACATACAACGGATTTGTCTCCCATCAGGAACCTGAACATCGAAAACATTTATCTTCTCCATATTAAAAAACAGAGGGATGCCGATCCCATCACAGACCGGTATCCCTTATAATAAATTAGCGACGAAAAGCATGGTGATGGACATGCGCCACAAATGTAATTACAAAATTCGTAAAAACAAAATATCAAGGACAATCACCTATGCATTCGCACGGAGCATCGCTTTTCAAAACCCCATACACCCGATTGTCGCTAGTCAGCCATCGTTTGCCGTCACTCGTAATATAAGCCTGCCGGCATCCCTCCTGATTCACCGTGAGCGTCTTCTTAATACCTTTTGGAGTTGTTATCTCCAGCTCAAGAGTCCGATCAAGACCGTTGTTCATCACCGAGCCAAAGGAAACGGGGGCGCTTCCGGCCCCGGACCCCGGACTGACGGTCAGAGGCTGGTCCGTTACCTCGCCTACCCCGTCCTTCCAATTAATATTCAAATCATTAGCCATAGTTGTATTATTTTTGTTCTATTGCAAAGATAGCAAAACAAATAAACCCCAACCGGCTTTAGTCGATCGGGGTCTGAGTAAGAGAAAAGAAACTGATTATCGTCCCATCATTCTCAATACGGTTCTAGACGCAGCTTGCGCCCATGTCCAGCTGTCATTAGATGTTACGTTAACCGTCTGTTGAGTACCATTTACATCCAAGTTAATAGTCTCCTTGTCAAGCTCGATAGTAGAGTCTCCAGCGGCTTGCGTTACCGTCACGTTGGCTATCTGGCCACCAGCGGCAGTTACCTTCAATGTAGCTGTCAGTTCCTCGATCGTGACGTTGGCCGGTACGTCCGAGATCGTGATGCTCCAAACGAACTCGCCAGCGGCTCCGGGATCGTCGGCGATAACCGCTCCGTTAGCCGTAGTCTTTCCAGCCGCCGTGTAGTTAGCCGGGAGCTGTAACGTAAGCCCGTTCTCCTCAGCCGGCGTGACCGCGAACGTAAGCTTAGTACTGTTAGACTTACCGGTGATGGTAACATTACCGCCTGTCTTTTGTACGGAAGCGTTAGGGCTGTCTGATCTTACCACCTCAGCAGCCGCTGCCTGATTAACTACCAACGCCTTCTTAGCCCCGCCGTTCGTGGTGACCGTAAGGTTGATAGTGCGTTGAAGACGACCGGTGTGTTTCTCACCGGAGAAATTAACCGCCTGATCTCCTGATCCTGATACCGGGTCGACGGTTACGAAACCGAATTTTTGTGATGCCATACTTAAATATATTTACAAATGTCATTTTATTATGCCAAAAATAACTTGTATCATATCACAAGCCAAATATAGGGGGGGGTAGATACGACTAGCCCTGTACAACCTCAACATACAACCCTACTAAGTCCTTTAGATTATGACTAAGAGGAGTTCCGCTATCCCTAGTGCACTTATATACATCAGCGTTCTGGATGTAATATTTATCCTTGAATATCTCCATTGGAGGGAAATACGGGATAGGATCCCCTATGGTCCCGGCATGCTCCTTATCAATGACCTTGTATAAGGAAGCCGTATTTAATCCGGGTTCCCATTCCTTTGATAATGTATGTTGTTGAATAACCTCATAAAGGATATCCGTATCGTCCTTCACCACCCTGAGACAGAATCCGGCATCCACCGACAACCCGAACTCCGCCCCTTCTTGTCCCCATATAGGGAATAGAACCTTAACATCCAGTTTCTCATTAGGGGATAAAGATATAGTCTTGTTATTAACCACCATTCTGGAGAATCTGACAGCCACTTTCTGAGGATCGGAGACATCTTTCTCCTTTGCCTGTTGCCGGACATAAGTCATGGTGATATTTACCTTATCTGGATAGCCGGACTGAGCGTCAATAGCCCTCACCTGCTCTACGGTAGTGGCTAAGCTTACTTCCCTCTGTTTGGCTCCTAACGCCGACATCAGGTCATTATCATACTTATCCATCATCCCGATCAAGATCTTGCCTTCCGTCATATCAAACTTCAGACCCATGATCGTTATCTTACCAGCTATAGCCCCATCAGCCAAAGCGTTACGCCTATCATATTCAGGGATATAGATATTTTGGTCATCCAAGAAAAACTCATGAAGATTATTATTCTCATAAGTCCTGATCTCCTCATACTTAGCCGATTTCTCCTCATTAAGAAGCCTTGAGTCATCCAATTTAGCCTCGATAATCTCCTTAACCGTAGCTTTAGGATTAGCCTCCTTGAACGCCAATTGCTCCTCCCCAAGCTCTATCCATGGGGCGGGATTCCCGTTAATGTAATCATCATAACTATAGCCCTTGGCGTAATTATCATCAAGCGGATCGCCCTGAACTAATTGATTGGGATATATTTCCCTGTTTATATATACGTAGCTCATATCTTATATCATTAATCTTGTTCTTTAACGGCGATACTATACTTACCTGAAGCGTAACACCAGATATTTATCTCGAAAGGCTTGTTAGCCGTAGTGGTTATAGAAGTACCACTCATGCTTACATAAGCCCCGGAGTTGGGTATAGCCTGCGTGAAGGCCGCCGACGGGACGCACCTGATCATCAGCTCCTCCCCTATCTGCATCCCTGACTGCACGGATAGGGTGGTAGCGGCTGATAACGTAGCCGTGATACTTCTCTTGCTAATAGGCAGGTTAGCTAATGTCGTGACCGTATTAACCCCTATAAGCCTGTTCATGGTCTTCTTATCGGCGGCCGCCATCAAACCGTTAGTAGACTCATTGGCCACGGCGTATGTCGTGTTAGGAGGTGTAGCCCAAGTGCCATCTCCACGCATGAAACTGGATGTACTGCCATTAAGCTGTCTCAACAAGCCGTTAGCTGTAGTAGAGGCCAATCCGTATGTGGTATTGGTAGGTACGACCCACGTACCATCGCCACGAAGAAAAGATGCCTGCTTGCCAGCGGCTGGGGCCGGTACCAATCCCGCAGCACCAGCCGCCGAGTCCGTAGCCGCCTTCATATTGGCGTAGGTAGTATTCGTATCCTTATAATAGGGGATACCACCGACAATAGGACAGGCGGTATAGCCGGAAGCGCTTGTCACGGTACTGCCGTTCTTGACCAACCCCGTGGACCCGTTAGCTCCTACAACACCATACGTTGTATTAGTATCCGTCCAAGGCACGTTGACATACATCTTACCACTACTATCCAGCTCTACCGGATAATTCTTACCATTCTCAGCATATCCGATCATCACCAATCCTAAGGTTGTGGTATTGGCCTTGGCGTATGTGGTATTTGTCGGAATCACCCACGTACCATCGCCACGAAGGAAGGAGGCTTGCTTGCCGGCGGCCGGAGCGGGGACCAATCCCGCCGATCCTGCGGCTGAGGACGTTGCTCCTCCCATGTTACTATATGTGGTGTTAGGAGGAGTTTGCCATGTCCCATCACCACGAAGATACTTGGCTTGCGCTCCGGCGGCAGGTGCGGGGACCAAACCTGCCTTTCCCGCCGCTGAGGCAGAAGCGGCTCCCATATTGGTGTATGTCGTGTTGGTATCCGTCCACGGAACATTCACATACATCTTACCATTTCCGTCAAGAGCTACCGGGTAATTCTTTCCGTTAGCTGAATACCCGATCTTAACAAGACCCAGATTATCGCTTGTAGCTTGGGTATAAGTCGTGTTACTGTCAGTCCAAGGGACATTGACGTACATCTTGCCATTAGCCAATAGCACAGCGTAGTTCTTTCCATTAGAAACATAGCCGATCTTAACCAATCCTAAGGTGTCGGCCGTGGCTTCATTATACGTTGTGTTATTATCCGTCCACGGAACGTTAACGTAAGCGTTGCCGGACGAATCCAGTTGCACCTTATAGTTCTTCCCAGAAGTCGTATATCCTACCTTAATACCGCCAAGAACGGTAGCGGAGGACGTGGGAGGGGTGAAGGTACTTGGTTTGCCCGTAACCCCGGACCAAGGCACGGAGGAAGCCTGACTGGCCGTGTAAGGCTCATACCCATCCTCACTGTTCAATTTAGACTCGTCTTTTATCAGATACATCTTACCTGTAGACGTGACCTTTACCGTATCACCGCTTTGAGCCGTAGCGGTGGTAAGGGCGAATCTAGCCGTATCATCAGCTACCACGACCAATCTCTCCAAAGCCGCCTTAGGTAACCTATCTATGCTGATGGTTCCGGATGCGATCTTAGAGGCATCAAAATTGGCCAATGTCGTGGAGATAGTTACGTTGCCTCCGAAGTCCGATGAGACACTACCGGTAACAGCCCCGGACAGCGCTATGGTCCTAGCCGCCTGTAATTTCGTGGCGGTAGGGGCATTATCCGTCTTAAGAGCATATTTGGTAAGATCAATATCATTAGCCTTATCCAAAAGCTGCTCTATCTGATCACCATTGTATTTACCTTGAAAATCTGCCATATTACACTTATTTTTTGCTCAAATATAGTTATATACATAAATACCAAGAAATCGAGGGGGGGGGGAGATACGGGTAAGTGTCAGAAACTGCCGTCCCCGTGCAGGAATCCGCTACGGAATATAATAGCCTTGTCTTTAAGTTTCTGGACAGACTCCCATTCCCATTCACCCTCACAAGGCTTAACGACATACTTATTCCCCCATGTCTTAAACTTCCTCTCTATAACAAACATCTCTGGGTCTTTTAAGACATGGAAGATACTTCCGACAGGGAAATACTTATCAGTCCTCAATATAACACGATGATGTTTCTCGTCATATTCAGGATCGCCTACGATACGTGCCTTATAAAATTGGAAATCATTTAACGTCTGATCCACTGGCTCTATCCAATAATACCCCTTACCCATTGCAGTTTGTATTTAATTATCTATATTTGCGGTGTAGTAACTCATAATGTTTTAAGTGATTTTCAACCAAAGGGGAAGGGTGTCCGTGAGGATGCCTTTTTTCATTCCCGCCCACCCTTCCTATGAACAAAAGATCTACCTCGAACAAATGTAATCATAATAAAGCTACGGTCAAAAAGAAACCCTATCGGTATTCTATTGCCGACAGGGTTCTCCAACGTTGTATCAAACCTAAATCATATCACTCCATTTGATTGTGTCACCGACGAAGCACCGCACCGCCAGATACCTTACGAACGCCGTCCCTTCCGGGGCGTCAGGGTCTTCCAGATAAGCCAAGACAGCCTTGACTATTTTCTGGTCGCAATCCAATACCTTAGGAAAGTAGTCGCTATAGAACATAGCGAACAGGTATTGGATATCTCCCCAAGTGGCGTTATCAGGTTTCTTGGCCCCGCATTTATCGAACATCTGCTTAGCGTCCTCCATCGTCCATCTTCTCTTGGACCCGTCGGCGTTAAGCATCTTGTCAGCGGCTTCCCTAGCCAGCTCCTTGGAAAAGTGATATCCATGGGTGTCTATATACCGCTTATAATCCGGGTCATCGGCGTCTGCTCCTCAGTAGTAACGACTCCTGCGTCCCCTGCGCATATACGGCTCGGTACCATCGAACTCGTCACGGATGCCACGCTCACCGAACCATCCCCTGCGATACATCTCGTCCTCACGTTCATGGAGTCTCTCGCGTTTCTCAAGCTCACGCTCGTCACGTTCCAGCTCCCTCTCGCGTCTTTCAAGATCACGCTCACGGCGTTCTAGCTCATCCATTCTGCCGTCATGCTCCTTGCCATAGTGGTCGTATATTCCACCACCATAACCCATGTAAGTCCCATCCGAACGTCTGCTACGTCCACGGCCGCCTCTACGATCGTAGATCTCGTCATTGTAGTCCTCTTCGTGACCGCCGCCTAAATCTATAACTCTCATCTTAACCTAATTTTTTAATTAACAACTCTTTTAGCTCATCGAAAGAGGATCCCATCCTATCGACTTTCTCCTCAAGATTCTTGATCTTCCGGTCTTGATCCTTAGTCTGCTTAAAAGCCGGATTGATTTCCTCAAGGATCGAATCACAAGCCTCTAGTGTCCTCCTATGCTTATCGATACTATCGAGAATATCGGAGCTGGTTCTCTTAGCGGCGTTAAGCTGGTTCATGATCGGATCGACCGAGCAGGCCAAAGTTATGTTATTGGACATAGCGACATCCCTGCTCTCCGGTACGACATAGGTCATGGAAGACCCGTTTATCTCCACGGTAAGGTCTATCACCCTATCCTGTAGTTGCTGATATTGCCCCATCTGACCCATCTGGGGTTGCTGGAACCTAGGCTCGGACACGTTAACCACATTCCCCATCCTGAACACCGGAACATCGGACGTATCCAGCGTATATACTTGAAATCCTTTCTTTAAGTCTCTAAACATATCTCGATTTTTAAGCGGGAGGGAATACCCTCCCATTAGACATCCAATCTAACCTATTCCTCATCAACAGTCGTCTCCGACGCTGATGCGGCGGTTGTAGGCACACAGCAATCCATGAGCCTCAATACACCCCTTACCTTGTTGAAATAAACAAGGCGTTCGGTGTTGTTAACCATAGCCGCTCCGGTCACAGCCACGTTGATCGAATTCACCACAGCCACGCCGGTTACCGGGCAGCATGTGTCATCACCTACCGTGGATACGGTGCTGTTCGCTGGGACAGCTATCTGTACTGGCAATGTCTCGCCTGTTGTCGGAACCACCTGCCGGATTTTCAGCAGCAGAAGGCCCTCGCATGGCAAGGACAGCCATATCCTTGGGTTGATGCCGAAGACGGTGTTGGTAGTAGTCACTACCACGTTCTTCGTAACCAACTCATAAAGAGACCCTATTTTAGAAACACAAGCCATAATAGCCTCCTTCCTTTATAGAGTTAAATAGCGGCGTTTCCGTTGTTGCAGCATCCATTGTTGCACCCACATCCGCAATTACCTCCATAAAATGCCTGACCCCATCCATAAGTCTGGTAAGGAGAGCATGAAGGATAAGCCGGCACAGGGGTAGGTCTCAACTGGTTGATCAAATTCTGAGTCTGTTGCTGAGTCAACGCGGAGGCTTGGTAAGCCGACCTTTCATCACGCAACTGATTGATCGTATTCTGCATCTCACGCATTTCCAATTGACAGAATTTATCATTAATCAAGGTTGTTTGAGCATCAATCTTAGCGCTCAAGATATTGAACCGACTCGTGGCTTGCTCACGATTGTTCGTCAATCCTTGATTAATAGTGTTTTGTAACGTGTTAGTCTGATTCAATGTCTCAAGACGATTCTCATAACCTTGATTGTTGATCATCTGCTGAGTCTAGCAAGTGCTTTGGTTGATCAAAGAACTCAAATTGCAGCAGCAAGAGCTAATTTGATTACCGATCTCACAACCTTGTTGCTGTACGGCGTTAATAACAGCCTGAGAGGTCATACCTACCTGACCAGCTACCTTATCGATAGCGCCTTGTACGTTACAGATAGCGCTTTGCAATTGAGTGGTAGTACAGTTCAAGGCGTTAGCGATCTGATCGATAGCGCTTCTGTTACCTTGGATAGCCTGCATCAGTAACTCACGACCATAGTCGTTATTCAATTGAGCTGGAAGACCATTAGCGCAACACTCATTACCATTGCCAAAACCATTGCCAAAGCCACGGCCACCCCATAACCAGAACAGGACGATGATCCACAACCACCAACCGTTAGCCCCGCCGAAACCGTCTTGGTTGTTACGACCGTTCATCAAAGCCGCTACCAAGTTCGGATCCATCTTATTTCCGCCTATCAAATTGGCGAACATACCCGGAATCATAGATAATAAACCGTTAGTGGCGCTTCCACTACCGGAACCCATACCGTCTAACAAAACGATTTTGTCTCCACTTGTACCCATGTCTATTTATTTTTGAATTAATAATAACCCCACCTGATGGCGGGCGTTACAAAGTTCAAAAATTAACAGCCCTAAGATCGTGATATGTGTCATCATCAAAGTACTTAATGTCTTGTAAATGGGATTAATAAGAACCGATACAAGACAAAAAATCCGGAACGTATCACTACGACCCGGATTCATGCAAATCCATAAATTCAATGTTTCAATGCTCGAAAGAAAACGTCTCACGACGTCAAAGAGAGATTAACTACACGAAAAATCTAGCATCAACTTATTTGTATTAGCAGTGTATTCATTAACTATCTTACTGGATGAGGGATCATCCTCTATCCTTGACAGGCGGTTATCGTCACTCCTTACCGTAACGTCACCCATCCTTCGTACCATGTTTTCTTGATATGATGATGGATCGGAGTATATAAGATCATCAACGAACCTGTATATCGCACCATCAACCGTCTCACCTACCTTCTCATATAAACCGGATTGGAATGACACGAAATCATCATCCCTCCCACGAGCCAAGAACGAACCGTCCGGTCTCGCCTCGACGCCGCCGTTGACCTCCCGGAGCAGGCCCGGATTCCTTTGGTACAGATACCTGTAAAACCCGACATCCATCATCCTATCCTGACCATCCAGATAGAAAAGGTTTCTCATGCTACTGTCACCGGACTCGATAGCCACGTCAAACAGAAGATCCCTTACCTGACCTTCCGGCAACGACATCTCCATGCTTTTTAACGTACCTCTGTCATGGTGGTTCAAAGATACATTATAAAATCCATTAAAATCAAGGAAACGTAAGACATTATTATATAAATCCGATTTTTTTAACCTTTCCTTGATCTGGATCTTCCTCAACGAGGTACAGGATTTGATAAAATCCCGATCCTTTCCCTGCCTAGCCTCGTATCTCCTGAACTCTCGATCAATATCGACATCATCCATCTCAGGAGTCACGGGATGTTGGTATATTAATCTGGTAAGGATCATGTTCTCGGTATTCGAGGATGAGATGTTGGACATAACTAGCTTCTTTATGTTATCCTTGACCACACCAATATCAGAACGGGAAGCCCCGGCGGGAACCACGCCAGCCGGCAAGTACGAGGGCCGCTCTATCCCGATATCGGCCAACATCTCATAGGCCTGATCGGTGTCGGTTATCGGGGCCGTGTTATGGTACGTATTCCTACCCATATACAACATGCTCCTATCATACATATCGGAAGGGGATGTATTCCCGGACCTTACATACACCATCCTATCCCCAGTAGAATAAGTATCCTGAACCTCGTATATCGGATTCCCTTTTCCTGTTATCCTATCAAGATCGGAGATAAAGCTATCGTATACCGAATTGCCGGCCTGTATGGAAGACAACATGACGTCCAGCGACGCCATAAGATCACGGATATCCTCAGGTCTGGATATAACCATCTCATCGCTGATCGCCTCGCTTATATCCACGCCCATGTCGGCAAGATCCATGGCTATGTCATGCAGACGTCCGGCAACATCCTTGATGTCCTTAAAATCATCCATATCGATTATCTCCCCAACCTTATCCCTTAGACCCTTCATATCCTTAGGCATACTGATATACGGTGTGGTACTATTGAAGTACGAGTCGGTAATCGTATTTCCGTCCTGACTCCGAACCTCCATACGGGTCATATTACGATACGTGTCATACATCCGATCTGCGTAATCCTGATCCTCCTGATACCGGAGTGCCAAGGAAGGGTAGGGGATGGAGGTGAAAGCCTGATCGAACTCCCGGCGGTCGCTGATACCGCCTACCGCCCTCATGATCGTATCCCTTACCTCTATTGGATTCAAGACCTTTCTCTTCCCTAACGAGTCATATGTATCCTCATATATCATATAATCATCACCAAGACCTGACTCGGAGGATAGGAAATACATATCCTTCTCATTAAGATCCCCGTCAGACATAAAATCGACAATCCTCCTCATCATATCCCTTACCCGCTCATACGCTGATCTGTTGGTCATGATATTATCAATCTCATCAGCGTCATACATCCCGGACCTATCAAGATTGTATCTATTGAGGAATATATCACCGCCGGAGAGGAAATTGGATATGATCATATCATTAAGATCATTGATATTATCAACCCCCAAGGAAGTAAGGGTGTTATTGATATCCTTAACCTCATCGGCCATGAAATTACCGACGAAATAGTTCTTCCGCTTGATAAAGGACATGACATCATCATACCTAGGTTCCCCATTACTATCCAGATCATATTCTGATGGCATGGACATCCAATCGCCAAAGAAAGACACGAAGTCGGGGGAGTAGGCCGTACCCCAGACCGATAAGGCCTGCTTCTGGTCGCCAAGCACCTCCATCGCCCTTTGGTATAATCCGGATGGTTGGTTATTAGGGGCAAGGACATTATCTATCCCACCCTCCTTATTTTTTATAACATAACAAGATCTACCCATTACTAAATCGTTTTGACACAAAGATAGAAAATCCCGCCTACTCTCACGAGCGGACGGGACACCAAAATAACAACATAATAACAAACCTTATGTTTCTCCGAAAAGTGCAAATCTTTTTGCCGATCCTCACGAACAGGCAAAAACTCAATCCTAAATTATAAAAAATGGAGTTTATCGTTTAGCGAAAATATCTTTATCTGATCTACTCAGAACCCTGCCTTTCAATTCCAAGAACCTAGGCATCCATTCTTTAGATATCTTAGACACAATCCACTGAAATCCCTTAGGAGTCACATAGACAGTATTAGTGCCGTAGAACTCGTCATCATTACGATATCTATAACGAGCATAACCGCTGTCTATCATCCTTTGGGAAAGCAACCACCTCTTACCGGTCTTAGCGAAGAACTTCTTATCCTCAAGCAATATTCGAAGATTCTTCTCCGCTATATCATATCCATGAGCCTCTAGCTTTTCCCGAACCTCTCTGATCAACATATCTGTCTCTTGGGCTATTTCGGCTGTCTTAGCAAACTCAACCATAGGAGCCTGTTCTTTGATGATGTTATCAGATATCCTTTTAGCCTCTAATGCAAGCTTAGCTTCTTTTTCAGCCCTTTCTCTAGCTTCCACCTCATCAGCATACATCCGTAAAGCCTCCGAATAGCTAGATGGTATTTTATTTATCACTTTATGAAAAACATCCCTGTAAACATTAAATACAGATCTAACCTTTCTAGCTATAAAATACTCCATACAAGATATAGAAATCATATAAACATTTACAGGTCTTCCTACTGTCGTATTTTCGCCATTTGTGGCTAAAATCTCATAATCAATACCTTGCATAAACTGATCACTACTTACTAAAGCTCTAACAGCTTTCTCCTTAGCCGAATAAACCAATGGCCATACATCATCTAAATTAACAGGGAATTTATCACCAAGTTTACTTAGATTTAAAACCTTTTCAAAATACGATCTGATAGATAAGTCATCACTCAAAACAATATTACACATAATACAAAACAACAAGGGCCGTTGGCGTCCGTTATTCCACCAATAGCCCTCATCTATCGCCTACGCCTAGGCGAGTTAATATCTTCTTATGGCCCAATAACGGATGGACACCGCAAATATAAGACCTTATTTTGAAACTACAAACAAACAGGAGATATTTTTACAAAAAATGTAATCAGCCATATTCCTCTGTCATATATAAAGCGTAGCTATACCTATCCTCTATCATCTCCACCACCTTCTTGATATCAGATAAAGTTAGTTTCTTTATCTCCATATTCCTACTATCCATCCTGACAAAAGAGTTCTTGAACTCCTGCTCGGTTATAGCATCCAACCTAAATAGATTGTATTTTATAAGCAACTGGCTTACGTCAAATATCAGGATATTAAGATCAATATCATCCTTCAACTCATCAAGAAGATCACGCATCATGGCTTCGATAGCATCAGTATCAAGCTCCAGTTTCTCGGCTTCCTTCATCAACTTCTTGATAATACCATTGTGCTCGATTATGATGTTAGCATTATCATCATCGGTAGGTAAAAGGATATCCATCGTACATTTTATACCAACCTTATCACTAAGTCTTTTATTGAACTCAGTCATATAATCAAAAGCCTGATCCCTACTTAATGAGTATGTATGATCAAGCAACTGCTTTTGTCTGACCTTGACAAAATAGTTACTGGTGTATAGCATCATCAAGACCTTTACTCGCTGGATGCGTAGGTCTTGCATGATCTTCCGATGTAAAAAGGCATCTAATTGCATAATATAAAGAGTCCCCACCGGGGCCATCACACACCCGACAGGGACCAACTTTTAAATATCTTACTCGTCAGGTGATGGACTGACGCCGCAAAGATAAGTCAAGATATTTTATTTAGCAAGGATTTTCCGCCTCATTTTCTCCGGATACTACGTTACCGTCGGAAACCAAAGACTTGTCCTCGGCAGCCTTCGTAGGCGAGGCGAACTCCGATGGCAGATCCGGCAGGTTAGGGAACGAGACTTCCGTCTCCTCCTTGGATACCTTGTTCTCCTTGATACTCATCCTAAACTTAGGAGCTATGAAAGGATCGTTGTTAAGATCGATGTTGATCGTAACGTCATTCATCAAAATATCCTCCTTAGTTCTGGAATCACCTATCCATCCTCTTATGTCAGCGGTCATAGGCATCCTGCTAACCGCTTCCTTGACAGCTTCAAGCCGGTTCTTGATAACATCCACGTCTCCCGCCAGCGGAATCATATATGTCTTATTATCCAACCCTGATCTGGCTATAGCGTTATTAAGATCCATTATATCATCAATACTTACGCCTCCGCCTAGACCCTCCGTAATCCTATCAGCCATCGATCCGATCATGGATGAGAATGACGATATATCCTGATTTTTCAATCTTACGGGGTACAGGTAATTTCTTCCATTTCCTGTCTTTATAGCTACGACCGGGATACGTGAATTTTTATAATCACCATACTTGTCCCTGACGATAGCCGTACAGAACGGGAATATATTATACTTAATATCATCCCTCATCGTAACCACCCCGTTCTCTATATATCCTACGCTCTCTACCTTGTCGACCGTCTCGCTGGTAAAGTCATTCTCGGATACCATCAACGTCCCATTATCATCACTTACGCTAAAATTAGGTCTTCCCGGCAAAACACTGGTGACTGTGCCTACGAACGGTATATCAATCTCGCCAGCGACAGATCCTACATTATCCCTATACAACTCAAAGGCCATACTCCTTAAATCAGCGTTACTTCCTTTTGAATCCGGGTCATTGGCTTTCGGTACCGAGACGAAATTGCCATCGCTATCCACGATCTTAATAACCATATTATCAACCAGCTCTCTGTAAGCCGACTTAGTCTCATCAGAATTAGGATCAACGGCGTTAAGACTATTGTATTTATCATACAGTCCCTTGGTGTATGGATCTGACATATCCATCTTAAACCTTACCATATCACCCTTGCGAAGGCTAGCCGCTGCTTCCTGATTCACCGACTCGTTGTTAGACCCAAACGTATCACCCGTATAATAAGGGACAATAGATCCATCCTGCCCCTTGCGATACACCATAAACCAGATGGAGGTCGACAAGGCGGTTTGCCGCCCCAATATGACACCGGTAGCGTTCTCGAAAGCCTGAGCGTCATCCTCGCTAATCATCCATCTTGAGTGGTTATTCGACTCTATAACAGTAAATATGTCGGTTCCGTTGGTGAAATCCATCACCCTTCCATTATCAGTATCAGTGGCATCAGATCTTTTAAGCCCAAGACTGTCCATAAACCTGTCAAGTCTCATTCCGCCAACTTCATAATACATAACCCCACCGATCTCTCTCTTCTGAGCCATCAACACCACCGGATTCTGGGCGGCGTTAACTTCCGTCCTGCCGGTGGATGTCCCGGGTTCGCTCTCTGTGAGGACATCACCCATAGGTATGGATTTATCGTAATCCTTGACAGCTATACTTCCGTTATCATACAACCTCATCCATTCCACGAATTGAAGAAGAGGCCCATCGGAATAATTATTGATAATATCAATAGCCTCATTAAGCTTATCCTGATCAACCTCATTGCCATTGTCAGCCTCATCCATAAGATCGTTATAGGTCTTTATAGCCTCCTTAACCTGATCCTGATCAAGACCATTGATATTCATATCTACAATATCATCAACAGCGTCCTTGATATTATCATAAATATTATCATGGATCTTCAATCTATCTATTATCGATCTAGCCTTATTGATCCTTGAAATAGGATTATCCCCAAACCCGTTAACTAGACTATCGACACGAGGCTTGTTATTATCATATATCTGTCTCTCCCTAGGAGATAAGACATCCTCATTACCGTTCCATATCTTTATAGCTATATTATTGATTCTATCGTCAGAAGGATTTATGATATCCTCATCATCAGGAACCCTCTCGACTATACTACCTTCATCGGTCTTAATCTCGTTCTCCATAGATCTGGCTATCATATGATTATATGTCTTGAACATAAATGCCTCATCCTCTCCTATAAGACCATCTTGGTAAGCCTTGTCTATGGCTTGATCATTAGCGTAAAGGGCGTTTGCTTCAGGATTATCAGTATTCCTGAAATCATACTTGCTATCATCCTCCTCATAAGTCTTACCCCATACGTTCGATAATATCTTCATGAACCCGCGCTCCTGCGCCCGGATGAATCTTCTGTCACGCATACGACGAAGAGACTCGTTTATATTCTTATAAGCCACAAGATTATGACGATACTCACTAAGCAATGCCATAGCCTCCTTATAATTATCAACCCCACGGATAGATACGACGTTCTCAAAATCAGCTATAGTATCATAAGCCGCCATAAGATCAGCGGCACTGATCCTTGAATCATTTCTATTTAAGAACAACTTAGATATATCAGCCTCTGAGTTAATTAACGTAGTTAATTTCCTCTCCAATGCGATCCTATCCTCTGTTAATTTAAGAAGCCTATCATTCTCCTTGACCAACTTAGCCTTATCAGATTCAAGAGCGTCCTTCGACGCGACACTTTGTTGAAGCCTCAAGATATTCTTCTCCATCCTCTGTATATCATCCGTAAGCTTCCTGAGTTCTTCAAGATCCCTGCTCGAATCAGGATTAAGACGAGAATATATATCAAGAGCGGGACCTATATCCGTATTGTATATCCTTCTTAACTGATTGGCAATATCGTTCAAATTATCCTTCGCCTCAAGGCCATTATAAGCCATATTGGAGATATAGGCGTTAAAAGACCTGTTCGGGATACCCTCAGTAAGTGAGTCGGCGAATCTGTTGGCCATAATGAAATTATCCACCTTCTTATTAAACTCGTTGACAAGATCGGCTTTATACTCATTGACCTGCTCATCCGTCATATTCATATCGGACGCTATATCGCTATTAGGTATAGATTCGACTACCGTCCTGAAATTCTCCTTCGTATCATCCAGCATCCCCATCTCCGAATCATAACGAAGACGATTGAATACGGCGTCACTAAAAGTCTTATCTATGATTCTAGAATTAGGTATATCGTCAGCGTTATTATCCGTTTTCAAGCCTGATAATTGAGCGTTCAGAGCCATACTGCCACGAATAGCACGGATAGCGGCGGTAGTCAAGGCGCCAGCATTGGCGTTGTAGGCATCCACCATCCCCTTGTTCCTGGACATGTCTTGGCTCCATTCCTTTATACCTCCAAAGGTCTTTCCACCCATAACCGATCCGATAATCATACCGATGCCGATCTCCTTCCAGCCTTGACTAGACCCGTATGTTTCCTTGAACCCGTTCTTTATAGCCTCCATATAGCCTATATTCTGCCGGATAGCCATAGGATTGTATCTTGATTCTACCCAATCCTCGGCGGACTTGCTAGCCACTCCCTGAAGACCTTCCTCATAAAGACCTTCTGACACTGGGCGCTTGATAATATTGAACGTATTCCCGGCTATTTTCTGCCATTTCTTAGGCGTTATGGCCCTCAATGTCCCGTTATCCATCCTCTCGGCGCCTACGCCAAATATATCGCGTTTTATAAACTTATCCACACCAAGATCCATACCAAACATATCACCGAACATAGCTATGTTAGACAATGTAAGAATACCGATATTAGCGGCAAATATAGTATTGGCGGCATCGACGTTGTCATTTCTGAACCTCATAAGCTCCTCATACGAGGCTTCTCTACCATAGGCATTTCTGTAAGCCTGCTTGAAGTTTTCCTCAGACTCCATCAACCCACTCCTTGACTCTACCGAAGCCTCCCAAAGCGTTGACGTGCCAATAAAGGTTAGGTTGTCCAAACCCTTGCCTATGCCTCGTCCTATGCGGGCGGCCCTCAGCATGGAGTTAAACCCGCTCTTCGTGGCGGAAGCAGCCCTACCTAATCCAGCGACAGTCGCTCCTATCCTAGCCCCCATACGGGCGGCATTCATAAGACCAGCGCCAGCGAAAGCATAAGACGACAAGATAGCCCCAGCCGTAAATGCAGCCCCCGACAAAAGATCATTTGTCCAGAAATTGGTTGTAAACATACTTTTAAGAAATCCGGCATCTCGCTCCTCCTTACTGTAATAATGATTAAGCGTATAATCACCACGCTTATCCATATCATCCAACCATCTGGCAAAACTGTTATCATACATAGCTGATAACGTCCCTTTTGTAACAAGCTCCTTTAATCCATAAACAGACTGACCTACTCCACCTATTCCATACAAAGCAGACTTATAAATAAACTTACCTAATCCTCTATAAGTTTTCTCCCAACCACTTTGACTTCTCGATAGACGATCGTCATTATCTATATTATTGATATAATTCTCATATTTAGGAATCCACTCACCTGTTGATAACCTATATCTTGAATCACGAAGATTGATCCTGCTCCCAGTTATATCATAATTACCCTTAGGTATACCTACCTCATTTATCATCTGGAAAAGCGAGTTTCTGGCTCTTACGTCATCATGATAAGATGTCTCTACAGATTTTTTTATACCCTCAACCAATGACGGTATGCTTCTACTTCCTTCCCTGGATAAAACATCATTATCCATATCCGATGAACTACTCATCCCGACAGGAATAGGGATAGAAGAAATATTGTCCCCAGAAATCATAGGGGATGGAATGGATGGAGTCGGAACATAATATCCCTGATCCCTCATCACATTACCCATATCATTATTATTATTGCTGTTCATTTTTACCATCTATTTTATCTATGGTCTCTTTATCCAACACCGAAAGAAGATTGCTAAGGTCAGAATGCTGTTCATTAATATCCCTACCCTTTACAATAACATCCTTATTAATAGCCTCAACTACAGCTTGAGTAAGATACATCTGAGGACACATATTTATGATTTTCATGATATTATCAGCATAATCAGTATTATACTCTAATACCTTAAGCGGTGTCCCAGTCTTTGCTTGACCATGGAAATAAATACCAACTTCAACCCCTCCTGGGAATCCCTTAGCTTTGACATCATACGACTTGTAATTCCTCAAAACCGTATTAATTATCCTAATAGCCCTCTTATTAAGCTCAGATGTAGCTAGATCATTACTCTGAATATCATACTTATCAACCATCCTAGAAGCCTCCTCCGCCGCATTCTCGACAGTAGCGAAAGCGCCAAGCGAATTAGCCTGCGCCCATTTCTGGTAAGGTCTATTGGTTGTAGCAGAAAAAGACACAGGAATGATCTTGGATTCATAATCTTCCGATCTCACATTTCTTTCCCTTTCATACAAACTATACCCCATACTATCTAATTCTTCTTTAGTAACTTGAACCGTAGCGATATTCTTTCCACCAGCCATAGCTACCAAATCAAATGTATTAGGATTATCTGTAGGACGAGCATACAATATATAATTATTAAGTCTACTATCTTTATCTTTATTCAAGAAACCGGCTCTCGCCAAAAGCAGACTCTCTAATTTAGCATGCATACGCCTATCCTCTTTAGAAGCGTTGGTAGAATTGGAAAATGACCATGATCTTGGAGCAAACTCATCATATCTTCTTTCATAGACTGTTTTAGAATCCTGAACAGCCTTAGCTATATTACGACCTACATTGGAAGAAGACCATTCCCTTCTGAGCGTAGGGCCATCAGCTCTAGACATATTCTTACCTATGATCTTGATCATTTTATCCCTATTAGTCATATTGGCATCATCACTATTCATTATTGGATTATCTACACGACTATAAGTTTTGGCTATATTATCTATATCATCCAAAGTGAAATTTTCTCCCGAATATCTATTTAACAGATTTATATAAGATCTCATCAACTCCATATTAGCTATAGACCTATCCGTGTAGTTGATGTTTTCGCTTATCAATCCAACTATAGAAGAAACTTTCAAAGCATCTTCCGGAGAATACTCCCTTCCTCCAATAACCGCTCCATTCTTACCAACATCCCTTGCGTTAACCATACCATTATCAGTATATGTATCAATACCACCAGTAACATAGTTTTGATCTTTGATAGCATCATTAAGGATATTCTTCGTAGCGACATCAAAAGCATTCGTAAGATAATCAACTTCCTCGTCCATTATCTTACTATATTTCTTCCTATTATCATTCGCCGCCATAAGGGCCTCATACCTACCTACCTTTTCTGGTGATGATAACACAGAACTAGACCCGCCACCGTTATTGGTAATCCATGCCATAATATTCTCACTATTAACACCACCTGGATATATAGAGGGATTGTTTTGTATATCGTTCTCTATACCTCGTAAATCAACAGGGTTTAAAGACGATATTAAATCCTTCTCTCCTGTTGATATATTGTTTTCATTCTGAATATACTGATTGTCAAATATATTTTCAGGAGTGACATTAGGCTGAACTTTTTCTAGCTCAATCATAACACCTGAAGAAGCGCCGGGACTGTTACCACCTTCTTTAGTCATTATCTCCCTAAGCTTAAGATTCTGATCTATTTCCTTGGATTTTTGTCTCCATGAGAACTCCCGCTCCTTGAAATCAAGATCTCTTACTTTAAAATAATAATCATCCGCACTATAACTTTCTGATGAATTATTGTATGACCATCTAGCAGATACACCATCAAGAAACTCGTTACGGACAATAAACTCCCCTGCCCTAGCGGGATTCATGTTGTTGCCAATAAAGGATGTAGCTTCCTCCACTAACGCACGGCGCTGCTCCCGAACCTCCTGCAACGAAGCCTCGATAGCCGCCTTAGCGGAAGGGCTGGCCTCCGCCCCTTTGAGCTTGGCTAAAAGAACGCTCTCTTCAGCGTCAAACCCAGAAACATATTTATTAACAAACTGTTCAGTAGTCATACCACTAAACATGCTAGGATTGGTCATGGCTAAATACTGTCCCTCTATCTGCATCTGAGCTTTAGCATTCTGAGATATAGACCTAGCCGCTATTGATCTAATTTGAGATTGACTCATCTCATCAACAGTAATATCCCTCATCCTCCCTGTAGGTTTACCATCCACTATTTCAGGAACAGAAAACTTCTTTCCTTTATTAAGACTAACGAAATCTTTCATCATCTTATTCATTTCCTCATTATAATCCGTATAAGGAGTATAATGAATAGGATTCATCCTTGTCCCAACCTGACCGTCATTAACCCATTCATAAAATGGCAACAAAGCGACAGCCTCATTTATAGCACTATATTGCTTTGGATTATTGAGTTTCATATCCTCGATCTTCTGCGAGAAAGATCTATACTCCCTAGTACCGGCAATAGCATTCAACACACGGGTATCCAGAGCTTCTCCAAGGCGAGCCTGTATGCTTCTGGCTATACCGTCGGAAGCCAAATTAGATTTACGATACACGTTATTCACATCCTGTATCAGCCCATTTAACCTGTTCTGAAGATATTCCCTGTCCTGAGGTTTTATAATGTCAGAATTGATAATATAATCAGCATACTCGTTTATAGCCTGCCGATTGGTATCTATCTTCTGCTGCATGTACCCCATCCCCTGCATCATGACATCCATGTTGTAGGGCGATACATACTTGCCGTAATTCCTTAATATACTATATTGTGAAGCCATCCTTTATCCTTTCTTGCCTTTAGTTACTTCCTGAGCAGGATATAATCTCCTATAACTCAATATATCTCCTTGAGGATCAGCGATTAATTGTCCATTAGGACCAATCTTTGCATCCCCGAATATAGACCTTAATGTATTCATGGTCGTAGCCGTATTCCACTTCTGTTGGATCTCGTCATTTACGCTATCAAAATACCTAGCCCAGTTCTCGTCAGTATTAGCCAAAGCCTGTAATATTCGACTTTGATAACCCTGACGTTGAGCTATATTCTTATCATACGTATCAGTCCAAGTCCGGGCGTTTACATTATCAGCCCAAGTCCTTTGAGCCACGTTCCCTTGTTCTACCTCATTTATATACTTACCTATATTGGAACTTAATATCGCCTGTAGGTTGGATGATAAAGCCCCTCTCTGGGAATCCGGGACATTACCCATCTGATCCAATTGTGATTGGAAAGCACGATTGGCCTCAACCATATACTGATCAGCCGATCTCAACACCGGATCCACGGTAGGAGCGTAATGCCTTTCCAGACCTTCCGTTGTCACGGCTCCCGGAGTCATCCTGAACACCTCAGGAAAGTCAAGACCGCCACCCACTATATTCCTGCCTCCATTGCCGCTGTTCGACTTACCGGCATTTGTATTGGTCTTAGGGAGTGTATTGGGGTCAATCAGCTCAGGCATATCCAGTTTAACATCAGGTTCCTCCACATCACCTATATCCATAGGACCGGGAGCCACCTTATGAGGGTCAAGTATAAAATCAAGACCTTCCATTCCTTTCATGGATCTCAATGCCTGCATCTTAAGCATATCCTCCCCAAGTATCTTATTAACGACATCCTTGTTCTTGTCAGAGAATAGTTGGCTAAAATGGGTGATACCAGCATCGTTAAGAGCCTTATGCTGTTCCTCTGTAACAACGTCTAGACCGATCATAGGGCGAGATGTGGTAAACAAACCTAATTTATTGTCTCTCATCCTATCATGATATGCGGCTTTCTTGTCTTCCGGGTAATTACCTTGACTATCCTCACCGCCAAAGGAAACGAGCGTCGTGTAATCCCGAAGCGCCTCGGCGTTGGCGATGATCGGGTTCTCAGCCGTAGCCAAGCCCATCCAGCTACTTGTCTGACCGTAGATAGCGTCTTGCAATGCCCTAGCCCTAGCGCCCTCTGAAGCTCCCATATAAGCATCGTAAGCGACCGGATTGAATGTCTTATAATAATTCAACCTCTCATCCGTATTAATACCTCCATAAGAGCCATCAGTTCCTTGGCGTTGATAACCGAAATAGTTAGGATCATTGTTGAACCTATTCTCGATCGGGCGGAAAGTTAATTTACGACCGAACAAAGACGTGCCTCCTATCTCCATCTTCTGGCGAATACCAGCCACTTTCTTAAGCAGCTCTTTCTTAGCCTCAGCTATATCCTCCTCCGTAAGACCGTATTCTTTCATAGATCTGGATATGATGTTATCTATCTCACCACCCTTAGCGAAATACGTATCCTCATCCTTCTTCATCTTCCGGTCTTCCTGCTCTTTGTATATGACATTAGCGAAGTCCGTAAATCTTCCCTCTAATCCATTAACGGTATCGTTGCTATCATTTATAGCCTTAGATAATACGGAGGCGTTTAAACGCCTCGTATTCTCGTCATCTATCTTATCGTTCTTCTTCAGCTTCTCCAGCGCCTTTTTCTGATCATCGTAAGCTGATTTAAGACCGATCTTAACCTTATATCTATCCATTAACGTAGCGTACGTATCCTTTGGTGTAGCCTTAATACCATACGTATCCCTAATGTATTTAGCGAAGTCCGGCTCTATGATGGTGTCATCGGTAATAACCTCCGTACCCTGCTCCAAAGAAACAGGCGTTCCCCCATCGGCATGCTTCTGCCCCATGGCCTCCATCGGCGCCTCTCCGGGCTGCTCCACGTACTCGCCCTTCTCGACCTCCACGTTGGCTTGATCTTCCATCGACTTAGGTAACGGATATAGGTACTCACCGGTAAGGCTTCCGCTATCGAACCTATTATTAGGTCCTAGATAAACACCCCCACCATCCTTGTACTGCATCTGGGATTGCCTTCTTTGTCTGGCCTCACGCTCCTGAGCTAACCTGATATTGGTACGAGTACCTTTCTCTGACGCTATCCCAGAAACCACGTTACGAGCCAACCCCATGATACCACTAATTCCTGAGGCTATGGTGGTTATCGTATTAGCTGTTTTAGCCCCGGTGGATAAATCTCCATATCCCTCGCTTCTCATACGCCCTATACCACGACCCATCTGAGTGAATCTAGACCCTATATCATCAGCGCCATAGTAGGGGATGGTGGTAAAATCAAAAACATCCGTCTCGCCTGAACCGGTCTTAGACTTATCAACATCGTTAACAGTTATGTTATTAAGCGTAATACCATTGTCCTGATAATTCTCAGCTATACGTTGCAAACTACCCTTGAAGCTAGCCGGAAACACATTATCCTGATCAAAAGCATTAGCATATTTAGTCCTCAACTGATCTGGAGTATCCAAAGAATATATCCCTAGCGGATTGACCGGCGCGGGTAATCCTTGGTTGGTATTCACCAAAGGTTCTATACCTAACCCTTGTATACCGTCCATATTACCAAGCATATACGACCCGACTTCCCCGGCCTCTTGATATTTAGGTATCTTCCTCTTGATTACGTATTTGCTCATGTCTAATTAATTTCGTTCTGACACAAAGATAATTTAAAAAAACAGAGACTCATCATTTCACAACGATGAGTCTCTCAGCAAATGCTATTATTATGTACAGAATTAAATTCTTTTTATGAATAATGATCCTATAGCCTTAACCAAATCATAGAAACCGGCAGAACTGAGACCTACAGCCACTCCATATAATAGAGCCTCCCACCATTCACTCCCTATAAGCAATGGAGACACCTTTAGTAGCCACGCTAATATACAAACCAGCATACCTATGACTACGGCGGATAGGACTTTAGCCCACTTATGGGTGTCAATATACGGCACAACCTTGGCTAACTGCGTAGCTGACATCGTGACGAAAGCCATGATGCCGGTGAAGGTAGTTAAATCAATAGTGATAGCCCCTTCTGATGGGATTACCTCTTGCGCCATCAAAACGAACGGCGTCAATAACATAGCAAATAAAAATAACAATCTTTTCATATCTAAAACATTTAATAATTTCACAAATGTAGTATTAATTTCGAGTTCTACTCATACCTTTTATGTTAAGGCTTAACCCCGGTATCATATTAAGAACCAACCGCCTTTTTGCCTGTTCCCTACGCATACGCTCGGCCTCCGCTATCTGCGCCTCCGATTGAGGATCATTCTTAATATTATTGGCGATGTCCTCTATAGCTTTCTCGTTAGCGCCGGATTGAGCTAGCATCTTATATAACAGGTCTTGACCTTCCTTCTCCCACCAGCTATCCATGGAAGGGCGGGAAGCCAAAGAAGGATCGGCAGGGGCTACCGTCTCAGGTACGGGCTGCTGACCTCCGTCCCCCGTGCCCGAATCCCGCTGTCCGAACTCGTATCTCATTGGCTCGTTCTCCGGGACACCATACCTATTAGCGAACATATCAGCGAACTCAAATCTCTTCTCATTTCTCAAGGTCGATCCAAGAGGCCTACCGTATCCTTGATTCCATGCCACGGTGGCGTCCTTGTAGTTGACGGCGTTATCGAAATCGGATTTAGAATACATATAGTAATTATATACATTACCTTGAGCGTCCTTGTCAAAAAACTTTCCTTGATTGATGTAATTCCAACCTAACCCCGGGACCTTGCCTTGATACTCATCCACGAGATAATCCAACTGCTGTGTCAATGTCGGTTTCTTCCCATACCTGCGCTGTAGCTCCTTCTTCCTCGGTCCAAGCCATTGTTGGATGCCAAAATCACCGGCGGCTCCTAGGGCTTCGGTGTCCCCTCCGGACTCGGCGGCGATATTCGACAGGATACCGATAGCTTGCGTTTGTGGTATTCCCTTCTTATCGGTCAGATAATCCCATATCTCATCATACACAGCCATCTTATTATCCTCTGATCTATCAGGATCAATTACATATTTACCATCTCCATAAGCCCTACCTGTGCTTACAGACCCGCCCTTATCTTTCTTCTCCTTATCATCATCCATCAACATCTTACCAACTATAGCCGCCGGCAAAATAGCAGGAACGTTTTTAATGGCTTTTTTTATTTTATCCGATGATTCTTTCAATACCTCTCCAGTAGCTCCAAGCATGTTATTAGAATAATCACCAGCATAATTGCTACCTATACCACTCACAAGGTTATACACATCAATCTCATCCATGCTATCGATATACTTATCAAGGTCATCAACAGATGGAGTCCTTCCATATGTATTATAAAATTTATTCCACAAGCGAAATCTAGCTTGAGTATTAAAAGCTATTTTCTCTGATATCTCATCACTTGATGAGTTTGGTTTAGCCCTATAAGCGTCTTTTAATAATGACTTATCATTTTCGGATAAATAAATCTTATTATAATTATTACTTGAATCATATTTATGTCTAAACTCATGAGATAGGTTAGATAAACTCTCATCACTCCTAGTAACAACCTTATTGTATTTACTAGTATAAAACCCTTTAGCATTACTATTATCCAAAGCGGAGGATACCTCATATCTAAAATCATCAAAATCAGAATCCGCTGATACCCTTAGATTGTAAGCTTCTTCCAACCGTTTCCCATTATCATCAAGCATAGAATCTATCTTATCCTTAATATGCTTGTTAGACACATCATTTATATTTTGGAGATCAACACCATTATCAATCATCAAATCCACAGCCGCCTTATAAGAATCAGGAAGATCATTATAATTCCTTGAAATTCTCTCATGGACATCCTTGTTAAAAAAATCCCTAACCAAAGGTTCATCATGAACATATTTATCTACAAGATCATTATCTACAAGAAAATCATACAATTTACGTTTATCTTCTGGCAGAGGAATCTTCTTTACTTTATTAGCGAAAGAAAAAAATTCACCTAATACCGGGAATAGCCCTAAAGCTGATAATGTCATTCCTAAACCATCCCCAGCCTTCGATGACTCCACAAAATCTCTCACATCCATAACATCCCCAATAATAGGGATACCTCCAGCTATAATCTCGGTAATGTCAACTCCATCGTTTATCTTCTTGCCATATTCAGTATTAAGATTTATGCCACTAGATCCAACGGAGGTGTTATCCCTTGAAGCCACATATCCACCCCCTTGTTTCTTATCCATCTTCTCTCCCCATAGCCCATATTTCCCCCTAGGCCATATACCGTCTATGGCATCCACATAACCAACGGGGTGCTCCCCGTCCAGACGCCGGTCCCGTCGCTCGTCCGCTGGGTACAGGGCGTTGGCCAACGGCTGCGTGATATGACTCAACCCCTTATCCTTGGAACTCGACATAGCATCCACCACAGTCCGATATACAGGTCTTAATTTCTCAGGTAAATATAGCCCCGCCTCATCAACCAACTCACCTATCTTCTTATTTATACCCCTGATACTGAAATTATAATTACCCATGCCATTATTCAACGGGGACAACGCACCTCTTATCCCATTCATGCCTTTAACTGCGGTTCCTCCGCTAAGGATATCAAACTCCGGGGACACGTTTCTCAAGGGACTATCATCCATACCCCTGAAATACATAGGACGCTCGCCTCTTACGACACGATCAAGATCCTCCTTATATAAATCCTTTATCCACGATGGGATTTCCTCCGGTTTATTCTTCTTAGACATATACTACATTTTTCACAAAGATAACTATAATCTCATAAGCCTAAAAACACGAAACGGGCACATAATAAATCATGTACCCGTTTATACGCTAATGCATGTGATAAGCAGCCAAGGCTCCTTTAGCTTTCTCCTTAGACTTGTACTTAGCCGGCCATAATTTACCGGTCTTGTTACTGACCACTCGCCAATCACTCCCTACTTTCTTGATACATCCTGATTTCGGGCATTTGCCCTTCTTTTTACTGCTAGTTTTCCCTGCTGCCATAACATCAAATATTTAAAGGTATATAATCACCTCAATAAACTTTCTCATCGTTGCTAAACCAACGTACTATCATCTTGAACCGGCTCTCAATGTCATTCACGAACCTAGCCAAGAACCAATCGCCACGAAGACGATCCCGCCACCTCCGATGATAATCGACAGCCCTGGGGTCGATCTTACGGTCAATGTCATTCACATCCTTAACCCATATCGGAAGATTGTTCGTATCGTCTTTGACCTCGTTAAAATAGTCATTTATATTTATCTTCTGATCAACCTCCGTCACCAGTATCTCACGGCTATCGTCATTGGTTACAGGATACCTTAACCGCTGGCTCATATCGTTCTTGTCGGCGATAACCATCCGAAGCTCACCGCTGTTGTTCGTATCATTATAAAGCCATGCCTTATTAAATCCAGTAGTCCTAAGAATTTGGTAATTAACCTCATCCTGATATCTTCTGGCATCCATCCGATATTGGTAGTTGGTGAGGATCTTATTCACGTACTGCTCACGTACCGGAACCTCTATAACAAACGGATATAGCTTACCATAAAATACTTGATACGATTGGTTGGTCAAACCATGAGACCATAAACCTATCTCCTGACTTTCACTTGAGTAGTTCTTTCCGGACTGGAAATAATGCTGGTGCTCGATATAATAATCAGGGGTGTAGGATAAATATGATTTCCACTCACCCTTCAGGCAGTTATATCCAACGGTGAACGAGACGTCCGTGAAATGGCTGGCGTCCTGCAACTCCACCGCCTGTCCGTTCCTGTAGAACCGGCCGCCACGGAATTGGTACTCGCTCGGATTCCCTACCGGTATATAATCTTTCTTGGTTATCAGAACCCTCTTAAACCTATTATCCCAACCCATGGACAACCCTATACCAAAAAACTTGTTATCAATATCATAATAAGACAACTCAGCGTCCGTATCAGCGTTATATATCCGGCTACGGATGATCTTCATCTGAAGATGCTCCTTAAACCAGTTTCTAAGCCCCGGTGTGACCTCCGTAAGATTCCTACCATTAGAATCTACCTTAAACACCTGACCACGCCTTAAATCGACCCAAAAATGCCCAAACTCGCAACTGATCATATCCCGACTCTGGGTCCCGGAATATCCTAACGTCGTATTATTATACTCAATGCCACGAGAGGCGAAAAGCCCACCTGTCCCTAGCTCGCTATTCTCCGGGGATATTCTTTCTGCCAGCACGTCTATAGCGTTATATAGTCCTACCTGATTCTCGAAGCGAGCTAGTATTTGATCCGACTCTATTCCCTTCATGCTTATAAGCTTTCCGAACGAGGTCTTGAACTCATGGTAATCCATAGGCTTGTACGACAGCCAAGGATCGGTCATGCCGTTCTCCGACACGTCGGCGGTGCTCCATATGACGCCGTTGGGTCTTTGGTAAGCGCAGTCCCAAAAATTGCTATCATACGTCTCTGGTAATGACCTGCCACCTAACGTAAATCGATTCTTATACACAGGACTCATCTTAAACACATTACTCCTTGATATAGGGACATTACGCTCCTGAGTCCATGATATATAATCCCCCACCTCCGGATAGAACCCCTCGTAAGGCTCAGGGCCGGCTATACGGAAATTGCAATTGATCTCAGACTCCACAAGAAACTGAGGTATGCCATAGAAATATAGGAAGAAACGACCGCTAAGATACATATCTCCGGTCTTGCAAACCATCTCATAAGCGCTCTTCCGGCTAGGGAAAGAGTATAGCGATCCGGTATCCGTATCGGTCTTATTAAGATAATCCTCCCCGGTATCGTAATTAACGAAATAACGGGGATACCCGATGTTCCGATAATCATAATAAGGGAATGGTATCATGTCCCCCTGACCGAACTGAGTCAAATAAAACATAGGCATCTTCCTCTTAAGCGAGAATCTTGATATAAATACATCACCTCCAAAAACAGGTTTACGCTTATCCTTATCCATCAACCCGCAACCACCTAACGATACCCACCTGATATCCTCTATCTGCCCGTATTGAGCCGGAGAATATTTCTTTATCCTCATATAGGGGCAGGATACGAAAGATTCACGTGTCATAAAATGAGGCGTCATACCAGCCACCTCATCGTTACGAATATTACACTCATCCTGAATACGGCTGGTATCGTAACTTGAAACCAACTCCGGATATTCAAGCATATACTTATCCATACCAAATGACATGAACAATGAATGCTCACGATCGAGGTTGTTTATGATAATAGGCTTACCGCCTACGGTCTCCCCTTGCGAAGAGATATCTGTTACCGGATATAACCCGCTCTTGATATATTTAGCCGTTGACAATCCACGTAACTCTGACTCCCCTATTTTTTGGTAAAATAAATTATAATGAGCGACAGAAGTATAGTAATAAGCATAGTTCCGTCTAGGTCCCCTATCTATCAATGCCGTTAACCACTGATACCTATACTTGCCTATATCCACCACGGACTGGGCTGTGGCCTTGGCGATACCTGTAGCCAGACGGATAGCCGTCAGCGCTATGCCGACAGGGTTGGCTAAAAAGAACACACCTCCACCGACATATTGCTGTGAAGCCGACTGATATGTATACTCAGCTATAGCGGATATTAAATTAGCCATAGCCTCCACCGTAGCCAATGATGTTGCCATACTGTAAGCCTTACTCCCTAATATCGTCCATTTAGGGTGATCCTCCACCTCCCTGAATATACCTGAGGATTTACCTAATTGATAACCATCAACAAGGCACTCGGTGGGAGCGTCAGGCTTGTTAAAGGCAATATCAGGGCTTAAGAATGAATACCAGATATTACCCTTCCTGTTAAACGGATGCGTTATAAATTTCTCACGATTAATATCCTTATAGATATACATATCATCAGACAAATCGTTGTAAGGGTAATTAGGATAAAGGTTAGCCGATCCGTCGGGATCATCGTACTTAAACATATCATAAGCCAGACCGGTCCCGATAACGCTCTTATCCAACGTCCTATCGCCCCTATACAACTCATATCCTATTATAGAATCTCTTCTAGCCTTATCTATAAGACCGTTCTCTACCGCTATATCCAGAAACTCATTAACGATATCGTCATCAAGCATCACCCCCATAGGATAAATATAGGAGTCAACTCCATATTGACCGGTCAGTTGAGACGGATTACCCATGAAAGGAGCGACAGAGTTATCCGGAAACTTGTAATGACGTATAGGTCTCTGACAAAACGTGGTTGACGTATTGGGGTACTCAGCGTTACCCCCATTACCGGTGAAATAAGACTTACCCCCAACTGATTTAGGAGACCCATAGTATTTCGTCAAAGAATCTATTATGTCCTTCCTCTTTAATCCTCCCGATGATATCCCGATCTTACTTGAATCATACAACTCAAAATTAGCCGGGTACTTATTGGTAGACTCCCAATATCCGAAATCACCATACTGATATGGTCTGGGAGCGCAGTCAGCGGGTTTATCTCCACATGAGACACATTTCGCCTCATAGGTAACAAATCTCCTTAATTTCAATTCTTTCGTGAAGAAGAACACGTATTTCACCTCCAGCGACCGAATGCCAAAACAGAACGGGGCGGGGAAGATGGCGGTGCCGGCCGTATAGAATCCGGCAAGCTCCTTCATGTCCTGCCTCATGGCGAAACCGGTGAAGAACACGCATACCGCAGGCTCGATGCAAACATATATCTTATGGAAAGTAGTCTTGTCATCATTCCAGAACAAGTACTTTGGCATCATAAATATCTTATGATCCACGTAATTCACTATAACACCTTTCTTGGCATCATTAGCCAAAGGATTAGGAGCCACGGTACCTTCCTTGTCCGAGAAAAACGTTATACGAACCTTATTGTATGATGATGAGTCGCCGATCGGATAATTATAGTTACCCATCATCTCTATATACATAATACCGTTATCAGGATCGGATAAACCACTTATGTATTTCTCGTAATCCAACTCCACCCATCTGGCGTATGAGGATACATGTGGATAGAACTTGAAATAAGTCAAGTTGCTTCTACCGAACCAATTGGTCTTGGCGTCAATATCATTCTGCACAGACACACGACCTTCCCAGTCAGTAGTTATACCGGTATTAAACTTAGAATTATCACCATCGCCAAAAAGACACATGGCGTTCTCGATACCAAACTGACTCTCATATTGGGGAAAATAAGCCTCCATCGTATCCATTAACTGATCAAGCATCGTCTCCGTATGCTTCTTTCCTTCCCATCCGGGATATTGATACAAATATGTGCACTTACCCAATGACCTACCCCCTTGGAATGTAGGAAGTTGAACATCGTTAATAGTAGGATTCACGTGAGGATCACCTACCGAACACCCATTAGTACATATACCCTCATCATATAACTGCCGGACATTAGACATATCCTGACACAAGACCAAAGCGGAGGAGTCTATATCAGACGGGAATTTATCCTCATCCTGACCATCCAACCATTCCTGAACCAGATCTATGATATTCTTACCTCCACTGGAATAATTATCGAAATCACACAATACAGAGAATTTCCTTTGTGACTCGGCGTTACTTTGTATTAAGGTGGTAGGCTCGGTCTCCGTATAATCACTAGCCAGCTTATATGTAAAATCAATCCTAGAATCCACCAAAGAGTTTTTATCCAATATAGTCCTGGTCTCTATCCTCTCGATATCATCACATCCACTAGGGAAATCGGGAGCCTTTATACCGTCTTGATCCTCCGGCAATGATATAGCAGCGCATAACTCGTCAGTAATACCTACATTAGATTCTATGATATCACACAGGTTCTCTATATTATCAGCGATATAATCAATAGCATCATCTACCGTAACATCTTCCCCCATCGTATTGATAACGAATTGGGTCTCTCCTACCGTGGCATATTCCTGCTCTACATATCTGAGTTGCTTGACATCTAGCTGATTCTTGCATTCTCCTCCAAAATCATCAAATCCCCAAGACGGGTCGTTTATGATCTTTGCCGTATTCTTAAACTGCCAAAGATGACGGCGGCTGTTCCCGGCGCACTGCGGGTTGTTCTCCAGCACCGACGCAGCCGACAGGTCGTCAGAGTTACCGTCCTCATCAACGATAACCTCCATCTCCTCCCTTGTGGCCGGACGAGGGATAAGCGGGAATCTAGCCGTCCTGTATCCTGTATTGGTAAAGAATCTTATACCCAACGGATATACCTCGTCACGCATGAAAGAGGCGTATTTAGAGCAAGCCACACCGTCTTTATACAAATTCTCCGTGGCTATAGATGTCTGCCATTTAACGAAATGACCCAAGAAGTTAACGACCGGTTGAAGATTCCATTCATTCTCCACGGTCAATCCGTATTGAAGAAGACGATTTCCGACAGACGTCATGCCTCTGGCTGTCTTATATACCGGTATTTCCTTGGATAACTTCTCCATGGTCGTACGCTCGCTATATTGATCCGTAAGATAATAGATAGTCCTTTCCGTTATCGGATGTATACCTTCTATGAAATACTCAAGAACCGGGCTTTGCTCACCATTAAACCCAACCGTGTTCTGTATAACACCTATCTTATAATGAGATACCTGCTTATCTATATTGGACACGGTAAGGCGGATACCCATGTTGGTTGACTTACCCCATAAACCATCGCGGATAACCATATCTTGACGATCGAATAACATGATTGGGTTGGTCAATGAGCAATATCCGGTCTTCTCAATCCCGAACTCATCGCACAACGCCACGCAGAACTGGTAGGTCCCGGCACGCAGGCTCCCCCCGAACTCCACGACCTCAGGCTCCACGCACGGGGCCGTCAGCAACGGGAACACCAGCAGCTTCTCGCAGGCCAGCCTACACCTCTCTATTGGCTTGTCATCCCCACATATCTTATACCCATGGTAATGATACCAAAAGTCACCATCATCATCCGGATTAAGAGCCTTATCGACCATAACATATCGCTGGGGATTATATCCATCGGTCCAGTATATCACCTTCCCGCATTTCTCGTCCTTGATCTCTATATCGAAGATCGGATGATGAATGGAGAAATTAAGACAAGGGTCATCAACCCAGTCCTCTATCAGGATCTCCATCAAATCACATATCTCATCAAAACGACCATCCGACTCCTCAAGCCTCTCGCCAAGGATACGATGGATGTCCTTTCCCGATCCAGCCAATTGATCCTCCACGGTCTTGATATAATCCAATGACCGCATGAACGTGATCTTAGACGTATTATCATCCGGATTAGATAGAAAGAAATAAGTGTTATCACCAGCTATATCATTCTTATACCCAATAACCTTATAGCCATCGAATCGCTTACATAAAAGGGTACTAGGCTCGTTCTGGATCTTAAGCTGGCTTCCATCGTCACCCTCTATGGTAGCGTTCAAGGCGAAACTATATTCAGACGGGGATAGATCCTGTGGATGCTTATCCCTATTCATCCCGGAGTCGGGAACCGCTATGTTAGAGTTATTTTGCACGACATTATCTTTTTCGCAAATATAATAAATCCACCAGATAATCACTTATGTGGCGGATTCTAATAAACAGTACGTATTATGCAAAACATTCAAATCACGCGAATATAAAAAATCCTCCTAACTTTCACAAGTCAGGAGGAAGACTAAACACTTAAAACGTCTCGTGGTAAAGCACAAAAACATAATAATTACGAATTTCCACCCATGTAGTTCGATTGCTTATCGGCATCCTCTACAGATATGTAAAAGAAACCGTTAGTCACGTATCTCTCATTGACATCCACAAAATCAGTAGATCCTTTATCCACTCCTTTCTTCGATCCCTCATCACACACAGCTACCAGACTATTAAAGTCATTGGAATAACCTACGACTACACCGTGTATATCCCGATTTCGAGGATCGAATACGTACCTCATCTTACATCTGTCATAAGCTAACTCTAAAGAGCTTTTGCTTAACCTCTCATCTAATCCAGCACCCGCTACCAAGGCCAAAACGCTCTTTGATATGTCACTCATGGTGGTATCCTTGGTCGGAGCCTTAGGCATAGAAACGCCTTCCATGACAAAATCCAACGCCTTATCTACAAGACCATCGAAATCATCATCTCTTATATAATCCTTAAGTACCTCCAGTATATATAACCGGACATGGAGTTCGTTATTTACATCATTTAAAGTTATCATGATCCTAGTTTTCGGCAAAGCTAGATTATTCCCACGCAATAAAAGATCAAATATGTCATAAGTGAAGGATTAAAAAAAATAAAAAAAACTCTCCTATCCTCACGAACAAGAGAGCCGATGTGTTTATATTATGAAGAAAAATCTATTCACCTATTCTTACAATACAGTCACGAGATTCCTTGTTATAGATCATCGTGCCTACCTTAGAATACAAGGTCTTTATATTTTGCCAATTATCCTCACCATGGGCGGATACGTTAGTGGGAGCGTCACCGGTATAAACCTCCTCGCCTCCGATATTGACAAAATCATATCCACGTTTCTCCATAGAACCGCCCTTATATGCCGTGAACCTGATAGTGACATTACCTTTCTCACGACCACCATACCAGTTACCGTATATACTGCATCTGATCTCAAGAGGTAATTTATCATAATTATCACCATCCAACAACGGTCCCATCTGGATCAAAGCTGCCTCATTACCCGATTCCATGTTATCACCACCATGGATGAGATAATCACCTACCCGCTCCTGCGTGGTCTGGTACTGTTTACTCCAACCAACCAGCTTGCCGTCCACGTCCGGGAGGCCGGTGTTGTCGAAACCAGTTGCCGTATCAAAGTCAATGCCGTCCTCGTCAGCCCAGATATACCTAAGCACAAGGTAATCGAACTCCGGGATGATCACCACCGGGACGGACTCCTGCCTGCACACGAACGTCTTCTCTTCCTTGGTTCCCTCTTTTATAACCTTGTATGTTACCTGACGTATCTCGCCGGTCTCATTAATATCAGCTGTAACCTTAACCTCAGCAGGGCCAGTACCACTTGTCTTATCTAAATGTATCCAATCATTTTTCTTTGCCATATTATCTTTTTTTCTTTTTAAAAACGTATATTCGCGTCATAATCGCGGGGTGGAGAAGAGGTATCTCATTAGGCTCATAACCTAAAGATCGAGGGTTCGATTCCCTCCCCCGCAACTAAACCAATTTGATATACTTATCAAAAGCATTGGGCCACATCCGCTCACAAGACAACATCCTTCTCCTATTATCCTCAGCCAGCTCCCGATAATCATTTAATGTAATCATCGACATCTTAAGCTCCTTCATAGCCCTAGCAAACTTACCCGGTTCCTGTTGGGCGTATAGCTTATAAGCGTCACCAGCGCCCTGTACCAAACCGTTCACGGCAGCGTTCTCAAAGATCTTCATCTTAATATACGTCTCGACATAATCCTCAAGGTATCCTAACGCCGTTTCAGGTATATATGGGAGACCGTCATCGTCCTTAGGCGTAGCACGATATATGATATAAATAAATCCATCAAACCCGGTATACATAGTATTGCCAGATATAGTTATATCATAATTATCCCAATCGTACTTATCCCGATACTTGTCGGCGGCGCAATCACGCCTCAACCCACGACCTATAGATAACCTTACGGGATGATGATAATGGAAACGAACCTCGTGAGACCCTATATATATCTTCTCCGTGATCGTCTTCTCAAACTCCTCCTTACAGCACTCGGTGCAGGAGTTCCAACGAAACCCACGCTCGGTGCGCTCGACCCAGCCGATCTCGTGTTGGAGGTCAGCCTTAGCCTTGTCGCCGCCCGGTATCTCGCAAACCAGAGGCTCACATCTATAAGCGTCAAGCATGTCGAAAAAATCGGAAGGCAATACCGCCTGTTTGTTGCTGGTCTTGACAACCGCCTCGGACATGACCGCTATAACACCCCCGAACCTTTTCAAGGCGATCTCAGCCCATCTATAAACAGACGAGGTATCTATAGCCCCGCTATCATCGTATTTATGTAAATCGGCCTTGATCTCGGCCAATAAGCCCTTTATCGTCATATTTAAGTCTTTTGCACAAAGATATGTATTTGAATCATTGATACAAAAAAAATCTAGTCTACCCTCACGGGCTAACTGGATCACAAAAACTTCTACAGCTTATAAACCCATTTAACTCCAAATACCTTACTCTCCGACTCAACCTCCCGGTACAAGAACTTATACCTCCTACCTGATTCCATAGCCAACCTACACTCCCTGTTCAACGCCGGAGAAATATAGAGATGGAAATACTTGTTCCGAGGCATAAAATCAATACACGTATGTACATAAGAATATCCACCAGTTCCACGTCTGTTAATAGTACCGGTAAGCTTATTCAGATATATCTTACGATTAGGATTTATCTTATGGCACAGATAACCGATGTTGTTTATATAAACCCCACCCTCATCCTCCAGATACCTATCACGTATGACTTTCCAGATCAACGACTGGCACTCAAGGATATCATTCTTATCCACGATCGTATGCTTCCTCCTTTTCCCGTTCTTAGACATAATAGATCTATAGAATCGAAGAAAGTATTGATCAAGTATTTTAAATGACTTTGTTTTCATATCACAAATATAACGATTTCATCCTAATACAAGAAATTTATACACAAAAATACACCGCCTGCACCAAGGACGAGGCAAACAGGATAGCCGACAATAACCTACAATCCGATGGTATCTCTTACGCTAATGGCTTGGCGCAGGCCGATAGATGTGATTGCCTCGAAACATGGAGCGCTTACGCTAGCGGAAGTTTTAATGGACAATGTTTAAGTATATCCGTAAGTTATGATAATCCATGTGGTAAATCTAAAACAGCATCATTTAATGTGTATTATACTAGATCTGAACCATCTGGAGATGTAGAATATTTCTCTACCACTAAAACAGTCACCATACCATCCGGATCGGGAACGATATCAGGCGGAAGTGATTGTGTTAGCAATGCTACAAGCATGTATGTATCTAATCCAAGTCAAGGTGGAGGCTGTTAAAAACAAAAAGGAGAGGTTGATTATCCTCTCCTTTTTATATAAACCTAAGATCTTTTCTCTTAGTATGATTTAATATCCTACTAATATGTCTGGTACTTAATCCAGTTCTTTCCTTTATCTTATCATAGATATAACCCTTGGATACGTAAGCCGACATATCTCCCAGATCTTTTATAATCTTGTCATACATATCGTGCACCTCATTATATCTTATAATAGAGCTGTCTCTCATCCCTCTTTCGCCTATACCGTCAACTATGGCGTCATTGAAACCAAAGAAATTGATTATTGATCTTATTAGATTCATGTTATTGAATTTTTTGTGTTTTCTTATTAATATCCATATCCGGGTTCTCATCCGTAGGGATCTGCAATTTGGTTACAGTTTCCCTTAATGTTTCGGAAACCACATATTCAAGAAGTTTGTCTGGGCATATGAAATCATAATCCCATTGAGATGTACATGGCTTATCTTTTTCAGCTCCACATCCCCCTAGCTCTAACGCCGCTTTTCTGTCGAGAGTTATAAGATCAACATTTATAGCCTCTATGTTAATATCTGGTATATAGATATATCCATCATTGACATAATAATAGTATTGATCTATATTCCCGTATTTACGTTCCTTGTTGTTAGCGTATTTTCTTAACGATATGGAGGTAAATATAATATCATCCATGATATTTGATACTTTGATGATAGCCGGACCTATACGGGTATATATCATATCGGGCAATCTTTTCTTGGATCTCATAAGTATCCTGCATAGTTTAAACTCATCAAAACAACAATCAATTTTCCGAACCCTCTCCATCTCCATGCAATTGATATGAGTATACAGTGATTCCTCGCCAAACAAGGTTCCATCAGCATACTTCTGGGCTATATATGATCTTGCCTTTTGTCTTCCTATGGATAATATCCATCTCCTACTGACATGAGCGTCCTTATTGATGGAGTTCATATCATTTATGATTCTAGATACAAATTCTGAATTTTTCATATGCTAAATACTGAGGAGGGGATATACCCCTCCGGTTATTACTTCTTTTTCTTAACCTTGCCTCCACATTTCAGTTGAGGTTTCTTTTTCTCGGAGACCTTGCCTCCATTAGCCATTTTCTTTTTCTTATTGCAAGCCATAACTTAATGTATTAATATTAACGATACAATATTAATGATTTTAATTAATAGATAAACAATACGCATTGAATAAGCTAAATTCACATCAAGTCAGACGGCACCTCTTACGCTAATGGCTTGGCGCAGGCCGATAGATGTGATTGCGTGGAGCCAACGAAGAATTGGTCAGCCAACGCTTATGCCGATGGTGATCCTTGCAATGGCGCTCCTTCGGGCACTTCAGCGCTAAGAGTAGAGGTCGAGATTACGTATAGTAATGAATGTACTACGCAGAAGAGTTTGACGGTAACAGCCTCAAGCTCAGGGACTACTATCGGGAGTACGACAGTAACTATACCTACTGGATCAGGCACTAAAAAGGCCACGATATCTTTTGATCGTGGATATCCATGTAATTCTATCAATATAAGTGGAAGAGCTGGTGGTCAATGTTAAGAGTCTGATATATAATAAAAAAGGAGAGGCTAACTAACCTCTCCTTTTTATTGTATATACATTATCAGCATTGTCCACCTGTGGTACAAGCCGCATGCGCCGTTCCTGGTCTTATGGCCGCTTGAAAACACATTCTACCACTAGTAGATCCACTACCAGTACCTATCGTAACCGTAGTACTAGTGGTCATCTCCATACCCGTGGAGGTATTCGCTTCCGCTCCTCCTGTCACTGTTATGGTTTTGCTGGAACTACACGGATTACTGTATTCCACAGTAAAGTTAATACAACTTCCGCTTTCACTGTAGTCTACCACGTTGGCACTCCAATTTTGTGGACAATCACATCTATCCGCCTGCGCCAAGCCATTAGCGTAAGAGATACCATCGGATTGTAGGTTATTGTCGGCTATCCTGTTTGCCTCATCCTTGGTACAAGCCTCATATTTACCAGCGATTTGCTTATAACTGATAGTCTTAGGAGTACAGTTGCTAGGACAGTTCGTAGCCTTGACATTTCCCCATCGGTCATCATTGCCAACCTTAGAAGGACATATCCTAGCATCAACTAAATTTTGTAATGCATCCTTGTACTCTTTATACTTGTTATAAGCTTGTTCACTAGCCAGATTCGATGAAGAAGCACAAAATTCACCAGCGCTAACCACCTTAATAGGGCTATCAGGAACACATATATCACCGCATTCGCCCGAACATCCCTTACATACCTCATTGGTATAGATAGTGTAGTCATGTGGATTACAGCAATGTTTACCACCATTCTGCCAATATCCTGTAGGATCGCACTCGCTAGAATAATGCTCCTCGCTATTACCATTATTACACCTGCTATTATCCATATGATATGTATTATCACACCCGCATCCACAAGATCTCGAATCGGACTCAACCAACTCATCTTGATTTGGGGCTGAAGAGCAAGGATTGGTCTGATTCCTACTCCTACGATAATCGCATCCACTACAATAGTAACTCCAATCATCATAAGATGGGGTATCATCGTCATCGGCGCAATCACCATTCTTATTAGCGTAAGCTTGAGCGGCGGTCTTAGTCGCCGTATCATTCTTGAAAGCGTTTTGAACCTTGCTGTCGGCATCCGCCTGAGATACGGTAGATGTCAACGCTGACAACCCTAAGGCGCTATAAGGAACGGATAGAGCGACACCATGTTTACATGTACCACAATTATCCTTATAAAATGTAGCGCTTCCAGTACCGGTCCATACACAAGTGCCATGCTGGTTAGCGTAATCCTGTCCTCTCTGGTCTAGGATCTGCTCTGCCTTGCTCCTGGCATCAGCCAAAGAAACCTTGCTGGTGATAGCCGTACCGCCGTTGGCTTGCGTAGAGGTTACCGTTATTCTCTGACCAACCCCGCTTCCGGCGCAATTGTTCCTATAGAAGTCACGGCTTGCCACGTAAGTCCATGTACATCCTCCATTCTTATTGGCGTAAGCCTGACCATCAGATCCACGAACCGCGTTCTCAGCCTTCTTGTTGGCGTCAGCCAAGGAAACGGTGGAGGTGTACGGGTGTCCCGGAAGCTTGCTGCTACTTACGGATACCATGTCGCCCACGCCGCCGTCAGCGCAATTGTTCTTCCTAACCTGTCCGGTATAGCTTCCTGTCCAAGTACAAGTACCCTTCGAGTTAGCCACGGCCTGACCCTGAGAGTTCACGGCGGCCAATGCCTTGGCGTTAGCGTCAGCTTGGGATACACATGACTTAAACTTACCATCAGAGCTAGGACTTGGATCCGTAACATCATTCTGAGTTACGGTAACAGAGCTTCCAACTCCACCATCCGCACATTGACGGGTAAAGGCCTTGGATGCCGTACCAAACCAGAAACATGTATTATTACCACCAGCTATATACCGCTCTTGATTATCAGGATCAGTATAACAGGTATTGGTATTACGTTGATGTAATTGAGAGATACAGTCCTTACATACGGTCTCTATAGTCTCCCATACCGGTTGCTCGGTCTTCGTATGGCACGTATCATCATAGTTCTTGTTGACGAACGCCTGACCCATTCTGTCGATATAGGCCTTAGCCAAAGCGTCTGCCTCTTCCTGAGAACGGGTTGAGGTAAAGAACTGACCCATAAGATCCGGGGTTACGGTGATAGGATCTGCATACTGACAAGTAGGACACTTAGGAGTGAACTCCTTGCTATAATTACCTACATATATCTTCAGTTCGTCGCAAGTACCACGATCGTTGGCTATAGCCTGACCTTGCGCCTTGACAGCGGCCTTGGCAAGCTCATCGGCGGCGAACTGGCTCTCGTATGAGTAGAACGGACCTCCGGTCACGTCAGCCTCAGTAACGGTAACTGAAGACGGGATAAGACCAGACGGACAATTATTCTTCTCAAACGCCTCGCTATAATGACCGGTGTACTTAGGAGCCTCATGGCAAGTACCACGCTCATCGGCGATCTTCTGACCTTGATTCATGACAGCGGCCATAGCGACTAAGTTAGCCTCATCCTGTGATACACAAGACTGGAACGGATGACCTTCCACCATATCTTGTGTCACGGTGAACGGATTTCCTACCTGATTAGCGCCACAATTGCTCTTCGTGAACTCGAAGCTAGCCTTGCCGGTATACATAGTGGCGTTAGAGCAAGTACCCTTGGTGTTAGCCAAAGCCTGTCCTTGAGCCTGTACGGCGGTCATGGCCATAGCGTCAGCGGCGGTCTGGGAGTCGTTAGACTGGAATGGGTGCCCTTCTACCATATCTTGGGTGATCGTCACCTTAGATCCGATCTTACACTCACCACAGTTGTTTCTCGTGAATTCCAAGGAAGCACGGCCAGTGTACGTACAAAGGGCGTGGATATTGGCAAGAGCCTGTCCTTGGGCGTCAACGGCGGCCTTGGCCTTGTTGTTGGCATCCTCCTGTGATACGGTAGACGTGAACGGATAACCGTCAACCATCCTATCATTTACCGTATAAGTACCACCAGTGCCAGCACCACAATTGTTACGGGTAAACGTACGTGTATAAGTACCGGTATATACAGGCACCTTCTCGCACTTACCTTTCACGTTAGCCACATCCTGACCTTGAGCCTCGACGGCGGCCTTAGCCTTATTGTTGGCGTCTTCCTGAGATACGGTAGACCTGAAATCTCCTGTCACCATAGTCTCATCCACGACAACCTTGGTGCCGTATTGGGTCTCATCACAGTTATTACGAGTGAACTCCTTATTATACCTACCGTAGTAGATCGTCTTCTCCTTACACTCACCTTCTAGGTTGGCTTGTTGCTGGGCGTTAGCCTCAAGATCGGCCTTAGCCTTATTGTCAGCATCCTCCTGAGAGATAATAGAGAAGTACTTACCAGCGGCTACAACATAAGTATAAGGTTGACCGATATGGAACTCATCGCAATTGTTTCTAGTGACTGTCTTCTCCATCCTTACGTTATAGTAGACGTTAGTCTGACAGTCGCCACGCTCGTTGGTGATAGCCTGACCTTGCGCCTCGACAGCGTCCTGCGCCAGCTTGTTGGCGGCATCCTGCGATACCGTAGAAGTGAACGGATATCCAGAACACATCTTCTCGTCCACAGTGAAGTCAACAGGAGTAGAACCCTCAGGGCAGTTGGTTCTCTGGAATACCTTGGAGTACGATCCGGTAAATACCGGTATCTTCTCACAGTTACCCTTGATATTCGCTATATCCTGACCTTGAGCCTCGACAGCAGCCCTTGCTAGGCTATTAGCGTCTTCCTGAGACACGATGGATCTGAAGTCCCCTGTAACCATCGTCTCATCGACAACCACATCAGTACCATATTGCGTGGAGTCGCAGTTGTTACGGGTAAAGGTCTTACTAAACTTACCATAATAGATATTCTCCTTAGGCTTACACTCACCCTCCAAATTGGCTTGTTGTTGACCGTTCTTCTCAATATCCTCAAGAGCCTTCCTATCGGCGTCCTCCTGAGAGATGGAAGATACGTACTTGCCCTCAGGAATGATATAAACATATTCCTGACCGTCACTGAACTTATCGCAATTATTACGTATAAACGTCTTTCTCTGCTCCTCGTTATACCAGATATCGGTTATACACTCACCATGCTCGTTGGCGTATTTCTGACCGTTCAGGGCTATATCCTCCATAGCCTTGGCGTCTGCGTCCTCCTGCGAGATAAACGACTTGTAAGTCCTTTCCTCGACCGTATACAACACCACCGATCCATGCTGGTTGGCCAGACAGTCGTCCTTGGTGAACGGCTGAACCATCTTGATATTATAATAAACGGGCTTGGCGTCCTGAGCTATCATATACTCCTTGACAATATTACCGTCCTTTGACGTTATACGGAACTTAGCCGTACAGATCTGACCGGTATAATTAGCCTTGTATACGATATTAAGCTTATTATCGCCTACCCCATGGCTCTTGTCGTTAATGGCAAAGCAATTACCCTCGACACAATTCTTATCTATTTCCCTTGCCATATTATCCTTCAGTTATTCTCCATGAAACATCATCTCCGGCCTCTACCCTCACGATTTGGGTATCACCATCCTTATTAAGCGTCAACCTTTGCGGATCCACGTTGAATGGTGGTTCCGGTTCCGGCTCACTACCATCACCGCAAGTGCAACATACCAGCTCGATATCATACTCGGTATTGGACTTGATATCGATGACAACCTGACCGTTCTCGCTAGTCACGTTATCGAAGTCATGATCAAGTATGATATAAGGTATATCATTAGGCTGTTGATTGATATTAACAACCTTACCGTTCAAGACAAACATCTCATGATGCTGTTCGTTATCCATATTCTTAGGCATAGCTATGACAAAGCTAGCCTCATACAAATCAGTGGCTCCGGGATCCTCAGGATCGGCATACACTATATACCTGCTATCCTCTTCCGGAACTTTCATGGATAAGCCGTTCACGTTCATGGATACTATATAGGACTTGCTCACCGAGCCACCAAGGGTAAGGCAGGAAGCCTTGACCGAGGCGGAGTTGAGCTTGGCGTTGATGGTCGCCGTCCCACCCTCCATGTCGAACATGATATTGGTCGGATCCACGCTTACCCGCTCTATACCCTTCTGGGTTATAGTAGCGAGCTTCGTAACCTTGCCTTTCTCGACCGCCACGTAAGTCTCCCTAGGCAACCTACCCATCCATCCCGGCTCTACCTCGATAGCCACCTTGTCGGGACCGGTACCGGAAATCTTGTCGTAGGACACCCATGAGGAGCCTTGCTCGATCTTGGCAAGAATATCTTTTAAATTACTAGCCATATCACTCCGCTTGCGTTATAGTCCATTTATCACTCTTACCTACGATAATCTCCAGAATCTGCTCGCCACCCTCAGGAGGATACTCGAAGTTAGTAGGCTTAATCTCAAACACGCTGGCGCCTCCACAACCAAGATCACAGATCATATCCGGCAACCATCCCTCCTCAAAAAACCGTTCTATAAGCTCCCTGACAGCCTCTGAAAAAGAGTCAAGCTCTAACCTGTCTACGGGAAGAGATCCCTTCTTGAGGGTCTCACCACATACCCAGCCGTCACACTCGGAAGCCAAGACCGTATCGTACACTCTTTTAGCCATAACATGAGGTATTTAAAATATTACTATTCAATGTAGTATATACGATATTAACATCAGTGAACTCATCACCCATGCAATATTTCTTCTTAAACTTAACGGACCTGCCAGAAACGACATATCCGTCATTAGGGACGATAGTACCACAATAGGTAACGCTGAGCACGTTCAACGGCTCGTATCTTAATCTGACAGCTTGAACGCCCTTGAACGAGTCACGCTGGATGGACGCCGTGGCGCCAGATACGGCAACCAGCTTCCTTACCAGAGACTCGATTACGCTATTCATGCTATCACCGTTCCTGATATCCGCCTCAGGGAACGACTGACCGTCATATATGATCTGGGAACTATAGATACTGCACTCGTCCCCCGGTCTGTATTCCGGCTTACATGGATTACAATTATTTCTCATATCAAATCAATTTATTGATCATTCTTCTTAATTCAAGTATCTCGGCATCCCTATCCCGTATAGCCTTTATCATAGCGTTAAGGGTATCGGACATATCGCAATTAGGGGATAATCCTAATGATTCCACACGCACCTTATCACCGGGGTAAATACAATCGGTACTCATGTACGTAGAGCACGGTACTTTCGTATCGTCTACAGTAGGCCTGTATTGTTTTTTGTTGCAACCGTTCATCACCAAACCTCCTCTTCCGCATCGCTATCCCCGCCGCTACCACCGGCGTTGACAAGCTCGTTTATAATCCTCTTCAAATCCAGAACCTCACGATGGTATAAATCTATCTGCTTATCCCTAGACGCTATAATACGCCTCAATGAGTCTATAACGACAGAAATGTCAGTACCTTTCTCTATACCGTCCACCACCAACTCATCGCCTGAGTATAAGACACATTTATCATACAAGGTTATAGGACATCCATAACCAACACAAGGTTCGTCCTGACAATCCCGATCGCAAGGATCACAAGGATCGTTAGGGCATTTGTTAAGAAACCTGTCTATCTTAATGCCATGACAACACTCTTCGGGACGTTCCCTTGAATGATCATGGCAACAACCATTTGTACTACACATATTAATAATGTTATTGTTTTCAACAAAGATACAGATTTGATTTAATAACAAGATAACACACTCCATTAAACAATATAGGGAATACGACATTCGTATCCCCTATATCTGCGAATTATAACAACGAAATAAAATCAAGACTTCAATTTAAGAACAGGATTACCCCATCTTTCTTTCCATTGCCTTCCCAAATCATTTATAACACCATTGTAATCTTTTATATATCCAGCCTTAATAGCATAAGATATATTCCTTTCTATTGATACTATCATATCCAATTCTTCAAAAGAAGCTCTATTCCTTATCCCTTCCTCATGCACGCCAAACACGACGAAATTTATACCCTTGGCTATCCTTGATAACAACTCCTTTAAATTACTTTTATCACTTATAAGTGAAGATACACTACTGCACATCTCTATATAAGCATCACCAGCGGCATTTCTTGTCCCTACAACATTATCAACAAACCACATTACAACATCAGCGCAAACCTCAGGACTCATCTCCATGGCTACCACGAGAAAAAGATATGGATTCATATACCACATTTGACCATCCCCCTTACCTTTTCGACATGCTAATCCCATTTTATTTAAATCGCTAAGATTTAGAGCCTTATTTTGTAGGCTGATATTTATCCGCTTACATAAATCCCTGTTTTCCAGCCTACTAATTATCTCCCTGCATTTTTCCTGAAACCCATCATACTTAATGATATCATTAAGCTTCTTGGGAGACAGCCCCTTTTTAAGCCTATCATCAGACAAAACCTTCATGGCTAAAGTGATATTAACAAAACCATTATCACTAAGCGCCGGTATGACAACGCCCATCAATTTCCTGTCGGAAGACTTGATTTCAACCCTACTTTTCATAACTTTGAACAATATTTTAAATTAAACATAATACCTATCGGTTCGAGATGAATAGATAGGTATGCAAATATAAAATATATTCAACATACAAACAAGTGAATCACAGTATATAAACTTAATACCATTGATATATATACAAAAAAAAATGGAGGAGATACACGATCCCCTCCAAGCACTAATCTATAAATTATGGAAAAACAAAAAAAAGGTATTATCACCAATAACACTGATCTTCTTGATCGATATTCTCAATCCATTTCTCACACTCAAGATTAAGATCAGCGTATTCCTGTCCCTCTACCATCAAGACCTCACGAGCCTTGGCGTTGGCATCCTCAACCGATATCCATGACCTAAACCTGTTGGCTTTGATAGAGTAATATACTTTACCGGACTTATATCCGAACGGACATACCTTTTCAAACCAATCACCGATCTTCGTATTATAGAATACAGGTGAACAACTACCCTCGGCGTTAGCCTTCTCCTGACCTTCTTTCATGAACTTCCTATAGGCTAACGTATCGGCGTCTATCTGGGATATATCGGATATGACGGCTCCGGCTGGTAATTCATATACAATACCTTCCTTGCCTGATGTGCCAGCCTCGCAATCGTTCTTGTAAAACAAGCCACGAAGAGGTTGTGAGGCCCAGTCCTCGCAGCAAGCCCCGACGGAGTTGGCCTCCCCCTGCCCGATCCGTCCAAGCTCCACCCTAGCCTTATCATTGGCATCTTTCTTGGATACGTAAGAGACAAACCTACCTTCCTCTATACATACCTGCTCCTTGGATCCCTTACCGCTTACGCAATTGTTCTTGATAAACTCATCGCATACCTGATCATTATACCATACAGCCGGTATTATGTCGGCATATGTATTGGCGTAGTCCTGACCGTTGGCTTTGATATCATCCTCAGCCTTACTGTCAGCTTCCTCCTGCGTATCGCCAAAATAGACGTCGGCCGGGACCCGGTAGTCAACAGAGCCGCCCACGTACCCGGCAGGCGGGTTATTTCTGGTGAACGTCCGAACTATTTCTTTATTACCGTATATCATTGTGATTCACTTTGTCGCAAATATAGATATTTTACCGATATGAGACACATAACCGTAAATGCAAATATGCAGTTACCTGATTATCAGTTTTTGGGCAAAAATGGAATTAATTATCCCAATGACTAAATGACTCCGATCCGGCAAAAACGCCATAATCCCTGAACATGCCTCCACATAATATGAAATCGCTTTTCTTACTACCGTTTATAGATGACAATATATACCGGTAACCCTTTCCTGTTATATAGATAGTCCTTGCATATACAACCTTTCCGGATTCCGTACATATATTCTTATCCCGATAATGAGCAAATCCTTTCTTTACGGCGTTAGCCGTAATCTCCCAATCTCCATTAACCTTGATCCTTTTAACTATTATCTTTATCTTAACAAGAAAATCACGAAGACATTTATCACTTATAATTATATCATTCTGTTCAAGTTTCTTAGCTAAATCCCTTATCAATAAATCCGACTCACCGGACATGATAAACGACTCTGAAAATTTTATATCCTCTTTCTTCGACTCAAGAACCTTAGCCATCTCCTCGGCTTTGGCCCTCTCCTCTAACGCCAGCTTCTCGGCGGCTACCCTGCCACGATATTCCTTAGCCCAAGCCTCAGCAGCGGCGGGAGGATCATTAAAATCAGGAATCACGCATTTGCCTGTAGTGAGAAGCTCTTTAATTCTGTCCAAACACCATAACCTAAAATCAACGCTAAGCCACTGAGCGAAATCCAAAGCCAGATCCTCACACATCCATGTGCCAGGATTAACCGTACCCCTGATAATCGTAACAGGCTGAAAATCAGCATTACCATATTTTCTGGTAATGGCATTAATTAACTCATTTACAGAAGATAACGATAAATAATCATTTGGTCTCTTTTTAAACGGCTTCGCCATTTCGGTAGCATTCACATAAGTGATACCGTTCTCTGTTTTGAAAGTTATATCATTACCATTGTAGCTAAATATTGTAGATAATCCGTTTTCGTTGGATTTAAACGCCAAAATCCTACTACTATTATTCATAGAATCATTGGAAATAATTATATTTGCACTCATAATAAATTAACCTATGTCCATTACATCGTGAGATATGATGGACATACAAAAATAGCCAATCGAATCGTCTATGACAAATCAATTGGCTATTTTTTATATCTAACACATAAAGATATTTTACAACTTACAAGAGTATCTATCTAACCTACTTATTTAGAAGACTCCTTACAAATTGGATACTTGATTTACAGTAGCTTAACATCTAGCAATCCTCATAAATCAATATCTATACATATGATTATCACCATCGTCCATTTTTGGACTATGGCTCGTTACTCACGACAAATCTTATCCTCCAAAGCATAAAGAACTTTCGCTACGGTCTTATCGCCACTTACCTTCACGCAAGACTCACCAAGATCCCGGACATCTATAGCCTCCCTAATACGGGTAAGCTCGTCATATATCTCCTCTATCACGTCAGAGATCATAACACACTCATCAGAGTCCTTATGCTTTGACCACTCTGGTAGATCACCCTCATAAGGTACGCAAGTGGACGGGGTTATATGTGAACAACTGTATTTTCTCATGCCAGCAACTTATTAACACGTTCCTTTAACGATCTCACCTCATCCGGGCATAACCCGCAATCATTATCACATAATGACCTTTGCAGACGAATTATCTTACCCCAATAGGATATATCGGGCTTGTCCCCGATCCTATACCTATGGTATCTCATGTATCTACCCCATTGACAAGACAGCCATTCGTCTACGACCTTACATAGATCTATTCTATCAAGGTTTGATATGCTCTGCGCGCCCATCGAGAATCTCCTTTCTCATTTCCTGTACCTCCTCGTCAGGCGGGCATCCATATGGCAGGTTCTTGATCCATTCACGGATCTTTTTCTGCATATTAAGATAAGATACGCCAACGCCATCACCCTTGGTACGAACTTGCTTATATATACTAACCACGTCACGCTCCATGGTCTGCAACGGATCTTGCATAACCATACAACCAGCGGTACTTCTAGAAGCGTACTCCATATCGCTAACAACGGTAGAAGAAGAATGATTCATCATGCTTCTCTCAATCCTTTCTCTCTCGGCCCTTAACGCCTTTTCCTTACAAGTATTACAACCCACGACTAAATATTTTTATGTTTAACAATCCACGCAATTGGTAGCCATCTCAAGAAGCTCTCCGACACGATCAATAATCTCATGGGCGGCCCTTATGTTATCCAACCTGACATTCGCCTCGGCTACGGCCATAAGTGTCTCCATCTCCTGTATCTTGCCTATAAGGTCCTTATCCATATCCTCGCATAAGACATCAGTCTTAATCAATAGCCGGTCGAGACGTCTGCGTATAAGATCCGTCTTAAGATACTTGCGACTGAAATTGTAAGTGGAAGGGCTACCTATGATCTTAATATCGTATATCCCGTCAGGTAGGTCAAGATACTTGACATTACAATCATCGTAATTAAAACAATTAAGGCCTAATGTTAGGCTGGTAAAGGTATTGACCTGATTCTTGCCAAGAAACAACGTAACGGGGTCGGACATACCCGGCGTAGTGATCTCGATGATCGCCTTCCTGTCCTCCAGCAGCCCCCACTCGGACTCATCCAGTACCTGCAATACCTTTGGATCACGTGTCTCTATCACCTGAAATGACAGCCGAATATCATTCATATTAACCTTCTTATCGTACCGGCACAAGCTATCATCATAACGGGCTTGCATATCAAGATCCGGTACATCGGTATAATATGTCTTGACCTCATGCCCGTTGATAAATACCGATGTTATCTGGCAAACATGAGACCTAGCGACATCAAAAAACACCATCCTTACATTACCCTCATAATCAACGCCCGATGTCGGGTATGTCAATATCTGGGTATTATACTCACCATCGTTACGTCTAGCCACGACAGTAATAACGATAGGTTTCTCTATATCGTAATCATCCATGATAATCCTAGCGGCGAACTTATCATGAATTATCTTCGGTATGATATTTATCTGGTTCATATTAATATCTTTTTCACAAAGATACTAATTTGAACAATATAACAAATGAAGCTACAAGATAAGAGCTGCAAGTAGATCTTCCTCACTAAGAAGAATACCTCCATTAATAGCCATAAACATGGCTAGATAAAGATAAAGAGACTTAAGATCATAGGTGAGCATCCTACTTCTAAGAGCCACGATAAACCTATTAAGGTCGGTATTATCTCCAGCTACCGACATATAACTTTTAAAAAGAAAAGTACTGTATATAGGATCGGATATAGATAAACCAACATTATTATAAGATATATCACATACCTCTACCCACAATCTAATAGACTTAATAATCAAATCCTTTATAATTGACTTATTTAGCATACATCCAAATCTTACCAAAGCCACGATGTCACCCCACTTCTGACCAGAAACATCCCTTACGACATACATAGATCCGTTTAACGGGTCTTTCACAATAGATGATAGAACATTCTTACATCCAATAGAATCGGATAACTCTTGAATGTTAAACATATCGTTATCATGATTAAAGATAACAGATATATCACCACCTCTTACGACGCTTAAATTATCCATCACGAATCCTCCATAAAAGAACAAACATCAAAACAATCATCAAAAGAACAGAAATCAGGAGCATATCTCTTCTTCCCGTTCTCTATATCAGAAGCAGTCCTATCAGCAAAAGCCCTTAACTCCAATAAGCTTACACCTAAAAACTCTAATGCCGATTTCAGATACTTATACAAGGATGAGATCTTCATTTCTTTAAATCCCTCATGATCCAGGCGTTTGTTGAATTTACTAAAAAGAGTCTTATCATTTCTCCCATCAGCCCTATTGCCATTATTCTTAAGCCTACCGTTTGACTTAACAATATTCCTTATACTATTGATTGATTTCGTACCAATAATATTCACCATAATCATAACCTTATGATCAACAGCCGCCTTTCTAGCCTTGTTAGCTCTCTCCTTAGAACTTACTGGAGAAATATCTTCACCACCTCCAATATATCTAAATTTAGCCTTGCTTACGAAACATGATGGATATATCTTACGCATATTCCATTTGTAGTTATAATCACCAATGGATCTCATAATTGAAAATTCATTGTCAACAACCAACGAAACCATGCTATAAGCCTTCTCAAAACACTTAAAAGAACCGACATGCTCATAAATGAACCGGTATGTCATGCCTAACTTAAAGTCATTATCAGATATCCTGTTAAACGCAATAGCTCTATCAAAGTTGATGATAATAGCCATGATAATCTTAAGCCTAAAATAAGGAGGTATATAGATGTTGTTAGGATCAATATCCCTTGGATTAGCCGTTGTATAGTCAGCACCAGCGAAAGTATCTCTACGTTTCTTGAAATTACGTGGATATATAGGCTGACCTTTAGACAGCTTAATACAAGAGCGTCCCTCAGCTATCTGCTTCTTCTCAGCCTCAGTATATACAGGAAATTCTTTTATCATAGAAGAACATTTCCTCATGTAATTCAAGTCAAACTTCATATCGCCATTATCTTAAACACTTCAAATATACGAAAAAGATATGATTCTTGGAAGTAAAAACGTAGCTAATTTTACTACATATCAATTATATTATATCAATAATACGGTAAGTGCCTGAAACACAGTTGTCCATTTTGTGACATGTGTATTAAGAAGCTTCGCTACCCTCTCTAGGAAAATCCATTATAAACTATTCTTACCTTTAATAACCGCCTATTGTTAATTAATAACTTGACTAATGAATTGATGTTAGCTAACGCATTTTATTATTCAAAGTAGATAACTAAAAATCATTAACTTAAAAACCAGTAGTATGTATGTAAATAAAGATCTTAATAATACCACCAAAAATACTTTATGTTTAAATTATCTGCATATTTATCACATCTTTTTGTTCGATCTTATTCGCATAATTACTACCTATGTTAAATGTTAATGAATTTATATACTTACTTCTTTTCTGCGCTAAGGCGTGAAGTGCCAAAGGGAATCGGCAGGGTGGATCGTGAGTCGCTCCGCTCCTGGCCGGCCATGGAAGGCAACCACCAGCCCCACGCCATGACGCCGCCACCTTGTTCATTGGCTTCCAACAAGAGTCACCTAAAAACAATACTTGTCTATACAATTATCTCTACGGTTCCAGAAGTTAAATAAGAACTATTTGGCTTTAAGGAAAATTGTTAGTTAAAAAGATGGTCGATTAAGTCATCTGGTCAAATAAAATCCTTATATTCGCGATACGGTCGGTTGGATGAGTTGGTTTAGTCGGTGGTCTGCAAAACCATATACCTCGGTTCGAATCCGGGACTGACCTCTATGCTATTTGCATATCCTTTAAAAACTAATTAGATAAGGAACGGTGAGAGATCATAGTTCCTTTTTTTATAATATATAATTACAAAATCTTTATCTTCTTCAATATATACACCAATACCAACAATATCATCAAGATACCAGCTACTATCCACACTATAGGCCATCTTGATTCCTTCTTATCATCTACGTCCTTATGTTCGATGTCTGTCTTCTTGTCAATATCCTTAACACCGGTAATCGTCTTATCAATGCCAAGGGAATCGACCGTCACCGTGCTATCCAGCCGGCCGATGACGATATGAGCGTCCGTCTGGGAGGACACGGGTCGCTCCCCAGTGGATGGATCCACATCCTTCGTAGTATCGAATTTCCTCTCAGTTATGACAATATCAGCATTAAGATCAGATGTCCTGATCTCTACGATCTTCCGGTCCATGACCTCATCAATCATCGTCTCTATCCTGCTTATCAAACGATTATCTATAGACGTGTCGCTAACCTGCCTCCTGCTTCCACAAGAGGACAGGAATAGCGACAGACCTAAACAAAAAACAGCCTTAAGACTTATCCTTAACCTTATCATCAGCAATCTTCTTTATATCGTCAAACATCTCGTCAGGTATGTTTTTAGAGAAGCCAAACATCTTGAATACGTTTATTCTCTTGAATACAGCCTTGAACACCTTAACCAGATAAGCGTCAGCGAAAGCATCCCCTATCGTATTCAGGAAAAGCATCACATATCCAACAAGGGCTATATACACCCCATATTTGGTAACGGTAAGTATCATGCTAGCCTCCTCCTCGATCGGGTATAACGTCTTATATATAACACATAATGTCATTACTATAAAACAAGACAAAGCGAACTCCTTAAGAATATCAGTAAACCTGACCTCCCTAAACCATCTCTTGAAACTAAACCTCCTCCTACGGCTTCTACGGAGCTTCCAGCCCCTTACGCTTTGCGCTAACCTAGCCAAAAAATTCGCTATTAATACTATAAGTAATACGGTCAATAAATGATGCACTGGCTGGAAGTAAGCCCAACAAGAGGCACCATACGCAAGCGCAATATTCCACAAAGCCCCTACTCGCTCTATCATGTCTTTGTCTTTCATTTTATACCCCACTCGCAAAGTTAACTACTATACCATTAAGTACCTAAAACACCACAGCATGTATACCGTTCCTAGTATCAAGGCTATCAAAATGCAACCAACCCACCTTCCCTTCAAGCCGGAAAGGATATGGTAACATATCTTGATGATCCAAAATCAAGCCTCTGGCCTGTTCCGCCGTCATTGACTTGACATCGAAATCCCCAGCCTTACCCAACACATGAGCGGATAGATAAACATCTTTCTTATCCTTAACTATCTGGCAGATGTTGCATCTAAGACCACGTTGGGAAAACAGCCCCTGCTTGTCCCAATTATTACAATACATAGGCTGTTTAATTATATCCCTCCGTAATATAAGAAGATTATGGAGAAACGCTGTATCAAGAAACTGCCACGATCTGTCCTTCCACTTATTGTATGTATGAGGACACACCAATTCCACTATATCAAAATACGAACCTAGTTCTTTTATAATATCATTTCTATTCATATTATCAATTTTTAAAGTAATGTAAAATAACAATACCACGATAACCTGATCCTCCTCGACCGCTCGTAGCCCCACTATTAGAAGCTTTAGAGGCTCCTCCTCCACCACCTCCATAATAAGTGGCATTACCTCCATTTTTGCCATTAATAGTAACACCCTCAATATCCTCGACTCCAGCTCCATCACCTCCCCCGTGATTTCCGCCTTTCCCTCCGGATAAAAAGCCCATATCCCATCCTCTTGTATAAGCTCCCGATCCACCACCAGCGCCCATAGGATAAGGATATCGGTCAGGATATTTGTTATTAAAAACATATGATCCATCTTGCCCTGGATTTCCCGGGGAAGGATCATGACCATCCCCTTCAACTCCATATCCGCCTCTTCCACCTTTACCGGCAATAGCCTGATATATACCGAATATACTATCACCACCTATATCTCCGACAACCACCCTATATGTAACACCTGGATTTACGGATATAGTCCCAGTCAGTACACCACCTCCGTTACCGCCACTCCCGGCATTATATACATCGGAATATTCTCCATTAAGACCTCCGGCGACCAACGCGAACTCAACCTCATAGACCCCATCAGGAACCTCCCAATATCCATTATCCTGAGGAGATAATTCCTCGAATACCTCTATTATCTTCTTTTTGGGTAACATCCTTCTTCTCATCATAAGGCAAACAGGATTTTACCCCCCCCCAATTTAATTTTAAAATATTGATATTCATAATATTATTCTGGTTTAATCGTCCATCTCTGGGCGTAGTTATTTTTTAGCACATATATCTTCTCCATAGGTGTAGCGGGAGACCCGTTGGACGAGCCTTTCACGAATCCCTCTGGGGCCTGCTCCGTGCCGGAAGGACGCTGGTTTTCGGTTGGAAAAGCAGCAACATACATGCTTACCGAAAGACTATAGAACTGGTTCATCTTCCCATCCTTAGCCACGGATGTCATAGTAATCTGATCCCATCCTACAACAAGGTCGTAGAAAGAGTTCACGAAATCATCTGATCTTTTTTGGCTATGAGTGGATGCATTCACGTTAAACCATGTAATAGCCCTCATCTCATAAATATAATCCGGAAGCTTATCCATTCTAAGACTATTGCTATGAGCTGCAATGAAACTAGTAAGATGTTCCAATCCCCTTCCAGACATATTATCATCATTCCAACCCGTCCTCCTTTCTCCACTTACCCAGTCATCTAAAAAATAAAAATCAGTAATATTAGGATTTATCTTATCTACCTCGAAAAAAGGAAGGGTATTTATATCAAAATAATTCCACATATCAGAAGGGCCAGGATGTATTTTCAACGAAGTTAATTTAGGAAGATCATTAAACTCCTTTATATACCTATCCAAATAACATGAAGACAATTCAAGGGTTTGAAGATTTTTCATATTCTTTATATTCCTTATTCCGCTAGATTCTATATCCCTAAGATCAAGCATATTAAACATATTTAAATAATATACCTCTGTCTTACTGGTTATAGCCTCAGGAATTACGGTCATTCTTTGCCCTATTTTTTGAAGATCGATATAAATTAACTTTTTGGATCTTGACAACTTGTCTACAGGTATACCGTCATTAACATACAGCGTATGGGATACGACCAAAAACTCAAGTCCTGGTATATCCACAATCGGGAAAGATGTCATCTTGCAAACTTGGATATTGGCATAATAAATATCACAAGTAAAATCTATCGACACAGCCCGTTGTACGTCCCTCCTCCCATCAGCGTAAGCATGATTATCCACAGGTACGTATTGCGATCCATCCTCCTTCCTGAACCACCACGTAGTATTGGGATTTTTCTTATGTTGTATCGCTAAAGAACGGAATATAATACGATAATTATCCTCCCCTTGAACCTTGGTCATAGGAAACTGCTCCTTTATTCCATCCCCCCAATCCACATTAGCCATACCGGGCTTTCTGGATCTAAACTCGACAAACGTATTATAAGGATTACCAACGACAGGATCAGGTACATAATTATAATCATCGGTATAATAATTTCTAAGTGCCCTATCCCATGTAGTGAACCACACGAACTTGTTGGATGATGCCTCGTATTTATATAATGTCTTAGCCATTACCTATCTTGTTAAAATATTCTACAATAACATTCCTGTCCAATCCCATAGAATCACATAAATACTCCCCTTCTGGTTGACCCCCAAACGATAATACCTTATCCGTATCATGAGCTAAAACATCTCCATTGCCTACAAAGGTACGCCCATCGTCAAATACGATAAGCTTATATGGCTTATACAACCTCGTGTCAATATCAGAAGATCGTATTGACCTTAACACCGAAGCCTCTGGCGCCATACTAAACCTCCATCCATAATTATTCATAAGCACATAAACCATCTCCATAGGAGTCGACGGAGAGCCATTAGACTGACCCTTTATAAAACCAGAAGGTGCCTGTAATACGCCACTAGGTCTTTTATCATCAGGATTGGCATCCATATATATACTTAGATACAATCCATAAAACTGATTTCTTTTGCCATCGGAAGCAGAGGAGGACATAGTTAGATAATCAAACCCCATCACCTTCTCATATAATGTTGATATAAACGTATCACATCGACTTTGGGTTGACAAGCTGCGATGCATATAAAAGCTATTCATAGACCTCATCTCATATATATAATCCGGTAGATTGCTTACATCTATATTACTATAGCCATATGAGGCGATAAGGCTAGTGATATTTTCCAGCCCCTTGCCGATCATATACGGATGCCAGCTCACGACAGACCCATACCATCTATTTATATGATCGAAGGTCCTTAAGCTAGGATTTATCTTATCCACCTCATCCATAGCCGGGCATGTATTAGGGTCAAACGATGGCATAGCCACTCCCGGGGATATATATAATTCTCTTAGCTTGCTAAAAGACAGCCATTCCCTTGGGTATACCCTAACCCTGCAACCTGCCAAAGCTAATGTTACAAGATTAGGCCACATAGAAGGGAATTTCCTTATATTAGAAGACTCCGTATCATTAAAATCAGCCGTTCGACTTAAATTAATGCCTTTCAACTTAGTCAACCTATCCCAATTGTCCGGTATGGATGTCAATGTCCCTACACCCAATTCGTTAAGTGTTATATACTCTATATTTACCGATCTACGTATCCTGTCTTTAGGGATATCGGTTATATTCCCATCGCCGGTAATGGATAAGGTTAAGTTGATAATACTTGGGGCGTCTAATATCGGGAATCCTACCATCATTATCCTTGCTGTTTGAACGAATGTAATATCATTCGTAAAAGTCATGGTAATGACCCGATCTTTATCTAGCCCATCAGCGTAAGCATGATTGGGGGCGGGAATATACTCACTCCCATCTTCCTTATAAAACCACCATGGATGGCTATCCGGATTCTTACGATAACTTATATCCCTTCTCCTGAACATCAACCTATATCGCCCGTATATGGATTCGCTCCTATCCTTCACGAAAGGAAATTGCTCTTTATTCCCGTCACCCCAATCGACCTCGCACATGCCGGGGGTCTTGGAATAAAACTGTATACTCTCATTATAATTATTAACATCCAATATAGGATCAGGCACATCATCGGTAGTATCATTCCTATTAACGCCCCTAAAAGCGTATTTGCCTTTAGTAAAAAAGGTTATAGACCCTTTATTCGTATCCTTACATATCAGCCTCATACCTCTCCCTCCTCTATTCTCCTGAAATACTCGACAACCGGTGAGCTGTCCAATCCCAGATCGTTACAGATATCCATAGCCTCGTATTTGTCGGCGAAATTATACTTACTCATATTATCATCCAATACATCTCCGCCGAACACGGATACATGGCCGTCCTTTACGCCAAGGACGAAGGGGGTAATCCTAGCCTTCCCAGCCCGCCTTGCCCTCGTAAGGGCGGCCTTAGAAGCCGGGGCAGGGGCCAAGACCCATGTCTGCCCGTAGTTGTTGGTAAGTACATACACCTTCTCCATAGGCGTCGTAGGATTACCGTTGCTAACACCCTTAACAAACCCCTCAGGGGCTTGATAAACGCCAGATGGTCTCTTGTTGGTAGGAGCTGCGGAAGTATATAAATCTAAGGTGAGTTTATAAAACTGATTCCTATTACCGTCAGAAGCCGTCTGTGACATCGTTATATAACTCCACGACATTATCTTATCATAAAACGTGTTAACGAACGTATCAGCCCTCTCCTGCGTATTTATAAATGTACCACCATCACGCAAAGTCCATATCCTAAATTCCCTTACCTCATACAACCAATCTGGGAGATCGTCTACCGGTACCGTGCCTGAATTACAATACGTGCCCTGAATCTTATTCAACTTACCTTCTACTAGATCTTGTTTCCATGAGCTACCACTACCCATAAAAGTAACGCCTGTCTTATCATCTCCAACCTTATCCACCTCATCAAATACAGGTATATTATTCCGATTGCTTATAATGCTTATACCTTTTGCTGGAATAGAATTAAAAGCCGGATCATAAGAAGGGATGTTACACCAGTTGAAGTTAAATTCAGTAAGATTCTTCCATTCAGAGAATCTTCTCCAATTAGAATCAGGATTATCAGCGAAATTAAAAACGGAATTACACCCAAAATACTTCAATCTTTTCATTTTTAAAAACCCCTCCGGCCAATTATCCCAAACACCAGGGTGAGAAAAAGACCCCATCTGTATATTACGAAGATTAACGCTCTTGCTTATCCTGTCATATGGGATATCTCCATTTTTTAAAACGGACCTGACCATAGCCAAATAAGTTATATTAGGTAGATTAACTACAGGAAACTCATGGAGGACAATACCCTCCATATTGAACTCCCCATCGATTACGTTAGAGAACCTCATCGTAACCTCCCTACGCCTGATATCGCTATACTTATGTGGAGGGACCGGTATGTATTGTGAACCATCCTCTTTCTTATACCACCATACGGTATCATCCGGATTCTTCTTATACTCAATGTCAAGAGACCTTAATACAATCCTATAACTACCATCAGATATCTTAACTAAAGGATATTGATCCTTTGTCCCGTCCCCCCAATCAACATCCACGAATCCCGGTTTAGATGTCGAGAACCTAAGATTGCGATTAAAAGCATCCGCTGATATTATCGGATCGGGTATATAATCAGCACCCTTACCATCAAAACAAGGGAATCTATCCTCATTCACTATAAACGTGACATAGGACGCTACCGTGTCGTATCCTACTAAAAAAGCCATACCATTAATTTATTGAGGTTATATCATAAGACACCCATTCCTTATATCCATTAACCATCTCATATACTTTGTTGATGGTCTTGCATACGACGGCGAATCCGATATCCACGTTAGGAAACTTCTCGTTAAGCTCATCTATCGTAAGCTCCTTGGTTATGCTCTCATCCCACTTACGCATCTCCTTTACCTCCATAAGGATCGGTTTTCCGGTTATGCCTACGCTCATAACCCACTCTCCCTCACGATTGGCATCCGCCAGATCGGGGAAGATAGTAACGCCAAACAACTCGGTGAGCACGAACTCATCGCCGTTCCGGGTAAACGACACCGACGCCCCGGGGGTCAAGACTACCTCGTTCACCGCCAGCATACTCACCAGCTTCTTGGCTCCCCCTGATACGGTACCATTCAACACGACAGTCACGTTACCCGTAGCACTATTAACGAACTTGATATCATTCTTCTCGCTATTTATAGCCTGCAACCTAGACCCAGATACGATATTTACGATCTCATAATTCTTGTCGTAAGTGCTCTGTAGCGTCACATTACCGTATTTAGTATCGATAAGGGTAATCCACTTAGCCTTACCACCTACTATCTCAACAAGCTTATAAAACACGTCATTGCCGTCAGCGTCAACCCATCTAGCTATAGCTCCAGGAGCGAAATTAGTCACCTCCCGATCTTGGGTATAACTTATAGTGCTTTCCGTAGGCTTATTAGTCAAAGTAACATAAAGGCATTGCTCTACGTCGGCTTCCATCTTAACTATCCCAGCTCCATCGTAATAATAATCAGGTACATTTTTTTCTCGTATCAACAAGATAGTACCTTCCTTAAGCTTATCGGCGTTAGTTGGATCATCCACGAAAGACTTCATCTGGATATAAGTATCGAAGATAATAGACGTACTCTTATCCTCTATCTTCTGATTGATATCATTGACAATATTATTAATCTCGTCTTTCGTATAATAAGGAGATAAATCAACCTTCGGGCCTTCCTGCTCTAAAGCCTGAGTTCCATCCCACCAATAATCAGGTACCTCCTGCTCCCTGATCCAGAAGCTGTCCCCCACACGGAGCTTAGCCGTGTTCTCCGGAACCGCCAGCCACTCATTCATGGCATCGACCGTATCAAAGATATACGCCGTGTTCTTGCCCTCAGCTATACGTCTTACGACAGCCAACTCGCTCTCGACATCGCTAAGTCTTTCCTTTATATTATTGATTTCTCGCTCTAACTTATCATAATTATCCTCCTGATCTATAGCGTCACCGATGGACATATAAACCTCGTTAGTGAGCTTATTGTAGGTAACACGAGCCACCTTCTCGTAGGATGTCTTATACGTAGATGAACCCTTACTAGTATGACAAACAAAATCATACGTATTTTGATACACCACAGATCCACCGGTATTGATGAAATTATATCCATCTTGGCTCATCGTACCTCCCTTGTATCCAACAAGTTCAAAAGAACATTTACCCGTACCTTTAGATCCAAACCATGTAGCGTAGGCCATGAAATACGTCTCTTCAGGTAGGATATCATAATATTTAGCCCTTAAATCCTTCACCGACATCCAAACACATTCCTTACCAGAACCGGTATTATCACCACCCCATTTAAGAACTTCTCTAACAGAGCTATCTCCATTTCCGGGGCCAGACCAACCTACAGCAAGATTATCTATGGTGGGAACATTAGAATTAAGGGCTTCCGTCATCGTGTCCAAGTCCCTTCCGGAACTTGATTCCCATAAATATCTGAACGTCACAAAATCAACATCCCCGATCTTAATGCCTCCAGTATTACTAGGATATGTTTTTGTGACTAACTCATAATACCATTTACCATCACGGAAAGTAGCCCTTATCCTCTCTACTTGCTTGGGAGATATAGAGACATATGATCCACCAACAGAGACGTTATCGCCATCAACCGCACGGGAAGTCCCATCCTTTGGATCCTCAGGGTCCACGGGGGTGTAGATCGTAGCCTGCTTATCTCCGGCATTGATAACAACTATATAATAGCTGTCCCCGTCAAGACCCTCATTATGAGCCATGGTTACAAAGCCCTGCTCGCTATCCGGCCTCCATTCAACGACAACCATATGCTTATCCATAGGTATACCGGAAACGCTGTTAACGTAATTGGTTGACGACATGAAAATGGCATGATCATCATAAGCCTCATCAACACGTTGATGCTTAGTAGCCAATCCGTCAAGACGTGATATCTCAATGGGGTCAGTAACCTCGACCCCATTATAATCATACCACTTATATCCTATCATCGTATTCTCACGACGATATTTCCTTTTTCTTACGACCTGACCTCCAGCTAAGGCGTCAATCATAAAATAATCATTACATACTTTAACCATAGCCGTTCAGATTAACAGGTTTGACATAAACAAGCCACGATAGTAGCGCCAACAGGAATGGCGGTCAGCGTAGTCCCCACCGGGTAGGTAGGAGAGGATGACTCCATCACCATCAACGACGTCCGTTCTACGACCATATTGTTATCAATCAACCGGCTCCCCTCCACATAGAACCGGCCATCGGCCACCTCATAGCACTCTCGCACCGGAACCATATGTCTTTGGCTCTTATCCGCGTAATCGCAGATCGTCACCTTAGCCCCATCCGGTATAGACGTAAGCTCATTACCTACATTATAATCAGGATGATCAGAGTACACGACATACAATATAGACTTAATATCCTGCAATGCCGGATTGACTGTCCTGAATCCCTTCAAATGTATCTTATGACCACCGATCTCATAACAATCATCCACGTCCATGATATTAAGATCACAACTGATAACCGTCCAGCCGTTAATAACCGTCTGCGTAGGGGTAGTATTGATAGGATGATCGGGGTCGGTAGACTCAACGATCTTATAGTCGAAAGTCTTTACATCCAGATTTCCGTTCAACGACTCCTGTCTCCTGATCTTCACCGTACCCTTTCCGGTATCATAACAAGTCTCAGTGGTATCTATAAGTCGATCCATATAATCCGGCTCCTCGCATTCGATACGAGTGAAATTAGATGGCAAAGAGGTATATTGAGTACCAACATGGATATCATTGTCTGTAGAACTCAATACATGATGATTATACGACCTAACATGATTTAAAGGGTTGATAACGTAAGTGGATTTAATCCTTACCGATCCTCCCGGTGTCGAGTAACATTCTATCGCATTTCTGGTAATACGATCATCCAACCTTTCTAGAGCACACCTTTCACGGATAAAATCCGCAGGGATATTATTTATCCTATTTCCTAGCCCATACCTATTATCAGACGAGTCCACAATCTCCCAGAACTGGTTTCTTTTCCCAAGATCACCGTCATAAGACACCACATGTCTCATACGCACGCTTCCGGCTGATGTCTTGTAACACTCCTCGATATCAATAGGCATCCTATCTTCCATATCCGTAAAATCACAAGACACCAAAGAGAATCCGTCCGGGAGGGTAGTCAGTTCGGTCCCCGGAACGAAGCCGGCGTCATCCGATTCAAGCACCTCGAAGCGGACGTATCTTGCCTTTATCTTGGAGTCATAAGAAACCAACCTACGAAGCTTGACATTGCCATTGCCTCCGTCATAACACTCGACATAAGACCTGATGTCACGCTCCTCCATATCGTCGAAATCACAGACAGTCCTTACCCACGTATCTGGCAAGGAACTGAAGCTGGCGCCCTCAGGTTGTGACGGGTCGGTAGTCTCCAGGACTTTATAGTTCTTATCCCTAACTCCTATATTCCCGTCCCATGACGTGAGAACCTCCAGCTTCACCTTACCGGCCGGTGTCTTATAACATTCTACAGTTACCTCAATATCCCGGTCCTCCATATCCGTGAAGTCACAAACGACCTCAACCCAGTCATCGCTTATGCTGGTGATAAACTTACCTACCGGATTCTCAGGATCGGTACTTTGCTTGACGCGATACCATTCCTTTCTGGTACCCATCTCGTAATCAAATATCTTATATCCCTCTATCTGCACCCTTCCGGTTCCGGTATCAAAGCATTTAAGCACCGGTATTATCTCCCTTTGGGTCATGTCCGGGAAATCACATACTATACGACTCCATGTATCGGGTATCTTATCATACTCCGTACCGATAGGATTGCTATCGTCAGTCGTATTTACCACCTCATAATGGGATACCTCCGGGTTCAGGCGGGGGTCTACCGACTCAACGCCCTCGATCTGGACCTTGCCCCCTTCCGTGGCGTAACATTTACTTACGAATATCAACTCCCGATCGGTCATCTCCGCTATTCTACAATCTATAGCTACCCACTCGGCAGGAATCTTATCCAATTCCGTACCAATAGGCGTATCAACATCTGAAGAGTTGATGATAAATATCTTCTCGGCCAATATCTCACCCTTATTATTCATATAGGTATGGATACGAGCCTCTACCTGACCTCCCGGAGTACGATAACATTGGTTGACGATCGACACACGGGCGTCCTTGATGTTAATGAACTGATAGTCCTTTTTAGGAACCTCGCTTACAAGTCTCTTTACTCCTTTATCATCGAAGTACACGTAACATCCGTCATTCCTCATCATGACCGGATACGTCTTTCCGTCTATGACAACACCTGAGAAGTCATCTGGCGGAACGGAGAAACCCATGCTTCCGAATATAGAAGCCAGTCTCTTTAAATACTCATTTATCGCAGACATAATATCATATTTTAATTCTACTGCCTCAAAGATAACAAAAAAGGGAAGAGAATTGAATCTCTCCCCTTTAGAAAATATATGAACGCAAAAAAGGTTCTTTATTTCGGCTCAGTTACGATGGCCGGTCCAAGACCAGCGGCAGCACCGATCATGTTAATCATCTCCTGAACACCCTCATGAGCGCCATAGCGTACACGTAAGATCAGATTAACCGGATCATCGGCGAGAACCTTACCGAATCCTTGAGAGTACCTATGAGGATTAATCGTGATCTGGAAGTCCACGTATTGGGCTGTTTGTTCAACACGGCTGTATTCGTTCATGAATGTCCGTCCCATGAAATCCTGATGTTTCGGGAAACCGTTGAAATGAGCATAGCCCTTCAACTCGTCATCCATCATATTACCGCCGACATGAGTACGTGGTGCTTTGCTGGACAGTCTCTCGAAATTAAGTTGATCCCACCAGATAGGAGACCCCTCGTCAAGAGAATCAGGATAACCTCCGCTAGCGCCAACGATCTCAACGCTATCCTCTACATAAGTCATTTTATCCATCAAGCACTCTGACGGAGATAATAACATTTCCTTACCACGGAAACGGATACCGCACTTGCAGTTAGTACCAAGTTCCTGAGCCGACTCCAATTTCTTCCACATACGGTTGCGGTAGGACGCCGGAGCCTCGCTGGTGAAGAATCCCTCGAACACCTTGTCGCACTCATCACACAACATGTTAGTATATACCGTTGTCTGGAAGCTATGCTGGCAAGCCGCAGGAGTACCGTAGTCAGTGATCTCCAGTTCCGGGAAAGCCTGTTTGATTTCCTCCAACGCACTGTTTCCGCACTCATCATCCGGGATCGTGATATAATACTTCTCGGTGGATACCTTGCAAGAACCACAAGCTGACCAAGAAGCGGTACGAACCGTAGGATTCTCACACATATCGGATGTCTTAGCCACATAGTAGATAATAGCCGTAGGATTGGCCTCCACGAAAGTAGAGATCTCCTCATCCGTCAATTTCTTGGAAGTAGCGGCAATATACAAACCTGATCCCTTGATCTGACTCATCTTATTAACCGTATCGGCTACAACGTTAGGCAATGACTCCACCGTAGTAGACATATCGACACCGTCATCCTCCAAGGAGATAGAATACAGATAACCACCCTTAACCTCGGTATAGTTAGGAGGACAATCCGTACATCCTTTCATGATAGAGATCAGACGTTGAGTATAATCAGCCGGTTTAGCGCCTTTCTTCATCACCTTATAACGTGACATGCTACCCTCGATAGTCTCACGTACGATCTTCAATCCTGGATATTGAGCGCGAACCTCAGCCAACGCCAGATCATCACCAGTATCGCATACCTCCATGCAATAGAAATTGACATCCTCCGTATCAGGCTCAGTAGCCTCGTTAGTACATCTTGTGACCGGAGTGATATCAATATAATCGGACACCTTACCACCACCAGCGATAGGCTGGTTCTTCATCCGCTCAATACACTTCAATACGGCGGGCAACAAATCAACCTCCTCGCAAGGATCACACTCCTCGCATTGATTTGGCGTATTATCACAATTATCCAAAAGGATAGCGTCATTGATCTCTACACGACCTTCCTCATAGCCAAGAAGCTCGAAAGCCCTGCCGGCGAGAATCAAGCGGATAACGATACGGTCGCCCTTGGAAACGGAGAAAGCCGTGTCGTCAGAGACACCATTGTATCCTAAGATAACGTCATCGACATAAGCGTGATCCTTCTTCGGCCAAGAAGCGTAAATCTCGGTGATCTCATTCAACGAGAACAGAGGCGTGGAAAAATCCTTGTCATATATAGAGCGGGAAGCCGCTTGTTCATTACGACCGATACGGATCTCATAACGCTTATCATTACGAGGCTTACCGGTAAAATCAATCACGGCCTTACAACCGTTCTCGGAAGTCTCCTTAGTATCATAAATACCAAGCTGACCTTCCTTCAAGAAGATGGAATCAACATCCACCATCTTAGCGTGCGGGGGTACGAAAAGTACCCGGTCTTGCGGTCTGTGCAACATATTATCAACTTTTTAGTTCAAAAATCATTTACCTAACGCAAACATAATCATAAACAACATCACCGCAATAAAATGAGGTCGTGAGTATACGACATAATATGATGTTTACATTTTATGTAAAACAAAAAGCCTACCCGTTCCCGAGTAGGCTTAATGATCAAACTAATGGTGTTTATTTAAAGGAAGCCACATTATCCTTATCAAACCGATACCTCTGCAACTCATTCTCGTTAAGGTTGAATTGCTTGGCGACCATATCCAAAATCTCCTCCACCAAAGGATCGGGCAGCTCAGGGTCGATGTCCGTGGACCGCTCACCGGCGGCGTTGATATACCCGGCCAGATCCACCCGTACCGGATTCCGGTAGTAGGTCATCCTGACCTCGTCTGTACGAAAGCCGTCCTCATACACCACGACCTTCCCGTCACCTATGGTGTAGAACGTTTCCCGATAGTCAAAAGAAGGCCTATTGTTATCATCCCCAAGAAGCTCATGAACATTCTCGTTCTTAGCCTCCCACATGACAAAATCTCCAACCTCACATCCTTTATAAGAAAACGCTCCTTTTATATTTGAGAACCATAAATAATCATCAGGAAGACCGAATGATGTCGATTCGGGATCATCAATATGACTAACCTCCTTAAGCGATTTCCAGTATACCAGAAGAGTTTGTATAGATCGGATGGTCTCATCATCCTTCCTATTAAGATAGTATCTTATCAACCTGTCCTGAGCCTCGTTGAACAAAAGCACGAACCTCCCGGGATCAAGCTTAATCCCGCCATTGGCGAGATTCTGCTCGTTCTTCTGCAAAGACCTTAGATACGCTTCTTGGATCGTCATCGTTATTCCTCCGTATTAACCTTATCACCTTCATCTACGTCTTCCTTCTTCTTGACATCCTTAACCTTCTTGGTCTTATCGTCTATATTAGAAATAGACATAAGTTCCTCGTACTCATCCAAGACATTAGCCTTTACACTGATAAGATCTTTCTTGGTAGCCAAAAACTCGGCGGACGTACGGGTGTCAGGGCCTATGATCTGACCATTATATTGCAAGCCGGATGGAGTCATGTTAATACGACCGTTACGTTGAAGGACGTTTATGATACGATAGAACTCAAGAACTTCCTTGAAATCACCCTCCAATGACCGATCCCAGATATCAAGCAGATAATCGATGTTGGTCTTCTTCTCGTTCATCCAGTTTGATAGTGATCCGGTGTAATAATCATCCTCCGTGAAATCAGGACGGGTCACGATGCCGATGTACAGAAGAAGGTCAATGACAGCCTGGCGTTCCTTATCACCTTTCTTAAGGGCGTTGATGAACTTATAGCTGATATTCATCTTATTGATCTCACGCTGCTGAACGAAATCCTTAGCGTTATCTTTCTCGATGAAACAGAACATGGAGTTCATGAAAATAGGATCACCATCCATTTCCTGAGGAGTCAACATGCCAGAAAATACAGCCAGATATAAATAAAATAACTCAACGGTATTAGCCGTGTTATAAACCTTACCCATGAATATCTTATCCTTAGCGTCATCCCAAAACTCTAGATTAGTCTGGGAAAGATCCTTCTGAGATATATCCTCAAAAGGCTTCATTATATTATTGACACGTTGATTAACCAACCTATCAACCTCATCTTTATCCATACCATTATAACATCTTGATCTTGGATAAAAACCCGTATTATAGGCTTTTGAGAAATCATCCCACGGGCAACATACGTGAGTAGCATTCTCCGGGAACGGAGCCTTGGCTATATTGGCGTCTTGGAAGGCCTGCGGAGCGCTTCCGTCGTGCTTACCTACTACCTCATACAAGGTATCTGACATGATATTGAAGCCGTTTACCTCGACCAATACCTTCTTTGATTTTAAAATCTCTTTCATTTCCTTATTTTTGCGTTACTTTCCTAAAAAAAGAGGAGAGGAATATCCTCCCCTCTAAAAACCAAATTACATATGAAAAAAAACTTAGCCGAAGTAGTTCGGTTGAAGCTCGATGATCAAGAACTTGCTGTTATCCATAACCCAAGCCGCGGAAGCTGAGTGACACCAGAATTGCTCTTTCATGCCCGGCAAGGATGATACGATCTCATTTCCGTTGGCTTTGTGCGCCCAACGACCGTACTCATAACCCCACCACATGCTTACGCCTTCTGGCTTGATATAAAATACGTTGTTATTCATATTACCTAACTTAGCGTTAGCCGTATTAGGAATAGCGGAATATGCGTTAGTCGATCCAGCGTCAGTGATATTCTCAATAATACAAGAATAAGAGGATCTAGGATACATGCCATTCACTAACTCGCTACGATCTGTCATGTCAGCGTAATCCAAAGAAGGATCATGCTCGAACTCTACATTTCCGATACCAGGGAGAAAAGCACCCTTAACCTGTACCGGACCTAAAATCATAGCATCATTAGTACCAGAGATAGGATTAGAAGGCAACATACGGTCACTACCCATACCCCAGCTCAAATTACTCAACGTAGTAAAGAAAGCCTCTCTAATCAACTTCTCTAAGTTGACCATAGCCATAGCTCCTACCTTGAACTTAATCTTACGCTCCGTAATAGGAAGATCTTGACGACCACGGAAAATATAAGCGGCAGCAGCCATAAGAGTATCCTTAGTAATACCCATCGGGCGACTATAGTAGATAGTATAACCACGGCGAAGCTGACGGTAGATACCCTCATTCAAATGGATAGGACCATTTTGATCCATAATAATACCACCTTCTTGCCACATCAACTGTCTAGCTTCCAGCTTAACCAACTCAGCCATACAGAATACCTCCAGCGTGGACGCTACCTTAGCCGTACGTAAATCAAGTCTACCATTAACAGTCTTGCCGATAATAGCCAAATCAGGAATATTACCCTCATACTCGCTTCTCATGGCATTCATACGACGAAGGGCAGTCTCCACGAACTCTGAAGTGCTATTCTGGGCGGCCTGCATGGACTTCATACCAGCATACATAGTTGTCTCACCCTCAACACCACGGTGGTTTCCTAAACGGAACTCACAAGTCATGGAACCGGCCTTGTCAGCTCCAGATACCTTAGAGAACTGGGTACTGTACTCACCAAGAGCATGACCGATCTTCCAGTAACGGATACCCGGACGTAATTTCTCTTTAGGGAAGTATTTAGCCTTTCCGCCGATAACACGACCCCAATAACGTGTCAAATCACCTTCTGTCTTAGACGGTATCTCACCTGAGATAAGGATATTACAGCCGTTAGCGGCGTCATAGGTGATGACATCATAAGCCGTAAACTCAGATGTATTCAAAACGATATCAAACAAACTTCCATCAATACCCGGTTTCAGATGATGAGTCGAAGTATCCTCCGCCGTAACTACAGCGAATGTCTTTGTAACGGGAAGATCATAACGGAAAGAAGCTCCAATACCGTTAACGGAGATCGTAGCGCCGTTATTAATCATACCCATATACATCGGAACGGGGTAATTAGCGATATTAGAGAACAGATTCAACAGACCCAAATGATTCTTGTCCGGATCCTCATAATACCAGCTCGCCAATGAGCCTAAGTTATGCTCTACGAGCGAAGTCTTATAATTCTTGGCATCGGTGAAGGCAATAACGTTATCGCCATTCACGGTAGCCGGAAAACTTTTTGTTAAAAAAGGATTCATAATTATCTATCTTTTAATGTTATACACTCTTTGATCCACTCAGATCAAGGAAGTTAGCCTCTATAGTATCATTATCGATATTATTCTTATTTTGCTTTCCTCCCTTATTGCCAGAAAGAAGAGTGATGGTCTTCTTATTGACCTCCATCTTAGCCTTGTTAGTCTTCTGTTTAAGGAACTCGTCCTTATTCATCAAGAACAAAGCCAGATCAGCGGCCATGTCCGGATTCTTGATAGCCTCCGAATAAGCTTTATCTATAGCCGTATGACCTTGATTGTCTATCGGCTTGGTAACGAAATCGACAGCCTTACCTATCATCGTGTCAGTCAACTGGAATCCTGAGCTTATAGACGTCTTAAGACCTTTCTTATAGATCTTCATCTGCTCAATCAACTCCTGTTTCCTTTTCTCGGATTTTTTCTTCTCCTCCTCGATAAGGTTATCCATCTCCTTTTTCAGGATATCATGGAACTTATTGGCCTTGGACTCAATGAACTCATCGCCCTTGCCAATCATCATCTCCATATTATCCTTTATCTCGTCTTCCGGCATACCCAACATCTTATAATAATGTTGGATGACCGCAAGCTGATCATTCTTGTTGCTCATATCAAGGTTGTCCAACGGCGCCTGAATGTTCTGATATTGGTTTAGAAGCTGACCTACGTTACCTCCAGCCTTATCCACCTCTATCATCTTCTTCATAAAGTCAGACATAGAACCGGTATCAACCTTATCCTTCAACAACTCATCGGCCTTATCCTTGATCAATCCCTCCACTATATCAAGTAGATCATCTTCTTTTGTGATAGTAGAAAGATCAACTGGCTTGTCATCTACCATAATATCAAGGTTATCGATACTGTCGATGATACCTCTGGCAGCCATCTTCTCCAAGAAAGATTTCCCGTTAAACACTGATACCACGTTATTATTATCAGTACCGCCTTCGCCAAAGGAATCTGGGTCTGGGTTGGTAGCGTCGCCGCCCTTATCCCCGCCACCTTCGGCCGCTCCGCCGTCGGCAGGCTCTTTATTGGTATCACCTATAGGATTACCATCCTTATCATATTTACCCTCGATATTATTCTTATCGCCATCACCGTCACCACGGTAAAAAAGTTCCTCGACACTCATGGTCTTAAAACCCTTAGCGAAATCACCCATGTCATTCATACAATTTCCTTTTTTGCTTTTTACAAAAGTATTATTAATACAATTACCAATTAAATCAAACCCATTATAGTATATGACAGAATTTTACGCCAAAATGATTACAGATTTTGTAAAAATATTTACAAAACTTGTAATCAATTCTTGTTTATTATTGACGTAAACCTATCTGTATCAGAACGTTTGTTCCTAGCATCTATCTCCTTTTCTTTTAATTCCAACTTTCTTTTCTCTATCTCCTCACGAGATCTTCGCTCAGCCTCGGCGTTAGCCTGTCTGGTTCTCATCTCCTCTTCCTTGATATCAAGATCTCTTTCCCTTAAAGCCCTATCAGCCATAGCCTCGACATAATCCATGCCTTCAGAGTTGTTCTCGGTCCTAGCCGCTTGACCGGCGGCCATTATGCTCTTACCCCTTAAGTCGAAGTTGCCCTTGATATAAGCCAGCTCCTTATCCTTCTCATGCTCATCATTACGTGCCTGTTGCTCGGCCTCGGCTTGCTGCTGGACAAGTCGCTGTTGATTCTGGTATTCTTCTTGCCTTACACGATCGGCGTAAGATCTAGCATCCCTTCCGATCTGATTCATCTCAGCCGTTGAGTTGGCGCTCATCATCCTAGTGATATCAAGTAAGTCATTACCTAACGTATTTGTCTGTAATATATATTGTTTCAAATTCTCCAATTCCAGACGTTTCTTGGAATTAGAGACAGCCATAACATTAAGATGACGTAACGACAAGCTATTATCCGTAAGACTGATGTAAGCCAAGGAAAGATCGCTGTTTCTGTACATCACGGTCCAATCGTATCCTTCCTTCTGACATACTTGAGCCACGGCTAGATGAATATCCAATGTCCGTTTCTTGAAGTCATCGAAATCATTAAAGTAAGTCTGAGTCTGTAGCATAGTAGCGTTAACTCCCTGTTTTACGCCCGTAGAACTCTCGTATCTAGTTGACTGACCCATAGCCTGCTCAGATATACCTATCATCCTATAAGCCATCATATAGGCGTAAGAAGCCATTTCCATACGGGATCTTATCTGATCCGTATTAGTAAGATCATATACACCGAACTGGTTATATATGCTACTCATCTGTGGGTTCTGGTAAGGATTGTTCGTATCGTTACCACCTACGCCCATAAACGAGACGGACTTCACGATCTGCATGAAGGTAGCCAAAGCGCCCTTCTTGTCCATCATATCCTTATATTCAGTAGGCAGGAATCCCAAGTCACCTAAGAAAAACTTACCGATCTCCTTCTCGGCGTTATTGTATAGCTGATTCATAGCAAGGTTATACATCATCTGGAACGGTTGTATGCGATCAGCGAGACTGGCCCCTATAAATCCCGAAACCGGAATGACATAATCATACAGACTGCTGTCACCATGTATCTGATGAGGTATTGGATCCCCACCAATATATATAGGCTTATCCATTAAATTACCTCCGGTGATCTTAACTCCAAACCTAACCTCAGGAACATACTCCAAGATGTAGGTGTTCACCTCAGGATCACCAACGGCTTCTGCCATCACCCTCTTCACTTTCTTGATACCGTTCTTCTCCAAGAACTCCGGGAGAAGCTCATCGGTAACAAGCTCCTGATCCACCATCCCGGTCTCCGTCATGTAAGTTATTAAGAATACCGGTTTCATGGATACCCAATATCCTTCCATTACCCTAAAAAGGCGAGAGTCTATCTCATATCTCTTGCCATTGGACATGTCAGAGTTAAAATAGCCAAATGGATGGAAGCGGGGCAAGAAGCGGGGCTGGGTGTGTTCCTCCCCGTCCGGCCCGAAGGTGTGGTACTCGCCCATCGGAACACCATAATAGTCCTCAGCGGCAACTATAGACTCATAGTCATGGTATCCTTTCCATGGAATAACCTCATTCTCATACATACCGGTAATAGACGGCTTCTTTTTCTTCCAGTCATACCTAGTACCGTCATTAGATACCCATCCCTCATAATCATCGTCACCGCCCATAATACGACGCTTGTCCTTTGCCGTCATCTTATGACCGTATTTTGATATCAACTCAACACCCTCGTAATAATGAAGACGACCCACATAAGACCCATATTGCGGGTATTTCACATCAGGATGGAAAACCTCCCTCGGACTCCATACCTCCGGACGATAGTAGTCGAAGCCAACGAAATGATTCCGGAACATCTTTCCGCTAAGAAGACGATCCCGGAAATTCTCCCTGTCAAGCTCATCCATATAAAACCGGCTACGGTCAGCCTCGATCGTATGATCCCCCCATACCGCCGCCTGCGTCTTCCATCTTGTACTCATGAACCTCTGGATATCATCAGGGGTCATAGACGCCTTGGCCTGTTGGATTTGCTGAACATAAGCCTGACGTTCCTCCTCGGAATTAAACTCATTGTATGTAGGATCAAGACCGGCCTCCACAAGACGCTGATTAACGATAATATCCCACTGTTCTTGTATATGACGATGAAGTAAGTTTGACATCGTATCCTCATACTCACTTATAGCCATATCCCCTACCTCGTTAACCGTATACTTATCCTGTAGGTTTGTCAGCCATCCCTCAAAGGCATTTACGATACCACCTATTATATCATAATGCTTCAAGAAAGAAGGTATCCTTATATCGCTCCTTAACTTCTGCACGTCCCTTAACTGAGGGATAACATCCGCCATCTCCATAAAAGATAACTTACCATCCGCCATCAGATAATAGTCACGGTACATCTGGTTACGATCATACTGTTTCAACCCTATCGTCTCAAGAGCATCCATACAATCCTCCTTCCATTTCCTGTTCTTTTTCTTCGTGGAAATAGCCTGAGGAGGTAATCCTAATAACGCTCCTTTTGCTGGAAACGAATGATCTCTATTAAACACTTCCATGATTATTCAATTTTATTTACAACAAAGATAGGCGTTTAATTGACATTCATTTACCTAAAAGCTCCTATAGATACCGATCCAAAGGCAGAGGCATATACCTCATGGTGTTTATAAGCGTCTTCCTTGCGGGCATTATTCATCTCCTCGATCTTCGATTTAGGCATGTAATTGTTATCGTCAAAATATCTGGCGAGAACCAACGCATGCCCGAACGCTATTATCCTATCGACGTTCAATCCGGGCTTATACTGTATTATCTCATCCAATAGGGCTATATCATCGATCAGCTCAATACCCTTGACAGTTATATCAAGACCAGTCTGATCATCATAACCAATAACGAAATCCTGCCAGCAATAATCCACTACGCACGAGAATAGCAGGTTCTGGTTGCCGGGGGTCGGGTATAGCCCCAGCTTGCTGTTCTGCCGGGAGCCGGCCTTCACATACTTATTGGCTATTGCCTCACCAGCAAACAGAAAGAAAGACGCTGGCATACCGCTTTTACGGTTAAGATACTGCTCATACATCTGGTCAGCGTTCTCCATAAGACATATAGCACCATATCCTTTCTGAAGTACCTCGCATGTACGACAGAATTGGTCTATAGATGATGGGCGGGATACGTATGAAGCCACTATTCTATAGGCATAAGGATCTCGGATACCAACACGCCTTTTGAATACATAAAAAGCTCCTAATGAGGGCGTATCCGACTTAGCCTGCTTATACGGATCTTGGCCCGCCACATAAATAAAATCATCAAACCTATTGGATTGAGGCATCTCGAATATCTGGACAGGAGCGTCAATAACACCGCCGCTAAACGGGAATCCAGCCAGTTGCTTATTCGATTTAGTAGTCCCCAGTTTATTACCTGACTCAAGAAAGACATCACACAGCATACCGCTATATTGCCCCGACTCAAGGAGATCATTCTTATGCTTGATAGCGTACTCGACCGGGAATAGGTTCTGGGATGAGCTTAAAAAACAGTCGTCAATCGTAAATGGATAGAACATGGTATGAGAAGTGTACGCAACCCTATCTTTTGTAGATAGCTTCTTCCGTTCCTCATTAAGTTTATTGGTACTAGCCTCGAAATCAGTAGCGTCGATCTTGATCTTATTAAGCTTCTTGTCATCAGGCTTACCAAGATAATCGCCCAATCCTATAGTTCTCTTAACACCGGAGTTAGCCATCTGACCGGGGACAAACATCGCCCATTTCCTTTCTTTCCATGTTTTCCCTTTCATGGCTCTCCGATTTAAAATATCCCAGTCCATGACCAGGAGATTGTATGTATCAGGATCAGAGAACATCTCCTGAGCGTCCTTGGATAGTTCCACCTCACCACCGGTACCAGCCAAGATAGGACTGAGACGCCAGCCGTAAGGAGTGTCGTATGACGGCATGGCGGCAGTGTACGGCTTCTTGATAGGTCCCTTACCTACCTCGTCGAAAATAGCCGTAGCCGGTGTCAAACCAGCCGTCTTCTGCGTGGAGGTCTTCCTACCCATGTTGATGTTGGCTATGGATATTATGGCATGAACATCACGAATCCCGTTAGACATACGCTTGCCTAAGGTGACACCAGAACTCCAATCGGTCTTGGTCCTGTTAATTCTGAAAAAAGGATGCACATGATCAAGACCATACTCACAATACTCACCTATATTAGATAAATCGCTATCGCTGAAACCTACCACGGAATGACTAAGCCCGATCGTCATGGTAGCGTTCATCTGAAGAAGGGATGACATGATAGTCGTATTATGAGATACGACAAAATTGGTGGTAAGGAACTGATGGGACTTGTTATCGACCTCAATACAAGTAGCTTTATACTTCCCGTAATAATCTATATCGGATATCCTAAGTCTGTTATGGGTCTTGGATATATACATATCATCACCATCCATGACGCAATAATATCCCATAGACCAGAATATTCTTCTTACGAAGGATATAATATACTCACTTTTGTAAACGACCTTAAAACGATCGTCACCGGTACTTATACCGCAAGATATCTTCATGAATGAGCTTATAAACAACTCTTTCTGTTTTTTGGATGAATAAATAATATCATCCATCTCCTTATTGCTTAACTCGAAGATCCTGTCGGTAGATCCACAAAGGAAAGAGGCGGTCAGAGACCCAAGGAGCTGGGGCGACATCAGCCACCGCCGCTCGGGGAAATCCACGGCCTCCCCTATGTCTATAGTCATCTTCTGGAAGTCAGAGTGGATGATACCCATAGTGCTCATGACTTTATAATCACCATGATATTTAACCTTCCACTGATGTTGACCGCAACATACTATACTGCGCCCGTCCTCAAACGTAACCTTATACATATCAACGAACCCTTGAGGATATACGCCTACTACAGTCGTAAGCTTACCATCATCGCCATATATGATATCACCGATATCAGCGAACCCTATCTTCTTAGGTCCATAAGGAGTATATATCAGCTCCGAGTCCAGAAGGGCCTTTCCAAAACGACGGGTACCGAACATTCCCAGCCCTTTCTTCTCCTGACGGGCACGTTGGTACATCTCAGCGAAAAACCATTCATTATCACGTAACCGGCTGATAGCAGGAACACGCTCCCCATTTGGAAGATCTTGAAATACGGGAAAGAAATTAACATGCCAATAAAGCCATGGCGGGATGAACGTACCGTTGATAGTCACCCCGTTCTTGACCTTATAAGCCTCCTCCGTGAAGAACTGCTTAACATCATCATCTTGATCCTCCCAGCCGAACAAATCGTTCCACACTGGAGGATTCTTCATGTTTACATAAAATTCTGGACTCGTGCTTAACCCCATCACTTCATACTTTTTAATACGGACTCTATACCTCCAGACACTTGTCCCTTACGTTCCTTCTTCTGGACATTGCTGACACTCCTGTATACATCCATGATCCCACTCTTCTCCATATACGAGTCATTCCATACGTTGATCTTATCGATCAGCTTGGATATGAAATCGAACGCCCTAGCCATATCCTCAGGCTTCTCCTTATCCCATGGATGCTTGGCGATATACGTCTTGGCGTCATCCACGGCCTTGGATATGACCTCAAGATTATCGTTTACCCGATCGACGTCCCTACTCGTCGGCTTTCGTCTTCCCTGTGGCATTGGCTTTCATATCCTTAAACTCGTTATACTGTTTCATAAGAAGCTCATAAGATTGAACAACCCCGATCTTACTTACTTCCGTCACGCTCATGTCATGGAACATATCCTCAAGCTCCTTGTCAGCATATCTCAGACGTTCCTTATCATCATAAAACACGAATCCAGACGTTCTGTCTTCTATAATGCTCTTGGCGGTGGACGCATATGTCGTATCTAAATCCAGATCCATACCGAAGCTGGTAGCCAACTGGATTATGAACATCAACCTAGAATTGACTTTTACAGCCTCTATATTCAACATCTGTATCTTATGGGTCATCTCATGAAGAACGACAAAATCCTCCTCTTTTATCAACGAAGATGATTTAAGGGCTATCTTCTTAGTCCTATCTTCAATATCGCTATACAGACGCTTGCTCTCACGCTTTATGGCTATCCAATGCCTTATATGAGTATCCGCCTCTTCTTTAAGATAATCTCTAATCTCTGTTTTTATATCTTTATCTTCCATATTACGCATTATAATCATTGTTGTTTAACTCAATCTCATCACTGATGCTTTGGTCTATAGACCTCAATAAATCCCTGGTACTAACATCCCGCAAGAAGCGGACATTACCACCATTAGCCCTAGCTATCCTCCTTAAAGCGGAGTAAAGTATATCACCCAACGAATATTCAGGCAACTCACGGCATCCGACTTCCATGACAATAAGGGCATGGATACGATCATCTATCTTACTTCTTACGGGACTTCGCATAGTATTTACTTATAAGCTTCCCCTATAATACGTAGCGGGAAATGTTTGAAATTACGTTCAGGATCGTCCTTCGTATAACCGATAAGAGATAGGTGTTTCTCAAAATGACCTTCCGTATATTTTGAGGTATCTAACGTCATCCTAAATATAGTTCTATTCTCATTGTCAGGATGTTTGTTATATGACACGTTTCCTATACATCCACATGAAAGATGATGATCCTTGACATGGAAACCATCTTTATGGGTGATAAATAACACGATTTCTATCTTATCACCTATTTTCTGATTAAAAATATTTAGATAAAACTCGCTCTCGTCATCCGTAAGTCCTATATCAAAGGAATCGTTAGGGCACTCGATATTAAAATCGTTATGATCGGCCGTTATCACCTCCATAGCATTCCATTTGGCTTTCTCTCCTTCCACGAACTTCAATGGGCATACCTCGGTCTTCATCCAAGCCTTCTCCTTGATAAAACAACCACACAACGAGCATCCCGGTCTTCCAATCAATCTATGAAATAATACCTTAGGCGGCAATTTAAAGAACCTAATATTAGAAGAGTTCTTAGGACATTTCTTGCATAATTCAAGACGATTCTTATACCATTCGGGATAATCTTTCTTATCCTTAGGAATCCTGCCCAATAAACTGTCTTCCCAAGCTTGGGCTATTACTTGGGCTTTACCAATTGTTTGCACGATAATTATTTTTTAAACTGTTTTTGTTGAAAATCCTGTAATTGTTCCCATGTCATTCCATACCGACATTGATACATGGCCTCATGGTTATCACGTATAAGAGGATCTCCGTTCTTCAACCCCTCCATATCCTCTATCGCATTAATCTTCTTATCAAGACAATCAAGCTCAATAGGCATCCTTTCATCCGGATAACGATTACCTTCCTTGACAAATATCCGGCGTATCTTATCACGCCTTACCCGCATCTCTCGGAGATTGCATATAACGTATCCGATAAACGGGATTCTGATAGATATATTGTCAGTATACCTAGCTAGGTGGTGGACGTAAGATACGGATGCTTTCATGCACCACTCTACCTGTTGTTTGGTAAACTTCCCATCAGATCTTCTTACCACCTCATCCACGATATCCCTATCGAATGAAATAAGATTCCTACCCATCAATATCCAATTTGTTTCTCTTGAACACAAATCCCATTACACGAGTATCATCACCCTCCCCATCAAGAATAAAATAGTTACGTAAGCTTCTCATCTCAATAGACAGCTCACGGGTACGGAAGTTCCCGTTCTTCTTGTCCACCAGAAAACCCCCACGTTTAAGCTCGTTGTTCAGGACAGCGACGTAAGATTCCTTCTGTCCATGACAATCCATGTACTTAGCCCTGGTATCATCCGAGTATCCGTAGTTGATGTAGAAAGAAAGTAAGTTTATCGTCCTTTCAGTAATCAAGCTCCTACCCTTGGAATCCAGATAGCCATTGTATATCCTTAAGAACTGCTGGATCATATCCAGCCTAGTGTCATAAGGCAACGCAAATACGAAAGCTTTCCTCTGTTCGACCATATAAAATTAGTTTTCGACAAAACTACTTAAAAAAAATATCGTTGTCAAGAAATTATGCCATAATCAACATAATATATGCTGATTAGCATGTATTTATGAACATCCAAAGGAAAAAGGTGGTGGAAATGGCGGAGGAAGGCCGAATGAGTCCACCGTAAGCCACGGCAACGAGGCCAGTGGAGCACAGACCATACATGCCTCCGAGCGGCGGTGGACAGCCCTATCCTGCCTCAAGGGACATGACCACCCCTTTTCCCTTTGGATTCCTTCTTGCTATGTTATGGGATATAAAGCCAAGGGGAAATGGGAAGCCTTGGGACATGGAGCCTGCCGTAGAGGATACGGGCAGCCGGAGCGCGAGCGATCGTACAAGACCTCGCTTTTTCTTCTTTGGCTTATGCTCCACCCGATCCCCCCTACCGGGGTACCGGCTTCCGGTATAGGATACGGCTTCTACCAGGTTTAGCCTGCGGTATCCTGCCTGACGGCACCATACCTTGGCGGTAAAAAGCAATGTTTTATTAAATAGAGACTTTAAGTGGAGTACACAGGAACTCGACGTCAGGAGAGGTTCTGTGTACGGATAGAGATATTAGAAAGTAGTATATGTTTATAGAGTTAATTATATTTAATAAATATACCTATTAACGCGCGCGTAACAAGTAGGTTGAGAAAAAACGATCGTTCACGCGCACAGCGTTTTACGAACATTACCTACCCTCCTTAAACAACAAATGGGCGACCTTCACAGGCTACCCATCCATCCGAATAACTTGTTTCGTATTGATGAAACTTGTATATTCGCAGCAAATAAAAAAAAAAAACATGGAGACAAAGGTAGCACTTTTACAGAAAATGAAATCAAATTTCGATAAGATTCTTACCGAAGCATATATCCCAAAAGATATACAAGCAAAAAAAGATGAGCTTGGATGCCTAAGGCTTCCGGCAGGATCACTTGTCTGTCCAGTAGATTACAAACCTGTAACTAATAAGGACGGGAAGAAGGTTACGGCCGTAAAATACTCGAACAAGAAAGATAATATAAGAGGTTCCGGTATGGTTATAGAAAAGAAGTGTAAGCAGGTAACGGCTTATCTTTCTATCATAAATGTACAGAAGCATGTATTTTTAAGAAATAGGATGAGAGATGGTTACCGTGACCGTATCGAGATCAATACCGATGATTTTATAGATATCCTATCCGATGGCATAGCTTATTTCTGCTACAGACATGTTATAGAGAACTGCCATGAGGATATAGACTATCAGCTAAAGACGCTTAAGGCTTACGCAGAGGGCGAGATAAGAATAGCTTTATCTGATATCATGATCTACTCGTATAAGGCTAAGAAGAATGAGGATACGAAAGAAATATTCGTAGGTAAGAAAAGATCCGTATACAAATGTCTGGATAAGAATTTAAGCTCAAACGAAAGACGGAATATGGCTAACAAAAGCCGGAAATTTGATCGGGTAAGAATCCTTTCCAAGATAATATTCAGGGCCAGAACCAGAAACGTACATCATATATACAAAGTAACTAAAAGAAAGACAATTAAGTTCAATGTAGCATACCTTCTTAATGAGTTGAATAAGAAGCTTGCGGGAATAGGCATGCATGAGATATCTCAGTCAACTATATACAGATACATAAGCATGTTCTTAGGCATGTGTAAGAAGAGTATATCCGATTTGTATGACGAGGTAAAAAAAAACAATGGAATAGCGAATGCCAAAGATAGGAAGAACGTAACTATCGGACACCTAAGACTATCATACAGAGGAAAGATAATGCATATAATCATCGCCGAAGATTTTATAAAAGACGTCTTTTTAGGGGTAAAAGGGTCCGAGATGAGTAAAGCTGGATGATTTGAGTATCAGATATAAAATTTAATATTTATATATTATTCACATTTATTTTTAATAGTTAATTATAACTATTCGTATCTTTGTACCATAAACCTAAAAAGATATGGTAAAAGAAGATTTTAAAAATGAAAACGACCTCCTTCGTCATATTATGACGGTGGATAAAAACGTGGAGCAGGGTCGTGCCTTGAAGAAGATTTTCACCACTAGGGAGAATCTGTTCATTACCGGTAGGGCTGGTAGTGGTAAAAGTACGTTCATGAGACGTATCGTAAAGTTCTTGGGTAAGTGCGTTATCGTAGCCCCGACTGGAGTAGCGGCGTTGAATGCCGGTGGACAGACCATCCATTCGTTCTTCTCTATAAAGAACGATCCTTACATTCCTTCTATCGAGAGAGGTATGTTATCGAATAAAGTGGATGTAAGTCCGTTTATGAAGAAGAAGATCAAGAATCTTGATACTATCGTTATCGACGAGATCAGTATGGTAAGGCCTGATTTACTTGATGAGGTAGCTGACGTACTTAGACAATGCAGGCGTAGCAAGGAACCTTTCGGTGGAGTTAGGTTGATTATGTTTGGAGATCTATCACAACTACCTCCTGTGGTGACGGCGGATGATTTTATCGATAGGTATTATGAGAGCCGGTTCTTTTTCTCATCTAAGGCATTAAGAGCCTCAGGATTCTCGGTCATTACCTTCGAGAACGTGTTCCGTCAAAAAGATCCTCAGCTTCTTTCCGTACTTGAGGATATAAGATGTGGGGTTATTACCGATGAGTCAAGACAGATATTGGATAGTAGGGTCAAGTATCCGGATAATATGGATAATACTATAATTATATGCTCAACTAACAAAGAGGCGTATGAGATAAATAAGACTAATCTTGATAAGATCAATAATAAGGTATTTAAATTCGATGCTACTGTATTCGGGGAGAAGCCTGTAGCGCCCTGTGAGGATGAGCTTATAGTAAAGGTAGGAGCTAAGGTCATAATAACCAGAAACGGCAATGGATATGTCAATGGCTCGATGGGTATCATAACCAGCATAGATACTGTTGATGAGACGATATATGTTCATCTAGATAACGATACTGAGGTGGAGATAACCAAAGAGAAGTGGGAGAAGATGAAGTATAAGCAGGTAGACGATTCCCTTGAAGGCATTTCTTGCGGCTATATAATACAATATCCATTGAGGTTAGGATACGCCATAACTGTCCATAAATCCCAGGGAATGACTTTGGATAATATATTTGTAGACATTAGTAGAGCCTTCGAGATAGGACAGATATATACCGCTCTTTCAAGATGTAGGTCAATAGACGGTCTTTATCTAAAATCAGTTCCTAAGGAAGATATGGTACTGCTAAGCGATAAGATATCTGACTTCATAGATAAGGTGGATGAGAATGAGGGTGTTTTGAATCCGGAAAAGATATCTGACATCGGAAAGGATATGATAAAGAAGCAACAGGATTTATTTAACTTTGACGAATACGGATTATAATGGCTAAGAAAGAACTTTTTTCAGACGTAGATGAATTAGTATCATCTTTAAATAAAGAGCTTGGAGAAGGCTCGATAATGAACTTCGGTGACGATAAGCCTATAATATCCATACCAAGGGAAAGCACAGGTTCGCTGGTGGTGGACAAGGCCCTCGGCGGCGGATGGGCGGTAGGTCGGATCCATGAGCTGGTCGGGATGGAATCTTGTGGCAAGACCATGATGTGTACGTTAAGTATGATCGAGTTCCAGAAAAAACATCCAGATAAGCTGGTAGCTATAATAGACGTGGAGAACGCTTTCGATATTGAGTACGCTAGGAAAATGGGATTAGATATAAACCGGTTTTTGATCTCCCAACCAAGCTACGGGGAGCTGGCTATTGACATCACAGCCAAGTTAGTCGAGTCCGGGAAGGTCGGATTTATTGTCGTAGATTCTGTAGCCAATCTGGTACCGAAGAAGGAGATAGAGGGCGATATGGAAGACAGCAACATGGGATTGCAGGCTCGTTTGATGTCCAAAGCCATGAGGGTTCTTACAGGAATCGTAAACAAAAGCGATTGTGTTCTGGTATTCATCAACCAGTATCGGGAGAAGATCGGTGTTATATACGGCGATCCGAAGGTAACAACTGGTGGTAACGCTCTTAAGTTCTACGCTTCTATCCGTATGGAGATGGCGAGAAAGAAGGTTATATTAGGAGAGGACGGATCTTCAGTAGGTCATGAGGTTAGGATAAAGGTGCTGAAGAACAAGACAGCCGTTCCGTTCCAAATAGCAGAGACAGCCTTGTATTATGGCGTGGGGTTTGATAAGGAACTTGAACTTTTGAAGTTATGCGAGGAAACCGGTATCTTTATCCGTAAAGGATCATGGTACTGGTACGGAGAGGTCCGGGTGGGCAATGGAGTGGATAATACGTTAAGTATCATGAGGGATAATCAAGAATTGTGTCAAGAATTAAGAACTAAATTGAATTTGTAATCATGGCAATAGGAGTAAAATTTGTAGACGTAATACCGTCCAGTGTAGAGAACGCTGTCGAGGTTAAGAAAGGGGATGTGAAGAACTATCTGTTCGTAGGTATTCCCATGAGTGAGTTTATTGGAAAGAGATATGAGTATGAGGGATTCATATACATGTGCCTACAGGGTGTCACCGGTGGCACGGAACTTGGCGGAGATATAGCCATAGCCGTATTGAGACCGGTTCGCCCCGCCGTCGGGCAGGCATCTTATCATTTGGTATCGTATACACCTCTTACGTATACGAGATCTGATGTGGCGATATTCCTTCGCAATGGTGATTTTAAGGTTGTTAAACGTGACGATTGTAATCTTATCTGATCATGGGAACATATATATCGATAAAATCAACAGTAAACGCATTCAGGTACGGGATTGATCCTGTACCTGAATGGTTCGATAAGATATCCAATAAGACCAATGAAGTCGATGTTATGGTTGACGGGAATAAGGTAAAGGCATTGGATATAAGGCTAGAAAATGGCATTCTACGGGCTTTTTACGGTTATTATATAGGTATGTATCCGGATAAATCGATACAGGTGTTTAGACCGGAGGATTTTCATTCATTATATACGCTCAAGATATGAGAATATACACAGGACTGATAAAAGATCTAGGATGTAGATGCTTTTATTACGATAGCGGGATGAATATACCTATTGGGTTCGTATGCGCTGAGATACCTGATATTAGTTCTATATTATCATCAAAGAATGGATTATCTCATTTTTATGAACATATGATAATAAAATGCAATGATGATATTAGTGATAAGTTATTCTTTGATTTTAATGGATATACAGATCCTAGATCATTAGTATTTAAAGGATTTACATTGCCTGATGTTGATACCAAGAAGTGTATTGATTTTTCTTATAATTTTATCGTATATCCAGACATAAGTGAAGATCTTATAGAAAGTGAGAGGAATGTTATATTGACTGAAATTGATAATGATGAATCATGTATTAATATAGATAGACTTATAAAACTATCTGGAATAGATAAACGTTGTTTTATAAACACATTAGGTACTAAAAGGTATGTCAGCAAAATAACAAGGGATGATCTTTATATGTGCCGAGATACGATATTGAATAAGTCAGAAATGGTATTTCATTTATATGGATGTGATGATTTTATGAATAAATATGTATCAGATATAACGGAATTATCAAATGAAGTTGATATTAATACATACTATCGTAATAGTCTTAAATATTTCCATGTTCATGGTCCTAAATATGGTGTTTATAAATATACTAAAAATCCCAAACAGTTATATGTATCATTTGTATTAGATAATTATGATTTTAATAAATTGTGCGTGTTGCTTATCATATTATCTATGATGTGTGATAATTATAATTTCTCTATGTTTAATTATCTTAGATCTAACGGATTATGTTATTCAGTAAATAGGAGATATATAGAATGCACGAATAGAATAGTAGCCAACTTGATAATTGACGTAAGCCCAGATAAATGTGAGATCACAAAAGATTATGTGGTTGATTATATTAATAACTTTAAGCTTATAGCAAATAATGACAACATAGAATATGCTATAAGAATGATTAAATTAAATGATAGATTGAATATAATGAATATTGAGGATTACCACGATGCCTATATATCTTTTGTAAGATCAAGACTTAATGGGGTAATGGATTTATATAAATCATATGACAATATATCTGTGGATGATGTTATGGATATGATTAAAGATATTACCGAGAATAGATTAATAATTCAATACTGCTCTTTATGAATATAGCGATAGGAATAGATCCGGGTATAGATACCGGAGGATTGGCGATGATCCCTGAGAATGGCGAGGTTAAGGTAATCATGACTCCAAGGATATCGGCTAAGGGGGATATAGATCTTAGGGCTATATCAAGCTTCTTCCTCGATGCCGCTGACAAGATCCAAGAAAAGGGAGGCGGGACGCTGGCGATCGCCGTCGAGGACGTCCATAGCATCCACAACAGCTCGGCAGCCAGCAACTTCACCTTTGGCGGGAGACGCCGGGAACCGAACGCCCTATTCGCTATGATGGTGGAGATGATGGAGCGATACGGATCTCACCCGGATGTTAGGTTCATGTTCGAGGAGGTGCAACCAAAGACCTGGCAGAAGGAGCTTCATACGACATCCGATCGGGTGTATACGGCGGCGAAGTTAGACACGAAGGCTACCTCCATCCGATGCGCCATGCGCCTTTTCCCTTTGGTCTCTTTCGTGAAACCATGGTCAGGGAAAGGAGTGCAACCTACTAAGATACAAGACGGAATGTGTGATGCCACGCTTATAGCCGAGTATATTAGACGTAAGTTTAAACTATTTTAATACTATTAAGTATTTATTGTATTTGTATTAATATAATTATGATTACATTTGCGATGTAATAAAAAGTTGTTCGTTATGCTTATAAGATGCTTGTCGAAGTCATTAAATGAGAAGTTGGGTAAACTGGAGACGGTGGTTAAGAACGCCGGTTCCAACTCCCTTTATAAGGATCTTAAGATAGATGTTGTCAATAATCTGGCTTATATCACTTCCGTAAATGCCAAGGTATGTGTTATAGAGCGATTGGAGGTCGAGGCTGACTCTAACTTCTCTTTCTTGGTAGAGGCAAGCTCTTTTATTAAGTTCATGAAAAAACAGAAGAATTGCGAGATTACGATACTGCTTTCAGATAAAAAAGATCAGATAACGATCTGCTATGCTTCTGGTGAGTATAGTTGTCCGGCTTTTGATATCAATACATTCCCGCAGGTACATAAGATACTTGATGGAGGAATTAAGGTTAAGATGAGCGATTATGTTTCGGTTCTTAACAAAGCCAGCGATTATACGGAGGTAGATGACTTTTATCCATGCATCGAGAATGTGGTAATTGATATTGATGATATTAATATCAATATAGTAAGTACGGATAGAAATACTATTTACAGGTATTTTGTCCCTAATCAGGATAAGGTAGAGAAGATGTTTATCCCGGTATCGAACGAATCTGCGATATTGCTTGATAAGCATATCAATAAGTCATCGGATATGTTGTCTATAAAAGTGGACGATACTAAGACTTATTTCTCTACGCCTGATATGGATATGTATGAGACCCATTTTGAGGGTAATTATCCAAATTGGAGGTTCGTGGACGAGCATTTTGTCAAAACAAGTACCTATGTCTTTGATAAGGATCTACTCGTCCAAGCCCTCCAAAACAATCTTAAGGTAAATGAATTCGATCATTGCAAGTTGATATTTACCGATAAAGGATGCGGTATTATGTCAGAGAACCCGTCTTCAGGTAAATCATGTAAGGAAAGACTTACCCCTTTGTCTCATTATGGTGAAGATATTGTATGCAACGTGTTATGTGGAAGATATCTGGGTATCATAAAAAGCATATCGTGTAATAGGATAGTTATCGAGCATGATCATAAATCTCATTTCAATAAGGTTTATGGGGAGGATAATAAGAACGAGTATTTCTTGTCATCATCAATTATTGTTTAACGTTTAAATATATATAATATGGGAGTTCGTGAAAATCAGTTATCATCTAATACACAATACTTTAATATAAGTGGAGGTGGTGTATTATATCAATCGTCAAGAGATCCTAAGGAAGGTTTCGAGGAACATATGAATGATAAGACAGGAGCCGTATCCTACTGGAGGGTTTTCTGGAACGGTATAGAAGGGTATCTTTCCGATATTTTTGTATTAGAGCAGGAGATGAATGGCGCTAAGACAAATTTCTTATTTATAAAGATAAGCGATGAGGAAGGTAATTATGTTATAAAAGTTCCGTTGATGACCTCAAGAGGCGGGATTAACAGCTATGTTAAGTCTCTTGTAAGATACTTGCCTAATATCGACCTGAAACGGAAGATTGTTATCAATCCTGCGCATACTAAAAAAGGAGAGCAATACGCTCCTGGCAATTTCTTTATCTCATACGCTAGGGAGACTCCAGACGGAAAAGATGAGCTTATCCAGCAATATTATAAGAATGGACAGAATGGATGGCCTGACAGGGTTGAGAGCACGGATATTATGGGTAACAAGAAGTTTGATTATACCGCCCAAGACGCTTTCGCCTATCAGGTACTTAATAAGTATATTCAAAGCATTAAAACAGATGGTGTGAAACCTGCTCAGTCGGCAATCCAAAACAATGATGGTGAGGCTACAACGCAAACGCCCCCACCGTCATATCAGGCGCAGGCCCAGCAGCAGACACCTCCTCCATCATACCAGCAACCTCCTCAATATCCTCCTTTTGGAGATGACGATGATCTTCCATTTTAATTAACTAATTAAAAATCAGAAAGTTGATGGAAAGTAATTTTAATATATCTACTAAAGTGAACCGTGTCTCGATGCCTACCCAAAATAAGGTAGATACGGTTATGAAGAACTTAGGGCATCGACCTTGTGTAGCGTATTCCGAGGAAAAGGATATGTATTATAAGGATGGAGAATGGGTAGCGTCAGATCTTGACGCTACTATCTTACCTCTTAGGGAGATGTTCGAAAAGACATCTGATTTGAAGTTAGGATTGAAGATCGTTTATTTAATAATCAAATTATAATGACCAGTATTGAGGATATTAAAAAACTTCTGGAGAGTAAGTCGTTTACATCAGCTAGAGACCTTGACGAGTTTGATGAGAAGCAGGATGATAAACAAAACGAGGTTAGACTGAATTGCGAACCTATGGTAGGGATGGTGGAGAAAGAGGGAAAGATCTTCCTTAACTCCGTAAGATTCTCGAAAGCATGGAACTCGTTGGGTAAGGATATTCCTATTAAACAGGGTAATGCCTTCCCATTAGGACAGGGTGATGTCCTTGATATAGACACAGGGGTATGGGCATCGTTCCCGGAAAATACCATAGGGGTGTTGATGATGCTGCCGTCGTTTATCGGCGATACGGGACTTACTTTGGTAGGATCACCATTCGTGTCGTCTAATAACGGGAATATCATGATCAGGGTCACTAATGTCCGTAAGGATATAGCTATAGTCGAGAAAGACAAACATATAGCTGAGTTAATTATAGTCGGCAAGATAAAAGCCGATATTTTTAGAACTTATAAAAGCAATGAACATTCTCGCGAATAATACATAATTCATGCAAACCATAAAACATTTGCATCGCATTATGTATAATAGCTAAAAGCTATTCCGATTATTAGCCTAAGCCTTGAGACAGAGGCTACGTTATTTGAGAATATATAGTTACCAAGGAATGTTTACCCAAGTTCCTTGCTCTAAGGTAGGTAATTAAACAGGGATTGTATTTGGGTTCCAGTGTTGCCTATATAAAACCTAAAAATAACATTGGCGATGGGTACTTACAGGAGAAATCCTGACTTATGTTGAATAAACATTGAATTAGTTTGTAAAATGGTGTATGTACAAGACATAGATGGTAAACCGATGATGCCTACGACAAGGCATGGGAAGGTTAGGAGGTTGCTTAAAGCAAATAAAGCAACCGTAGTGAATCTTTGTCCGTTTACTATTCGTCTTACGTACGCTACTTCAGGTTACAAACAAGAAATTGTGTTAGGCGTTGACGCAGGTACAAAACATGTTGGTCTATCAGCAACGACGAAAAGCAAGGAGCTTTACAGCAGTGAAGTTATTCTTAGAAGTGATATTGTAGAACTTTTGTCTACAAGAAGAGAGTTAAGAAGAACGAGACGAAATAGGTTGAGATACAGGAAGCCTCGTTTTGGCAACAGGGTAAAAAGCAAACATCATGGATGGGTAGCACCTTCGGTGAGACACAAAGTTGATGCTCATATCCGTGTTATCGACAACATCTGTTCTACCCTGCCGATATCCCGTATCATCGTCGAGATTGCCCAATTTGATACACAAAAGATCAAGAATCCTGACATCTCCGGTAACGAATATCAGGAAGGAGATCAACTTGGTTTTTGGAATGTCAGGGAATATGTCTTGGCAAGGGATGGGCATAAATGTCAACATTGTAAAGGAAAGTCGAAAGACCCGATCCTGAATGTTCATCACATCGAATCTCGAAAAACAGGAGGTGATTCACCATCCAATCTCATTACCTTGTGTGAAACTTGTCATAAGGAATATCACAAAGGGAATATTGATTTGAAGGTGAAACGAGGCAAGTCGCTTCGCGACGCAGCCGTAATGGGAATCATGAAATGGAAGTTGTACGAGGAGTTGAAATCGAGATATCCAAACGTTTCAATGACTTTCGGTTACATCACGAAATACAATCGGATTAAATATGGAATTGAAAAATATCATATTTCTGACGCCTTTGTCATTTCTAAGAATTTCAACGCTTTAAGGTTGGAATATCATTACAAAGTAAGGTTGGTTAGAAGGCATAACCGTCAAATCCATAAACAAAAGGTTTTAAAAGGAGGGGCTAAAAAGCCGAATCAATCTCCTTTTGAAGTTTTTGGTTTTCGTTTGTTTGACAGGGTTATGTTTGAAGGCAATTATTACTTCATATTTGGAAGACGTAAATCGGGTAGTTTCAATATTCGTGATATCAACGGCGGTAATCAGCGGAATGTTACGTACAAAAAGTTGAAATTATCAATAGGTAAACGTTTTATGATACAAAAAGAAATGAATTGATTAATTTAAATGAAGATATGAATATGTTCGGATTGAAGATAGTAAAGAGTAGTTATATAGATACTCTAAAACAGGATCTTGATGAAGCTATTAGCTATTCAAGCAGATTAAAAAGGGATTATGAGGATGCCCGTAATAAGATAACTGAATTGGAAGAGAAAATAAAGTATCTTGATACGCTTGTCGATTCTCTTGATATGGATATAGATTCCAAGGATTCTCATATAGTTAAGATGGGGAATGAGCTTAGTAAATCAAGAGAGCTATATAATGAGTCGGTAAAAGAGAAAGAAACTCTTAAACGGGCTTATATGGATATCGAGAAGAAACATAAGTTATCATCTAAATTACTCGATGAGGCTAGAAGAAGATATAAGGAACTTGAGGATCAGAATAAGGCTATGTCAGATCGTATCAAATATCTTGAGGCAGAGCTTTTAGATAGCGATGTACCTGATGAGGTTGTTGTTGATGAGGATAAGATGGATCCTAATTCCGGTCATATTGATATACCTGAAAATAACGCTCCTGAGGTTACTGATGCCGATGCCGGTAATGATGTAAATGTCGAGAATAAGGCAGAGGATAAGAAGAAATCTAAAAAACGTAAAAAGACTAAGAAAAATGAATAAGATCTTGTTTTTCTTGTTAACGTTATTTACCTTAGCGGTTGTCGGATGCAGTACGTCAAGAACCTACTATACGGAATATGATACTACTGACATATCTTATGTAGTGGATTCCATAGTGTCTTCCGGAACCGTGATAGGCCAATGGAAGGAGTGGCGGTTTACGCTGGACGACGGCCGGGTCGATAACTTTGGCTTCACCGCCCTGTACGACGCCAAGGGAAAGGCTAGGGGGTCTATACAGGTAAGGCAGAGATCCGATACGTTTAATATTAAGATAATTGATTACCATAAAAAAGATAGATAATGAAATACGGACTAGGTTACATACCTTCACCAGCGGATGACAGGGACGCTATTATGAATATGCAGCATGAGGCTGTTCCTGATGAGTATAAGGTCAATAACGTTGATAGCGTAGTGGATCAAGGATCTTCTCCTATTTGCGCTGCGGTAAGCTTAGCTGAGATACTTAACTGGAGAAAGAGTATAAGGGCTATTAAAAGACCGGCTAAGATCTCTCCCTACGATATATATGATCTGAGAGAGGATAAGGATCAAGACGGGATGGTTCTTCGTGACGCTATCAAGTCTATCAAGAACGTAGGCGTAGATGGGGAGAAAATAAACAGTTACGCTAGGATCATAGATCCGGTATCGGCTAAGGTAGCTTTGATGCTGAATGGGCCTCTGGTTATAGGTCTGTATTGCTATAATTATGGTAATCGATTCTGGCAAGGCCAAGGGCAGAACTTGGGAGGTCATGCCGTTATCCTCACCGGCTGGGACAAGGCCGGCTTCGTCCTACAGAACAGTTGGGGGACGGGATGGGGTAGGTCTGGCGTGGAGACGTTCCCGTTCGAGGATTGGTGCTATATGCTAGAATGTTGGACAATAGTTTCATAAAGTTACTATATAAACTTCGAGAAATTCCTATCCACATCCTCTTGTGAAAGCCGATGTGGTGTATTTAGGACCCGTAGCTCAATTGGTAAGAGCAACTGGCTCATAACCAGAAGGTTGTCGGTTCAAGCCCGGCCGGGTCCACGCTATTTTTTGGGGAAAAACTAGCATAGAGTTTTGTCATTAGGTTTTTTAAAGTTTAGACGTTTGATGTCCTGGTTCGTGAGAATAAGGACATATGCCCTAATAGTTCAATGGATAGAACACGTCGGTCCTAACGATGAAATTTCGGTTCGATTCCGGATTGGGGTACATGGTGTTTTCTTAAACATATTCCCGTAGGTCGGTAATTAACGATAACCGGTAGACAGCCTACGGGAATTAATAAAATCTTACGTGCTTAAGATCGCTTTCAGTTCTATTTTTCGTGTGTAATCTATAGGAGGGTAGCACGACCCTCCTTTTTATAAATACTATTTGCTATGGACATTAATCAGATAAAAACGTATCTACCATCAGGATGGGATGTGGTTGATCTAATAGATCACGGCATAATCGATCTTGATATCATGAACGGAAAGATGATGGGTGAGTATATGGCTGTGTTGATGATAAAGTCTTATGATAAGATTACTGAATCACATAACTTAACTACTTTCTCGTTCCATGATAAGGATATGGGTGGATTACGGAGATTGGTATCGAACGCTATAATGGCGGTTGGGTTAAGGAATAATCCTCTGACAGGAGATGGGAACACGGCAATCAAATAAAGGTGCTGAATACACTGAAAGAGGGATATTGGATATCCTTAACAGACAGTTCTTGGTATCTCCTAGATGGATTATAAACAACTTGTATGTCTATAATTGGGAGTCCGATTATCTGGCTATAACCAGATCCATGTACGCTTATGAGGTTGAGGTGAAGATCTCGTTGGCTGACTATAACAAGGATTTCGAGAAAGAGGGTAAGCACCAAGTAATGCAAGGCTGGTTCGAGGCTCGGAAGCAAGCCCTATACGAGACCGGGGACTGGGTCAGGTACGGCCGCCCCAACTACTTCTACTACTGCGTTCCGGATGGGTTGGTTGATCCTAAGGACATACCTCCGTACGCAGGACTCGCTTATGTTTGTGGCAGGAATTTGAGAAAGATCAAGGACGCCCCTATCCTGCATCGTGATAAATTTGACCCCGAAGCTTATAAGATGGCAGACAAATTCTACTACAATTGGTGGAACGAGAGACGTAAAGCCAGACAGATAGAAGGGAAGGATATGAAAGATGAGTTCAGGAAGAGCATGAAAAAGGTGAAGGAGAAGATAACCGTCGATGCCAAGATCAGGGCGATGGAGGCGTTCTGGAGCGTCTGCGATTATGCCTACTGGCCGTACGGGGGAAGAGGGGTGCCCGGAATGAGACCCAACTGTTCCGCTTGTGGCGAGGAATGTAAATTACAATGCCCGAAAGGGAAAGAATTTAAAAACAAGATAAAATGAGTAAGATTAAAGATTTATTAGCAAGAGCCATTTCATTAGCCTCAGAGCAACCTATGAGCTATAAAGAGGCAGTTGAGTTACTTGATGGTATAGATACGTGTAAGGTCAAGATATGGCTGGAAGAAGGAGCTAAGCTGCCTGAATACGCTCATAAAGAAGATGCTTGTATGGATTTGTTCGTTAAGGATATAGAACTTGACGGAGGCAGGATCATATATCATACGGGCGTACATGTAGCATTGCCAGAGGATTATGAGATGGAAATCCGTCCACGTAGTGGTTTTACTAATAGCGAGCTAATTATGCAAAACGCCCCTGCTACCATTGATGAAGGATATAGTGGGGAGATTATAATAGTTCACAGAAAAATGAATAGGCATAGTCCTTATTATTGTAATGTCGGTGGTAAGGTAGCACAGCTTCTTATTCGTAGAAGGGAACGTATCGTATGGGAAGAAGTGGAGTCATTAGAAGATCTTGGAAAATCTGATAGAGGTGATAATGGATTTGGAAGTACAGATAAGATAAATAAGGATGGCTCCATGACCGGCGAATATCGGTTAGGAAACCACCGCGGTAATGAATGATATGGAAAACAAAAATGCATCAACCACTACTAATGATGGGTTGAAAGAAATTGACAAACAAACAAATCCTGTTATGTATGGATGGAGATGTCCAGTATGCGGAAGGGTGTATTCACCTTTCACGTCTATGTGCGCTTATTGCGGCAATAATAACATGAATCATATTACATGTAAAGCTACTAGATAATTGATATGAGTGGAAGAGTTAAGATAAAGTCCAAAGATAAGAATAAGAAACCTAAGATCGATGTATTTAAGGTAATAGAGAACCGGTTCAAGAACATGAACGAGCTTCGGGATCTGATCGACATGGATCCAAGGAAAGGGCTGGTCAGGATCCGGGACGGGGCAGGCTTCAGAGAGGTGGAGCGGGGCGGGTGCCTGCACCGGAACTACCTTAACCTGTTGGAGGAAGAGCTGGGCGCTAAATTATCCATAGATCTTATAGAAAGGTATATCAAAAGATAATAATATATTAAATCGTAAAATATGAATAGGTATGTAAAGAAACCAATTGCAGTAGAAGCTGTAAAATGGAAGGGCTTTAATAATCATGAGATCGAGGATTTCGCTGGTGATAACGTTAAAATAGAAGTTATTCGTGAAGGTGATGCGGATAGAGGGATACCTCCTTCTGTTGATTGTAGTATAGAAACTCTTGAAGGTGTTATGAAAGCCAATGTAGGTGATTACATCATCAAGGGAGTAAACGGGGAGTTTTATCCTTGCAAGCAGGACATTTTTGAGAAAACATATTTACATGAAGATGATATGGGTAACGTATCCGACGGATATCATACATTTAACGAACTATATAAATATCGAATGCTTTACAATGCCGCTTTCTTCAACGAGTTGGCCAAAGGCGATATAAAGGTCTGTAAATCATATAAGCATTATGATGGAGAGGAATGCTTCGGCGGAGGGTGGTTTATCGTAATGGCAGAACTGCCAACTGGACAGATATCCAATCATTATGAGAACCAGTATTGGGAGTTGTTTAATATCCCTGAACTTGATACGGCATGGGAATGGGATGAACATACGCCTAATGAGGCCGCTGATAGAATAGAATCGTATTTGAAGTCGAATTGAGATTAATATCTGCCCTAGGAGTTACTTAGGGCAGGTTCGTTTTATATACCGAAGTGTCTACCACTATCTGGTTATCCAGATCCTCAATCAACTCAATGATCTCATCCCTTATGTCATAAGAAAGTAAGATCGGTATTATGGTTAATATAAAAGATAGTATTATCCCTGATCCTATTATAATAGTAATATCATCACACTCTATATCTAACATCGGCATGACAAACATCAACCCGGCCGTGAATATCATCACGAATAACGCTGATATCTCATTTATCATATTCCACTCCATCGTATCCTTAATCATATCTCCTCAACTTTAGTATGGTTTATTATCCTACTGATATGACGGATGCTTAATCCAGTCCTGTCCTTTATCTTGCCATATACGTAGTTCCTTGACACGACCGTAGCCAAATCGCCTAACTCGTCCAGTATCTCATTATACATCCTATGGATCTCGTTGTTGCGGATAACCGTACTGTCCCTTACATATATCTTCTCAACGTCGTCGTCGCAGAAGAAGATCTTAAGCTTATGAAATATGTATCTAAACATGATTATAGTTTTGAGTAATTATATACAACCTTACACTACAAATATACTGAATTATTTTTATATATAAATAATAATCCATATATTTGTGCTATGAGATTAGTCGAACAACATATAATCAAGCAAAGCTCAATATATTACAATGAGCTTCAAGACCTGTTGCATAAGTGCAAAAACTTATACAACAAAGGATTGTATGTTGTTAGGCAGCATTACTTTCAATATAAGGATGATAATACTGTTAAATACAAATACCTCAACTACTACTCTATTGAAAAGAGGTTGAGAACAGAAGATGACGTTGATTATCGTGCTTTACCGTCACCGGTAGCCCAACAGGTACTTATGATGGTTGATCGGAATTTCAAGTCCTTCTTCAATCTTCTTAACAAGAAAAGCAGAGGTGAGTATTCTGAGAAAGTAAGAATACCTAAGTATCTTGATAAAGACGGGATGTTTATTGCTGTTTTCCCAACAACAGCCTTTTCTCAGAAATGGATAAAGCAAGGCATTATTAAGTTACCAAAACAATTCTCTTTCACTACAAGAACCAACAAACATAATATCCAACAACTCAGGTTCGTCCCTAAGAATGGATATATTATACTTGAAGTCGTATATAACAAGAAAGAGAAAGATCTTATGTATGATAACGGTAATTACCTTGGTATTGATCTTGGACTTAAAAATCTTGCGTCTTGCGTATCAAATACCGGTTCTTGCTTTATCATCAATGGTAGACCTTTGAAGTCCATCAACCAGTATTATAATAAAAGATTAGCATATTTAAAATCAATATTAAAAGGCAATAAACAAATATCAAAGCGAATAAGGTCGTTAACCAACAAAAGGAATAACAAGATCAAGGATTATCTGCATAAAGCCAGTAGGGTATTGATTAATCACGTAGTCTCCAATGGCATTAATACGATCGTAATCGGTCATAACAGATGCTGGAAACAAGAAATCAATATCGGAAAACGAAACAACCAGAACTTTGTATCTATTCCTTTTAATATGTTTATCTCAATGGTATCATATAAGGCTACACTTGAGGGTATTAATGTTAAGATCGTTGAGGAATCCTATACCTCAAAATGCAGTTTCTTGGATAACGAGCAGATTTGCAAGCATGAGGAATATGCCGGAAGACGTATCAAACGAGGATTGTTCAAGACGTCTTTCGGTAATATCATTAATGCCGATATCAACGCTGCATTTAACATCATCAGAAAATCGGCAAAAGAAGCCTTTGATGTAAGTACATTACCAGAAGGTAGAGGGTTTTGGTGGAACCCGGTACGGATTTCCGTATAGATATATATCATTTTACGATTTTAGTGCAAAATGGTATATAATCACCTAGTTTTGTCCCAAAGATATGAATTTTTGATATCCGGTCAAAGATAAGACAGGGAGAAGCCAAAAATAACGGGAGGCGGAGGGAGGACGGGGGATGCCCGGAAGGATGGGAGCCAGCCCGTTCCCTTGGATTCAGCGACATGATCTGAGAATAAATCATATATTTGTATGTACAAAATGCATAATAATATGATATTAAATAAAATTAACTCAATGGGGGGGGTATTTTCGTCCTCCATAAAAATTTATCAGTATGCTTAGAAGAAGATCGTATTTATCAGGTATATATCCATCTCACGCCGATGATGGAGTATATGGAGTTACCCAAAATCTAAAGTTACTTCCATCTGATAAGGTAGATAGCGAATGTATTGGCGTGGCTTTGATACATAATGGTCATAGGATTATGATCGAAAAAAACGAGAACAATAATCAAAGCTATATAAAAGCTGGTCAAGGGAAATATAGTAATGTAACTTTCTATTGGGGAGGAAGTGGTATTGATCAGGGTGGTATTGAAAATTATAGGAATGTAGATGGAGTAAACATAAGAGGTTACTTAAAACCTGAACAAAGTGAATATGTTGGTACGCCTCATATATCTTATAATATATCAGAGTGGACACAAGGTTGTATTTCTGATTGGAATGGTCGATCAAATTCAGAGATACTAAAGTTAGTTACTACAGGAGGATATGGTTACAACTCATACGCTACTATAGGGTTTGTGCTTAATACGTTTTTAAATAGTGATGATGCTAAAGGATTAGATGATTGGTATATTCCATCAATCCCTCAATTAGCGTTAATATATATGTACAAGAATAGTATAAATAATATAATGTCATCTATTGATGGTCTTATTTTAGGGAGTGATTTATCTTATTGGTCTAGCTCTGAATTTGGACTAGATATAGCATGGACTATTAGGATGGATAGTGGATATGTTGATTATATGAATAAAATATCAGAATTTAGAGTTCGTTTTGTGCGTGATATTTAAACATATAACCTAATATAGGAGGATATCCTGAAGCATATGATATGGGACTCCATGGAATGTTCAGGTATGTAAGGATCTGGAATTATGCTAAGAACTTTGACTTGGATAAATTCGTGCCGGATACTTGATCATACGATATTAAGGTGGTGGTCGTGCCACTACCTATCTATTATTCCATAATAAAGATATATACCAAGGGAAGTAGCCGGCGGAAGCCCCGATGGGTAGGCCCGGAGGGATGAAGGGAGGCCTACCTCCTTTTGGTACTACATCCTCCTCACAATATATCATGATGGTACTACAATTACTATATTTACATTATAGGTGTTATTGTAAATGCCAGTTCCAACGGCAACAGATTGGCATTCCTGACAGGCATTGGCTGTTATACAATGATCACTTGTTATAAGATGACCTTGCCAAGTTATACGATTGTTACTTGTAATCTGATTATAAAATTCAGACATGTAAGTGAAATTGATGATCTCCTCAGGATCGGTTATCTCCGTTATAGGAGTAAATTTAGTTATCCTATTCCCGTATAACTCCGTATCAGCTAAATCACAATGCACACCAGAATTATATAGATACGTGAGAGTCCCTTTTGAAACACCTCCAGTCGTGCCTAATAAAATGTTGTACTCATATTGTTGATCCTTTGAAACTATCTGTCCACCTATTCTTATAACTTCTATCTTCTTATTGCGATATATATCAAGATAAGATCCGTTAAAATCAGATTGATATGTATCTCCATCAATATATATATCTACAGGATTAGGACACATGCTCTTGTCTATATTAATACGGTAGTGGATCTTACCGGAAGAAGAAGTCCTGCGCCTAAACATACCCCCTCCTTATCTGAGGGTTAAAATACACCCCCCCCACGAAGTTATCTGTAATATATTGATACATGATTAAATAATTTAAGTTACGTACAAATATAATAAATTATATTAGATGGGGGAGGGAAGATACCAAGGAAGGGGGCTGGCGTCATACCCGCCGGGAAGGCTATAAGGGATGGGAGCCAGCCCCGTTCTATTGGGTCAGTAGGGTGTATGATCACTCGATGTCACGTACAAATCGAACAGAAGAGGTTAGGCGCTTGTATCGGGTGAATGTGCGCCCATTGTTGAATAGTACGATCCATCCGGAGTTGGAGCTATGCTCTGAACTAGACCAATAATATCTGGTATCTAACGGCTGTCCACCAATAGCCAATAACGCGTTATTGACGCTAATCAAGTACATATATATCAATGAAAGCTGACCACATGATGGGATATACCAATCATCATATCCCTTAGCGTCAGCACTAGCTAAGAACGTATTAAGTACATGACCGGCTGTCGCATAGGAAGTATAAGAACCGCCACCGGTAGTCACCCCTTTTAATACATTGGAATTCGCTTTCCCATCCCAATCAGATAAAGCCCCATTCGTCCAGGAGCTAACATCATCCGGAAGATATGGAGTACCTTTGTATGAATCTTGCTCAGGTTTCAGGAAACCAAAATCATTGCTCCCGTCTACTTTGTCATAATTTGTAATGCCAATCTGATCCGTACCATATTCACCCCAATAAAAAGAGTAAGTCTTGTTAGAAGAATCGGGCAAACCGGACGTGGCTGTTTTGTAGCTTTGATTAGAATCTTCATTCTTCTCAATCATGATCTTATGATCATCATGTACAATAGCTACGGATATACATTGATAATCCGCCTTTGACAAAGGTATTAATCTACCATCCTGTTTAACGGCATAAACGCCATTATCAACAGGGGATTTATAACTTGAATAAAATCTCCTCCTTATCATAAGAATAAATTTTTACGAAGGATATAAATACCCCCCCCCATCATGTATTTAACTTCTTTATTCATAATATATTATGTTTTAATTATATCGCAAATATAACAAATTAAATGAGATGGAAGGTGATATGGTTGTGAGGAAGTATGAGGGATATTCGGGGAGGATGATATGCGGGACGTTATTGGAAGGATGAGGTGGGGTATGATGGGAGGGGGATATGCGGGACGGACCACCTCCCCGAAATCGGCCCGGCCGGGCTGCCGTTTTTGGCCCCGCCCCCCCGCTAACAAAGGCGGGGAGACAGGAACGGCAAACGATCAACGAGCCGAAAAAAAAAGAATGCTTATTTTTGGTTTAACTTGTTGATTGTCAATAATATAAATCAATATTTTAATACACATTTACATTTGATTAGATTTATTACATATAATCGTCGAATTTTTATTGCAAAATATTTGTTAGGTGATAAAATATGTAGTATATTTGCTCCTGTAAGATAACAACATTAATAAACAAGGCGTACCATGTGCCACTATAAGTCCTAAAGGTATAGGCAAACAGGATGACAAATAAAGAATTAAACAAAGTCCAAAATGAAGTAAAGAAAGCAAGTGAGAAAACATTAACAGGTGCGGTCAAGGCTTGGTGCCAGCTCTTTAAATCTGGTAAAGAAATTAACGAGATTTTGAAAGAGAATGATATAAAAGTAGACAAGGCTGTAGTACCGGCTTTGGTTGCTTTGGCAAAAGATAAAGAGGTAGTAATACAACTTTGTAAAGAAATACTACCACGTGTAAATAACACGTTCTGCGCATACAAGGAAGTAGAGCGTGAATACTATGATAAAAACGAACAGGATAAAAACAAAAAGCTTAAAATGAGTGAAATAGAGGATATAGCAATACTAGGATCGTCTCATAAACGTTTTGGATACAACGAGCCTATAGAGTACGATTTTGGTATATATTACGAAACGTTTAACGGCGCAGACAAACGTATAATAAAGTGTGCCGTACCTATCAAACGGTATACGTTTAATCTCATTGCAAAGTGTGTTACTTACTATTTGACACACCCCAAAAATGAAAGATAACAAATAATTAGCCCCTATATCATTTATGTATAGGGGCGTTATGGTAGCACACCTATGCGTTCCCGTCGCGCTACTGATTTAGCTAAATAGGTAAGATCTTTAATATTTTGATATAGACATATTGCTGGTTGTTAGGGTCTCGAGAATCAGCAATAGATAGGCCGCCGCTTAGCAATGTGGTTTAGGTACTATCTTAGTCCAAGGTAGTACTATTATCTTTAGGTTTATATCAATCCGGTAAGCACACTAGGTCAACCTAGTAGGCCGTGTAAAAACACGGGGTACGTTGGTGTATATACGCATGTATAGGGCGTATGTCCATGCGTTGCTAGAGTAACATGTATGGAGTGCATTACGGGGCTATAACCGTGCCAATATATCAAAGCAATAGTATCTAAGGTTGCTTAAATACTTGGATACTATATGTAGTATCAAAATAACAGCCCTTACAAGGGTATTTTGTGCGGTTAAATTGACGGACAAAGTGCGCCTTGTCGATACGTATCACGGACAACGTATGTACGTATTTGGCCGGCTTCGTTGTCGGCAAAGGGACTAATCCAAAGGGGATAGGGGGGCGTGCGGGCGTTCGGTTGGTTGTATTGATAAGGCCGGCCGTATTGTCCCCGGCTTACCGTTTCTTATTGGTGCCATTTAAAACGAATAAATTATGTATAGGAGAAAGTTTGATAATCTTAATAGAAAGCTAGCACTTAAAAAAGAAAAGGCTTTAAACGCCGCAAGAAAGTCTCAAATTGAGTTCTACGTTGAGCTTACCAAAGAGCTATACAAATCTAATAAATTAGATTGTAGTAGGGAATCTGATAAATGTAGGCGGAAACGTGTTAGTTACATGGCAAACAAATTGCGGCAATAGATCGTTTGTTTTTATTTGATTTTAAAGTTTGTGCCCTTCAGTAATGTAGTGATATATTACTGAAGGGCTTTTTTGTGCCTATATTTTACAAAATGATAGCATATTCATATGTTTTGCTTACACATAAAAGTGTTGAGGCGGCAAATTTTAAGCCTTGATCGAAAATGTGTAAGTAAAATCATTCATTGCATATCATTTTGTATATATCTATATCCATGCAGGCGGGTATATTGTGCCCTTATGTATGGTTTCATGCGTGAATCGATCCTAAAAGGTATATAATAGGCGGTACTTATTGTATATTTTTTATCTATATCTGGGCTTATCTTTCCTTAGAGGTAGCTCTAAGGCTTGATATATATTATGTTGTTGATACTCAATTATTTGTATTATTTGGGTATTGTTTTTAAATCACGGTTACTTATTGTATATTTTTATGGGTGTATTTATATATTTGGTGCTTACCTTGTTTTGTGGGTATATGGCGTTTGAGTTGGGGCGGTATGTTATAGCTACGGGCGACGCCTTCCCTTTGATCATAGTTCTTTTATTGGTTTTATTATCAATACATTGTATTAGGCAAGTATATAAGGCAATCAAGAACAAAGACCTCGATATCCTAGACTGAATCAGCGTTCCACGTGGAACAAAGTAGCGGAAGGTCTTGGGATTTCGTGGGGATTTAGAGGGAGGGGTGTGGTTTGCGTGATGGGACACCTCCAAACAAGAAAAAACACCTCCAAACAAGAAAAAACACCTCCAAACAAGAAAAAACACCAACAAACAAGAAAAACACCTTTCGAGCAAGGGGTATCTTCCGATCAAATGTAAAAGTTTACAAGTGGTAGGAATTTCCGGTCAAGGCAAGGCGGTTGTGAGCGATGGCGGGTAGATATTGTTTATTGGTATGGGGCGATGCGGAGGAAACCAAGGGAAACGGGAGGCGGCGATGGCGTGGGGTCGGCCCCGCTGGTCGTCCGTTCCTGTTCCCCTTTGGCGTTAGTGTAATATTAAAAATCTGACAGTGATATGACTAAAGAAGAAGCAAGAAACGTATTTGGCGGTAGTATAGTAAATAATCTGCTGTCGCTAGGGGCTGAGCCTACCAACGTGGTAAGGCAAGACGGGTTGATAGAATGGAAAAGTGATGGATATATAGAGGTAGGAGGCGTACAGGTATGGGCTTACTATTACTTTGAGGATGGAGAGGATGTTGATAGATGTGATTGGGAGGATCATATGGAGATAGAGATAGAGGAATGTTGGATTTAAAATCGGTTGATATGAGATTCATGTATTTAACGGAGCTTAGAGAAAAGGATATATACGTAGGCGACAAAAAGTGCAAGAGGGTAAAAATATATGTAGGCAGGCCGTTGGCGGATACGCCTAAAACCTATAAACGAATAGGTGGATTTGTAACAAAAGAACTATCCAACGCTTATAACAGCGGTTGTGTTTCCATCTATGAAGCAAAGGATAAAACGCTCAGATATTCGGTTTATCGAGACGGTTGTTTTTATCCTTATTACGGGAAGTTGGAAATAATAGAATAGTGGTATGGGGACGGAAGAAAATGAATGTGAAAGCTCGAATGTTTAAGAATAATAGACAGGTTATGCTATATCTGGATATTAAGGGGACATCGGATTTAGATTGTCCTTATATAGATATTGACACGGGGTGGGTTAACAGGATTTTCAAACATTTACCGGAAAAAGCGTGGGATAATACCATCATAAACATGAATATATGTGTTGAGTACGGGACCGGTGATCTATGGTATTCCAGAGTGAGGACATTTGAAGGAAGCTGTTGTGCGGAATATATTCTTACATCTAGAAAACCTAGGAAGAATAACCGGAGAGAGCTTGTGAATAATCCCGAAGATCAATTATCGGATTTTGATACGGTAAGGGAGACTGTATTTGGGATGAAGAAAGAATTAAACATTGATGAGAGTATTAATGTGAAATTCGATTATGAGATTATTGGAGGAAGTTAATACCACCAAGGGGAATGCGGGCGGCTGCGGGGAGGCTGGACAGGCCTTGTCGCCAGCGCCGTCCTTTTTCCCTTGGCAACAATAGAAATAAATATGGACGAAATAGAATTACTAAGATTACAAGATGAAGCGCTATCTTACCTTCGTGATAATATTACAAAGGATGAGGCGTATTATATCCTTACGACCGATAAGGATATGATAGAGATTCTTATAGCTAATAAGAAGGACGGGAGCAAACGTATCAAGATTCTTGATATGGAATATACTATCGAGAAGGATGATATGTTATTGTTATTCGATACAGATGGGATAATAGACGAATGTCTTTTGGTTGCCAGCTACATAGGGGTAAATATGTATTTTCGCAGGCAAGATGTCAACGCTATTTTGAATAATATCAATAGAGAGAAAGTTATGAAATATCCTTACATAGCTATTCAGTTAGATAATATACAGACTATAGAAAAGCGTAGGGTTATATTCGAGATAACCGGTCATAGGGTGGATTATGATAAGGTGGATTTTATGTTTGTTTATTTCATGGCTAGAATATTATGAGAGCGAGGAGGACTGTGAAGGAAAGAGATATTGTGAAGATATTGGTATTCGGGTATGATAGGACGCTTATAAAATCCATTAAGGATTCCGGATTCAGAAGTATGTCGGATGTAATATCGTACGCCAATAATATGACCGGTGATAAGCCCATTGATCATATTAGGGTATCGAATGAGACCCGTGGATGGTGTGGATCATATACTAATTATGGTAAAATGATAGATTGGCTCGATAGGAGGATATGATATGAGAAGGATTATAAAAGAGAAAGACGATATCAAGGTGTCTATATTTAGCGGGGGTAGGTTGGTTCGTGTTTTCATAGATTCTGGGTATAGGAATATAGCTATGGTGATAGCCGATTGCGGCAGAATAGCTAATGGCTGTTATCATATACATCATATTGAGGTGGTAAATATGGATAGGGGATGGTATGGTACATACACCTTATATGGGAAGAAAATAGATTAGTCGGATAGTGAACAACAAAGGAGGTATATATGGATAATATTATAACAAACGCGGATGGCGTGAAAGTAAAAGTAAGAGTATATGATTTTGGCGACGAAGTGGCTGATAGATATACCATAGTATATGTAAATAAAAATATAAAGGATGGTTATGGGGTGGTGTATTATCCTGTTTTCTCATGTAGTGAGGATCCATTCCATCCATTAGGAGTGGGGATGTATGCGGGAGATTATTATCCGCATAGAAGTCATATGTACAATTTTGGTAAAAGAGTGAAGGATATAGATTCACTGCCAAAGAAAGTGATTGAATTTATAAAATATATTACACGATGAACGAAATAACTTACAACAATTACGATTTGGTTGCTTTTGAGCAGAATGGAGAAGTGGTAGTAGCCGTAACATTCTACAGGTATTACAAGAAGAAAGCTAAGGGCGAGGTTAATTATAGATGGAGAACCAGATGCCCGGAGTTGGTGGATAAGATCGTAAAACACCGTACCAAGGTATTTACCGGTCAACTCATACAGTTAGCGAAAGCGTATGGGGAGAAAAAGGTTATAAAATATCAAAAGGAGGAGGAAGGAGTATGTCAAAATACGATAGAGACGCTATAGAGATATATATACTGGATCATATAGATACAGATAATTATGGTAAGCAGTTTAAATACGATAGGGAATATATGTCTTTTATGCTTAGTGTATTCAAGAATGAGTATAAAGAACATATCAAAAGGGATGGAATTAAGAAGGCTTTTGAGGATTACATAATGAGCGTTCCATCCATATTTAGGATTCATATAGCGGATTGCGACATTAGATATTTATTACGTTCATGGGGCGTGGAGTTCGATGAGGATGATGATGAGATATACATCTTGTATAAGAGGATCATAAGAGAGGTCTTTTTTAAGATGTGTGAGGATATGAAAGTTTGTTAATGTTGAACCAAACCTTGGCGGGGCGGAAGGATATATCATGATCGTACGTGTACGGATATGATCCGGGGTCGGTTCCCGGCGCCTTGGCACAACTTAATTAAATATAGATAATATGGACAATGTTTTAAAAAGAGCGGCAGCGGAACTGAAAGAAGCCGGTTGCAGGGTTTTTGCGTGGCAGGATGATACTTATAATAGAAGTTGGAGTAAGGGTGATTATATAATGTTGTATTACGCCTTCCCTGATTCGCCTAACATCGGGTATCTGAGTCGTGGGGAATATGGGATGAGCGTAGCGTATAGTAGAGCTTATATACCGAGCTGTGGAAGTGGATCGGGGTGTTGTGTCAAGGAGGAAGCTACGTTTGACCCTGAGGCGGCGTTAGACGTGCTGAACGGGCCGTTACCTAGGTGGTGTAGGTCTTATGGGGTTTATCCAAAGCAGTACGATAATATTGATAAATGGTATAATAGCGATAATCATAACAAAAAATTATTTAAGGAGATTTGATATGGAGGTAAAAGATTGGGAAAATCTGGTTTTGAATACAGAAGTAGGATCACATTGTTTTGTTACGCTGATTGATAATAATGACATCAGTAGAGGTTACGCGCAGATCAGACGCGCGGAACATTTCGGGTATAACATCTGCTTCACTCGGTTATATGGGAATAAGTTTTATTTCGAAAAAATAGAGGAAGGACGTACGCAACAATACATCAATAGGAGAAAATAATATGGTGATAGAATTTGATTTTGAGATATACAAAAACGGAGATTACGATAAGGTGTATCTCCGCAACGGGAAAGAGCCAAGAGTATTATGTGATAATGGGAAGGGAGATCGCCCTATAGTCGTGATGGTTGAGGATGATAACGCGAATGATTATATTATTCTTCGTTATAACGAAACTGGCAGGAGGAATATTAATGGTAAATCGAGTCTTGATCTCATGTTATCTGTAAAAGAACGGGAGCCAGAATTATGGGTTGTCGTTATATCTTACATGGATAATAAGGATAAGAGGCAAAAGATGGTCTTGCCTAATTTTTTCTCAAGGAATATAGGAGGAAATATATATCTTCAAGGAAGCTCTAAATCGAATGTATCATATTATGTTGGTAGGTTAGAAGAAGATGGGTGCTTCGATGAGCTGTGCGAGAAGATAAGGGTAAAAAGAGATCGTATTTATAACATGGAAATAATATCACTATCAGATGACAAGGCGACAGTTTAATCAGTTGATAAATGAGCTAGACGGCAAAAGCCCGTTTATCGTATTACATAGGGATGCCGTTGCGCCTAAATACGTGGGCGTGGAGGTGTCGAAGGATGGGATGGTATACAGATATGCGATAATAGGGATAAACGATGAGTATAAGGCTAAAAAAGCCCTTATTTCGAAAATATTAGGCATAGCTAGTTACCTAAATGGCAATAAGCCCTTAAAAAAGGGTTAATTAGATGTATTTATGACCTGCGGCATCATATACGATATAATGCCATAAATGACGTTGTATAGAGGATATGTATGATAATATGATAGATAACGCATTCGTGTCTTGATATCATAATATTATGCCATTATATCCTCTTTTTGTATAAAAAGAATAACGAATAATATAAATATCTTGGATATGGATGAAATTAAGATAGGAGCTGAAATTGTGTTTAATATAACCGGCAACCATAATATAGGATATGCTAAATGGGAAAGGTATATTGGGACGGTGTTAAGCAAGGATCACCGATCACGTCTTTATGTACGGACAATAGGAATGCCTAGGGCTTGTATTGATGAGCGGGATGTAGAGTGGGTTATTGATCCAGATGGGGATTTTGATATGGATGAGGCGATCCCGAATCCTGTGGCAAGGGAGTTGTATAAGTTGATGGGTAGGTACGTTTATACGTTCGGTAGGTCTCATGAAAGTATCAATGGCTATATCGTGTACGAGTGTATGATGATGGACAGGGATTTAAGATATAATGTTATGTATGCGTTGCATGATCATGGATTTGAGATACGGCATATTGATAGTTATTCTTGGTGGATGACCAATGAGAGGTTGATGTCCGAGGTGACATACACGGAGGGGGATATTCATATAATCGTTCATGAGTGTATGGAGGATTATGTGGATAATGTGAAATTCGGGGAGGAGTTTTATAAAAACAAGTAAACATGATAAGATGCTTACTTGTGATGGCGATGATAATATTAACACCGCCAAAAGGGAACGGAGGCATGCCCCTCGCCCCGAAGCCGGCAGTGGTCGAGACACGGGTATGGGATAAGCTGGCGACCGCCCTGTCTTTCGTGGAGTCGAGGAATGACGATCGGGCGCACAACGCCACTTCAGGGGCGTTAGGGAGGTGGCAGATGAAAAAGGTGTATGTAGATGAGGTTAATAGGATATTGTGTCTTAAACGGGAGAAAAAGCGGTATAGATACGATGATAGAACAAATCCTATCAAGGCTAGGGAAATGTTCGAGATATATCAATCTCATCATAATCCGAACAAGGATATAGATCGGGCTATAAGATTGCATAGGGGACTACATTCTACTAAATATGTTAAAGAGGTTAAGCGTAAATTGAGAGAATAAAAAGAATATAGGAGGATAAAGACATGGACGAGAATAAAGTGATACGGCCGATGGATTTTGTTCGGCTTACAAATATTGACGAATTAAATGTGATTAAGGACACTAAAAACCATATAGGGCTGGTGAAGGAGGTCAGTCGGGACGGGAGAATGAGTATAATATGGATAGGTGAAACTTACAGCCAGTTGGCGTGGTTCAAATCGAGCGAGTTGGAGGTGGTGGATAACCTTGTGAGCATCCTGACATGCGGGCTGGCTAACTTTCGAGGAGACGGGAAAGAGAGCGCGGATAAATTTTATCCAATGAATTTATGTTATATAAAGAGGGGGTGATATATGAAATGGGTGATAATAAAAGGAGTTAGATATCCTAGTTCCGTGATATCAGCATTTGCGGCATATAATATGGATAACCCCTTCTTGAAGGTCAGGATAAGAAACAAGTATCATATAGTGCCTTTTGATGATGTTAATAAGATGGCTAGTCAGATGGTGTATTTAATGGACAACTATCCTGATTTCGTTCAGATAGGGAGATGGTGGATATCCAAGAAAGCGGTGATGTCTTGGGTTCCCAAGGGGCAGACCGTGGACGGATCGGGCTGGGTCATATCCTTTACCCTGTCCTTTGGATTGGAGGGAGGGACGCAAATTAGATTTGATAAAGAAGATGAATAAATAATGTAGACTACTTTAATAAAGGTATCCTGTATTATATTGAGTGTTTATCTGTCATTCAAACTGAAATAAGGAAGAATGACAGATCTGTTTTATATCTTATTTAGCGAGTAATTGGAGAATTTTATTACTAACATCGCTGTTTTCCTGAACACCGCCAAAAAGCTTGGATTGTGGACCGTATGCAAACAGTGGAACCATGATTGGTGTATGTCCTTTAGATACAAACATTGCTTTCATTTTGCCTTCTTTTATGTTTCCGTCACGTAAAGCTAATGCTCCGGTTTCATGATCAGCTGAAATAATCACTAATGTATTTCCATCTTTTTCTGCAAATCTGATGGCAGCTTCTACCGCCTTATCAAAGTCCAATACTTCACGGACAACTGCCGAATAATCATTGCTGTGCGCACTTTTATCTATTCGGGCACCTTCTACCATTAAGAAGAAACCGTTAGTACTCCTGCTCGAAAGATAGTCAATAGCCATTTGGGTGGTAGACGGAAGGAAATCTCCCCGGTTTTCGTTTACAGAAGCTGTTTTGCTCTTTGTGGGTAAGTATCCCAGTTTTTTAGATTTCTTGATAGCTTTGTCATTCGGTTCCTCTATGATGGTAAACTCTTTTTTGATTTCCTTTTGAACGTTTGGTGCTTGTTTTTCAAATAGTTCATAACTACCGGCAGAAAAGAATGTCAGCTTACTGTTAGGAAGATCTGCCCAAATTTCTTTAGACATTCCACGTTCCGGTTGGTGAGCAAAGAAAGCAGCAGGAGTAGCTCCGTCGAGATTGTCAGTGGTAACGATTCCTGAAATGTAGCCATAGCCGGATAACTTCTCCGGTAAGTTTGGAATAACTTGGTTATTTTCATCCATTCCGAGCGCTCCGTTTTTAGTTTTTTTTCCGGTTGAGTAAGCAGTTCCGGAAGCAGCTGAATCTGTTGTAAACTTGTTGGCAGATTGCGTTCTGACGAAACCGCATGTTTTTAAATTAGTGATAGTAAGCTGTCCTTGATTGGCATACATTCCTGAACAGATATGCGCCAGTCCCATGCCGTCACCTATCATTAAGATGACATTCTTCACCGGTTTGTCGGTAGCATCCATGTCAAATGAAGGAACATACGAACTTTGTGGATTTTCGTTCTTAAAATCTCCTTTGACGATTTCTTGTGCTGATAGATTATAGCAAAAGAATAAGGAGAAAATAAATAAATGAGCTTTAAATTTTACATTCATGGCTAATATGTTTTTAATTAGAAGTAAGTAATTCGGATATGTTGACTGTATCGTATGGCTTTTCTCCAAATGCGGCATAATATTCTAATTGCATCTTGTTGTTTTCTTTGTCAATAGAAAGGATGCCGTAGCCCGGTAAATCCATTTGTTTGAAAAAACGGATATGGGGAGTTTCTTTATCAATCCATTCCATACGCTGTTGTAGAGTAGAAGGTTGCCATTGTGGGTGTGCCGTTACAAATTCAGGACCATAGTCTGCAACTACATTTTTCGGAACCAGCATATTTTTATCTTTGATGACACTGTTGACGAGAATCTGGACGATAGGTCCCCAAGGAGTGTCCCGACAGACAACGGAGTATAGATGCAGATGTGCACAGAGCACGATTGCTTGTTGACTGGCAATGATTTGCAGCAATTGTTCCCTCTTGGCATTATCTTGTCGGAATACATGCCAGCATCTTTCGTTTACCGGAATCACAGGCTCGTGTAACATGACAAACTTGTAAGTTGCCTTCGAGCCGGCTAATGACTTTTCTAATTGTTGTAGCCCTTCCGGATTCCGATCCCATGGATCATAACACACAAATAATACATCATCAAGAGTAGTAGTGTAATTGGCTGACTGTAAGGATGGATGTCCTGCCAATCTTGCCATATTGGGTAAGTATACTTTTTCAAAAGCTTCTTTAGCCCCTGGCCCTGTGATATCATGATTACCTTTAGTCATAATGAAAGGTACTTTCAGATTCATTTTGTTGACAGCTTTAAAGGCACTGTTAGCCATCTGTATTGCTTTTTGTGGAGAACCGGCCAATCCTTCTGACAAGTCCCCCATTTGCAGAACGGCTTTTATTGACGGCTGGTGTTTTTGAACTTGCCCGCTGATTATCCGGGAGAATTCCGGCCATGTATTTTTCGTGAATACTGAATATTCTTTGGTAACTTGGCGCAGATCATCCGGTTTGGTGGATAACCATTCCATATCGTGATCTTCCAATAAATCATAGTGTATATCTCCCAACAAGAGAAATGAAACTTCTTTTTCATTTTGCTCTTGGGAGTATGATTGCAGAGAAATCAAAAGCGATAAAAGGACAAATAATATTTTATTCATATTCTGTTACTTATTTATTTCAAAAGAAGGGGGGACACTGTCTGCCGCCCAATTCTTATTGGGAGTGTTTCCCATTGTAAATTCCAGTTTGCCGCCATTCATCAGTTCTTTATGTTCGAACCAGGATTGGGTCCAATCTTTGCCATTTAATTTGGCTGATTGGATATATTTATTTGTCGGCGAATAGTTGTGTGCAATGACTTCGAATGATTTGCCGGCTCCTGTTTCAATAACTGCTCTTTCGAACATAGGAGTTCCGATGACATAAATAGGCAAACCAGGAGTAATAGGATAGAAACCTAGCATGGAGAAGACTACAAATGCTGACATTCCTCCGCCATCTTCGTCGCCCGGGAGTCCCATCAGGTCATTTCTAAACCATTCATCGAGCAATGTCCTTACTCTTTTTTGAGTTCTCCAGGGCTCTCCTATATAGTTGTACAGATAAGGAATGTGCATACTGGGTTCATTAGCCATTGAAAATTGACCTACATTACCCGTATGATCCGGTAATTGTGCATAAAATACATATTTGGCTTCGCCCAATGGGGTGTTATACATCGTTTCAAGATTATTTCTGAATGCTTCTTTCCCTCCCATCAGTTCAATTAAATCAGCAATATTATGGGGAACATCCCATCGGTATATCCAACCGTTATTCTCGCCGTATGCTTCACGAGCACCTAATCCACCGGCAGTGGCATAATCAAAGGGTTCTATGAATTCGCCTTTTGCATTTTTGGGATGGAAGAATTTTGTTTCAGGATTGAAAATATTCCGATAGTTTTTACTCCCTTGTAGAAAGTAGTTATAGTCTTTCTCATACCCAAGTTGTTTGGCTATTTGTGCCAGACACCATTCATCGTAAGACGTACCTAGAGTGACGGCTACCGGTTGGCGTTTTTCAAATGGGTGTACTTCGTCAGCTGTTTCTTGTTCTCCCGGTGCCAATGCCGGTAAATATCCGTTTTCCCAATAGAATTTTGTGATTTCACCTCCCTTTATGCCTGACCACGGGGCTAACGTTTTTTCTGTAATACCAAGTTTGCAGGCTTCGTAAGCAGCTGATAAATCAAAGTTACGGATTCCTTTTATATATGAATCAATAACAGTGGCTACACCGTGATTGGAATTCATTCTACGGCTGTCTCCCGTAACTTCAGGAAATGTAGGCATCCAGTTATGTTCCATTTGCTGTGCCATTCTGATAAAAGACTGAATCATGTCAGCTTCCATTTGTGGTTCGATGATAACACGTAAGGGGTGGACTGCTCTATACGTGTCCCAAATCCAATCGTCGGTATAAAATGGGACAGAATCTTTGTGGATACTATTGTCGAAAGCACTGTAATAGCGGTTGTCTTCCGAAAGGCAAATCATCCGTTCGTAAGTCCGGTAGAGGGAAGTATAGAATATTGCTTTTGCATTTTCGTCTATTCCTTCCACTTTGATTTTATTTAATGTTTGATTCCAGATGTTTTTGGCAATGTTCATCTGGTTTTCCACATCATAATCTTTTATTTCCCGCTGTAGGTTGGCTTTTGCTTGCTTTTCATCAATGAAGGAAATACCGTAGCGAACTTTGATTGTTTTTATATCTGTTGAATATAAGAGAGCGATACCCACGTTCTTGCCTTTTATGGCAGTGTGGCTGTGATTTATTTCTTCTTTGCTGACAGTCATCGTTTTTTCCGGCAGTGCGGAAGTCTCCATATAAACATATACTTTGGTTTGATGATCTATGTTCTGATAACCGGAAATGGTATTCTCCGTAGTTTTAAGCTCACCATTGGTGGTACTAAGTATTAAATATGGAGCATTGTTTTTCCGGAAACTTAGTTCATAGATTCCTGCCTGGTGGGAAGGAGCGAATTTAGTGGAAACCTCTTCTTCTTCAAAATAGGAAGAATAGGAATAGGGTTTTATCACTTCATTATCATAACAATAGTAATATACCGGTTGTAATCCGCTCTCTGCTCCCTGATAGAAAGACAGGCTGAATGCAGACTTTCCCCGATGCGAGGTGACAATGACCGGTAAGCCTTTTATTTTATCAGAGGTGTAATCTGCTCTTTCCGGATAGATGCGGAGCATACTATTGGGAAGATGGACAGTTGGGTAAGTAGGAACTAACAAATGACTGATATTCCCCATATAGGGATTTACATAGTCAACCGGAGTTAACACTACCTCTTGCTTGTTGCTGCATCCATTGACGATTAAAATCATTAACAGTACTAACGGAATGAATTTTCTCTTGTACATAAACAGATTTTTTTATTTTTCGATGGTTTTAATTAGATTTGCTGTAAATATAGGATGATTTGATTAATGAAAACTTAATGTAACCTTAAAATCTATCTTCTACAAATATTTTTTTTTGTAAAGTTTCGCCATTAAGAGAATATTAATCACCATAAAATATCTTTGGTTCATCTTTAATGCATTAATCAATACTGTATTTTTTAATTTAATAATTAAGTATTATGAAAAACTACTTCCTATTCTTATTCTTTTTAGTAATAAGTGTATTGGGTTATGCGCAAGGAAAGCGTATAACGGGTAAAGTGACAGATGCTGCGGATGGAATGCCTATCATAGGAGCTACGGTGGTAGCTGTTGATCCGGATGGTAAGACGAACGCTAAATCGGTAGGTACAATTACCGATATAAATGGTATGTTTACACTTAATGTGCCTAATGGATGTCAAGAATTGAAATTTTCGTATGTCGGAATGGAGACGAAAACGGCTAAAATTACCGGTTTGACTCATATCAATGTATCTTTGGCCAGCACGGCGAAGGCTCTTGATGAAGTGGTTGTTACCGCTCTCGGAGTGACGCGTGAAGCTAAGAGTCTTAATTATTCACGGCAGAGTGTAAATGCGGAAGCTTTGGCAGAAAATAGTAGTGGCAATCTGATATCTTCTCTTTCCGGTAAGGTGGCGGGGGTTACCATTACTCCTCCGGGAACGAGCAATGGTAGTGCGCGCATTGTCATTCGCGGAACAAGCTCACTGACTGAAAACTCACAGCCCGTATTCGTGATTGATGGTATGATTATTGAAAACGAACCGGGTGATACAAGTG
>OGGX01000054.1_pt1 | contig 98519 bp, 102 predicted proteins | sample 1571331 | NCBI WGS metagenome assembly OGGX01 (sample SAMEA2582056, study PRJEB24529) | metagenome | biome: Human gut stool | place: China | collected 2011
CATGATTGTCCACCATCCGTTGCATGATCATGCAACGGATGGTGGACAATCATGCAACAGATGGTGGATAATGAATGTCTCAGGAAGAAAGGCGTAATAGGACAAGGGAAGATCCTTTAAAAGTATCGTGATAAGGAAGAATATTTGCCCAGTGTGTTTATGCTTCCCGAATTTATTACTACCTTTGCGCCACTCAATTAAATAATCATAATTGCATGCACGAGAAACTTATTATTCTTGATTTCGGCTCGCAAACAACCCAGCTTATCGGCCGTAGGGTCAGAGAGTTGAATATGTATTGTGAGATCGTTCCTTATAACAAATTCCCGCATGACGCTACCGACGTGAAAGGTGTGATCCTTTCCGGAAGTCCTTATTCCGTATACGACGAGAATGCCTTTAAGGCTGATTTGACCGAGATACGGGGGAAGTATCCCGTCTTAGGTATTTGTTATGGAGCGCAGTTTCTAGCTTATACATCCGGAGGTAATGTGGAACCGGCTAATTCACGTGAGTATGGACGTGCTAATTTGTCGCACATTGATGGTGAGGATGAATTACTGAAAGGGATCCATGTGGGTTCACAGATATGGATGTCTCATGGGGATACGATTACCGTATTGCCGGATAATTTCAAGGTGATCGCCAGCACGGACGACGTGAGGGCTGCCGCTTACCATGTGGAAGGTGAGAAAACGTGGGGCGTTCAGTTTCATCCGGAAGTATTCCATTCGACAGACGGTACGAAGTTGCTGGATAACTTCTTGAATATTTGCGGATGCGCCAAGGATTGGACACCGGCTTCCTTTATCGAATCTACCGTAGCTGAGTTGAAGGAGCAATTGGGAGATGATAAAGTGATCTTGGCTCTTTCCGGCGGTGTGGATTCATCTGTTACGGCCGTATTGCTGAATAAGGCGATCGGTAAGAACTTGACTTGCATTTTCGTGGATCATGGTTTGCTGCGCAAGAATGAGTTCGAGAACGTAATGAGGGATTATGAGCATTTAGGATTGAACGTGATCGGCGTAAACGCGAAAGATAAGTTCTATAAAGAACTAGCGGGCGTTACGGAACCGGAGAAGAAACGTAAGATCATCGGCAAAGGATTTATCGATGTCTTCGATGAGGAGGCGCATAAGCTGAAAGATATCAAGTGGCTGGGGCAAGGTACGATTTATCCGGATGTGATCGAGTCGCTGTCTATCACAGGTACGGTTATCAAGAGCCATCATAATGTGGGCGGACTTCCGGATACGATGAACTTGAAACTCGTCGAGCCGCTTCGTCTTCTTTTCAAGGATGAGGTTCGCCGTGTCGGTATGGAGTTGGGTATGCAACCGCATTTGATCAAGCGCCATCCGTTCCCGGGACCGGGATTGGGTATCCGTATCTTGGGTGATATCACGCCGGAAAAGGTACGTATCCTGCAAGACGCTGACGATATCTATATGTCATTGATGCGTGAGTGGGGACTTTACGATAAGATTTGGCAAGCTGGGGTAATCTTACTTCCGATTCAATCCGTAGGTGTAATGGGCGATGAGCGTACCTATGAGAATACGGTAGCTTTACGTGCGGTAACTTCCACGGACGCTATGACCGCCGATTGGGCGCAGCTTCCGTACGAGTTCCTCGCCAAAGTTTCCAACGAGATTATCAATAAGGTGAAAGGCGTAAATAGAGTCGTGTACGACATCAGCTCGAAGCCGCCTGCAACCATCGAGTGGGAGTGACATTTGTCTTAGGTATAACAAAGTGTAAAATCAATAAAATTTAAAAGTCACATGAAGCAAGATATGATTGTTATCTTGGATTTAGGTAGTCATGAGAATACGGTGTTGGCTCGTGCTATTCGTGCGTTAGGCGTTTATAGTGAGATTTATCCGCATGACATCACGGTTGAGGAATTAAAAGCCTTGCCAAACGTGAAAGGTATCATTATCAATGGTGGCCCAAACAATGTTATCGACGGTGTAGCTATCGACGTGAATCCGGGTATTTACGAGATGGGCACTCCTGTAATGGCCGCAGGTCACGATAAGGCGTTGTGCGAGGTTAAATTGCCGGAGTTTACGGATGATGTCGAGGCGATCAAGGGCGCTGTCAAGTCTTTCGTGTTCGATACTTGCAAGGCTGAGGCAAACTGGAATATGACGAATTTTGTCAATGACCAGATTGAATTGGTAAAGCGTCAGGTAGGGGATAAGAAAGTTCTGCTGGCCTTGTCTGGAGGTGTCGATAGCTCTGTAGTAGCCGCTTTACTTTTGAAAGCGATCGGTGATAAATTGGTTTGCGTGCATGTGAACCATGGTTTGATGCGTAAGGGCGAGTCCGAGGATGTCGTTGAGGTCTTCAAGAACCAGTTGAATGCCAATTTGGTGTATGTAGACGCTACCGATCGTTTCTTGAACAAGCTGGCCGACGTGGAAGATCCGGAGCAAAAGCGTAAGATTATTGGTGGTGAGTTTATCCGTGTATTTGAGGAAGAAGCTCGCAAATTAGATGGAATCGATTTCTTGGCTCAAGGAACGATCTATCCGGATATCGTGGAGAGTGGAACGAAGACGGCTAAGATGGTGAAATCCCATCATAACGTAGGCGGTCTGCCGGAAGATTTGCAATTTGAGTTGGTTGAGCCTTTGCGTCAATTATTCAAGGACGAGGTTCGTGCTTGTGGCGTAGAGTTAGGTTTGCCTTATGACATGGTTTATCGCCAGCCGTTCCCCGGACCGGGTTTGGGCGTACGTTGCTTGGGCGCTATCACTCGTGATAGACTGGAAGCGGTACGTGAGTCGGATGCGATCTTACGGGAGGAGTTCAAGAACGCCGGACTGGATAAAAAGGTATGGCAATACTTTACGGTAGTACCCGACTTTAAGTCGGTTGGCGTACGTGATAACGCCCGTTCTTTCGAATGGCCCGTGATTATCCGTGCCGTCAATACGGTAGATGCCATGACCGCTACGATCGAACCGGTTGATTGGCCAATCTTGATGAAGATTACGGATCGTATCTTGAAAGAGGTGAAGAACGTGAACCGTGTATGCTACGATATGTCTCCGAAACCGAATGCGACAATTGAGTGGGAGTAATTAGGCTTACTTTTTAAACAGATATAAAAAGGCCCGGTGATTTATCAGAATCCCGGGCTTTTTATTTATATACGATAGATTCGAAGAACTATTTTAGTTCACGGATCTTGATATTACGGAACCATATAGGATAGCCATGATCTTGCAGACCTATATAACCTTCTTTAGAGATACCTTCGGTAAAACCCGGGAAGTTCTTGAATTTACTGTTAGCTACCAGATCATCCCACTCTTTGCTCCATAAAGTGTACTCAACTACTTTTTTGCCATTTTGAGTATGCGTTACTTTTCCATCTTTTACACGGATTACGATCGTATTCCACTCGCCGGCAGGATTAACTGTTTTCGGATCTGCGGGAAGCATGTCATATAGAGAACCTGCTAGGTGGTTCGCTAATTTGTTGTCGGTTGCGTCCACGTTATCTAGTACCTGTACTTCGGGAGCCGCATAATAAATAGGTTTGCCGGGTACTTCGCGTACATAATAGAAGATACCGGAGTTGCCCATCTTGCTGGCTTTCCAGTCTACCGAAAGCTCGAAGTTTTTGAACTTTTTGTTCTGGTAAAGGATATCGCCATTAGCGCCTTGTCCCGGTTTCTTGCCTTCGCCGGTAAATACTTTCATTGCATTGTCTTCTATAACCCAGTTCGCGGGCATAGCGGTTCCGTTACATTGACGCCATCCTGAGAAGTCTTTTCCGTTGAATAATAATTCCCAGCCAGCTTTTTTCTCCTTCTTAGTCAATGTATTCGGAGTTTGAGCGATACAGGGGATAGCCATAGCTATGGCTGAAAGAATCAAGAATGATTTGAACAAATTTTTCATGTTACTTAAATTGTTATTAGATTAGATTTGTTAATATCATTACAAATGTAGCAATTTGCTTAATAACCCTTATGAGGATTAACGTATTTTTAATGGAAATAGGATTATTCTATATTAGTGTCATCTTCAATACCCTTTAGAAAGTCGGATAAAGAGATATTTAATGCTCTGGTTATTTTAATTAAGGTTCCGATTTTGATATCTTGTTTGGCTTGTTCTAATATAAAAATATTGACGTCGGATCTGAACATCAGTTCACGTTGTGACATACTACGTTCCTTGCGTAAAGATTTTATCCTTTGCACAATACGTTGTATTATTATTTTGTCACTCTCGTTTATCATAAATAGAGTAACAAAGTATGTGAAGATTTTTATGTAAATAGCTATAGTATATTATAGCATAGGTCTGTTTTTTTCGTATATTTGCGGTGGCTATTGATCAAATATGCTGATCTGCGTTCATGTTTTTGTTGTATTCATTAAAATTGATAATTGCAATTGCAACGCATTTGCTTGTTTAGTTAAGGTGGTTTTCATTTGTGACAAGCAGTAAAGACATCCTGTCAGTGATTGATCGGATGTTTTTTTGACTGCTGGAGAGTGACGTTTTTATAAGCCATCCCGTACTTCTGTCTGTAAACAAGACAGAATATGGGGATAGATTGACAAACTGTTAAAACGAATCCGAATAACAGACAGGGCATCTGCGATCAATAATCAAGTTACGATTACCCTCCGGTAATGTGAGGCATCTTACCGGACTCTATTGATTTAACACATGAATCGTATGGCAAGCCACTAGCGCAGCCGTTTCCGTACGCAGCCGGCTCTCTCCTAAAGAGATCGGCTCGAAGCCATTCTCTTGAGCCAGCTTGATTTCTTCCGGGCTAAAATCACCTTCCGGTCCGATGAGGATTAAGGCATTCTCTCCCGGCTGATACGTATGTTTTAATAGTGGCTTCTCGCCTTCCTCGCAATGGGCGATAAACTTACGCCCGTCAAAGGGAGTGGCGACAAACTTCTTGAAATCTGTCATTCCTTCTAACGCCGGCAAAGTCGCTTTCTGGGATTGCTTCATGGCACTGACCAATATCTTCTCCAATCGAATCGGCTTGATCTCTTTACGCTCTGAGAAACGACAATTCAAACAGGTGATCGCATTGATCCCTATTTCCGTCGCTTTCTCCACGAACCACTCCATCCGGTCCATGTTTTTGGTAGGAGCTATGGCTATATGGAGATTGAAGTTCCAGAGATCGGGTTGTTTCCAACTCTCTAAGAGGGTCACCTCACAATGTTTGGGATGCGCCCGGCTAATAGCCGCTTTATAAAAAGAGCCTTGCCCATCCGTCAATACTATCTCATCGCCTTCACCTAGACGAAGTACCCGTATACAATGTCCTGCTTCTTCTTCCGGTAATTCCGGCTTGATAGTTATATCTGGTGTATAAAAAATCTGCATGACCATCTAATTTTCAATTCTCAATTCTCAATTACCCAAGGATCATACCAATTATAGTAGCCGATAGCACAGAGACCAGGGCTCCGCCGATCATGGCCGGTAGGCCGATACGTGAAATTAATCCTCGTTTTTCCGGGGCTAATACGCCCAATCCGCCTAATAAGATACCGATAGACGATATATTAGCGAATCCGCAAAGGATATAAGTAGACATCAAGATCGATTTCTCATACATGAATAATCCGGCATCTTTCCATTGCTGCAATTGGAAATAGGCGACAAATTCGTTCAATATGGTCTTTTGTCCCAATAAAGAACCAACTAACATGATGTCTTGGCTGGGAACCCCGATCAACCACATGAAAGGAGAGGTGATTACGCCCAGTATAAATTGGAAGGTCAAGCCCTGCGCCTTACCGTCCGTAATCTTTACAATCCAGTCGTTCAGTCCGGTATAACGTCCTATCACACCTTCCGTAATATAATTCGCTAACGCTACAAGGGATATGAATACCAATAACATCGCGGCAATATTCGTCATCAACTTTACGCCGGTAACCGTACCCGATGAGATGGCATCTAGAATATTCGAGTTCTCTTTTTCCTTACCGGAGATAGCTACATGGTCCGTGGCTTCTTCCGTCTGCGGACAAAGCATTTTCGCTAAAACGATTGAACCCGGTACTGCCATTACGGAAGCCGAGAGCAAGTGAGTGGCGAATAAAACCTTCGCCGCCGGGTCTGTTCCTCCCAACATACCTATGTAAGTACCCATTACGGAACCGGCGATCGTACCCATTCCGGATACCATGACCAAAAATATCTCCGAACGATTCATCGTCGGCAGGTAATTCTTGATCAACACAGGAGATTCTGTCATTCCCATAAAAATATTACCGGCGGCCACTAATCCCTCCGAGCCGGATATATTCATGAATTTACGCAATACCCACGCAAAGGCACCGACTACTTTCTGGATAATCCCCCAATGGTAAAACATGGAAACCAAGGCGGAGAAGAAAATAACAATCGGTAGCGAATGAAGCAAGAAACTGAATCCTGCCGCTTTAGAGGCATACGGGCCTAATAAGAAAGTAAGACCGGCATCCGTGAAGTCCATCAACTTAACAAATATCTTGCCACATCCTTCCAATAGGATTCCGACGAACGGCACATATAAAACCGCCAAGGCGAATACGATCTGCATGAACAAACCTCCACCTACTAATTTCCAATCGATCCGTTTACGGTCATAACTCATCGCATAGGCGATACCTAAAATCGTAATGATTCCAAGCAGACCTCTTAAAAGTGAGACCAGTCCGAATCCTCCTTGTTCTCCAATCATTTGTTTGTGTCCTCCTCTTCTTCTCGACGGCGCAACTCGTCTTTATACATTTTCGCGTATTCGTAATTTTCGTCGGCTATAGCGTCTTCCAATCGCTCGTTTATTTCTTGGATATCCAATAGGCTTAACCATTTCTTTAACTGGGCTTCGTCCTTAATCTCATCCGGTTCTAATTCTAATAAATTGTCATCCTCCTCCGGTTCGTCAGCGGGGATGGACAGGGTGTCTTCCAGTACGACACCGCATTCCTTTACAATCTCCTCGGAAGTAAAGATGTCGCAATTTACGCGAAGCGCTATGGCAATCGCGTCGGAAGTACGAGAGTCCAGCTTTATCGAGCGCTCACCGTCGCTAAACTCTAATTCTGAGTAAAACACACCATCTTCGAATTTGTATATGTAGACTTCCTTAAGAATGACGTTGAAGGCTTGCGCAAAAGTGGCGAATAAGTCGTGTGTTAATGGACGAGGAGGTACGATATGCTCCAAAGCGATCGCTATAGACTGTGCTTCAGCGGTGCCTACGATGATTGGAATTCGCCGTGGACCATTTTCCTCTGCCAAAATTAACGCATAGGCCCCGGATTGAATTTGGCTGTTCGCTAATCCTTGAACCCTTAATTTTATTCTTGTACTCACAGATCTGAAATTTAAAATTGTATACAAAAGCAAAAGTAATATTATTTTCGGGATTATCGCGAATAAATGTGATTAATCACTTTCAGTGTGTTTGGGGTTAAGGGGAAGGATAATGGAAAAACGGCTTCCTTTTCCTATTTCGGACTCTACGGCGATATACCCATCGAAACGTTCGGCTATCACTTTGCAAATGGATAGTCCCAAGCCGGTACCTTTGGCGAATTCATCCAGTTTCGTGAAACGATTGAAAACGGCGTCTTGCTTTTCTTTCGGGATACCAATGCCGGTATCTTCTACGAAAATATGTATATGCCGCTCTTCCTCTCGGTATTCATAACCAATCAATATATATCCCTTTTGCGTGAATTTGATAGCGTTGCTAAGAAAGTTGGTAATCACTTGTGTCAACCGAAGCTTATCCGTGGGAATGGATATGCTTTTTTCCGGTATTTGCATACGAAGTTCTACGTTCTCCGGCATTAAAACTTGGAAAGTCTGGTAAATCGTGCTTATTAATTCATTTAGAGAATATTGCTGGAAAGAGAATGACATACGGCCCGATTCGATACGGGAAAGATCTAAGATATCATTGATAAGGTTCAATAACAGATCGCTGTTCGTATTGATTAACTCGGTAAAGTTTTCCCGTTCTGCCTTACTGAGCTCGATGTCTGTGTTCATAAGATTCGAGAATCCGACAATAGCGTTCAATGGAGTCCGTATCTCATGGCTCATATTCGCTAAAAATGCCGATTTCATTTGGTCGGACTCTTTAGCCTTCTCTAAGGCTACTTCCAGTTCCTTGTTCTGTTTTACCAAATTGGCTTGTGCTAATTTCTTATATTTCTGTTCTCTGGAATATAGCTTCCATAATCCCGTGGCAACGATATTGATAAAGATGAACGCTACGCAAATGAAAGCGATTAGCTGTTTCTTGTATAGCTCATAAAAAGGGATATTGACTAAACGGGCATAAGAAGGGATCTTCTCGATAGGTATTCCCCATGCTTTTATGGTATGCCATACGAGAATATATTCTTTACTGCTTTCTTTGATCGGAATTTCTGCGACAGGGGTCCCTTTCAGCACTAACGAAGCCATTTCCGCCTGTTCTCGTGCTTGTATTTCTACGGATGTGAAATAACCTCCGATGTATCGATTCCGTCTTTTAGCCGGATGATATTGAATCGGTTCGTAATGAGCGGAGAAGCTGGGATAATTGACTAATTGATAAAAAGCTTCGGAGGTATGATCGTATTTTATATCTAGATAAGTGCTTTGATCCAGAGTGCCGGACAAATTAAAGAGCAAAGAAGATCCCGGTAAAACTCGGTATGGAAGGGTATTTATTTTTGCTATACAGTTTTTTCCCGGTAGCGACCGCATCTGAGTGCCATTTTGGGTAAGGTCTATGAGCCTCTTTACAAATAGACTGTCATTTGTTCCGATTTTATCTAACTCTAGCCCCCGGATTTTAAGGCGGATTATTTCTATTTCCGGGTGTCCTTGTATTTGTTGCCAAAAGTCATTAAAGGATTTTCTTCCAAGGATTGTCCGGTCGCAAGGAATCTGGATTTGCAATACTCCGAATAATTTATGTATAAATTCTATATTCTTGATGAAGTCTTGTTTGTCGTGTAGTCCGGTAACATTGGGGTACTTCTTTAAAAGCGACCAATTCGGATAATTTACGCCGGCGAAAACAATCGGTATTTCTTTTAGATACGGGTGCCCGCAAGCTAATAAAGAGTAGCAAGCTTGATCATCGTTTACTAATATGATATCGGGTTTAATCTCTTTGATCGAGTCAATATAATTATACATTCGGGCTATTTCGGCACTATCCAGATATTGCTCACAATCTAGATAGAATGTATGAATCTCCGGGTTTACCTTTTGTTTATCGAATGTTCGTTTCAGCGTTTCATTAAAAATCGGGTAGGTATCTTTCTTTTGCTCAAAAGAATGGATAAGCACGACTTTCTTTTCTTCTTTTTCTTGGCAACCTAAGGCTAACAAAAAAACAAGAAATATGGGTATTGTGAGAACTAGATATTTATGTGTGTGTTTCATGACTCTCAATAGATAGATCTTTCGCAAAGGTAGAAGTTTTTTTGATTATCAAAGCAAAAAAATGGTCATCCGTCACGGACGACCAATCTTCATTGCTAACCTTAAATCTAATACCATGAAAAACACGGTGCAAATATATAGCATTTTATGTTGTACAGCATGATTTCGTGGCGCAAATCCTTGATACGTTAGCTTTATTTTAATAATAGTCCTTCCTGCTAAAGGACCGTTAACAGTTATTGCTTGCTTTTCACGTACTCATCGGCCTTCTCTTTTACCCGATCGGCACGTTTTTGAGTCTCGGGATGGCTTGAGAACATCTGCATAAACTTGGACGATTTAGCTTCTGACTCACTCAGTTGTAACAATTTATTTAATGAGTTAGACATTCCGTACGGATCTCGCCCGTTATCTATACAAAACTGGAAACCGAATTCGTCTGCCTCATACTCTTGTTTCTGGGAATATTGAGCGCCGGGCAAGGCCTGTGCCATGTCTCCCAGTTGAGAGTCGGTCAGTTTGGATACGGTTCCACTTACAGCTCCGGCGGCGTTTTTAGCGGCGGCGGTCAAGTAAGCGTTTTTCATGGCGTCTTTAGAGTCGGAATGAACGACGTGCCCGATCTCATGACCGATAACGGCGAATACCTCGTCATCGTCCATGATTTTCATCAATCCGCCACATACGCGTACACTTCCGTCTCCACAGGCGAAAGCGTTTACATCTACTACATTATATACTTTAAAATTTAAGTCTAGGCCGGAAACTTTCTTTACATTGGCGGTCAAGCGTTCCAAGCGTTGTCCCATTTCCGTATCCGGACCTGCTACCTCGTTATGAGTGTCCATCCATTGGATGTACTCTTTTGCCATTTTGGCTACATCCTCGTCGGATAGAGTAGCGGCATGCGCTACATCAGTCGCGGCATTAATCACTTTTTTCGTATTAATGGTCTTGCCGCCAATCTTGAATTGGGCGGAAACCGTTAGGCTCACTCCTGCTAAGAAAGCCAAGGACAATAAGATTTTTTTCATGTTTTAAATTAGTTAGTTGTTTGTGATAAATAATTTTCGATCTGTTGAAAAGTAGCGTCTTTCAACAATACTTTTTTCTCTTTGTTTAATAGATATAATGTGGGTATCGCTTTTAAGTCGTAGATCTCGTCGTTTTTAAGCGAAACACTTTTGTCGTATGAGTTGATCCAATCTTTAGGCATGACGGAAACATGCTCTTTCCATGCGTCCAGATCCTCGTCCGGATAAACGGCTAAGATCTTTAGTTTGTTGCTTTTTGAAAATTCATTGATCAAGAAGGACGATTCCATTTGTCTGGTTATTTCTTGACAAGCATGGCAGTCCGGATTATAGAAAAATAATAATAGATAATCCGCTTTTATATTGTATAATTTCCCGGTTTTTCCGTTCGCTAATGTGTACGTGAAATCGGTCGCAGGCGTCCCGATTCTGTTTTTTAATGCGAGCTCTAGCAAATGGGCGGGACGTATCTTTTCCACATCGCTTAATGACGAGGATTCGGTAAGATATTCCAATACCGCTATATACATTTCCTCATTCCTTAGGGGGGAGTTCGGGTCGTATAGATATTTCTCCATCATCTCGGAAAAGTACTGAAACATGGCACTGTCTTGTTCTGTTTGTTTCATCATCGCTTTTACGGAAGAAGACATAGCCACAGGCGAGACATAGTTCATCAAATCTATATAGTTGGATAATGCCTGCTCGGTCACTTGAGGTTCATGGATATAGGTCGTATCCTTGAAGTCGAATTTATCCCAATAATGTTTCACTAAATATTCGGCCCTTTCCACTGGGTCCGTGATTAAGGTGGGGACCGAGACCATTTCAAAGGTGGGTGGCGCTACATTGGATTCCTCCGTTTTTTGATTGCGTTGACCACTGCATGCGTTGACGGTCAACGTCAACAATAAAACATATAGATATTTCATATTCATTCATATATTTATGTTTCAATCCACAAATATATAGTATTTTTTTTATCTTTGTTAAATTAAAACAGCAAAAGGTAGAATATCATGGATTTTCGATTAAAAGTATTTCATAGCGTAGCTTGTAACTTAAGTTTCACGAAAGCGTCCCGGGAGTTGTTCATTAGTCAACCCGCTATTAGTAAGCATATCCATGAGTTGGAGGTTCAATATAAGACGCCTCTCTTTGAACGAACAGGTAGCCAGATCCGTTTAACTCGTGCGGGCGAGTTGTTGTTTTCGCATACCCATTCCTTATTGGCTTCGTATCGTCAATTGGATTTCGAGATGAATCTGTTGACAAATAATTTTCTGGGGGATTTACATTTAGGTGCCAGTACGACAATATCCCAATATGTTCTTCCGCCCGTGCTTGCTTTATTCATTAAGATGTTTCCGGATATACATGTATCTGTATTGAATGGGAATAGCCGGGATATAGAGTTGGCTTTGCGAGATGGAAAAATAACGTTAGGATTGGTGGAAGGGACTACCCGTCAAAATACGATGCATTATATACCTTTTATGAAGGATGAGTTAGTGGTTGTCACTCATGTAGGGTCTAAGTTGGCTGCTTATGACGAACTGACGTTGGAACAACTTTGTGCTTTGCCCGTAGTACTTCGTGAAAACGGCTCCGGTACGCTTGAGGTCTTGGAGGGGACCTTGGCAAAACACCAGATCAAACTGTCGCAATTGAACGTATTATTGCAGCTAGGTAGTACGGAGAGTATCAAATTATTCTTGGAAAATTCCGATGCTTTGGGAATTCTTTCTATTCGGGCGGTGACACGTGAGCTGATGGCAGGACGTTTGAAAGTGATAGAAATTGAGGGCTTTAAGGCCGAACGGACTTTCTCCTTTGTGGAGCCGCAGGGGCAGAACAGCGGTATGGAAGAAAGTTTCATGCGTTTTGCCAGTCAACATTGGCAATAACTTTAGGTTATTCGCTATAAAAACTTGTGAAGTAAGGGATCGGATGAAAATATGTACTTTCGCGAACGAAATCAAATAATGATATGTTGTACTAAATAAATCAATAATTATGTTTAGTGAAAAACGAGGTAACGTATTACATGGTGTCTTGCTGATAGCCCTTTTCTCTTGTTCCGCATTCTATATCGCGGAGTTCCAGTTTATTAAACAATTGTCATTCAGTCCGCTGATTGTCGGCATTATTTTAGGTATGTTGTACGCCAACAGCCTGAGAAACCATTTGCCGGAGACGTGGGTTCCGGGTATCCTGTTTTGTACTAAGCAAGTGCTTCGTGTGGGTATCGTACTATATGGGTTTAAGCTGACCTTCCAGAGCGTGATTGCGATCGGCCTTCCGGCAATCCTGATCGATATGGTGATCGTGGTGCTTACCATCTTGATCGGTGTTTGGGTGGGGCGATTGATGAAAATGGATAAAGACCTTGCTTTACTGACCGCCACGGGTAGCGCTATTTGCGGGGCTGCCGCGGTATTGGGCGCTGAACCGGTCGTGAAGTGCGAGGCTCATAAGACGGCGGTTGCCGTATCGACAGTCGTGATTTTCGGTACGCTTTCTATGTTTATTTATCCGGTGATGTACCGTGCGGGTATTCTTGATTTAGACCCTGAGCAAATGGGACTTTATACGGGTGCGACCTTGCATGAGGTAGCTCATGTGGTAGGAGCCGGTAACGCTATGGGAAAGGAAATTTCGGATGCGGCTATTATCGTGAAAATGATTCGTGTGATGATGTTAGCTCCTGTGCTAGTGGTCATGAGTTTCATGTTGGCTCGAACTGCTGTGAAGTCCGTGGTTAACGGGGGGAGGAATGGCGGAGGCGTTGCCCCTTCTCGTGGTAAGATCACTATTCCTTGGTTTGCGTTTGGTTTCTTGGCCGTGATTGGTTTCAATTCGCTCGACTTGCTTCCTCATGCGGTTGTAGATGGGATCAATCAGGTAGATACATTCATGCTGACAATGGCCATGACTGCTCTTGGTACGGAGACTAGTATCGAGAAATTTAAGAAAGCTGGCGCTAAGCCCTTTGTTTTGGCCACTATTTTATATGTTTGGTTACTAGCTGGTGGTTATTTGTTGGCGAAATATGTGCCTCAACTTGCATAAGATCGTATTTTCCTCTATTTTTGTGATCTTAAATAGGTCGTTGTGGATAAGATGAGTCTTTTATCCATACCGTGAAATATAAAAAGATGGCATCAAAGATTACAAAAGGTATCCTTATTTCTTGTTGGATAGTATACCTCGCTATATTAGGGGCGGTGGTAATGGTGTTTATGGCGATAGCGAATGGTTCAATTGGTTATATGCCTCCGGTGGAACAATTGGAGAACCCGATTGATAAATATGCTTCCCAAGTTATCTCCTCGGACGGAAAGGCGTTGGGAGCCTATGCGCATAGCAAAGACAATCGTATTTACGTGAATTATGAGGATCTTTCGCCGGATTTGGTGAAAGCCTTGATCGCTACCGAGGATATCCGGTTCGCCGAACATAGCGGTATTGATGCGCAGGGTTTGTTTCGTGCCATCGTGAAGCGGGGTATCTTGATGCAAAAAAGCGGTGGTGGCGGTAGTACCATTACCCAGCAATTAGCGAAGCAATTATTCTCGCCGAGTGCCGATAATATGATGGAACGTCTTTTCCAGAAACCGATCGAATGGGTGATCGCGGTTCAATTGGAACGTTATTACACAAAGGAAGAGATTATAAATATGTATCTGAATAAGTTTGACTTCTTGTACAATGCCGTGGGAATCCAATCTGCGTCTCGTGTGTATTTCGGGAAGACCCCTAAAACCTTGAAGATCGAGGAAGCCGCCACGTTGGTAGGCATGTGCAAGAACCCTTCTTATTTCAATCCGGTTCGCCATAACAAGCGTACCATCGGCCGTCGTAATACGGTTTTGGAGCAGATGGAAAAGGCCGGGTACATAACCAAGGCGGAATGTGATTCGTTGAAGGCTTTACCCTTGGTCGTACATTTTACCCGTATGGACCATAAAGACGGTTTGGCTCCTTACTTCCGTGAATACCTTCGTCTGACAATGACCGCGAAGAAACCGGAGCGTAAGGATTACGCCTCTTGGCAATCTCAGAAATTCAGTGAGGACTCATTATCTTGGGCGACGAATCCATTATATGGATGGTGTAACAAAAATAAAAAAGCCGACGGAGAATACTATAATCTTTATACGGATGGCTTGAAAATCTATACGAGTATCGATTCCCGTATGCAGAAATATGCGGAAGACGCTGTCCGTGAACATATGAGTAAAGATCTTCAACCGGCTTTCTTCCGGGAAAAGAAGGGACGTAGCTATGCTCCGTTCTCAAGAGACGTAAGTGTCGGTCAAGTAGACACGATGTTGATGCGTGCGATGCACCAGACAGATCGCTACCGGGCGATGAAAAAGAGTGGAATGGCTGAGGCCGATATGCGCGAGGAGTTTGAGAAGCCTGTCGATATGCGTGTGTTTAGTTGGGATGGTCCGATCGATACGATCATGTCTCCCTTGGATTCGATTCGTTATCATAAGAGTTTCTTGCGTACGGCGTTTATGTCGATGGACCCTCGCACCGGGCAGGTCAAGGCTTATGTAGGTGGTATTGACTATAATGACTTCCAATATGATATGGTGAATGGCGGTCGCCGTCAGATCGGTTCTACCATGAAACCGTTCCTTTATTCGTTGGCGATGATCGAGGGGATCAGTCCTTGCGACCAGATGCTACATGTGCAGCAGCAGTTGATGGACGAGAACGGCCGTTTGTGGGTTCCCCGTAACGCCAGCGCGAAGCGAATCGGCGAGATGGTTACGATCAAGTGGGGATTACAGAACTCGGATAACTGGGTAACCGCTTATCTGATGAGCCAGCTCTCACCTTATACGTTTGTTCGTTTGCTTCATTCTTTCGGCTTGAAGAATCATATCGATCCGGTTATCTCGGTCTGTCTGGGTACTCCGGATGTATCGGTGGGTGAGATGGTCGGGGCCTATACGGTATTTGCCAACAAGGGCATCCGGGTAGAACCTTTATTCGTGACCCGTATAGAAGATTCATATGGAAATACAATCGCGAACTTTACCCCACAGATGAGTGAGGTGCTGACGGAAGATGCTTCCTATAAGATGCTACATATGTTGAAAAGCGTAATCGACGGTGGTACCGGAGGACGTGTACGTTTCCGCTACGGCATCAAGGCGGAGATGGGTGGTAAGACCGGAACGACCCAGAATAACTCCGACGGTTGGTTCATGGGATTTACGCCTAGCTTGGTTTCCGGCTGCTGGGTAGGCGGCGAGGACCGTTCCATCCATTTCGACCGCTTGGCGGAAGGGCAGGGAGCGAGTATGGCGTTACCGATTTACGCCCTTTATATGCAAAAGGTTTATAAAGATAAAACGTTAGGCTACTCGGAAGACGAGACTTTCGAGATCCCCGAGAAATATGCGAACCCATGTAGCGAAGGAGGGGAGGAAGATAGCCCCACGACCCCACCGGATACGGGAGGCATCGATAAGATGTTTGAGTGATAATAATCAGACTATTACAGTTTTTTTTAATTCCCCGTAAGGAAAACTTTTGTTTCCCTATAGCAAAACAAAAGTTTCTTCAGCAGGAAACTTTTGTTTCTTCCAATAGAAACTGCAGTTATCTTTATGGAAAACAGAAAGCGCTACTGATCCTTTTTCCCAAATCCTTTGTTATACTAAGAATTAATGGTTAGATTTGTGACTGTTAATCTTAATAAAGGAGGAGCTATATGGACCGTAGTAAAATGATTTCTCAGTTGGAAGACCCGTCTGAAGTCTTTGATTTTCTTGTGATCGGAGGAGGAGCTACCGGCATAGGTATCGCTCTGGATGCTTCGACAAGAGGATATAGAGTCGCCTTATTCGAACAATCGGACTTTACGAAAGGAACTTCCAGCCGTAGTACGAAGTTGGTCCATGGCGGTGTCCGTTATTTGGCGCAAGGAGATGTCTCCTTGGTTCTGGAAGCTTTGCGCGAACGAGGCCTGCTACGCCAGAACGCTCCCCATTTGGTAAAAGATCAAACCTTCTTAATCCCTTGTTATCGTTGGTGGGAAGGCCCGTTTTATACGATAGGCCTGATCCTATATGATGTGATGGCCGGAAAATTAGGTCTGGGACGTTCGGTTTGTATCGGCCCGAAACGGGCGCTTCGTACCATTCCAATGCTTCGTCCGAAAGGGATGACCGCCGGGGTGCTTTATCACGACGGCCAGTTCGATGATTCCCGCCTTGCGATTAATATGGTCCGCAGCTCTATCGACGCCGGTGCTTGTATCTTGAACTACGCGAAAGTCATAGGGCTTCTGAAGGACGGTGACCACAAAGTATCCGGCGTTACGGTTCGAGATGAGGAGACCGGTACGGTTTATCAAGTAAGATCCCGTTGCGTGATCAACGCTACTGGTGTCTTCGCCGATGAGATCTTGCAAATGGACGAGCCGGGTAAACGCCCGACCGTTCGCCCCAGTCAAGGCGTCCATTTGGTATTGGATTCCTCTTTCTTGCAAAGTGATTGCGCCATTATGATTCCTAAGACATCGGATGGACGTGTGTTGTTCGCCGTACCTTGGCATGATAAAGTCGTGGTAGGGACAACGGATACCTTGATGGAATCGCCGGAAAAAGAGCCGGTAGCCTTAGAGAAAGAAATCCAATTTATACTCGATACGGCCGCTAACTATTTGACCCGGCCACCCAAGCGAAGCGATGTCTTATCTGTGTTCGCGGGGCTTCGTCCGCTCGCCGCTCCCCGTAGCGAAGGTAAAAAGACAAAAGAGATATCACGTAGCCATAAATTGATCCGGGAGAAATCCGGCTTGATCACCATTATCGGAGGCAAATGGACAACCTACCGGAAAATGGCTCAAGATACCCTAGACCTAGCGATACGTTACATGCATATTCCTACAAAAGACTGTATTACCGAGCGTTACCAAATCCATGGTAGCCGGAAGAATCCGGATTTCTCCGATCCTTTATACGTATATGGTACGGATGCCGACGAAATCCGTAACTTAGTGGCCTCTTCCCCCGCCATGGCGGAGAAGTTGCATCCGGACTATGCCTATACGGTAGGAGAGGTAACTTGGCTGGTCCGTAATGAGATGCCTCGTACTTTGGAGGATGTATTGGCACGCCGTTTGCGTATCTTATTCTTAGACGCACGGGCGGCGATGGCAATGGCTCCTAAAGTAGCGGGGATTCTGGCTACGGAATGGGGGAAGGACGAGACTTGGACCTCTGCTCAGGTAAAGGCGTTTAATGAGGTTGCCTCGAATTATATACTGAATTGACAAATTGATAAACGATACTAATATAGAAGGATATGAATTTCAGGAATAAATACGTATTGGCGATCGATCAGGGAACCACTAGCTCCCGGGCTATCCTGTTTAATCATCAAGGAACTATTATTACGTTGGCTCAGAAGCCATTCCAACAGTATTTTCCGAAACCGGGCTGGGTAGAGCACGACCCGAATGAGATTTGGTACACCCAATCGTCTGTCATCAAGGAGGCGATGGCAAAAGCGGATGTCACGGATAGCCATATCGCCTGTATCGGAATCGCTAACCAACGGGAGACTACCATCATCTGGGACCGGGAGACTGGCTTTCCCGTATACAACGCGATCGTATGGCAGGATCGCCGTACGGCGGATTATTGCGAGGAACTTAAATCGCAAGGCTGGGCGGAACGTATCCAGCAGAAGACCGGATTGGTGATCGACGCTTATTTCTCCGCCACGAAGATAAAATGGATATTGGATAACGTAAAGGGTATCCGGGAGCGTGCGGAGCGGGGAGAGCTATGCTTCGGTACGGTAGATACTTGGCTGGTTTGGAAACTTACCCGGGGCGCTCAATTCATTACGGATGTGACGAACGCTTCCCGTACCATGCTTTTCAATATCCGTACTTTGCAATGGGACCAAGAGTTATTGGACTTGTTTACGATACCTGCCTCGATGTTACCGCAAGTGAAAGCCTGTAGCGAGGTTTACTGCGAGACATCAACTCCTATTTTTAAGAAAGGCATCCCGGTATCCGGTATGGCTGGCGACCAACAGGCGGCTCTGTTCGGCCAGCTCTGCGTAGAGGATGGTATGATCAAGACAACCTACGGAACCGGCTGCTTTATGATCCTGAATACCGGCAAGGAACCCGTTCTTTCCCAGAATAACCTATTGACAACGATCGCATGGAAATTAGGGGATCAGACGACCTATGCGCTGGAAGGTAGTGTCTTTGTGGGAGGTGCCGTCGTTCAATGGTTGAGGGATGGGATCGGCTTGATTCCGAATGCCTCGATTACGGAGCAAATGGCGAAATCCGTCAGTGATAATGGGGGTGTTTATTTTGTGCCGGCGTTAACGGGTTTGGGTGCGCCGTATTGGGATCAATACGCACGTGGCGCTATTATCGGGATTACCCGCGGAACTACGGCGGCTCATTTAACCCGTGCGGCTTTGGAGGGCATCTGCTATCAAGTATATGATGTATTGATGGCCATGGAAAACGATATTCACGCCAAGCCGAAAGAGATTCGGGTAGATGGCGGTGCTATCGCTAATAACTTCTTGATGCAATTCCAGTCCGATATCTGCCGCTGTCCGGTCGTACGTCCGAATGTATTGGAGACGACTGCTTTGGGAGCCGCTTATTTGGCGGGCTTGGCGATCGGCTATTGGAAGGATATCGATGAACTGAAAGAACAATGGTGCTTGGATAAGGTCTTTAACCCACAAATGAAAGAGGATACTGCCCGTAAATTATTGAACGAATGGCATAAGGCGGTGGGGCGTTCTCAGAATTGGGCTGAATAATGAAAATCATCTTATAGGCAGATTAACAAGTTAACAAATTCTTAAATTATTATCTTATGTCTCCATTTTTAGCGGAATTATTAGGGACTATGCTCTTGATCCTGATGGGAGGAGGAGTTGTAGCGAATGTCTGTTTGTCGAAAACAAAAGGCAATGGAGCGGGCTGGATAGCGATAACGACCGCTTGGGCTTTAGGCGTATTTATCGGTGTTGTGGTAGCCGGCCCTTATAGTGGCGCACATTTGAATCCGGCGGTATCGATTGGCTTGGCGATCGGAGGGACTTTCCCTTGGTGTGATGTATGTACTTATATAGCCGGGCAAATGATAGGTGCCGCTTTGGGCGCTTTATTGGTCTGGCTGGTTTATAAGGATCACTTCAACGCTACGGATGATCCGGATGCGGAATTAGGCGTATTCTGTACGAGTCCTGCTATCAAAGATTATCCAATTAATTTCTTAGGTGAGATGATCGGTACGTTCGCCTTGATGTTTGTCGTATTTTTTATAACGGACGGAGAACTAACCTACGAAAGCAATAGTACCTTGCCGATAGGTTTAGGTTCGGTAGGTGCCATTCCGGTAGCGTTTACGGTCTGGGTAATCGGCCTTTCCTTAGGTGGAACTACCGGTTACGCGATTAACCCTGCCCGTGATTTAGCTCCCCGGTTCATACACTTTATTTTGCCGATCAAGGGAAAAGGCAGCAGCCATTGGGAGTATGCTTGGGTACCTGTTTTAGGGCCGATAGCTGGGGCCGCTATTGCCGGTATGCTCTATTATGTATTGAAATAATCTCTTGTATCATCCGGATCACTTTCGGAACCGCCGCCTTTACCTCGGGTGTCAGATCCATTCCGACCTCGTTGATATTGAGGGCGGAGATGACAATGAGATGGGTTTCCGGGAGATCGTCGGTTAGGATCATGGCGTCGATCATATCTTTTAGACCGATCTCGTGGGCGCTCATGAGCGGGGGAAAGTCGGTGGCGTAACGAGGTTGGATCAGACGGACGGTGCCCGGAAGGTTATTATCCAGCGTGGCATCGATCATGATGATACGGTCATATCCTTGCAGCCAACTTAATAAATGAAGCCCTCCCGTGCCCCCGTCCATCAAATGGACGTGAGCCGGGAGCTTCTCGTTTTCTAAAGCCTTGATAACGTGTATGCCTACACCTTCGTCTTTCAGCAATAAATTGCCTACTCCTAATACTAATGTTTCCTTCTCCGCTTTCATCCTTTTTTAGCGATCTTAGTGATAGTCTCGGCAGTCTCGGTTACCTCTTCTTTGTCCGCTATGTCTTCCTCGATAAACTTCCAGCCACCGATGATGGACGAAGTCTCGCCACGTTGCTCGATATAGTCATGATAAAATACCAGATAAATATGAACGATAGCGAAAAGGATGAAGAACCACATCAGGAAATGATGAATCTGGCGAGCCATCAAATCCCCGCCCATCAAGGGAACTGTCCATGCGAACAGTTGCGGGAAGAAGGACTGGCTCATCTTCGCGTACAGGCCGAATCCTGTGATACTTTGTAACAAAAATGCCCAGAAAGTTCCGAAATAAATCAAGCTAGCCAAGGCGTTATGCCCGATACTGTCTACCGGTTTGTTCTTAATCATCAAGATATCTACCTTGATCACCTCCAATACCTCTTTCCATTGGGATTTCTTTAAAGGGATGAAGTTATTCCATCTGGCATAACGATTCCCGACGAATCCCCAATAAAGCCGGAATACGAAATTGAAGAAGAATACGAACGCTGTTACGAAATGGATAAACCGAACCACGCCGAACCAATAGCTGAAATAAGCCTCCGAAGCGGACATGATTGCGGGAGGATCGGCGATGATAAAGCCTGTCACGCAGAGTATGACGATACAGAGCGCATTCACCCAATGATAGATACGTACGGGTAATTCCCATACATACACTTCTCTTAAACGTTTCTTACGACTCTTCATGGCTCTATTGTTTTTTAGAATGTATCAACTTGGTGCACATATTTTCCTTCCTCGTCATACAGATGCACGGCACAAGCCAGACAAGGATCGAAAGAGTGGATCGTCCGAAGAATCTCTAGGGGTTGCTTCGGATCGTATATCGGCGTACCGATCAAAGCGGATTCGTAGGCGGACAATACGCCGTTCTCATCCCTCGGTGAGGCGTTCCAAGTAGTAGGCACTACCATCTGGTAGTTCTTTACCCGGTTCTTGTCGATCACGATAAAATGGGCTAATGCTCCACGGGGAGCTTCGGCCAATCCTACGCCTTGCTCATGATCGGGCCAGTTCTCCCGTTCCCATTCGGCACTGTTTGCCATCCGGGAATCCCCGTTCTCGAGGTTCTTGATCAATTGGTTGAAAAACTCAAGGGCCCAGTCTGCTGCCATTCTACATTCCAATCCACGAGCGGCGGTGCGTCCTAGGGTAGAGAATAAAGCATCTACCGGCAAGTCGAGCTGACGTAAAGTCTCGTCTACGATACTCTTTTGGGGTTCCTTCCCTGCGGCGTAAGCTACGATCAAACGGGCTAACGGACCCACTTCCATTGGTTCCTGTTTCCACCGTGGCGTCTTGATCCAACTATATTTATCCTCTACGTCCAATAACTTATAGGGGGGACGAGGGCCGGTATATTCCAGATGGGTCTCTCCCTCGTAGGGATGCAAACCGGCTTTGTCTCCTTGCGTGTATTTATACCATGAATGATAAATGTACTCCTTGATTTCTTCCGGGGAGTTAGCGTCTACGGGATGTACCTTGCTAAGGTCACGATCCAAGACGATTCCTCTGGGGATCTTATAACTTTCCACTTCCCCGAGATCGAACACCGGGTAGTCTCCGTAAGACAAATAGTTTCGTACGCCTCCGCCAATCTTACTCCATTTGTCTTTATAGACGTTGGCGATCATCAATAAATCTGGGATATACACTTGATTAATGAAAGTTTTCGCCTCCTCTAGTTTCTGCTTTACCAGAGCGAGTCGATCTGCGTTGATCGCATTGGCCTCATTTAAGTCGATGCTGCAAGGCATACCGCCTACGATATAGTTTGGATGCGGATTCTTGCCCCCGAACACGGCGTGTACCTTGACGACCTCTTTCTGCCATTCCAATGCGTCCAGATAATGGACGGTAGCGATAAGGTTCTGTTCCGGCGTAAGTTTATAGTCCGGATGTCCCCAATACCCATTGGCGAATATACCAAGCTGCCCGCTGGCAACGAACTTCTTTAGTCGTTCTTGAGTGGCGGTGAAATACCCCTCGGTATTCTTTGCCCATGGAGAAAGTTGCTGGGCAAGTAAAGCGGCGGCTTTTGGATCGGCTTTTAAGGCGGATACCACATCTACCCAATCCAATGCATGCAATTGATAGAAATGCACCGTATGGTCATGCATGTACAATACGGCTTGCATGATATTACGAACCATACTGGCGTTGGGAGGGATCACGATACCCCGTGCATTCTCGACCGCCCGTACCGAGGCAAGCGAGTGGATGGAAGTACATACGCCGCAAACACGGCCTACGAAAGCCCATACATCCCGGGGATCCCGGTCTTTTACGATATTCTCGATGCCCCGCACCATGGTACCCGAGCTATAAGCGTTCTTGATCGTGCCACCTTCTATTTCAGCCTCTACCCGCAGGTGGCCTTCTATACGGGTAATGGGGTCTATGACAATTCTTTCTGACATGATAGTAGTGTTTTATTAGATCGTAGATTTACTTTCCGGCTCATCATTGTCGATAAGCTCTTTTTTCCGTATGTTAGTTGCTACGGCATGTACGGCGATACCGGCGGCGGTAGCGGCTCCTAGAGCCAGACCGATCTGATCCGCCGTGGCCTCGATACCGAATCCGTGTATATCGGGCATACGTTTATAGAACGGGCTGTTGTCCCAGAAATTCTCCTCGCTGCAACCCAAACAGGGGTGACCGCTCTGGATCGGGTAACTGGTGCCCTCGTTCCATTTGATGATACCGCACGAGTTATAGGTGCTCGGACCTTTGCATCCCACTTTATACAAGCAGTAGCCATGCTTGGCATTCTCATCGTCGAAGCTCTCCACGAACAAACCGGCGTCGAAATTCGCACGGCGGTAGCACGTATCATGTACCCGGCGTGAGTAGAACATCTTCGGACGGCCCAATCCATCCAATTGTGGCATACGATCGAAGGTCAACATATAGATAATGACACCCGCCATCACGTCGGCGATCGGAGGACAGCCTTGTACATTAATAATAGGTTTACCTTTGATGACTTTATGGATACCTTTAGCGCCGGTAGGATTCGGGTTCGCCGCTTGCACGCAACCGGCGGAAGCGCAGTTGCCCCAAGCGATGATCGCTTTAGCTCCTGCGGCGGCCTCTTCGGTGATCTGCAAGGCACTCTTGCCGCCTACGCAACAATAAGCCTCGTCTTTTGTAGGTAACGATCCCTCGATCATCAGCAGATAATTGCCGTAATATTTTTTCATGGTCTCTTCCTTAGCGGCCTCGGCCTGTTCGCCGGCGGCGGCCATCAGCGTCTCGGTATAGTCTAGGGAAATCTTGTCTAACAACAAGGTAGCCACGATCGGGTGGGCGGCACGGATAAACGATTCGGTACAACAGGTACATTCCTGTAGGTGTAGCCAGATGATCGGAAGGCGGGGTTTCGTCTCCAAGGCATTTACTACCTGTGCCACTCCCGAAGCCTCCAATCCCATCAGGGCGGCCATGGTGGTACAGAACTTCAGGAAGTCCCGGCGGGAGATGCCTTTCTGACGGCACTCTTCGTAAACGGACGGTCTTTTATTTTCCATATCTCAGCAATTAAGTATTCTAACAAATACGGGGGAGTTGCTCCCCGCTTAGCATATCGATGATCCGGTAGTTACCGTATAATGTCTTCATCTTGACCCGGGCTTGCTCTCCGCTTTGCTTGGTGATACGGCCGATAACGGTCGCTTGCCTGCCCTCCTCAAAACGTCTCATAAGGGGTAACGCTTGTTCCGCAAGGCTTTCCGGCAGGATCACAAGAACCAATCCTTCGTTCGCTATATAGAGTGGGTCTAATCCTAGCATCTCGGATGCGGCACGTACCGCTTCCGGAATAGGCAGGGCGTCTTCGTCCAGCAGGATATCCACACCAGCGTCTTGGGCGATCTCGTTGAGGGTTCCGCTTACGCCACCTCGGGTGGGGTCACGTAAGACATGTACCTCTCCTATAGTATGTAACAGCTCAGAAATCATAATGTTTAGCGAAGCGGTATCACTTTTTAGATCCGTCTCGAATCCCAAGCTTTCCCGTGCGGAAAGGATCGTGATACCATGTAGACCAATCGGGCCGCTACAAATGACGACATCGCCGGGAGTGGCTTGGTCTGGGGCGATTCGTATGCCCGGAGGGACGATCCCGATCCCACTGGTGTTGATAAACAATTTATCGCATTTGCCCCGTTCCACCACTTTTGTGTCCCCGGCTACGATCTGTACGCCGGCACGCTCCGCCGCACGTTTCATGGATTGTACGATACGCTGAAGATCTGCTAGAGGCAAGCCCTCTTCCAGTATAAACCCGGCGGTCAGATACAAAGGACGGGCACCACAACAAGCCAAATCGTTAACGGTCCCATTGATCGCCAGATCACCGATATCTCCTCCGGGGAAAAAGATCGGGTCTACCACGAAGGAGTCGGTAGAGTAGGCCAGTCGCCCTTCTTCCATAGGGAACACGCATCCGTCATGATCCTGTTCCAATAATGGGTTCCGGAAAGCCGGATAAAATACTTGGCTGATCAGTTGGTGTGTCATGCGTCCTCCCCCTCCGTGCGCTAGTAACACACGGTCTGAGTCGGTAAAAGGAATCGGGCAATTCAAGTGTATATCCATATCTTTCTATTTATATCTATAATAAGCGGCACAAACCCCTTCCGAGGAGACCATCGGGGCTCCCAGCGGATGGGTGGGATGGCAGGCCTTCCCGAAATGGGGACAGTCCGAGGGTTGTCTCAAACCTCTCATAATCAGACCGGCGATGCATTCGGATGCGATCTGGTTTTCTTCCGGACGCAATTGAAATCTCATTCGGGAGGAATATCTTTTATATTCGGATCGAAGTTGAAGCCCGCTGGAGGGGATGATTCCGATGCCCCGCCAGTCTTGGTCGCAAGGTTCCAACATCTCGTCTATAAGTTGGCGGGCGGCGGCATTCCCTTGCTCGGGAACGGCCCGTTTGTAAGCGTTCTCTACCTCATAACTTCCGGCTTCCAACTGGGAGACACAGCGGTAGATACCATATAATAGATCTACCGGCTCGAATCCGGTGACGACCATCGGGATTTTATATCGGGCGGTTAATCGGTGATAGGCCCTGTTGCCTGTGATGGCGCAGACATGTCCGGCTGTCAGGAAACCGTCTACTTTACTTTCCGGATCGGATAAGATAGCCTCGATAGCGGGTGGTACCGTGAATAGGGAAGTCAATATGGAAAAGTTCGGAAGTCCTCGGCGTATGGCCTCTTTCAAAGCCATGAGGTGGACAGGTGCGGTTGTCTCAAAACCAATCGCGAAGAATACGATTTCCTTATCCGGGTTCTCCTCGGCCAGTGATAGGGCATCCAAGGGCGTATATAGCATACGGATATCCGCTCCTCTCGCTTTTACGCTCAATAAATCCTCCTTACTTCCCGGAACTCGCATCATATCCCCGAAAGAGGCTAAGATCACATTCGGCTGTGTCGCCAACTTCAAGGCGTAGTCGATTGTCTCGACCGGTGTTACACAGACCGGGCAGCCCGGCCCATGGAGCAGTTGAAGATCCGGCGGCAACATCTCTTCCAGCCGATAACGGGCGATAGCATGTGTTTGCCCGCCACAAATCTCCATGATATACCAAGGTCGTGTCACCTTTTTGCGGATGGCCTCCAGAAGAGTTTGTACCTTCTCGTTGCTTCTATATTCGTCTACGAAACGCACTTTTGTAATTCTTTAAGGTCTTTCAGTGTTTCCTCCGCTTCTTTCTCATCTACAACAGATATAGCGATCCCTGCGTGAGCGAGGATATAATCCCCCTGTTTCACATCCACCCATTCAATACATATATTCTTTAGGATGCCTCCGAAATCAACTTTAGCCATGGTCATTTCGGGGATGCTTCGATCGATTGAGATAATCTTTCCGGGTACCGCTAAACACATATCGTTTCAATTTATTTAATAACCTCAAAGATACTTAATATGTTTAAGAGGGAAAGATAAAATTGATAAATATTATTTATAAGATGATGGATAATATCTCTTTAGTAAATACGATAGTCGATTCGTGTCTGATTAGACATTTATTCCTATATTTGTGCTATGGCGAAGAATAAAGTATATGCGTTGATTATTCAAGGCTTGGTTCAAGGGGTTGGTTTTCGCCCTTTTATCTACCGGATCGCTAAAGATCTGGGGATGAAAGGTTGTGTGGAGAATATGAATAATGGAGTACGTATCTTGGTTGCCGCTACTCCGGATGATCGGGATTTGCTGATAAGTCGTATACGGACCGAGCATCCTCGTGTCGCTTATATCCATCGGATCTCCTATACATCTACGGAAATGGATGAAGATGATTTTTACGATTTTACGATTACGCCTAGCCATTCAGAATCGGATGAGGTCACGCAGGTCTCCCCGGATATCGCTGTTTGTGGGGATTGTATGCGAGACCGGACTACGCAACCCCATCGAATCGGATATCCTTTTATTAATTGTACGCATTGTGGCCCTCGCTTCTCTATTATCCGGGACCTTCCTTACGACCGTTCGCAGACAACGATGGGCGGTTTCCTTATGTGTCCCGATTGTGAGAAAGAATATACGAATGTTATCGATCGCCGTTTCCATGCCCAACCGATCGCTTGCAATCATTGTGGCCCGACTTATTACGCGACTTATAACGAGGAGACTTATATCGATTATGAGACCTTATTGAAACTTACCTCTCGTCTATTGCTTGGTGGAGAGGTTATTGCGGCTAAAGGAATCGGAGGCTATCATTTGATTTGTGATGCCTCGAACGAGAGAGCGGTTGCCCGTCTGCGAGAGATAAAGCAGCGGGATACCAAACCATTCGCTGTTATGTTCCGTGATTTGGAACATTTGCAGGTCTATACGGCTACGGAACCGATGGAGGAGCGATGCCTCGTCTCTTGGCGCCGTCCGATCGTGCTGCTGAGGCAACGGAGCCGGTTAGCTTCCGGAATCAATCCGGGCATGCATACGCTAGGATGTATGTTGTCTTATATGCCGATTCATTACGATTGGTTTGCTCGTACAGGGATACCTGCGTTGGTAATGACCAGCGGGAATCTAAGCGATTTGCCAATAGCGATCACCCCGGAGGATGCGGAGGCGCAATTAGCGGGAAAGGTAGCGGTCCTCTTGCATCATAATCGCCCGATCCATAACCGGGTAGATGATTCTGTGTTGCAGGTCTGCGGAGGACAACCCTGCTTGATCCGTCGTTCCCGAGGCTATGTGCCGGAACCCTTTTTCATGGATACAAATGTGGAGGGGATCATGGCTTTCGGTGCGGAGAAAGTGAACACGTTCGCTTTGGGGAAAGGAGAGACGATCCTGCAAAGTCAATATATTGGCGACTTAAAGAACTGGGAGACTTTCCGGTTCTATACGGAATCTATGGAGCAGTTTCGTCATTTGTTTCGTTTCAATCCCCAGCGATTGGTTTGTGACCTGCATCCGGATTATCTTTCCAGCCAAGAGGCGGAACGTATCTCGAAATCTCTTTCCTTACCTTTATTAAAGGTACAACATCATCATGCTCATGCCGCTGCTTGTATGTTGGAGCATGGATTGAATGAGCCGGTTCTCGCTATCGTGATGGATGGGACAGGTCTGGGTGATGATGGTAAGGTTTGGGGAGGCGAGTTCTTCTTTTGTGACCGAGCGAAATACCGTCGCCTTTCCCATTTTGAGTATGTCCCGTTACCGGGAGGCGACAAGGCGGCTGAGGAGCCATGGCGAATGGTTGTCGCCTATTTGTGGCATTATTTCAAGGACGAACCGTCGGGTATTCCTTATCCAGCCGATTTCGTGGAACGCATAGGTACGGAAAGGATCACTATGCTTGAACGAATGATGGAGAAAGGTGTGAATACACCCTATACATCCAGCGCTGGCCGGCTGTTTGATGCGGTAGCTTCTTTATTGGGGATTTGCGATGTCTCCAGCCACCAAGCGGAGGCTCCGGTCTTATTGGAGCAGGCGGCGATGGGAGAGAGGAACGCTTATGCGTATCCCGTCTCGGCGGAGGGAGAGGAAATCTCTTTTTATTCTTTGTTTGAGGCATTATTGCATGATAAGACGAACGAGGTCCCGGTGAGCTTGATATCCGCCCGTTTCCATACGACATTGGCTTCCTTGTTTGTGCAGAAAGCCCGCTTGTTGATTAAACGGACGAAAGCGACACAAGTGGTTATCTCGGGAGGATGTTTCCAGAATAAATTATTGACGGAGTCGATGAGGAGACAGTTCATCATGGCTGGCGTCCCCGTCTATATTCCGTCTCGTATACCTTGTAACGATGGGGGGATAGCCGTGGGGCAATTAACGATCGCCTCGGTGACCCCCTTTTAAAAGAGATCAGATATGCATGAGTTGTCTATAGCCCGTAGTATCGTGGAGCTGGTCGAGGAACAAGCGGATAACCGGGGAGCCTCGGTGGTCGAAGAGTTGGAGTTAGAGATAGGACATTTGTCCGGCGTAGAGATCCAAACCTTAGCGTTCGCATTGGATAGCGCCATAAAAGGTAGCAAGCTGGAAAAGGCCCGGATTATCCGTCATTATATTGAGGGGGAAGGACAGTGTAGCGACTGTGAGACCATTTTCCCAATGAACGCCTTGTTTTCCCCTTGTCCCCATTGTGGCTCCTATTTAGTTAAAATCCTTAAAGGGAAGGAACTTCGGGTGAAGTCGATTGTTATTAAAAAGGAATGATATATTAATGAAATAAAAACTTAAATACTATGTGCGGAACTTGCGGATGCGGAGAGCATCATCACCATCACGATCATACGCATGAGCATTCTCATGGCCATGAACATCATCACCATCCTGATGAAGGGATCGTAATTAATCTGGAACAAGATATACTTCAACGTAACAACTTATTGGCGGAGCGAAACCGGGGATATTTCGAGGCTAAGAACCTGTTCTGCCTGAACTTGATGAGTTCGCCCGGATCCGGTAAGACAACCTTGCTGGAAGAGACGATCCGCCGTTTGAAAGCGAAGCGACCGATCTATGTGATAGAAGGCGATCAACAAACCTCAAACGATGCCGACCGTATAGCGGCGTTGGAGATTCCCGTGTTTCAGGTAAATACCGGTACCGGCTGTCATTTGGAAGCCGACATGGTCAATCATGCCGTTAAGCATCTGAATCCGAAGGAGGGAGCGATCCTTTTTATAGAGAATGTCGGCAATCTGGTCTGTCCGGCCATGTTCGATCTCGGAGAGTCCAAGAAAGTCGTTATCGTGAGTACGACGGAGGGAGATGATAAACCGTTGAAATACCCACATATCTTTCAGGAGGCAGATATCTGCGTAATCAACAAGATTGATCTGGCTCCTTATCTGAATACAAAAGTGGAAGTGCTTCGGGAAAACGCCTTGAAGGTAAATCACCATCTCCAGATATTCGAGGTGTCCGCCACGAAAGGAGACGGGATGGATGCATGGTGTGACTGGTTGCAGACAGAGAGTGCAAAGTGTAAATAAATACCCCGGGTTTTAATGAATAAATGGAGAAAAAAACTATATTTGCTCCCATTCATTGAATCTAACTAATCAAAATGTTATGATTAACCGAGAATTGATTAATCCTCAAAGCATCGTAGTGGTGGGAGGTTCCAACAACGTACATAAACCGGGCGGTCGTATCGTGCGAAACCTGTTGGATGGAAAATATAAAGGAGAATTATGTGTGGTAAACGCCAAGGAGACAGATGTGCAAGGCGTCAAGTCTTATCCTTCTGTACATGATATCCCGGAGACGGAGTTGGCGATCATCTCGATTCCGAGTAAATCGTGCCCCGAGGTGATGGAAGTGCTGGCCCGGCAAAAGGGGGTAAAAGCTTTTATCGTGATCTCGGCCGGCTTCGGCGAGGAGACACACGAGGGCGGTATCTTGGAACAACAGATGCTGGATGTCGTGAATGAGGCGGGAGCCTCCTTGATCGGCCCGAACTGTATCGGGTTGATGAATATGAATTATCATGGCGTGTTTACGCAACCGATACCGGAATTCCATCCCGATGGCGTGGATTTCATCTCTAGCTCCGGCGGTACGGCCTTGTTCATTATCGAGTCGGCGCTGACAAAAGGGCTGCGTTTCTCTTCTGTTTGGTCGGTTGGGAACTCCAAGCAGAATGGAGTAGAGGATATCCTTGAATATATGGATCGGAACTTTGATCCGGTATTGGATTCCAAGATCAAGATGTTGTATATCGAGCAAATCAAGCAACCGGATAAATTGTTGTATCATGCGTCTTCCTTGATACGTAAGGGATGCAAGATCGCCGCTATCAAGGCGGGAAGTACGGAGTCGGGAAAGCGAGCTGCCTCTTCGCATACGGGCGCTATCGCTAGTTCGGACTCTGCCGTGGAGGCTTTGTTCCGTAAGGCGGGTATCGTGCGTTGTTTTAGCCGTGAGGAATTGACTACCGTGGCGAGTATCTTTACCTTGAAAGACGTGAAAGGGAAGAATTGTGCGATCGTGACACATGCCGGAGGGCCTGCGGTAATGCTGGCGGACGCTTTATCCAAGGGGCGTTTGAATGTTCCTAGTTTGGAAGGCCCTATCGCTGATGAGTTGAAATCCAAACTGTATCCGGGTGCCGCTGTCGGTAATCCGATTGATATTATCGGTACGGGGACACCGGAACATTTGGCTACAGCCATCGATTTCTGTGAGAATCGTTTCGATAATGTGGATTTGATGATGGTCATCTTCGGTAGTCCCGGTTTGGTAAAACTTTATGATACCTACGAGGTACTTCATAAAAAGATGGAAGAGTGCAAGAAGCCGATCTTCCCGATATTACCGTCTATCGTAACGGCCGGACCGGAGGTGAAGAGCTTTGTCAAGAAAGGCCATGTGAACTTCTCGGACGAGGTGACATTGGGTACCGCCCTTTCACGGGTGATCAATACGCCGAAACCGATGAGCACGGATATCCAGCTATATGGCGTGGATGTACCGGAAGTTCGTCGTATCATAGACCGGTTGCCGGGTAGCGGTTATTTAAATCCGGAGGAAGTGCGTACATTGTTGCGTGCCGCTAATATCCCGTTAGTGGAGGAATATGCTTCGGATGATAGGGATGCGTTGCTGGCTTTTGCCAAGAAGGTGAAATATCCGGTGGTAGCCAAGGTTGTGGGGCCTGTGCATAAGAGCGATATCGGTGGTGTGGCCTTGAATATCCGTGGAGAAGAGCATTTATTGTTCGAGTATGAACGTATGATGCGTCTGCCGGGTGTTACGGGCATCATGGTACAACCGATGTTGAAAGGACAGGAATTATTCTTGGGAGCTAAATATGAGGATCGTTTCGGCCATGTGGTACTTTGCGGGTTGGGTGGAATCTTCGTGGAGGTATTGAAGGATGTGTCTTATGGTTTGGCACCGTTATCATATGATGAGACTTATTCAATGATTCGTTCCTTGAGAGGGTATCCGATCATTAAAGGTACGCGTGGGCAAAAGGGCATCGACGAGCAACAATATGCGGACATTATCGTTCGCCTCTCTACCTTATTGCGTTTTGCCAGCGAGATAAAGGAAATGGATATAAATCCGTTGGTGGCTACGGATAGAGGCTTGTTCGCTGTAGACGCCCGTATCCGTATAGAGAAATAATAATGATTCAATGTGCCAATATGCGAATATGCTAATATCTAAATTATCCACTTCTGGTATTTCATTGGCATATTGGCACATTGAATCATTATTTCTTCTTCTTCTTTTTCTTATCGGGAAGATACTCTTTCAGGAAGCGTTTGAAGCTACTTAGCGATACATTGTATTTCTCCGCTATCTGGGCGTAAGTCAAGCTCGGGTCTTTCAAGTCTTTCTCGATTTGTTCCTTATAAGGCTCCAAGCGTCCCATTTGTTGACTACCTTTCGGACGGCCCAGCACCACACCTTTACTTCTGATCAAGGCAAGGGCTTCCTTCGTACGGATAGAGACCAGCTTTCGCTCGATCTCGGAGACCAGACCGAAGGTAAAGGCCAAAGTCTTACTGTCGATATTATCCTCGAACACATATCCGTCGCTTACGCTACGAAGCGTTACCTTTCGCTCTATACAAAGCAAAATGATATGGATGATCTCGATCATCTTACGGCTCACACGGGATATATCGGACACAAGTATCTCATCCCCGGGACTTAAAGATTTGACAATACTTTCCAGTCTGCGGTTCGCACGAGGACTATTTCCCACCTCTTTAGCCCACTTCCCGATCTCTATCTTCTGAGATTCGGCAAATTCCCGGATCACAGCTTCTTGGACCTCGGAGTTTTGCTTATTATTATATGTTCGGATAAAAGCAATTGTCATAATGTATATATTTAATTATCTCCTTTTAATAACAGATCGACTTACGATAAGTTCAAATATGACAAATATATGAAACACTTTAATTCGGTTGGCTTAAAAACAAAAAAACCAACTAATAAATTTATTAGTTGGCTCTTTGCGGAAGCGGGGGGATTCGAACCCCCGGTACCCTTACGAGTACGTCAGTTTAGCAAACTTTAGGATTGTATTTGATAATCAGTTTGTTATGCGTAAACTGTAAGACCAATGTAAAAACTTATCACTTTTATATTATTTAACAATGCTGTGAAGGCTATTTACTTCTTTCTAGTAAGAGTTTAGATACACGTACTTGTAACTGCTGCAACTCAAGATTGCTCAACCCTTCAAGCTCTACATTTGCAATCTTTACTTTCTTGTTGTTCTCGTCAAAGGAATTTTTCCTCTCCTCCAAAAGAGCGGTTACTAACTCGTCTATTTGATCTTTGATTTTCTCTCCTTTTAACTTGTAATCCGTTGTTCTTGCCATGATATTAGTTATTTAGTTAAACACTATACAAATTTAGGGAATATCCACGATACAATGATTGTCATTCCTTATTTTCTTTCTCTTTTTCCTCCAAGACCTTTTTAAGTTGATAGAGGCTTATGATATCATATTCAAATGTGGGATTTTCCCAGTTTCTTCGGACGGAGTTCGTTTGTACAGCAATGAATTTATGGAGGTCAAATATGTATTGACACGGGCTTAACCGGATCTTGTTAAATGTTATCTCGTAGTTGTCAAACCACGCAAGCAATTGTTTAAGTTCCTCGTTCATGGTATATAAATGATTAACACCCGCGAATATAAACAAAGCCGTCCAATCGTAGAAGAAAGGACGGCTTAAAGTACGGATTAGCATTTATTATTCCGTGTCATCTTCGGATAAGTCTCTTAACTTGTCTTCCACGGAGTCTCTTTTCTTGTCCACTACAGCGTCTATATCCACGGATTGCAAGGATGGGACGATGTATTTGACTAGCTGGGTGAAAGCCGCTACCTTATCTTTTGGCTCCAGCTCCTCGAAGGCCTTCTTGATCTCTTCTCTGTTGGATGTCAACAGCTCCGAGATGAAAGTCCTTATCTCTCCCGTCTTCTTGTTTGGAGTGCCTTTGGCCCTTCCTCCTAGCCTTCCTCTCCCGTCGTTCTTTGGTCGTGCCATACTGAACTAGTATTTAATAGTTTATCTGAAAGTCGATTTTTATTGTTATGGGGCAAAGCTACACGTCTAATTTTGAGGCATAACGATAAAAATCATTTTATGGGAATAATAGGTAGTGTAGTGGGTGGTCTGGCTGGCATAGGTGGGGCCATAGGAGCCGGGATAGCCGGACGTAAGGCTTACAAGAAAAATATGGGGATACTGAATGACATGAGGCAGGATTCCCAAAATTGGTATGACAGGGAGTATAACTCGGATTTCACCCAAAGGGCGGACGCTCAAGCCGCCCTTAACAACGCACGGCGAATCCTTGACGAGAGATACAGGAGGGCGGAGGGTGCCGCCGCCGTTGCGGGCGCATCCGATGAGTCCGTGGCCTTGCAGAAACAAGCGGCCAACGAGGTCTTGGGGGACGTGACTAGCGATATCGTAGGCCAAGCCGAGGCTTATAAGGAGGGTGTGCGTAACAATTATGTCAACCAGCAGACCGCATTCAACCAAGCGGAGATGGATTTAAACTCTAAAAAGGCGGCGAACGTGGCCACGCAAGCGGCGGGATTGGCTACGGCGGCTGGAGGTCTTGGCGACGCTTTTGGCGATGGCGTTTTAAGGAGCACAAAACTTGGTAAATGGGCGGGAGTGAAGTGATATGGCTGGAAGAATAGATTTAGTAGAGGAAGAGAGGAGGAGAAACGCCCAAGCCGTGGCTCCTCAAGCTACGTCCGGTGCGAGCGTGCCGGCACAGGTACCTGTATCCCAGCCCGTGGCGCAACCACAGCCTCAAGTACAATCTCCGGCACCTGTTCCCGGTACGGTGGGAACGGCTATACCGGATGTGGGGACCGTCCCGTTGCAGGCCCCATCTTTAACGCAAGCGCCGGTGAAACCAGAGGCAACCCCGTTGTCCATGTATGACAAGTTCGCGGATATGACAGCTGAGCAAGCCATTAACACGGGTGAGATAACCCCGCAAGGATATTGGAACATACAAAGCGAGGCGATCAAGGCGGGTAAGCGTGATCCTTACTCCACGGAGGAGATTATCGAGATGATGCGTACGAGCGATCCCGAGTACGAGACGGGCGAGCAAAGGGCGAGACGTGAGAGGAACGACCGGGCGAGCCGTGCCATAACGGGGATAAGCGACCTGATAAGCAACATAGCCGGAATGGTGGGGACGGCCAAGGGATCGAGTCCCGTGATCGTGAACAATCTCGCTCCCCTTGACGCTAGGCAACGTGAGATAACGGAAAGGAGAAACGCCTTGAAGAGGAAATACGATACGTTGCTCACGAACGCCAAGATGGGTGAGATAGCCTATCAACGTGATCTGGAGGCGGCTAGGCAAAAGGCGCAGAGGGATTATCGTTTGAAGCTGGCCTTGAAGGATATTGACGCTAGGATAAGGAAGGGCGAGATCGATCAAAAGCAAGCTAACGTAATGACATTGGAGGCGTACAGGCAAGCGAACAGAATGGCTACGGAGCAATTCAAGGCGGAGAACCGATCCAAGGAAGAGGCGGCGAACCGAGCGAACCAGATAAAGGTCGCTAACATAAGATCTGGTGGTTCTGGAGGAGCGAAGGATATTGTACTGTTTGGTCGAGATAATGAAGAGTTTCGTATACCTAGAGATAAGGTGGACGGATTTGTTACAGCGGCCTATCAAGCCATGAAGGATTTGATTGCTAAAAAAAATAAAGAAATTGAGCAGGACTCTTCCTTGACCAAGGAAGAAAAAGAGAATCTAAAATTATCAGATATAGATGATATTAAACTTGTGATGGGTGAGGGCGGTGATCAGATAAGCAAAGCGAGAGCGATAGTTGGTAGACGGCTAGCTGATTTCCCGGAACTGTATCCAATGCTAAAAGGCATGCTTGAGGATCGTTCTGATAGTTATAAGAATATCAATCTGAATGATGATGCAAAAGAAAGTGTAAACGAAAAATACAAGTGGATTCATGGACTCTAACATAAAACATTTATATGATACGATGATAAGCCGGGGCTATACTGGTCTTGGTGATTTCTCAAACTTTGAGGGGAAAATGAAAGATTCTGGGAAAAGAAAATTGGTTTATGATCATCTGATGCAGGATGATTATTTCTCTGAGATAGGCGATTTCTCCAAATTTGAGAGTGCCCTAGGGTATTCGCCCGTTGAAAGGAAAGATTACGTTTCTCAGTCAAGAGCTAATCCTGCTCCTATCGCTTTAAGACAAGAGGCTGACGTGCCTATGAAGGATCAATCGGAATACGTTAATCCGTGGACGAACTCACCTGATTATAATTTTGAGTCCTTGCGTAAAAAAGGAAAGATTGAGACCGCTACTCCTCCACCTCCTACGGAGTATGAGAAGGATTCTTCTTTCATGAATAGTTGGGTAGCGGATTTCATTCAGCGTACCGGAGGCCAAGGATTGAATCTTTTAGGTGGAGGATTCGGTTTCTTGGATAAGGCGGCAAAAGATGTCTCTAATATGGGCCTTGGTACTTATGGAGGAATGTTTGGTGACTCTGCTAAATTGCTTAAGGAGGCTGGTCAAAAACTCATGGATAAGGGTGATAGGCACAAAGAGAAGAGTTTCACGGATCTATGGAAAGAAGGTGATTACACCGGATCAATTAGCAACTTGTTCATGGAAGGAGGTTCTATGATCATTCCACAAATAGCTGCAGCTATGGCTACAGGTGGAACTAGTGCGGCCGGTTTGATGGGAGCCTCCGTATATTCGGATAAGCTGGATCAACTCGATGAGTCAAATCCGGATATGCCAGAATTGGCAAAGAGGGTCAATGCCATATCTACATCCGCTTTTGAATTATTATCCGAGAAACTTTCATTGGGTCCGGTGGTTAAATGGCTTAAAGGCGTATATAACTCAAAGGGAAAGGATGTCGCTCAAAAAGAACTAGCTGGAGCCATAGAGAATATGCTTGGCAAGGCTTATAAAGATGCGGGATTATTGTTTGCACCCGTATGGGAAGGTGTCACGGAGGCCGCTTCGCAGATTGCGGAGAATATTACGGACAAGGTAACCGGGGCTGATCCCGATAAAAATATATCTGATGGCGTATTTGAGGCTTTCGGATATGGAGTTGCTGGTGGCGCTCCAATAGGTTTGATCGGATATGGGAAGAATAAGTATGATAATTACAAGTATAATAAAATGTCTTCTCCAGAACCTTCTACTAATTCATCTAAAACAGATCAAGGCGTTAATACTCCTCCTCAATTCACTAAATCTATAATTGACGATGCCTTTGAGCAAGGACGTAATATGAGTGATAAGGGAGATCTTAGGGATTTATCCTTACAAATGGAAGCTTCGAGGACTGCTCTAACAGAAAAAAATCCAAATTTGGCTATAAGAATGGAGCAGTATATAGATAATGGAGCGAGTGAGAACCAAATAAATGAGATGCTTAAAGGTGTAGATAATGAGACAAGAGAATTAGCTTATGATTTCTATATTAACACCCAGAAAATTAAAGGGGTAGAAGATAAATCGATAGAAAATATTAATAACGAAGTGGATTCTTATATGTCTGATAATATTATCCCCTATGTATCGATAAGTCCTAATGGGAGACAAGTCATATCTACCGCTACGTTCAAGGAAGGACTTGAGAACAAGAAAGTTTATATAAGGAGCATAAATGGGGATAACGTCATTATCTCGGATAACGGAAATAATCGTATGGTTCCTATGAGTAGTTTGAGCGATATAGAGGAAAATGACGTGGAACAAATAAGGAACTCTTATCGTCAACAATTATTGGTTACTCGCCAGTCCGAGCTTGATATGGCCATGAATCATAATCCCAAGACGCAATTACCAAAGCCGGGATTGGTCATATGGAACGGTGATAACGCATTTATCCTTCAAGGACAGGACGAGAACGGCGATTGGATCGCTCAACCGGCCGCTTTGGACAAGGAGACGGGACAGGTAGCGCCGAAGGCGGGATCAGCTCCGGCTATGCCTATTACGGAGAGGGATATTCTTGCTCTTCAAGACGCCATGTACGATTCTCAACAAGCTAATGAGGTATCGCAAGATATTGATAATGTTGCCAGTGTTGATTCCGATATAACTTCTGTATCCCCTGTGTCCGATACAATTACCCTGCCAACGAGCGAGATCGAGACGGAAGGTGCCATTGATCAGATAGCACAACCTAGTAATGTAGAGGCTCCTTCCATGGTCATGCGAGAAGATGGTACGCCTGATTTCGTATCGTCAGGTACGGATATGACCTTGGATTTCCTCTATAATAAATATGGCGATAAGATGCCAAGGAAGATCGAGGTGACGAGAAAGTCTTTCGATGAAAGCCTTAAAAAAGCGTCTGATGCCTTGGAAAAGGCGCAAGAGGCATACGATGATGCCCCTATCGGAAAAGAGGATAAGGTCGAGACCGCACTGATCAAAGCCAGACAAGAGTATGATGCGATCAAGGTCGAGGCTGATTTCTGGGCTAATCTTGATGATGATATCAAGGAGGCCAGCAAGAAGCCGGGTGATGTCATAGCAAAGGAGATCTCCGTGATGGGTGATCCTATGAGCGGAGAGGAGCTTGCGGCCATGATGCTGGCTAATGGGGCGATCAAATTGACACGTGACACTTACAAGAAAGAGACGGGTGCCGGTAATAATGAGACTGCAAGGATGTTCGGATTGTTCGCCTCTCCGGAGAAAGGCGGTGTTAATATAGAGAGGGCAGGTGAGATATTGGAGCTTGCCGATAGGGAGAATGGCACTAACTTCTTCGATGAGAACGATACGAACGCCGGAAGGGACGCTATCATAGAGGTCTTGTCTTCCGCTCATACACGTGGAGACTTGATCGATTATGTCAAGCGGAACCGTGAGGCGATCGCTGAGCGTGAGAGACAGGCCGAGTACAACGCTTACGCTGAGTGGTGCGAGGAGAATTATCATATGTCTCCGGAGGAATACGAGGCGTATGAGGACGACTTGCGCAAACAGGCCGAGATTGTCACTGAGGAAACAATAGAGTATGTGAATGGCGAGATTGCGGACGAAATACAGGCCATAATTAATGAACAAAGTGAAATAGACGCTATCTTAGCGCAAAATAATGAATCAAATGAAGAGATTGAACGAAATGACGAAGGAGGAACTGGCGGCTTACTTGAGGGAGGCGATCAGTTATTGCAAGGAGAACAAACTATACAGGCCGGGCGAGTTGGAGAGATTAAGCAAGGACACACGGGAGTTGATGGCCGTGTCGATCGCACGGATGGAGCTGCACAAGAAGGCGCATCCATTATAGATAAAATACGATATAGTTCTCCTGTAGAGATAACAGGAAATGAGATATCTCCAAGCGAAGACTTAAGAGAGTATAAGAAAAATGCTTTGGAGTATGGGAAATCTCTAAGGGGTGAATATATAAACAAGGATTCCGGTAAAACAATATTCTTGGGAAAGAACGCTATCAAGGAAGTATTGCACCATGATTATAAGAATGTGGAACAACTTCAAAGTATAGCGGCTATTCCTAAGATAATAGAGAACGCTATTTTTGTGACATCACAAGAAAATACGGACTCAAAGGTAAATGCGGAGTCTTTTGATTATTATGTATGCGGATTAAGGATCGGAGACGTTGATTATACGGTTCGTGCAGTTTTCGTAAAACCTAAAGATGGTGATAGGTATTATGATCATAAATTGACTAGAATAGAAAAAGGGAAATTGATTGATTCACTATTCGGGACAACTCCCGGTTTTAATCAAACGACTTCCCTCGTTTCTGGAAGCGAAGATAAGAAATTGATTTCTATCTTGCAAGATAAAGTGTTTGAAAAAGATGCGAAAGAGGCTAAATCTTTTGTCGCCCCTTCCCCAAAGGAGAATGAGAACCCCTTGGACTATGCCGAGCGCATAGTGGAGGCTAAGAGATTGCACGATGAGGAGCTAAAGGTTGACACTAACCCTTCCGAGGCGCAGAAAGAGGCCGGGAATTACAAGAAAGGCCATATAAAGATAAACGGTTTCGATGTCACCATAGAACAGCCCGCCGGTTCCGTCCGTTCCGGTAAGGATGCTAATGGAAAAGAGTGGTCTGTTACCATGAACAACACTTACGGTTACATTCGAGGTACTGAAAGTGTGGATGGTGATCATATAGACGTATTCTTAGGTCCGGATATGAATAGCGACATGGTGTATGTCGTGGATCAGGTGAATACTGATGGTTCATTCGACGAGCATAAGGTTATGATTGGATTCTCTTCCTTGGAAGACGCTAGGTCCGCTTACTTGTCAAATTATGAGGACGGCTGGCAAGGGTTAGGCAACATTACCGGGGTAGCGTTGGATGGGTTCAAGAAATGGATTGATTCCTCGACCCGGAAGACCAAGCCGTTCTCTGAATATAAAGGAATTAAACGGGAGGAAGATATTGCCCCCCGAAAAGTAAAGAAATTGTCTTTGGTTGATAAAGACGATTATATTACCTCCGCAGAGCGGAAGCATATAAAAGCGTTTCTGGAGAGTGGATTGAAAGAGGCAAGGGTAAACAACTCTATCTATGAGATTTCTAATATTGGTGATGATGGTGTTTATGAGATCGTAAGGCGGTTTAACTATACCGATCCATTGACCTTGGTGAAAGACGAGAACGGTAAACTAGTTAATAAGCGAGGGGAGGGTGAGCATGTTATAAGGGTAAAGCCCACTTTTGAGGAGACGAGGCCGGATAGTGATGTTCGTTTTCGTTCTATAGGTGAGAAAGGTGCTGCTAATTTAAATAAGGCTGAAACTATTGAATCCTCAATCAACGATTGGTCTTCCAAGTTTAATACCCCGGTCAAGGTAATCCATGACGTGGACGATATAACCGATACGGATGAGAATATGTTGGCCCGTAAGAGAGATTCCAAAGGCTGGTATGATACTTCTACCGGGGAGATAGTCATAGTATCACCTAATTCCACGTCCGTAGGTGACGCTCAAAGGACTTTCCTCCATGAGGTGGTAGGGCATCATGGGTTACGTGAGCTATTCGGGGATGATTTCGATACTTTCCTTGATAACGTGTATCGGAACGCCAACGAGGATATCCGGGAAAATATCATTGACCGGACTAAAGGCAATCCTCTTAACTTGCGTGAGGCTACAGAGGAATACATCGCTGAATTAGCGGAACGTGGTTTCGATAACAAGGTCGATCGTTCGTTATGGGAAAAGATCAAGGACGCTTTTCTTGATATGTTGAGAAAGGCAGGTATTAGCCTTGATTTCAAGTTATCGGATAATGACCTCCGTTATATTCTCTGGAGAAGCTATAAGAACTTGGAGCAAGGGAACTTGATGGATGTGGCCGAGGATACGGTAATGAGGAATGATTTGGGTGTCGGGGATTTTTCTGTTCGGTTTAGGGAAGCGAAAACAGAGGTGGAGAATGAAGAACCTTTGAATAAGGAAATGGTTGACGCTTGGGATAAAGTGGCATCTTCAGACAGTTTTAAGTTCAAGGAGGCTATGGTTGATTCTTTAACAGCTATAGATGAGTTCTTGAAATTATTGGCCAAGAAAACCAAATCGAAGATACTGGATTACGAGAACCCATATTACGCTCTTATAGCCTTGTCTTCAAAGAATAAGGCGGATATGGATAGTTTCGACTCTAAATTCCTGAATCCTTTGAATGAGGCTATAAGGGCATTGATAGGTGATGTCTCTGAGGTGTCCAAGAAAGGCTTAAGAAGAACTTGGGATTGGTCTAAAGGGCCATTAAGGGATTTGGTTAAATATGTACAATCTAAACACGGTATCGAGAGAAACCGTGATATGTCCGTAAGGGATGGCATAGAAACTCTTAAGGCGTTTGACGTGGACGCTTTGTCTAAAATGGGGGTTATTTCCGAGTCTGATCTTAAAAACGCTAAAAAAACAGCGGAAAAGGTTGCGGAGGAAAAGGGGAGTGAGGCTTACAAAAAGACGTATGACAAGGTTCTTGGCAAGGAACTAAAGAAAGGTGTTGATAAAGGTAAGGCTGAGCGTTCTGCTGAGATAGCCGCCGATTATCGGCAATCATTTGTCAAATCCGAGATCTATAACAAGGAGATGGATAAATATAAAGAAAAGGTGACCGGAACGTTGATTGATAGGTGGGAAGATTCAAAGAAAGATATCCTTAAGAAGGGTCTAGCGTGGGACGAGGAACAAAAGGAGTTGGATCGAGAGGCATTGTCATTCCAATGGAAGTTAGGCGATAATTCTTATGGTGTGATTCTAGGAAAGGACTATAGTGGTTTGTCTTCAGTGTTTAAGCCTTCGGAGGATGGGGCGAATAAAGATAAATGGCTTTCTGACGCTTATGATTTCGTGAGAGATTATGAGTCTACCCACAATATGGTTTTGGTCGATAATCTATGGGATAAGGTTCATAACGTGTCAGAGTATACGTTAAGGAGGCAGTATGAGTCCGGGCTGATAAGCAAGTCCTATATGGATAAGAACCTTTCCCGGTTTAAGTACTTTATCCCGTTGAGAGGTTTCTCCGATAATATTGCCTCCGATGTTTATGATTACATAGACGCTACGGAGATAAAGATGGGAAACCCAGTGAAGACCGCAAAAGGACGTATCTCTGAGGCTGATAATCCTTTCGCTGGTTTGATACACGTTGGATACGGATCTATTACCGCAGGAAATAGAAACTTGGCGAAACAACGTTTTCTCAATTTAGCTAGCAATCATGACACTGGCGGTCTTATTACCATAGATAATATCTGGGTTCGAAATGTCGGTACCGAGGAAAATCCGGAATGGGTGGAGTCCATTCCGCAAATACCGGATAACGCTTCTGGCGAGGAAGTGGCCAAGGCGGTGAAAGATCATGAGGAAATGATGAGAGAACTTAGAGAGGAAGGTAAGGCTGAGCTGATTAAAGGAGGTCGATCGGATATACCATATAAAACATTGTATGACCAGAGAAGCCAGCATCAGGTACAGGTTTTCGTGGGAGGTAACAGGTATGTCATGACCGTTAATGGCAATCCCCGATTGGCGCAAGCGGTAAATGGATTGACGAATCCGGACGTGAAGGATGATCTCGCTTACGTCGTAGCTAGGAACTTGAAAACATTTATGGCCGGAGCTTTTACGTCCAAGAACGTGGCGTTCTCGTTTGCCAACTTGATAAGAGATACGCCTTATGCCAATAACTCCGTGTTTGTGACGGAGAACTTTAGGTATTTCAAGGATTTTTCAGGGAACCAGAGGCGAGCGTTATTTGGACTTCGGAGTTTAGGTCGTAATCTGTATAAATACAAAAGGGGAGAGATCGATATTTCTGATAAGGAACAGGCAATATTTAAGGAGTTCATGGATAATGGAGGGGCTACTGGATATACGTTCGTGGAGACGCAAAAAGAATACGCCAAGGATTTAGCGAACAAGTTAGAGAAACTTTCGGATGGTAATATTGGGAAGTTATCCCCAAAAGAACTAGTCTCTACTGTATTTGAGTGCTTTGAGTTCATGGGTAACGTAGCGGAACTTGTGAACCGATATGCGGCGTATAAGACAAGCCGGGAACATGGAAGATCCATTGACCGGTCAATCAATGATGCCAAGGAGGTATCGGTTAACTTTAACAAGAAAGGTGCCGGAAAGAAAACGAAGAGCGATAAATGGTATATTAACACAGCGGCGTGGATATCTGAGTATGGAAGAGATTGGGTGTTGTTCTTTAACGCCGCCGTTCAAGGCATGTATAAGGAATATTCCATGCTGAGAAATCATCCAATTAAAGGAATAGGTTCCCGTATAGCCCCACTAATATTCATGGGATCGTCTGTTTCGTTGCTCAATAATCTGTTTATGCCTATGCTCTTCGCTTATTTGGGATGGGATAGCGATGATGATGATAGGGATTATTTTGATTCATTGAGCGATCATGAGAGACAGAATAATATATGTATTCGTTTGACTCATGGTCGTTGGCTCAAGATTCCGTTATCTCCGGAGCTTGCCAATTATTTCAAGATCGGAGATATAATTGCCGGGCAATTATCTGGTAAAAGGGAAGTGGAGGCTATGGATGTCGTTAAGACAGGGATTGATATGGTATCCCCGTTAAACATAAACTGGGAGTATGATAGTTGGAAGTTCGCTCTAAATCTCCTGCCTACGGTGGTTCAGCCCATCGCCCAAAACGCCTCTAACGTGAATTTTATGGGTAATCCTATCTATAAGACCTTGATGAATAAGGCTAATGATTATGATCCGGAGTACACCAAGGTCTACAGGAGTACCAGTACCACCATGGTCGAGTTGTCGAGGGCACTCAACTCGTTGACGGGGGGCGACGATGTCAAGAGAGGTCTGAGCTTTAATCCGGCTACTTGGCAGAACATTTTTTCTGGATATACGGGAGGTTTTGGTACCGTAGCCTTGGGGGTGTCTGATTTAGTCCTTGATATACTGTCCGGAGAGGATGGAGATATGCCAGTGAGTCGTTATCCACTGTTAAGCCGTTTCTTGACCGGAGGGGACAAGGATTTGAAGCTGAGCCGGATGAATTCCATATATAACAAGAAGGTCGTAGACTTTGTCTCGGAAATGGATCATGATTACAAAGGGTATCTAGAGAAGTCCATGGACCCATCTATCAATATTCTTGACAGGGCAGAATATATCGTAAAACTTGAGAAGTTTATGAAAAGTGATGATTTCAAGAAATCTCAAGAATTATCTCAATACGTGAGAGCCATATCCGATATGGAAAGGTTTCTTCGTGAGGTAGGTAGCGATAATGATTCTTTGGAGAACCAAGTGTACGAGCTGAAGCTACGAGCGTTGGAGATATTTGAGGATTCAGATGAGTGAAAAGATAGCGGGTGGCGTTTGGTGTCACCCGCTATGTATAATTTTTTCATTTTATTGAAATATATTACCAAGAAGCCCTAGCAAAAGAACAATTATTGATATGTAAGCAAATTCCTTTAAGGAGGTTTTTTGTCTAAATATCAACTTGAATAAGACTGCTAATGATGAAATAAAGAATGCTCCCAGTGTATATCCTAGAGGAGTGGATATTAAAAATATGTAATGACCTATGCTTTGTGGTTTTTCCTTGCTTATATCGTATAGATAAATTATTAAAAATAGAATATATAGTATGATCCATTCCTTATTTTTCAAAAATGCCAACTTAGATGGTTTATCTGGTTCTGCTTTCTTTGAATTTACCTCATTTAAAATCGTATAATGTTTAACCAGATCGCCTTCTGTATGTTTAAGATGATCTTTTATAAACATATCATTATTTCTATTATTATTTTCGCTTGGTGCCTGATCTGTCTTGTTCAACGATGCATCGTATTGATTTCTCTTTTCAGTGTCAGATAATGTCTCATACGCCTCTTTGATTATACGGAACATGCTATCGTCACTGATTCCTTTGTTGAAGTCGGGATGAAACTGGAATGATTTTTCTTTATACGCTTTTTGTATCTCTTCTAATGTAGCGTCTCTCTTAATTGATAGTATATCGTAGTAATTCATAGTCATTCAAATTTATGAGTGCTTTGATCTAGGATGAGTGCTTTTTGGGATATCTTATCTACTAGAATGTATTCATTGACGCTTGAGTACCTTTGTGTCTGCACGTAATTCCATGCTATGAAAGCAAATATGAACATCAAAATCACCTTGAATATCCTGTATGTTTCCTCGCTCATGTCTTATGTATTTAGATTTTTTTGCAAAATTACCCAATCTTCACATCCGTTATCCCGCAGGAGGCATGTTTTACGGCATATTTTACTTTTAGTTTTATCCCTAGGAATAGTAAAAAATAAAAAAACTCCCCAAATCCTCACGGGCAAGAGAGTTTTTATTATTTAACTATAATCTATATGAATGGTTTTCAGACAACCTTAAACGATCCGATTCTCACGAACAGGAACGTTATAATATCTAAATCCATATCTAAACAAAGACATACTTAATCATCATTGCCGATCCTCCCGGAATAGCAACGGTGGGTATATCCGTCTTAAAATGCTTCCCAATACCACCCAAGGGAAGCGGGAAATATTTATTCAAACTATATTTTATGCCATAAGGAAAGGAGTGTGCCCCCATCCTCCAAAGCTATCCCCTTGACATAAATATACCTCTGGTTCTCACGAAAGAGCGGTATGACTTTGATAAAGTTATTTTATGAATACAACCTAGTGTAATATCTTTAAGTTATGGCTCCGGTCCATCACGGATGAGAGCCATAAGGGGTTATAAATATATAACATACCATATACGCATAAAAAAACGTGGTGCCGTCACAACTACCAAGACCCGGCGTCCCCACGCCAACATAACAGGTAGTAAGCAACGGCCCACGTCTTATATATAGATTATATATACAAATAACGTGGGCGTATTGTTGCTATCGGCTCCCTGTTATGTTTATAAATTTGGGGAATTTAGGTCTTTATAGGAGACGATATCTTTAACGCCACGATGTGTGTCACGTCTTATATTCTATATCGGTGACAGCGCGAATATACGATTTTTGTTTATTTAAACGAGAGATTGCTTATTTTTTGTTTATGTGGCAGGTGTATTTTCAAGCGTGGAGACCCTTTCCTCTAAGTCTTTCAGCGAGATCCCTAGCGATGAGATAGACGATCCCATTTCGACCACGCTTTGGTCTATCCTGTTGATCTCCATAGTAACCCCTTTTTGCCCCATCACCAGATCTTCCGATTCCCCCAGCTCTTGGGTTATGGATGTTTTCCTCACGTATTCCGTATCTATCTTTGCCAATAGCTGGTCGAGATTGTTTCCTTCCTTGTCATATACGGAGGATGAGGTGGTTACGTATGATATCTGGTTGCCCCACCTGTCCAGCGGTTTTCGTATTATGATCTTCTTCGCCATGCTCGTTACTTTTCCGCTAAAGTATGAATTAAAGCGTAAATAACGTGCGGTGTCGTTAACGTCGGGTAAGATTTATCGTTCCCGGTCGTTCCTGTATCCCGATATTTGCCTTGTCCGACAGCGACCGGACATAGGATATTGAAGTCAAATGCCCTGCATGGTGAGTCGCTGCGCCGTGTGGGGCGACTTTTTTCATGGAGGACGCACGAGGTAATCAAAATAACAAAGTCGTTTTGATCTTATGGCTAAAATTGCGGGAGAAAATATTTCGAACAATTAAAATTTTAAGATATGGAAGCAATTAAAATTTTTGAGAACGATCGTTTCGGTGAAGTGAGAGTAGCCGGAACAAGTGAGAATCCTTTATTTTGCCTTGCGGATGTTTGCCGGGTTTTGGAAATAAAAAATGTCAGTGATTGTAAATCAAGATTGGATCAGAGGGGTGTAGTTTTAACCGATACCCCAACATATAACCAACACGGGGCAGAGGTTATCCAACAACTTGTTTTTATTAACGAAAAGAACCTCTACAAGGTAATCATGCGATCCGACAAGCCGCAAGCCGAACCATTCCAAGACTGGGTATGCGGAGAGGTTCTCCCTTCCATCCGTAAACATGGGGCGTATATGACAAACGATACACTGGAGAAAGCCTTGACCTCGCCCGATTTCTTGATCCAATTGGCCACAAACCTTAAAGAGGAACAACAAAAGCGTATCGAGGCCGAGCGGAAAGTAACCGAGGCCGCTCCTGCCGTGGCTTTCACGAACGCCGTTCAATCGGCGAACAGTTCCTGCCTGATCGGTGAGCTAGCCAAGCTGATCGCTCAAAACGGGTATTCCATCGGGGAGAAAAGGTTGTTCGCATGGATGCGTGACAACGGATATCTCGGAAAGCATGGTGAGAGATACAATATCCCTAACCAGCAATATGTTGAACAAGGATTATTTGAGTTGAAGAAAGGCGTAAGATCCGGTAGTAACGGGGTACTGCATACTACTATCACGCCTAAGGTCACCGGAAAAGGGCAAGTTTACTTCGTGAACAAGTTCTTAGGTAATAAGGAGGCTTGTTGAGTGAATTTACGACAATTTCATAGAAAATCATCATGATATATAATATATTCAAGCAAATCCGTATATGGTTCGTCCTCTTGAGGGCGGACATCCAACTCCGATACGCCATAAAGGAGGCCAAGGAGAAGTACTCGAGGCGTAACGTGCGCTATTACGTGATCCCTAATTACGATCATAGGTTGATAACTTGCAACCGATCGGAGGTACGTAAATACAGGACGGACGGTTACTTCGCCCATTCTGTACGGATCAACGATTTCAACCGGGAATGTTTTTATTATACGCCATACGCCAACGGTAAAAATCCCATATCGGCCAAGGAGAGGGCGTTAAAGAGGAGGTCATGGTTGAATTACGTGTTACAGGCGAAAGGTCTTATATGATTAAGTGAAATAGAAAGGGGGTGACATTTATTTGCCAACCCCTTTCTTGTATCAGGCTTACTCGGAAGCTATGATACCCGCGGCTCTCAAGGTCGCTAGGATGCTGTTAACCTTGTTTACCACGTCCGTTAAGGCGGCGGAACTTTCCAGATTATCGATCTTGGGCTGCATGCCGTTCTTGAATAAATCCTTGAAGATTTCCAGCTCGCTTCTAACCTTGCTTACTTTTGACATTTTAACCTCCTTTTTTTAATGTTGGTATTTATAATTGTTGATTGATAGCGTCGATGCCTTGGCCGGCTATCATTTGTTGTTGCTGAGCGGCTAATTGTTCCTTCTGCGACTGGATCAATTGCAATAACTGATCGGCGAACGGGAAATTTCCCACCTCGAGCATTTGCTCGATAGATATCTGCTTGGCGTTCAGCAACTGCAATAGCAACTCGTTGGATAACGCCCTGTATACCGGAGTGTCGTAGCTCTCTGATATGGATATGTCGAAATCCACGCCTCCCATGGTCTCCGGGTCCCATTGGACATAGCCGTTCCTTCCAACGATCCTTATTATTTTTTTATCGTCGTAGAATTGCTGGATGTTCTTGCACTTCTTGTACATGCCCGATATGATGAAGCTGGCGAACGATTCCAGCAAGTCCACGATGCTGTTGCTGGCGTTGGACGCTTGTTGCTGGTATAAGGCTCCGCTTGTCCCGCTCGTGGGCTGTTTCCCCTGCATGGCCCCTTGTACCCCGGATACGTCCTCCATCATGGACATCTGTAATTTTATCATGTCTCCCAACCCTGCCGGCACGCTCCGGTTCATCATCTGCTGGGGGACCTGTGCCCCCGATTTGAGTTTCAGCTTGATCACGCCGTTGAACTTCGTCCACTCGTCCGCTATATCCTCTATGCTCATGTCATCGGGAACGGAGGCCTCGTCTACCACCAGCACTCCCTTGGCGCTCGCTTTCGTCACGAAATCGTTCAGGATGATATAATGGTTGATATACCTTTGCTGGTCGATGATGTCGCTGACGAACGAGTGTATCTCCCCGTCAACGAAAGGATATGCCTTCATCGTGTAAGGGTGGCTCCCGTGGCTATAAGGGCTTTCTCCCTCGTCAAGTATATCCCCGAACGGTGAAAGATAACGGTAGTACCAGTAGCTTTGTATCATGTACTCGTACTCTATGAGCGGGACCTCGCTCTCTGGCATGTATAGCGTGGGTTGTCCCAGCTCGTCCAGCACGTAATTCCCCAGATCGTCCTTGATCCTGTTATCCTCCAGCCGGCCCTCGTTCTCAGCGTCTATGTTCCCCTTGTTCGAGTAACTGTCCACGTAAGCGTCGCCCTTCAGCCAGTCGTGGCACCAGAACGCCTTTCTTCTCTCGAGCGTCCATAGTTCTATCACACGGCATAAGCGGGGGTCTTGCGGGGCCATAAACCCGTTAAGGTCATAGTTGTTGCCCTTGAACGTGTCGTTGAACTTGGCGATATAGTCCTTGTCACGGGCGTTCTTGTATATATCTTGCAGCCTTTCATAACCCCTGTCATCCTTGGCGAATACGCTGGCGAGTTGCCCGAAGGTCACGTCATGGATCTCTCCGATCATCTCGATGTCGGTATGTCTGGGGTCGTTCATGGGGCCATCCACGAAGAACAGGTTCGGGTTGACGTTGTCAGTCCAGCATTCCCTTCGGTTCTCCCTTTGGGCGTAGGTCTCTTTCTGTATGGATAGGCCGCTTATGAGGAACTCCTCGAACATCCTTGCGTTCAGCTCCTTGATGTCGTTGATCTTGTTGTTGTACTCGAGCATGGTGCTCATGGTCTCTCCCAGCGTTTGCTCGTCACGATCCCTCGCCACGCACACGGGTGTCTTATTCTGGTTCCGATAAACGCCGATGACGGTCCTTGCCAACCTTCGGATAAGGTTGTTGGTCATGGGGATATTCCCCTGCATCCTTATATATTCCTCCTCCGGGATCATCCGGCCACAATACTCGATCAGGTCCCCCCATTGGTCGCCGTACATATATCTCTTGTTCCTGTCCCTCTCTTTCCTGAACTTGTCGAGCTTGTCCCATGCCCTAGCGCATTGGTATACCAATGGCATGTTCCGCCCGTCCGTCATGTTTCGTCTCTCGTATTTGACGGTATCTATAGGTGATATCCTCGATTTAGGGATCAATCTAGTCATGGATTCTTTTTTCTGACGAATATGGGGACTTGGCGTTCAATCGTAACGATAAAACTTGTCGGTTGTCATATGGTAGCCTCGCTGATAGGACCATGGGGCCTTACGCCGGGGGACTTATCCTTGGGGATGGACGGCAGATCCATGTCGCAATAACATATATAAAGTCCTATAGCCCTAGTCATGACCTTGTCGTCGTGCTTGCCTTCCACGGCCCCGAACGATCCGTTGGCTTTCTTCTCGTACGTGGACATCTCATCCAGCGTGTCTATATCCCGCTCGATATATGACTGTTCTCGGAGGCATGCCACGAGATAGGATATGATCATTGGCTTGGTGTTCCGGTTCGTGTGGAATCCCCATTCCGTCAGTTTTCCGGCCCGTATCTTGGCCTCGCTCGCCTTACGTGCGTACAGGTTGTCGTAAGCGTCCCCGATCTGGTTGAATATCAACTCGGACTGGTCTCCGTCCGTATCGTTGTCCTTGGTCTCTATGGTATTGCTCTCTATGACTAACAGGGCGTTCCCGAAAAACTTGGCGATCTGGGCGGATTTCCATGCTAACAGGTCATGGTCTATGTGTCCGTGCCATTCGGCCACTACCTCCGGCTTCCCGCCAAACATCATCCAATAGCGGTCTATCACCAATATGTCCGAGAAATCGGATTTCTTTCCACGGCCCCCTATATCCACGATCACGAGGTAACGATTCTTGACGTTCGCTTGATCGTCTGGCAACGACCATACCTTGAGCGACCCGTTATGATCCTCCTTGAATGACAGCTCTGTCAAGGCGCTCTTCCCTTTAACGGACTTGCCCGATATTTCCCCGACATACTTGGGGGGCTTGCATCCCTCCTTCAGCTTGTCTATATGATATACGCTGAATACCATGTTGCCGGAGTTCTTGAACGCCTCCACGTCATCGCTGGGGAACTCCGCCGCCATGTCCGCGTGCTCCATGAAATCCTTCCGCTTGACTAAATACCAGTTTATAGCCTCGAAGGAAGCCCCCAGCTTCCATAGTCTCCAGTAATATTTCCCGGAGTCTAGGCATCCATCCGGAGGATTGTCGTTCTCCTTGTTGTCAAGAAGCCATTTGGCGAATGCCCTCTTGTCCTTCACGGGTAGCTCGTATCTCTCGATCTTGAACCATGGGACGAATACGAACCTCCTGTTGCTTTTGCCTTTCTTGGCCGTGACACATGACCGGTAGAAGAAATTTCCCATACCGTTAGCGGTGGATTCTATGACCTCCACGGTAAGCGGGGCCAATAGCAAGGATGAGGATATGCTCCTTATTATATCTTCCGGGGTTTTCCCGTCCGTGTCATCCCATAATCCCACCTCGGAATAATGTACGCAGCTCATGTCACCGCCCCGTCCCGAGTTTGGGCTGTTATAGGTGCCTATGGTTATGACCGTGTCCCTTGCCTTCTCCACGTTGCTCCCTTTCCCGTACGTTATGATACTATCCAATTGCGATCCCTCGTAAGGCGTGAATCCCAGCGTGACGTTATCCGGCAGGTCCAATAGCCATGTGGGGTATTTCTCCAGCATCTTGCTATACATGGCCTTGATTTTCCTTGACGTGGATGCGTCTTGCGCTACGATGGTGGAGTACCACGCCTCTTTATGGCATAGTTGTATCCACGCTATATATAGCTGTACCAACGTGGAACCTCCCCATTGCCGGGCCTTTAGCAGGATGATCCTTATGGGTAGTCCCGCCAATCTCATATTCTCCATCACGGATAGCAGCAGGCGTTGTGGATAGTTGAGCTTGAAATGGATGTTCTTGCCTCCCTCCTTGTTCTTTATCTCGCAGAAAGAGTAAGCCCAGAAAGGGAAGTCATGCTTGTTCCTTACTTTTATGAACTGTCGTACGACCTTCTCATGAAGTTCCTCGTCATACCTCTTGAAGGTGACCTTGCAAAAGGCCCTTATGGATTTATACCTTATTATTCTTTTAACTAGCTTGTTTGATAGCATGCTGACTGGCAGGAGCATCTTGTATGGGTACATGTCGGATATCTCGACCATCTCTCTTGTCCCGGGCGAGTTCTCTCCCTTGATAGGGTCGAAATGGGCGTGCATCTCGTCGTTCCTCCTGTTATTCTCCTCTACTAACCAATCTATAGTCATGATATAAATTATATAGCTTTATCCAGCAAAACCCAATCAGCGATGACGCTAGATGTATCTCCCAGCTTATGCCGGGAATGACGTATGATATGACAAGACTGCTCGCCCATATCGCCCGGTCTCTCCATTTGGCCGAGGCTAGTCGCTCGCCCCACGTGGCGAATATCATGGCGCTCGCCCCGATGACGGGGGACGTGGAGAAGAACGAGGCGAGGACGGCCATGATATAGGACCGTGCGATCTCCCTCTTGCCAATTCGCATTACCTTCAGGGCGTATGAGTTCCCGATCAGATGCCATATGTTCACGTGGAAGAACATGTATGACAGCCTCGTCCAGAAGGGGTATGACGGCCCGGAGGCGAAACCTAGTGGGTCTAGCGGTAACACGTATATCAGAAACAGTGCCGCAATCGTCGCATGGTTTGCTCGTAACATTCCTTTCTCATTTTAGATATGATGGCCTTGGCGCTCTCGGGCGTAAGTACGAAACATGGGGCGGGACTCTCTATTATGATGGATACGATATGCTTTATGGGCATTTTGGGGTGATCCAATCGGTACGAGACGAATTTCTCGAATAAGGACTTGTAGAATACCTTGGCGTTGTCCTTCATCCCTTTTGGCATGGCCCCCTTGTTCATCTGGTATATGACGGACGAGGCCCTTTCCACGGATACCCAGTATCTGGAGGCTTGCGACGCTACGGTCTCGGTAAGTAGGTCCATATAGACAAGGTCCTTGTCTGATCTCATGTTCCTGTTCAAGGCTTCCCTGTACGCCCTAAGGAGGTCAAGGTTTCTTTCCCGCATCATGGAGAATACGCTTCCGTTCTTCCTCATATCATACCTGTTTTTACCAAAGTTACGAATTTCTGCTTTGCCGGGTAAGATTTATCGTTATGGGGGCTTGTATCGTTATCATATTTGCGTATAGAATAATTTAAAAAAACAATGTATGCCAGAAAATGATATTGACAATAAGCCTGTTACGTCTAAAAGAGATATGTTCTTGGAGAGTATTAGGGGACGTTATCCAGATTTGGACGTGGAGAACGAGGATGAGTTTTATGGAAGATTGAACGACGAATTTGATAGGTTTGATAGAGGTGATAAAGCGCAGAGGGAACTAGGGGACTTGTTGGCCTCTGACCCTAGGAGCGCCGGCTTCTTGATGGTGATGCGCAAGGGCGGTAATCCCGTGGAATATCTTATCGAGAATTACGGGGATGATTTTAAGGCCGCCTTGGAAAGCGAGGAGGGAAAGAACAAATTCTCAGAGGCTTTTTCCAAGTATATGGAGAGGCAGACGAGAGACAAGGAACTGCAAAAGCAGGCGGAGGATAACCTGAGATTGATGATCCAAGGTCTGGAGGAAGCCCAGTCGGAAGGAAAATTCAGTGACGAGGACGCTAGGGCGGCTTATGAGTTCCTTTACGCCGATGGAGGATTGTTGGATCGGATCGTGGTGAACGGTGTCACCAAGGATGATTGGATGATGCTGATGAAAGCGGCAAACTATGACAAGTCCATGATGGATGCGGCCAAACGTGAGGAGGAGGCCCGTAATGAGGGAGAGATCGCCGGACGTAACGCCAATATAGACATAAATAAGAGAAAGAGCACCAAGGTGGATCGGTTGCCGCCCGATCTGGGGTCCAGTGGAGGGATGACATCTCCCATGAAAAAGGAGAAAAACCCGACGATTGACAGGCTGGACAAGATCACGGGACGTAAGAGTGTTTGGCAATAATCATAATTAATAACCATAAACAAGTAGTAAAATGAGATCAAAGAGTTTTTTTAATTATTTGGGCGGATTGGTATTGACCGTTTTAGCCGTGATGCTAGGAGCCACTACCGGATGCGGGATGTGTATGGCCGTGCCGGCGACCACGGATGGAGGGGGAGAGGTGACTGATCTTAATCCGGGGATCGCTGTCACGGGTGCTAATGGAGGGGCTACGGCCACTGATGGCATTCAAATCTCGAAAGATACGGATAATCCCGAGTTGTACGCAAAGGCCATAGACGAGCGTATCACGAGAATGAGACCTATGCGTACGCCTATTGACCAGATCACCAGAAGTGCGGAGAGTATCAGCAAGGTCAATAGTATGGTCGTGAAATATTACAGTGTATCGACAAGACCTATCAAGGATTCCGTCAAAAGCAATACCAATGAGATGACATCGGGATCGTCTTATATAACCTTGCCGGTGAATGACGCTTCCCTGTTTAGTGTCACTGATACTATCCGGGTGTCAGGAGTCAAGGGCTACAAGGAGGATGGATCTACTCAGGATATGGTAAGAGACTTGATGCTTTATGTAGTTGGTAAGAGCGAGAATGAGGGATATCCACAAGTGATCGCCGTGAACGGCAAGCGAAATACAACTGGTGAGAATTCCATTGTGCCCGCTCTCCAAAAGGATGCAGTCCTGATTCGCATGGGGCGTGCCGCCGGCGAGTTGGATGTAGAGACCGGGCAATTCTATTCCTTGCCTACGCCGCAAGAGCAATATTGCCAAAGGTTCATGATGCAGGTGGAGGAATCCACGTATAACAAAATGTGGGATAAAGAAGTTGACTGGAATTTTGATGACATGGAGGAGGACGCTATCTATGATATGCGTTTGGGCATGGAAAATTCGTTCTTGTTCGGTATCAAGGGGAAAGGCAAGGATCCCAAGAAGACCGGCATGGATGTCTATTTCACCGGTGGTATTTGGTGGATGGCCGGTCAGGATAAGACCTTGGGAACCGTTGATGACTCTACCAATGAGGTCGTGATCACGGATGATGAGATGGTTGATTTCTTGAAGGAGATATTCACTGGCAATGACGCAGGCAACAAGACGAAGATCGCTTTTTGCGGATCCAATTTCTTGGCTGCATTGGCCAAGATGAAGAGCGAGCGTTTCAAGGTGGTTAAGGAGTTCGAGAAGTGGGGGCTTAAGTTCACCTCTTTCGATAGCAACTTTGGCAAGTTGTTGGCCATGCATCATGAGTTGCTTGATATGAACATGAAATCGGACGAGGCTTTTGTTATAGATCCTGAGTATTTACGCAAAAAGACTTTCGAGATGTTTGGCAGAAAGACATACGACATGGAGAAGCTGGCTAAACGTAAGACCAGCGCCGTGGTCTTGAATGAGGCCAGCTGCTGTTATCTGGTATATCCGAACGCCCATATCCGTGTTAAGCTTGGTTCTTTATAAAATAGGGGGGGGATTAACCTCCCCGCTTTAAACGTTATGTCATGAAATATTTCTCAGATAGTGTTTTGTCATTTAACCTTAAGGTGGGTAATGGGTATAGAAGGATACGTTTTATCCCGATGACAAGAAACGGTAGTTATTACATCCCTAAGGATAAGGAGGAGTCCAAGGCATTGGAGTCAATGGATTGTTTTGGGAGTCGTTTTATAAAGATAGAATCTGATCCCGTTCCTGATAAAAAGTCTAGGGCTAAGGATTTGACCTCGGTCGGGGAGATAAGGTCTTTTCAAGAGGCTATTGATTATTTAGAGAAAACTTTCGGTTCGGATATAAGCGGGCTTATATCCCCGGAAAGCATTCAGAGGGAAGCCCGGAAAAACGGGGTGGTATTTCCTAATATGGGATGATATGAGGTATAATGTCAAGGATTTGGTGACATCCGTGCGGATTACCTTGGATGAGAACAGGATTGAGCAAGAGTATATAGTCTCGGAGGATAACAATATGGAGCTTAATGAGATTATAAGGGAGAAGCTGCTTGACGCTGTACGATCCGTGGAGAGGATAGCTCCGGTACAGATGTTAGATAGCGTTCCGTTGGTAATCCCTGAGGCCGCCCAATATTGCGATACCGATGGCTCCGGATACGTGGTGCTTCCACCAGATTTCCTTAGGCTGACCTTGTTCAAGATGCGATCATGGCGTAATCCGGTATTTGACGCTATAGGGGATGATACGGAGGAGGCTAGGATGCAATATAACGTATATACCCGTGGCACGCCGATTCGTCCTGTCTGCGTGCTATCAAGGGATTTGTCCGGTAGTAAGATCCTTCGGTATTATACCGTGGGGTTTGAGAATAACGGGAAATATAACCGTAGGGATCACCAGATAGATAGGGCGCTTTATCTTCCCGTTCCTTCATATACGGGGGATAACAACGAAGAGTTAGAGTTCAATTCCCTTCTTCGGGAGGCCATTATAAATTATACGGCTGGATTGGTTATGGTTTCCAGAAGGGAACCCCAAATGGCCGAGACTTTTTTTAATATTGGAAAATCATTCGTGGAGTCATGAGCGAGAAAGATAACAACGTGATGCCTTTGGCTACAGATCCTCATAATCTGGGCGAGTTCGATAACGTGTATGACGCTATGCGTAGGTATCCTAACGGAGGCGTGGACGGGGATTATATTTATATCTTGGGTGTCCAGCATTTTTGGAACGTGAATCGTCAAAGCTGGGGGATACTAAAGGATAAGGAGGATAATTTAGTCCAGATGGTAGAGGATTTTATCGGCCTTTTCGAGAGAAGGGGGTATGTCTTCGCTGGTTATGCGTTACCAGACACCACTCCTGTTTCTGGGCTTGACAATATCTTTTATATAGCGGCCAAGAATGGGGTTTATACTCATTTTGGAAGCGATCTGAAATTATTGAATGAGGTTGCTATCTTACGTAAACCCAGAAGATCATCTATATGGATTAAGGATTCAATGGATATCCCGAACTCGGAGAGGATAGACGTTATAGATGATGCCATATCACGTATAAATGTCGATATAAAGACAATAAAATCAGCGATTATCGGCATGGAGAATGATCTTGATGGGGTACATGATTCTATCGATGATATAAATAAGGATATAGATGCTTTCAAGAAGGAGACCTCCGAAAATTTCGAGGAGGTAAACTCTGATTTAGATAAGGTGGAGAAGCGTCTTGATTACATACCTAAGGAGTCGTTTTTATCAGCCCATCCCGCCGGTTTCAAGCCGGACATCGACCTTACCCCGGAGATCACGGTAGACCGTGCTTGGAGAGATCATGAGGGTAACGTTATCCGTGATACGTATATCACCCGGAGGGGATTGAGGAACGAGATAATCGACATCACCAACCAACAGGTAACGGACTTGAAGCCCGGTTCCGTCGATCCGGACGATCTTTCCGAGGCGACTAAGCAATTGATCGGTAACAAGAGCATCACTAATCTTCCGGACGAGGAGGATATAACCGTGACGGATAATCGGACCTTGAAGTTGAAAGATAAGGAATACGCCCCGAAGGATTACTCCGGCATGGGACGTGTGTACCTCCGGAAGCATTACGTGAACGGCGTGAACACGCTCACGCAACATATGATGAGAAAGCCTAATACCATCTACATCATCCAGTACGACTACTGCCTAGCCGGGCAGACGATCGAGGTGCCGGAGAATTGTGTGCTGGATTTCCAAGGGGGGAGTTTGAGGAATGGATGTGTATGTGGAAATAAAACAAAAATATCAAGTAAGAAAGATTGTATGATATTTGGAGATCAAATAGAAATACAAGGAAATTGGAAAGTGAAAAATATTTATGATGGATGGTTTTACTTTAATGATAGTAGTGAGTATGTTAGTAATAATCTGATTAAACAAATATTTGCTTTGTCTGATGATTCTTTTTATAATGTTATACATTTTGACGAGAATAGGACTTATAGAATTTCATTACAATATAACGGAAATGCTAATTTAGGTACACATATAAGACCTAATTATGCTAAATTATACACGAAAGAATATTCTTTCTTAAGAGTATTTGATGTGTTTACTTCAAATACTCACTGGATAATGAATAACAGGATACAAATGTTATCGACCAATCAAGGTGCGTATATGTTATTCTATATAGAGGATAAGGAGAATATAACAATAACAGGTTCTGGGAGTATTTTGGGAGAAGCTAGATCCCATTCTTATTCTGTTCCTTTTGTGGATAATTCTACATATTATGGAGAATATGGAGAAGTACTTATGTTTGCATCTTGCAATAATATAATATTAAGAGATTTAACGATAGGAGAGAGTTTTGGTGATGGAATCGCTATTGTACCTAAAATAGTGAAATATATATCTAGTACGGAAGGTATTATTGGACCTCCTTGTAAAAATGTGGAAATCGATAATGTAAAAATACTATACAATAGAAGAAATGGTATTTGGACTGCGGGGCACAATGTAAAGTTGGTTAATTGTTATTTTGAAGGAAATGGTTCGGATGAAATAAGGGGAACTGCTCCAAGATGTGGTATAGACTTTGAAAGTGATTATATAAGCATAAACAAAAATGCTGTTAATAAAAACACAGTTATGTCCAACTGTACTTTTTATAGAAATAAATATGATGTGTCTTCTTTTGACTGCACCAATGAAGATTCTACAGAATATGGGGTCGTAATAAATAATTGTATGTTTACTGCACCATTAAGAATTAATAGAACATATTGGTTGAAGTTTAATAATTGTTATATACCACAACTTAGTTCTCATGATAACGGAATAGGTTCTTGGGTTTACTCGAAAAATGTAGTTTATGAGAATTGTCAGTTTGGAGAATTATACCCATACCTTATAGCAAAAGCAAAAGAATACGATAATAAATTTATAAACTGTACATATCCTGAAGATACTAAGTATGAAACCTTATTCGAGTTGGGAATAGATAAAGCTCAAGCTATAAAATTTACTTTTGACACGCCTTTATATGGAAAAGTCGATTTTAAGGTTATAAGTACTATGATTGATGGATTCTATTATATTAATGAAACTAAATATCTTCTAGGAAATACAAGATCCAGTCTGGTGGATACAAAAATATATAACAGAAGCGATACTACCTCTTATTCCCGTATGTATAATAAGATATCTGTGTTATCGTATCCAAATATTGAAAATGATAAAATTGTAATTTATTTGGCAAATGGAGGAGATATTGAAGGCGATAGAATAGACGGAGTAATAACTAATGATATATTTTTAAGTTCAAATATAAAGTATAGTATAATAAAAAGAGGAGAAAGCTCTGGTTCTGGACCTGCAATTAGTGGTAATGTCTGTTCAAAGGTTTCTACGTTGAAATGTGAAATAATCAACATCGATAAAATTCCTTCTAATGTAAAATTTCCTAAAAATGAAATGTTTAAAAATATTGAAGGGGAGTCTAGCTCTGATTTTGTGTTACCTAACAACTTTGGGGGTAAGATGTTTTATGATGTAAATTATAAAACTTTAGCGATATGGGATTCTTTTCAAAAAAAACTTGTGGATTATGATGGATATTCTCACATTAACAGGAAAATATATTATGGGGATTTGGAAGGTTTAAAATCTAAATTATCTAAAAATGACTTAGGAATAAGTTTTTATATTATTGATCTTGCATCAACTGTTTTCTGGGTTGGAGACATGTTTATGAATATTGATGGAAGTGTTTTTTCAAATAATATTCCAATACCTAGTAAGTATGCATTTATGAATTTTATTACAGAAAATAATGTGACATATGTTATAAAAAATAATATTGTTTTAGAAGATGATTACACGCTAAATTTACCAAATAATATTACCTTGAAATTTGATGGTGGAACTTTGCATGGAGGTAAAATAGTACTTGATAATACAAAAATATTGCCAAACGGATGTATATTAAAAGATTTTATAAAATCGGAAATTTCAGGAACGTACGCTAAAGGTCAATGCTTATATGACACAACATTGAATAAACCGAAATGGTGGAACGGAACTAACTGGGTCGATGCCACCGGAGCTACCGTATAACCATTAAAACATTATAATCATGAGACAATTCATATACAAAATCATCAGAAAGATATTCAAGCTTGTATTCTCTGTTTACAAGCCGAAGGTAAGGACATTGTACAAAGGCCGTAAGAACATCGATCTTACGGAGAACGGCGATCAGCGCATAAGGGTAGGTAAGCCTTTCTATCTGGCCGGGAACATCTACAAATTAGATCAGTTGGATAATACGAGCGTATTCAAGCTGGCCCTTTACAAGAAGGAAGGCGAGGATTGGTCAAAGGCTAACGACCTTGATTTGATCTTGAGACTTAACGCCGGCTACAACATATTTTACGTATAACGAACTAAAGCACGATACATCATGGAAGAGCGAAAAGATATTTGCGAGGGTTACGAGAGGGATAGCGTACAGCAGCTAGACAAGCTGGCCAAGGATAAGAACGAGCGTTTTTCTATCTATCCGTTGACATACATTCAGGCCGTATATGACGCTAGGACGAAAGAGAGGCTTGATTCCATATTGTGGAAATGCAACAACGTGTATTTGCCTTGGATGGGATCGGCGGGGGATACCCGTATACAATTGCCTTTCTGGATGAGAAGGAAGGGTATCATAATCACTTACAAGAACCTTGACGAGGAGACGATAACGGAGAAGCTCACCTATGATCTTTGTATCGCCGATGATTTCTTCCGTCTTGACTCCTCTTGGACTAGGATAACGGACGCCCTCCCGGTCGGGGGTAACATAACCATAGGCTCTAACGGCAATTGGTTTCAAGATGGAGTTGATACCGGCTTCAAGGCACAGGGACCTAAAGGGGACAATGGACAAGTTCCACACCTTCGCTTGGCTGGGGGGTACGTAAAATATAGCTACGATGAAGAGGTATGGTATGATCTTTTCCCGCTCATTGACATAACCCCAAGCGTAAAGGTGGGTGAGGTAAAGACGTTACCCGCTGGTAGCAAGGCTTCGGTAACGAACGTTAGCGGGGATAAGGACGCTATTTTCGACTTTGGAATCCCTATGGGAAATACTGGTGCCAAGGGAGAGAAGGGAGATGGGTATGAATTGTTGGGATTCAAGGATACGGCGGATGATTTGCCTCCCACCGCTAATATCGGTGACGCTTACGCTGTAGGAACTTCCTCCCCATATCATCTTTACGTATGGAAGGACAATGTTAGTAAGTTCGTTGATATAGGCTCACTTAACGAGATAAAGGCCTCTATCTTTGACGGGGGTAGGGCTGATAGTAATTATGGTGGGACAAGAACCATCGATTGCGGTGGGGCTGACGCTTATTTGGTGTAACTCATAAATTATTTACCTATGGAAAGAATTCAGTTAAGAAGAGATACGTCGACAAGATGGAGAGAGGTGAACCCTATTCTCATGGAAGGTGAGCTCGGATTTGAGACGGATACCAGATTGAGAAAGATCGGTGATGGCGTGAATCGTTGGAACGACCTTGAATATTTGAAGGCAGAAGGCATCGTTCAAGAAATTGGGGATAGCGAGGATGTATCCATTAGCCAGAAAACGCTTTCTAATGAAACATTTTTGAATCGTGTGAACTTAAAAAGCTCAAATGATTTAGACTTGTGTACGCAAATTGGAATTTATACATGGGTGAATGATGAGGTTCCTATAAATTCCCCGGTACAAGGCTTAGGTTTAATGAGCGTATTTCCCTATCTCCTAGATAAAGATGTCTTAAAACAACGAATTGTCCAGCAAGTCTTCGATTACTATGGGAGAATGTATGTCAGATATAAAAGTAGTGGAGAATGGGGCGATTGGAACAGTCCTGCGGAAAAATCCATATTGGATAACACCGTAGACAATACTTTCACTTACAGAAGAGTTTTAAATTCGGATAATAATTTAGATGAGATTTCTCATATCGGGATATACTCGTGGATATCGAGCTCGGTCCCTCAAAACGCACCAGCTAGTTACGGAGGCGTACTTCTATTATTCCCTTATTTCCGGACGGAGTATACCGAGTTAAGCCGTACCGTGCAAATAGTCATAGCCTCAAGCGGGAAGATGTTCTCCCGATATCGTACCACATCGGGCTGGGGTTCTTGGGTCTCTGGAGGATCGGGAGGATCGGGAGAGACTTATGAGGATCGATTGATGAGGGCGTTTTTAGATAAAACTTTCACGACGTGGCAACCCGAAGGTAATATACCTCGTAATTCACAAGATTTGTCATATTACAGTGGGGCTATAAGTGGCCTTCCTTATAGCTCCGTGTTTAATTTTGGTAACGACATTTACTATAACCGTGGTCTCTCCTCCTTTTTTTCGGCGGTAAAGAATAAGGGAAGTGTTTTATATAGTAAAGGTTACGGACAGGACACTAGAAGAGGCTCTTATTATGGTACCGTTTGCTCTACTTTTGGATCTTATATATCTGGTCAAAAGATATATTATACCACGACGGAGATTCCGGAGGTTGCCGAGGAGATCACCTATGTTGATATCGAGCAAATAAACATAGGTGATATTTTGTGGACTTCCGGGCATTGTAAGGTTGTTTCCTCCGTCAGTGTGGATGAGGATGGCATTTATAATATCGTCGTTACGGAGCAAGGAGGATATAATATGATGGAAACGGTTTACGATAAAAATGGGTTTGAGAAAATCCTTAAAGGGATAGATCCTCATGATAAGAGGGTCTTTAAATTATACCGCTTCCAAAATCAAAGGATACCGGTTTTGCCTAAAATAGAATATAGCGAGAATGTCATTTCTGAATATGGGGATAGGACCTATTTTGAGCAAGGGCAAGATGTCTTTATCGCGGTCAAAGACGGGGATCATATTAATATTTCTGATGGAAGTAATACGAATAGATACCTTTTATCGGGAATGTCCTCTAAAATCGTGAACGGGATCGAGCTATATAACGTGCGACCATATCTATCAGAGGCGGGAGAGTATGATTTATATACCGATAATGATGATCGTCACGCTAAACTTTCCGTGATAGACATGGGTGATGTTGTCTTGGATGATATTACCGTGAGGTTGACGGGATACAGCGGCAATGTAAAACCTAGCTGGTATAACGTAATATACCTAATAGAAGCGGAGGAAGGAGAATATCCGTATTTTCCGGCCCCAGAAGGATACATGGGGCATGGTGCCGTTATGTGCAAGGATCTCATAAAAGACAATACTTTTAACGTAATCATGAGGGATGTGAAGGATTATGCTTCTGGATATTACGTCAGATGTTATTATGACACGAAATTCGGATTGGCTTATAAGGATAGTAATATCATTATGATAAAATAATTTATAGATATGGACAGAGTATTACAAAGAAGAGATACGGCATCGAACTGGGCTAAGTTTAACCCTGTTCTTTCGGAAGGGGAGATAGGAATCGTCATCGACGAAGGTAAAGGCTATAAGATAGGTGACGGTGTCACACATTGGAACGATCTGGAATACCCCTCAAATCCAACCAGTGTTGTTGACACGATCGGAGATAGCGAGGTTGCCGTGATTAACCAGAAAGGCGTATCCTCTTTGGTCGGCCTAGACACGTACCCAGTCTTCTCCGATACCAAGCCCTACGTAAAAGGCGAGATCGTTAATTACGGCGGTCTCTTGTACGAGTTCACGGCTGATCATGAGGCGGGGGCGTGGATTGGCACGGACGCGAGGGAGACGAGCTTGAGGGGGGAGGTAAGTAATGTTACGGACAAATTTATCGTTTTAGGAAGTACTAATTTCATTAAAGATTGTTATGACATAACTAAAGATGAGAATATAACTATAACGCCTAATGGTATAATTAAAGATAATAATACATTTGATTATGTCGGTAAATCTGTTTACTTTGAAAATAGTGATTCAGGATTACTTGATTTTAGGTATATATTGAGTAATATTCCAGAATATGTTGAATATGGAAGAAAAATTAAGATTATAGCAGAAATTAGTGTAAAAGGAACTCCAAAAGGAGGTAATAATCAAATCAGAATTATTACTAACAATGAAAATGTAATAAATCATACTTCGAAAGAATATAATAAGGATGGAATATATAAATATCAAGCAGAGATAATATATTCACAAGAGATAAAATCTATAGGAATTTTTATAATAAGATATGTGGAACCTGCTTCAATAGAGGTTGGTAGAGTATATATTGGGTACGATAATTATGGTTCTATCATAGGAGATAATAATATATACAATAATATACAAAATCTATATTTAAAAAACACAGAACAATCATTAGATATAGAAAATAAAACTAATATTTTAGGTTCATATAACTTTATTAGAGATACATTTAATATTGTTGATAGCAACTGTAATATTTTAAATGGAGTAGTTGAAGAGAATACTGTATTTAATTATAATGGCAATGTTTGCAAATTTCATGGTACAGATAGCGATGTGGTAGATTGTCGTATAATACTACAAAAACTTCCTGATGACGTAAGAGTTGGATCTATGATTAAAGTTGTTGCTGAAGTTTTTGCAGAGGATATCCCAGATAAATATTACGTCAATTTTAGTGTTTTAAAAGCAGGAAGCTCCAGCAGACTGAATGAAAAAAAAATAGTAAATGGGTATTCTGTATATAAATCTGATAGTATAGAAGTTACTCAATCCATGAAAGATGCCATATATTCTTCTGTTGTATTATTTTTTCCTATTCAAACATTTGCCTATCCATGTAAAATTACAATAGGAAGAGTTTATATTGGATATGATACTAATGGAAGCTCACTAGGTGATTACAATATATACAAAAGATTAAATTCATTAGATGATACTACGGAAAATATCACTAATAAATTGAACTTATTAAAAGTTAATAATTCTCATAATTTCCTTACTTCATCTACTGATGTAAATAGTGATGTTTCCGTTGGAACATTTAATGCAGAACTTGCAGAAAATACTATATTTAACTATGAAGGTAATATGTTTAAATATAGTGGTGGAGAATCTATTAAAGATTGTCGAATATTTATGCAATACATTCCAAATTGGGTAAAAGTTGGACAAAAGATTAAGATTTTAGCAGAAGTTTATATAGACGGTGTTTATGCAAATTTTAGAAAATTGGTAGCAAATCAAGTTGTAGAAGGTGTAACTACTATGTATAGAGGATATAATGTTCTTGAATTTAAGGATATAGAAGTTACTGAATCACTTAAAAATGCAAAAGTAGGTGCTTTGGGAATTTTTACACCTCTACAAGCAGGTGATGTGACGGTCTATATAGGAAGAATGTATATGGGCTTAGACGGAGAGGGTTCACTTATAGGTGATACTAATTTGGATAAAAGACTTAAGGAATTAGAGAATTTTAATATAAAGGAAAAAATAAATTATTTAAGTAACGCTAATTCGCCTAATGTAATGGTATCGCCAAATGGTGATAGATTTATACTATCAATATCTGACTCTGGTCAAATCTCAGCAAGTAAAATATCTTGCAAGAAAATATTATACCTTGGAAATTCGTTTGTATCTCATATTCCAGATGAATCAAAAGGTTGGACACCTACTGAGGCATGGGGTATGGCTGCAGAAACAAAGGAAAAAGATTTTGTGCATAGAATTGATACCATGATTAAATCTATTATCCCTAATGCGGAAATAGCAGGAATAATCAACATTGTACCTTGGGAAGGTAATACTCACGGTTTCGAAAAAAGCAAATTAGATTATATACAAGATATTGATTTTGATTGCGTTGTATTTAGGGTTGGAGAAAATGTAAAAGAATGGGATGATTTTGACACACAGGCTATTGATTTGCTTGATAATCACATATTATCTGGTAAAAATAATATACCTGTGTTTGTTTCCTCTATGTTTTCTGTTGAAGCTCCTACTAACAGTATTAGTTCAAAAAATGAGGTATTGAAGAATATAGCAAATCATTATCATACTCCATTCTCTTATATAGGTGTTAATACTGGTACTCAAAATAATATATATAGTGCTATATTATCACCAATTCCTCCTAAATCGGATGGTACAGAATGGAATAAGTCTGATGTTATGTCAAGTGTACTTAATGGACATCCCGGTAATATTGGCCATGATTTTATTGCTTCAAGATTTTTCAATTCCATAAAACTATATTATAAATATTAAATATGTGTTATTATCGTTATCTCTCCTACATATCCGACATCGCCAATTGGTTAAAGTCCATCGCCATAGCCGCCGTTGTCACGGCGATGGACTTCGTGTCGCCGATCGAGAACTTCTTGGTGGTGATCCTGTCGCTGGCCTTCATCGATACGTTCTGGGGGCTGGCTGCGGATCACGGTGACTTTAGGAAAAGCAAGTTCATCCGTAGCTGGGTGTACATGCTAGTCTATTTCCTGATCATAATCATCTCGTTCTGGATAGGCGTGATGATGGATATATCGGAGGATAACGCCAAGGCTTTCGTGTCTTGGATCACGTGGGCGATGATATGGTTTTACGGGACCAATGTCTTAAAGAACATGGGCAAGGTATTCCCGGATAACAAGGTGATAGCCTTCTTGTATTGGGTTGCCGCCGTTAAGTTTATCAGCAAGGTCAATTTCTTGGATGAGTATAACAAGACAAAGAATAAAAAAGGCTCCCCAGATCCAAAAGGATAGGGGAGCCGGATAAATTTTAGCTTCCTGTCTTTCGCAAGGGAGGATAGCAAGGTTAACAAAGCGCATAAAAGTATAAAAAATAATTGATATGAGAACGATTAACAGGAAAATCAACTTGATCGTGATCCATTGTTCGGCCACTAGGGTAGATAAGGATTATACCCCTGAGCAATTAGAGAGAGACCACAAGGCGAGAGGATTCAACTCCGCGGGTTATAACTATTATATCCGGAAGAGCGGGGAGATAGTATCTATGCGTCCATTGGAATTGATTCCGGCTCATGTGACCGGATATAACAAGAACAGTATAGGAATATGCTATGAGGGTGGTCTTGATCCGGACGGGAATCCGGATGATACACGTACGGAGGCACAGAGACAGTCGATTATAAGGCTGTTGTTGGATTTGGTCGTACAGTTCCCGGATAGTAGGATCTGCGGTCATCGTGACCTATCCCCGGATCTTAACGGTAACGGTAAGATTGAACCGGACGAGTGGATGAAGATGTGTCCGTGTTTTAATGCCGAGGAGGAGTATCGCAATATATGAAACCTTGGCAAGCAATATTAATACTAGTGTGCTTGGTAGCCAGTTTCACGGCTGGCTACCATATCCGGGGGGATGTGACTGATAAAGTCGTGTCTAAATCCGATACCGTATTAATAACCGACACGATCCATGACAGTATCCCGTATCCTGTTTATGAGACACTGGTACAAACAATACCTGAGCCGTTCCCTGTTTATATCACGTTGGACGGTGACACGGTAAAGGAACCTGTATATGTTCCGGTACCCATAACCAGCAAGGAGTACAAGACGGATGATTACCGGCTTTCAATTTCGGGTTACAAGCCTAATCTTGATTACATCGAGGTTTATAGAAGGACTGAGTATATAACCAAGACGATCACCCCCCGTAGATGGGGAATAGGTGTTATTGCCGGTTATGGGATCGGGAAACATGGACTATCACCTTACGTTGGATTGGGTGGATTCTGCAGGATTTGGTGAGGCCTCCATGACTCACGTCCGGGAAGCCCCTATTAACTAGTAATAATAATTCGTCATATGAATAACAAGGGTTGACGTTTTTTTGTTCATGGTTAATTTAATATTAGTTTGATGGTGACTTCGTGAGAACGAACCGGAAAGGGAAGATGAAGAAAAAAGAATCTTCCCTAAATAATCGGATCGGAAGTTTGATTATTTTTTCATGCCACGCACGACGGGAAGATTCTTATAAGTCTTTCTGCCGTGCATTTTTTTTTGCCCGGCTTGATAGTAAAACAAACCACGAAATAAAAAGTTTATGAATAAGGTGGAAATTTTTTACAAAAAAGTGATAGAGGCAGTCTGCAAGGAGTGCGGGACCGATCCGGTAATGATGTTTAGCAACAACAAGGAGAGGAACGTTGACGCTAGGGGAGTGGCTATAACCATACTGGCCGATCGCAAGTTGAGCGACAATATCATATCCGATCTGACTGGAATGACGAGGCAAGCCGTGAACCGGATGCGTAACTTGTACCCGGACAGGATAAGGAGGAGTTACTACCTGAGGAGGACGGTGGAGAGCGTCAAAGAGGAGCTATCCGGTACGGTCTGAGGGTGCGTTATGTTGTAAGGCATGTGATTTGTCTATGAAAAAATTTTCATATAACAAAATTTTGTGCGACCTTTGCGGCGTAAAAGGTGATTTTGTAGCCTCGTCAAGTAACCAGCCTTGGCAGAGGCTTTGTTGTATACGAAAAGTTTCATTATGGAAATATATATGCCACATGCGGTAAATGATATTAGGATAGGAGAAGCCTTCAATCATCTATTCAGGATAATCCTGAAAATGGAGAATTCCGATGATGATGATTTCATATGGAACTTCCAATATACGGCATTTGTGACTCCATTTTTCTTATTGCCTCTTATGCTTTATAGAGATAAGTGCGGTAAGAATGTGGTTTGCAAGAATATATCGGACAGTGTTAAAAGCTATCTGGACTCTATTCATTTTGAAGGAGGTGTAGTAGCTGACAGTGTTAGTGATTTTCATAATTATATGGAATATTTTTCTATGAAAAAATATATTCCTATAATAAAGTTCCCGGGATGTAAAAGCAAGGATAGCATAAAAAACGATATACTGTCTGTAGCAGAGAATATAATGATAAGGCAATTAAATATTGAAGGAGAGTTGAGAAAGGCTTTATCTTATATGCTGACTGAGACGATTGACAATATATCTGAACATTCAGAGAGTGAATTTGGTTATATATTTGCTCAGTATTATCCGTCAAAGAGTTATATAGACATTTGCATAGCGGATAATGGTATAAGTATACTGGGTAGTTATGTTAAGTCTGGCAAGGGAGGTATAACTAACGATGTGGAGGCTTTAAAAAGCGCTGGAAAGGGTATATCGACTAAAAATTTACCAGATACCGAGAATCGTGGTTATGGTATAAGTACTTGCAAGAGAATGTTGTCTAAGGGACTTGGAGGAACATATTTTTTGCTGTCAGGGCAAGCATTTCATCTTATGTCAGAGGAAGAGACATCATATATAGGACTTCCTGATTATATAAAATGGGATGGAACTATAGTGGCATTAAGGATACCATATAAAGAGGAAAGGATGTTTAATTTTTATGAATATTTAGAATGAAGATCATGGAAAAGACAATTGTGATATCAGAATTGATAAGGGGAGAGCTTCGTTCTAGGACAGAAGCTAAAAAAATCTATATGAGGGCTAAGGATTTGAATAGCCCATGTGTACGTATAGATTTTAAGGATGTATACTTTATGTCTCGATCATTTGCGGATGAGTTATGCAATACAATAGAGGCTTTGGCCTTGGATAAAGTGAGGGTCTCTATGGAGAATGAGAACGACTCTATAGATCTGATGATGAAAATAGTAAAAGGTAATAGAAATAAACCGAGGAATATGCATGAGGACAGTGAGGTTAAAGAATTTTCGGACATGGATTCATTGTCAGAGTTCCTGTCTACCATATAAAATTATTTCATGCTATATAAAAGAGAATGATATGAAAAATCCAAAAATAGCTAAGGAGTATAATGAATTCCTAGAAAGGAATAGTTTTGATAAATACTCAGATAGAAAAAAATATATATCTAGTCCAACCACGCTACAATGCATGTATTGGAAACAGGTGGAACCGGTAGAAATAAAAAGTAACCAACCATAAAAATTAAGCGTTGTATATGCCTTTGGTTTGAAAGGTTTAAACAACAACAATAAGCGTCGTCAACACAAATTGGCGGCGCTTTTTTTGTCTTATCCCCTTCCGCAAAGAACTAGCAACAACCTCGCAACAAGCTAGCAAGGAGATATTTATTTAGCAAGGCACTTCTCTGGATTTTTGTGGTGTCCGGGATAACCCGGATATGACCATAAAAAACTTCACATATGGAAGCAGAGAAAATCATTAAAGAGAAAGAGATCGTCCATGAGGATGAGCACAGGGATTACGCGAGCAAGGGCGTGGGTAACGCCGGCTTGACATTGGGTATCATTGGTACGGCTCTTGGAGCTTGGGCGGTGTCACGTAACCGTGGCGGCTTGTTCGGCGGTGGCTGGGGAGCCGGTATGCCCGAGAACGTTAACATCAACACGACCACAGGAGGCGGTGGCGGTTCTGGTGTAGGCGCTCCGACAGCGTTCATGGCATGGGAGAAAGGTTGTGAGGAGGCTATTTCCTTGACTAACTCATTGTGGGGACTTCACGTGTCCAGCATGCAGGCCGATTACGACCATCGTAATACGGATGTAGCCGAGAAATTCCAGCTTTACCAATCACAGGTAAACGGCGATTTCGGGAACTACAAGGCTATCCGTGATCTTAACGACTATCAAACCGACAAGCTTAACAATGCGGCGTTTGGCCTTTACAAGAGCCAACGTGATGGTTTTGACGTATTGGCTAATCGAATCAGCCATCTAGAAAAAGAGGTAGCCGTAGGTGCCGCTATCCGTCCTTACCAAGATCGTCTGATCCAGTGCGAGATTGACAAGGCGTTCACGGCTTCTGTCAACTACACGAGACAGCTTGATTGTCGTAACATCAAGGGCGAGTTGGTATTGCCTAACACCCCTGTCGTTACCGGTTATGGGAGTTACCGTAGCTGCTGTGGGTTTCCCCAGACAAGCGCCCCCGCTGAGACAGCTTGATAATCCGAAGCCCAAACCCAAGGCGAAGGCTAAGGTTAGCAAGAGAAAGAAAAGTTAGTGGTAGCCCCTCGGGGCTTACCACTTTCCTATTACCAACCACTAACAAAAGATATTATGGCATTAAATAACGTATACATAGGAGGTGACCCGTTATTGGGGTCTAACGGTAACATGAGCAATGAGATGGAGGCTTATGAGCGTCAGTTGCAAGAGACCCTCAATCAGATACAGGTTCATAAACAGAGGGTGTTAAACCCTCAGAACCCCAAAAGAAGCCAATCTCCATTATGGGATGAGATGGACAAGGTCGTTAACGACATGACGGACATGGAGATCGAGGCGTTAAACAACGACCCGGAATACCAGAAGGCGCAAAACGCGCTGATGGGAATCCTTAACCGGGAATACATGCGTATCATGCGCCCGATCGTGGAAGAATCCAAGGACGGAAAGGAGATACTGGACAGCCTTATGGCAATCACAAAAAGAGTCAAGAAATCGGCCTCGGAGGAAGCGAACAAGAATATAGCGCTCTTTAATGAGTATACGTCTAAATACGCCGATATGCCCTACGCTGAGTTCCTGAAGCTGAAGAACAGTGGCAAGAAACAACCTAATTAATCGGGATCATGGAACTGAAACAGCAAGCGTTGGAATTGAAGAGCCGGTTGGTGAACTCGGTGGAGATATGGGCGGAGGAAAGGGTTGACTCTTTCGTCTCTGGGAACACGGCATTCAAGCCCCTCGGCAAGTATCTTAAAAGAGGTGTCCACAACATCCTCGTGCAAAAGGACAAGGAGATCACTGATAAGGTGGAGGGTTTCATGATGTTCGTCGCTGACGAGAACGGCAATTACGATAAGGAAGAGCTATTCGATGACGCTATGAACGTATTCAAGAGCATGAAGCCGTATAAGTTCGAGCAAGGATTTATCAAGGGTACGATCGGGGAAGGCTCCATCTTGATAGAGCTTCCTGATAACGGCCTCATGAATTTTATCCTTGGTGACACTAACGCTATCCGTATAACGGAAGCGGATTTTTTGGAGTTGAAATCAATATTTACCGAATAATAATATGAGATATGAGATACAAGGAATTGATGAAGGACTATCATTCGAAAGGAATGGTATCCGAAAAAAAGATGTGGGAGGCCATAGGAGAGCTGGACGAGGCTATGGAGTGTCTAAAAGAGAAAGATCCCGACACGTATGACGAGGCCATACGTGATATACATGAGGTTTTTTGCGGTCCTCATTATAATGAGCATTTCGCTAAGATGGACGTGGCGGCAATGCACCATAAAGGCAAGTCGGGGGAGGATAAGGGTGAGCACTGGAACATCCAGCAAGTAACCGCCGTCGCTAAAGGCATGAGCATACCGGGAAATACCAACATATGGGATGTGTACGTCGCTCTTAATGCGAACTGGCACGACAAGGAGATTAAATTCACGGAATGGTTTGACCATGACGCTGAAAAGAAAATCATCGAGGACGCTATAAATTTCTATTTCCTTGACGATGACGCTCCTGAAGGCAAGGTCTGGATTTATATGTGTGCCATGGATGACTAAGACACGATCACATAACAAGAAAAGAAACGATTCTGTAAGACGGGAGATAGACCGCCTTATAGAATCGTTGTCGTTCGAGCCTATAAACTTTCATGAGGTTATGGCCCGGATTAGGCACTTGATGTGCCATGAATATTCTATGAATAAGAAATATCGTTAGTATATTCTGGATTTCACTTCCTTTGAGAAAAAAAATAATGGACATAGCTATTCGAAAAGCAGATATTTATAAGGAAGTGGAGAAGATTACCTCTATAACTGGTTCCTCTATAAACATGGAGGATGGATCGACCTTGTATGATAAGGTGTGGGCCAATGAATACGATCAAGATATTTTAGATACATTCTGGAGGAATGCTGTAAACACAGTCATATCTCTGTTCATTCGTTATCTGGACAAGGATACGGTAAAACATAATATTATTGAGACTGACAGAGGAGAGATATTTTCCTTGAAAGTAAAGATGCCTGAGCGTTTTGACCGAAGGCTTGAGGGAGGAATTTGCGACTTGGTCTCGGATTTATTGGCTACAATTGTCTTGTCTGGATGGTTTGAGCTAAAATTACCGGAAAAAGTCAAGACCTATAATGATAAGGCGATAGCGTTATCGTCAGAAATAAGAGGAGAACTATTATATCGTGTCTCCCCAGTGCGAGAGAATAGAAAAGACTATGGATTAGATAATTATATATTCGATCAAGTTTATGGCAAATGTACGGATTGTCCTTCACAAGGATGAGATAATGGCAGATATAAAGGCTATAGCCCATGTTACAGGAAGAAGGTTATTGACCCCGGATAATATGGATAAAGCCTCGGATATACAAACACCGGAGGAAGGCCCGGACCTAGATATTGTTGCCCGGGCATTATCTTCCGCCTTTGATAACATAAAGCATGTATGCTCAAGATACCTAAATGTTGGTAGGCTGGAGGATTTTAACAGCCTAGAGGATATATCAGGAGACTATATGATAAATCTCAATATGCCTTTACGTTGGAACTATTCCGCGACATCCCGCATTAAGAGCTTAATGCACGAGCATATTGTTTGCTACGGATTGTACTCTATCTTTGAGAAGACCAATCCTGAGGACGCTACTATTTACTTGGAAAAAGCCAGCGTGCAACTGTCTTTGATAAAACCGGCCCTAGAATTGAGGACCGGTCCGATAAGGAGGAGGATTAATCCGTTTATCTAGGCTTGTTTCTCCATTTTGGAGTATAATATACGGATATGACGGATATCGACTTTTTCCTTGTCAGATTAGCGGTGACCAGAATCCTGAAATATTTGAATGGTGTTCCGCATATTCTAGAAAGATACGGGCCAATAACGCTTCCGACGGGAAAATAAAAGATCCCGTCGGTACTAGCGTACAAGACAAATGATATATCGGTCTTGTTGAAAACTCCCCTACAAACAATATTATTGACAGTCTTTAGCATGTCATCCCCCAATTTAATCGGCCTTGTAAGGATAATTCCCTTTTTATTGTCGTTGCTGTCGTTATCTACTTTTGAGGATAGATCTATTATTTTGCTATTGGTTGATTGTAAAAAGGTCGATGGATAATCTGGAACAGCGTATTTATACGCCGATGATATCGTGCCCCATGTCCCTTGGTTAATGGAATAGACATATGCGTATACCTTATCAGGATTTATTACCATTATTCTCCCGTTCGGATAATCATAGGCCATAAATGCGTCCTTTATGTAATCTTTAAAAGGTGTCATCTGATTTATCTCTCCTGATAGAAGATCTTTTGTGGCTATCTCTGACAGGGATTTGATAGAAGCGATATCTAGGCTTGGGCCATCGAGGATCGAGGATATAAGCGTGGTATCTCCTCCTGATACTATCATAATGCCTTTCTCGGACGTGAAAGCGACCGCCCCGTCAAGCTGTGTAATAGATCCGGGGTTTGAGCATACGTCTCTGCTCATAGGTTGTTTGGTTGAGTATGTACCATCGGAGGATACTTCCATAGCCCAAATACCATCGGTAGAGAATACCAATAACGGGAATTGTCCGAATTGTCCGGTGGATATAGGTCTTGTCGTGGAAGTTATCCCAAGGATTTTACCTACCCCAACGGTATTTATCCCTTTCAATGGAAAATAAAAGGGATTATTGACCTCGGAGGTATATAGTTTGTTGGGTTGGATGATTGACTTGTCCTCGGTCTCGATTGAATTATTATAAAATCCAAAAGAAAGGTCGTTAAACGGCCTTGCGTAATATGCGCCATTGAGCAAGGAATGCGGAGATAAGAAAACCTCCTCGGTATCGATTGCGCTACCTCTTTCAATAACCATACGATATGCGTCAGTATCGGGATAATATAGGTAATATATATGCCCATCTAATGGTATATTGGTCTGCGATTTTACGACTATTTCTTTCCCCTCTTTCTTGATATGCGTATATACGGAGAAAGAATTGGCCGCCGTGTTGGAATAGCATACCATACTGTCTAGAGGATATCCGTCAAATAGTGTCGCTTTTACTCCGGCTATATTGAGCCTTGAATTGTACGGGTAGATAAAAGATGGCAATAAGGAATGGTTGCCGATATAAGTGTCATCCAGTCTTTCTCTTGTCTCTAGATTCTCCCAATCCCCTACAATGATAGCCTCTCTCTCCCCATAGGTTATATTGTCTATATTTATTGAATCTATTTTATAGAAAAGAGAGATAGAGGAAATATCGTCTATTGCGTTATCCTTGCGTGGCAGTTCCAATATAAGATCATTCTCAAATATATCCGGTGTGTCTGAATATGCGTTTTGATACGCTTCCTTGAAATTAAGTTTCCCGTATTTATTGTCTGTCGGTCTTTTTACTATGCCCCAAAAAGAATAAGGAAGCTGTGTGTTATTTAATGATTTTATGTTGTCGATATTACCAGATTGGTCGAATGTGTATATCGGCGCAGATATAAATATATCAATAGACTTGATGATATCGTTCCATGACGCTAGACTAGAGGATGGTTCGGATATAAACCTGTCTAATCCTCCGGTAATCGACAATACACGTCCTTTAATAGTGTGTATCGCTAACGTCTCCATCTCCTCTTCTCTATCTGTCCCGGGATGTACGATGACGGTGTCTGTTGAGGCTTCGTATGTAATGGCGGCCATTGGAGCCATGTCCGATGATGGTATCATTAAAATAGGAGCTGAATGCATGGTATAATTCCCATCATACAACCTATATGCGTATCGTACAAAGAAGGGGAATATAAACGAGCTATTGCTCCTTGATTTGTTGTTGATAAATTCTATGGCTCTAGCCATTACCGTATCAGTTATAGCTCTTTTATTGTTATCGGTTAAATTGTTTAAGACATCGATGACAGCTATTTTATCCGGTAACTCAATAGAGAATAAATCAGATCTAGCGACATTCCCTCTTAATCCAAATGATATTGACAGGAAGGGAGGCTTCTCGCCAAGGTATTGATATCCATCGTCTTTTAACAAGATATATGACATTCTCTTGTCCGTAAGGATGATCAATGTATTCCCTATGCTGGTGATCTTTTCCCATCTTTCTTCGCCTTGAAGCGTGTAATCAATGGGGACTTCTTCCCTTTCAGAGGCGTCAGACAGCTCAAACCCTATCAGATGATCGCTTTTTGAGCAGATAAATATTTTTCTGGAAGATGTATTATGGACAAATAGCAAGTTCTCATCTGTATTTAGAGTTAGGAATGGTTCTGGGAATGTCACCGCTCTCATGCTTCCGTTCTCGGATATCAAGTTTAAGGATATATCCAAGTCTCCATCGTTACAATCAAGGTTCGATGTATTGGCGGATAAGCCTGTTAATCTGATATTGCTCTCTTCCATGTTTTTTGAGGTAAAATTATCGCCGGATATCATAAATCCAGCGATAAAACTTGTTTGATAACAAGGTTATTGATCTGGCTCGATGATCCGTCTTGTTATAATTGGAGTCCTCTCATTCTCCGTTGCTCCAAGCCTGAAAGACAAAGAAGGCTTGAACAAGTCTTTCCCTTTTATATCGGGAAGCCTATAGACATTATTGGTCACGTTTGAGCAATGGAAACGATAGTGGTTCCCTTTGACAGAGAATGGACGTATACCATCAGGATCTTTTTGGATATAGAGGTTCCCGTTATCATCTATGACGAATGATATGGAATCGTAGTTGCGCAAACCTATTATTTTTGCGGCAGGGCTTAATATCTCAATTAGCCCGCTCTTATGAAACCTTATGTGAGGCTTTACCAATCTTGTTATTATTCGCATATCTCGAAATATTTAATTCCATTTGTTTCTTTCTCTCTTACTTTTAATATCCTAGAACCATGAATATTTATACCGGTAATAGCGATGAAGTACTCAAGTGAAGGAATCGTGAAAAAAAATTTTCCGGGGGTGTCTCTTTCCCCTGTGCGTTCGACCATGTTACATTGTGTCTTGAATGTCTCAGATGGGGTCCTTTTTATTATGGCGAACTTGTCGCTTCCCTTTAGCTTAACAATTTGGATAAAAGCGGGATGCCCCTTCTTGAAATTCATCTTTTTGAATAATTTTCTGCCTATTTTGGCGAACTGATTCTTTTTATTGTAAATCTCGATATACATGGTTTTATATTTAATCGTTTAACATTTATACTTGCTTGGCACTTGATGTGCCTGTTATAATGAATCTGTCTCAATGACGGATTTAAGAGATATGGGGTCGTCTTCCCACGTTAAGTATTTATTTGTTAATTTATAAATACTGCCTTTTGGAAGTACGATCGCCGAGTTGTGATCCTCGATGGAAAAATATTCCTCGTCATGCGCCGATCTCTCGTCCGTCCATATCTCTCCTTGCCGCACGGGGAAGTTATCAAGGATAACCTCGTCACCATTCTCGTTTACGGCCAAGAACACTATTGTTTGCTTGCCTAACTTCATGACATATTATAGTTTACTTATTCCTCGATTTGATTAACTCATTAAGTATCTTGATCGCCAATAGCGGATCTTTATCCGTTAAGGCATTCCATACTTTTATTCCGGCACTATCAAGAGTATTCTCTATGTCCACTTGGCACAGGCAAGATTCCGGTATGATATTGTCATACCCTTCCGCTGGGATCATTTTCGTGATTTGCGGGAAATGATCCTCTAGTTGTTTAGGGGATTGTATTTCCACATCCCAATCGTAAATGAGTATGCACATTTTATTAATTACTGATTAAACTATTCAATTTAGCGACAATCACATCTTTCTCGATTGATATGCTATTGCCTCTTTCATCTACACAATCTCGGTAGAAATCAAACACATATCTCTTAGCGTCTTGGTACTTTTTTGCAGAAATCAAAGGCTGAATTTCTTTTTCACAAATTGCAGCAAGTTCTTCTTCTTTTTTATTGATTTCCGATTCAAGACGTATTATTTCTTTTATTAGCTCTTGTTTATCCATGATTCCTTTATTTATAGTTGTTAATTAAACTCCGGTATTGACATCCACAAATCATCATCAGAGATATTGCAACTGTAATCATCTCCGTCTGCCGTATCCCATACATGATAATGTTTATTATAAACCAATATTTCCGGTTCGTAATGCCCTTTAGCGGAAACTATGACTAATACAGGTTCGCTCTGTTCTGATATATCATCTTCATCTACGTTAGGTAATTGATCTTTAGCTTTTATCCACGGGGATTGCTTTGCCTGCCATTCGGCACCGGCTTTGAAAGCATTTATCATATCTATATCATCATAAGGATAGTCTAATGATGATTGACAATTAGCGATCCTACATCTATTGGAAAATAATTTTGCTGCTTCTTCTACTGTCTGTCCCATATCAATATTTCTTTCCATGTTTATTCTCCCTTAATTCGTTGTATTTCATTTTCTGCTCGATGTGCCATAGGAGATCTATATACAGTAAATCTGCGTTAAGAAATATAACTACGATCGAAGCCTTGATTACTTCCGCTATATCCCCATCGTTGGTTAGGATAGATGTTAAAAAGAACATCCTCTCAGTAAAAGACATTTCCTTTAAAGCATCATCCCAGTCTTTATATTCCGGCTCTTTTATGAAATCGTAGATATCTTCAAGGCTGATATCTAACGATCCTGCGAGATCCAGCAAGCGGATGCAGGCATCACTAAGCTCATCTTCAACGGTATCTTTAATATTGCTTTTGAAGGCATATATAAATTCTTCATCTTTTGTTTTAGGATCATCCATTAAGATTATCCAATCCTCAAAAACCTTCCTTCTTGCGTATAGACCTTTCCTGTCCGCTTCCACGGCCTCAGAAAGCTCTGTTATCACTAGCATCAGAAGATGTCCATTGCTCAACTCCGTGTCATGAAACCCGTGATCGCATGCGCATTTGTACGCACGGTCACGGAGTGCGTTGAAATCAATCTTGCTCATATTTATTTTCTTTTTTAATTAAACCTATCACATATTCGCATCCTGCTTCAAACCCCTTGTTATATCCCATACTATCACGGCCCTTGAAATAAAAAGAACCTAAGCATAACATAAATCCTATTATCATCAATATGAGTCCTAGGCCGAAGAAGGGTTGGGAAAAAGATATATGGAAAGGCTTAAACTGTATTGTCATTCCGGAGGATAATATGAATATTACTGAAAGCATAATGACTGCGGGTAGTATTGCCTTAATCATTTGATCCTCCTTTCAGCAATTCGAGATTGTCATAAACATTCCCAATAACACTTCCTTGGCACACCTCAAAGTCTAGCAGTTCACATGGATTAACCCCATCTAGGGATATGCACCATCCTGTATGTTCATACAAGTCAATTACTTTGGGAAACTCTCTTTTCTCTTCATATTTCCATGTTGAGAATATAACGGAATAAATACGTCCGCTTGGAGCTTTTATTAAATCCCCCTCGTAAATCTCCTTTCCGTTCTTGTCTTTTAGGCTTGTGTACTGGCCTACGGTAGTTTCATCAACATAAGGTGTTTTATCATAGTTTTCATTAAAATGATAACCGTCATCAATGAATTGTCCATGAACACCAATAGCTGTTTCTCCATCATTCCATTGCAATAAATCTCCATACACCCACTCTTTAGTATTAAGATTCTTCCCTCTGAATTTAATCTCACGCATTTGATCCTCCTTTCTCTAAAATATCCTTGCAAGCCTTGCTATCGCACCTTACCGGCTTTTGATGAAATGAACACCAAGCGTCTCCGTTAGCGTCTTCATCCTCGATAAGTCGGCAATCGCCGCATTTATCTGTTAGGTATTTATTGTCAAGGTGTCCTTCCTTGATGAGCCATTCGATGCAATCAATTATACCATCAAATAGGTTTTCGTAACCTTTAATGTAAAGATAGTCAAGTCTATCGCAAAAATTAGTCATTGAATATTCCATCCCTTTATTTTCGAAGTCTACACTCAAAATATACCCATTAATATTTGTAGGCAACATCTCTATCATCTTAGATAGAGACCAAGCCGAGAATGCCATATCTTGACCCACATGCTTTTCAACCCTGCCATATTCAAATGCGACCGGCAATTCAAACTCATCCAAATACATGTCCGCAGTCTCCGGTCTTATCCCGGCCTCTAATAGCCGGGATGATTGTTTTTTATTCGTGCAAATTTGATTCATGATTGTTATTTAATTAATTCAAACTCGTAAACTATAACATATGGATTCGATTCCCACGCTCCCTTACCGCTTATCTTGTCTATCAAAGTCCCGTAAGCCTCACGTGGTGATTCTCCCAACTCGTAATACTCAATTCCGTAATATCTTTTGATAACTTTTATCCTTTCTCCATAATAACCATCTTGCAGTACCGTATGCGCCTCGAACTCTCCGGATACTTCGGTTATGCCTTCTTTCAAACAGTCCTCGCCTGATATATCCTGTAATCTCTCAACTTTGATATTAGTAATACGGATATGGTGTTTGCAAGCTTCCGCACGGACAAACATCTTATTGTTCCATCCTTTAGATTCCCCCAAGGTACCCCTAACCACTCTCCAATCTTTAGGGCTTCTGTCAAGAGCGTCAGCGTCATATCCGAGTTCTTTATAGCTTTGCGCTATGGCAACCTCTTCTCCGATTTTATACCGAGTATTTTTAGAGTCAAGCAGATAGTCGCTACCGGAATAAATACAAATTCTATTATCCTCGATTTTCGGATATGATTTCTCATCGCTTTCCAGATAAAATATCATCCTGAAATCAAGCTCAATCTTTCTCGTCTGTGTCTTTCTACCTCCAAGAACTAACTTGGTTAGGTTAAATCGATCATTGAACATTATTTTATTCATGCTTTATCCTCCTTCTTGTTGATCGCCTCATGAAGCGAATTATACACCCGGGCGAATATTTTTCTTTGCTCTTTGTCTTTTAATGAGTCCGCAAACTTGTGCATGACCATCTTCTTCTTGTTATCCCAGATTATCCGTGCCTTATCCACGCCGTCAACAAACAATATATGCGGATATTTACCCCATTGTATCAATATGCCATTATCGATAAGATCTGTGATCTCCTTTGGCATTAGCTCTTTATTACGGGCCATGCCTATGAGCTTACCTTCCTCTCGCTCTATGGCCGACTTGGTTTTGTCTATCTCCTTTTGGAGATTAGATATAGCGTTGTTCTGCCTGTCCCATCTTCGCATAGTGGCCGGGCCGTTCCTCTTATCGTTAAGAGGTTGCCCGTTAGCGGAGGCTACATCCCCAAAGTGTTCGTTGATCTTTTTGTCTAATTTATCCTCTTTCTTTTTAAGAGAGGATTTTAGTATCTTTAGTCTACTCATATTTATCCCTCCTGAATAATTACGCATTCTATCTCTTCGTCCCATGTTACATCCACCGGATCGTACTCATACTCTCCATCGGACGTGCGGATCATTACCTCCGCTTCCGGGTCTTGCTCTTGAAGCAATGTTATAAGATCTTTATTTCTCATGATTCACCTCCTTCCTTTAATTTATTTATAAGTAGGTCCGCTAGCTCGACAGACCATCCCACTACTTTAGAATAAAGTATACCGCATTCAGTACGGCCTTGATAATGTTGCAATTTCACAAACTCGATAGAATAGCGCTTTGCCAAATCATATCTGCGTTGTTCCCAATCAACGGCTTTATCCTCCGTCTTATCTATAACCTCTAGATCCTCTAGAGCGTTGAGTTCCTGTATGAGATCAAGCCCCTCGGAATCCACATAGCGCACCCAATCCTTTTCAGGACAGGCTTCGGAAGATTTGAAGGCGATAACATCAACGATCTCCCCAGTCTTTCTTATTTTCGCTTTCATATCAAAACAATGTTTTCTCAATCTCGTAATTGTAAACCAAAACCTCCGTACTCTCCCTTATCCGAGAGTGAACGGCCGTATGAGTGGTGACTTTTACTTCCTTATGGTTCCATTTGTTTTCATTGACAAAGGAGCGTAAGGTGTCAGTCCAGTAATTGCTGAGAATGAATTTACCATTGATCCGAGACAAAAGATCTAGCAGATCCGCAAGGTCATTCTCCCCATAACCATAATAATGACCTTGAACCGCCCCGGGATAAGGAGGATCAAGGTAAAATAACGTATCAACGCTATCCCTGTTCTTGATAACTTTCAACGCGTCCCTACAGGAAATCTGCACCTCTGATAGGCGATCGTACAATTTCTCGTTGAACTCCTCACGCTTATTCCTGAAAACCTTCCCGAAGTGTGTCCCGGCGGTACCGTTACAGAATTTCCATCCTCCATACAAGCTACCAGAATGGCACTCATTTGCCATGATCCATACGGCCCAAGCCTTGTCTACATCCGAGACCTCAGATCGTCCTCGATAAATGTTCCTAGCCCTAATGTAGTCAGACTCGGAATGTAGCGATAACCGGATTCTCTCACGTAACTCCTTAAATTTGGATGCGGACTGGCAGACCTTGAAAAAGTTTATCAACAAGTCGTTCTTGTCATTGATCACTTCTATGCCTGCTTTAGGCTTCGCAAAAAATACCGCTCCTCCTCCAAAGAATGGCTCGCAATATATCTTATGCCTAGGCATCATTGATACAATGCGTTCGGACAAGTTTTGCTTGCCTCCATAATATGTGATTGGTGTTCTCATGTAATTTTATATTCTTTCTTTGCTCTCATCATAGATGAATGCATCTTTCAACTACGATGAATGATTAAACCTTATTTGTTTTAGCGAACACCACGCTTTCGTGATCTGGCCTCAGATGGGCCATGCAAGCAGATGAGTACTCGCAGAATCTCGCTCCCTCGTCCCGGAAGACGCATCCCCTGCACGGGATCTTGTTCTGCCCGTTGTAGTACGGCCTGTACTTTTCCACGATAATTTTCATGTCTCCTACGAACACGATCAAACCGGTAGGGGTGTTTCTCAATCTCTCTGTTATTTCCATGTTACTCTATATCAGTTTTCTTTACCCTGTAATGTGTCCCATTGATCTCTTTAACGGCAAAGTCAGAGAACGTTGCCTCTCCCTTGGACACCATCTTGCATACGTCGTTGTAAGAGTATAGCTTGGCTCTCTTGTCAAACTTGATGATATCCGCTATGTTAAGCTCCTTGTAGTTGAAATTGTCAATAAGATGGTTGATAGCGTCATTAAGCCGTTTTGTGGTGAACTTATTCGCCCTTACCCTTTCCGCTAACAAATTGAAGAACGGATCTCCCATTTTCGGGAATGCGGTCATCAATCTGCTGATAGATACGGCTATTTCTCGTGGATCAGCTAAATCCCCGGTATAGAGACTTACGCTACACTCACCGTTTGGATTCCTCGAAATCGGCTCGGGCGATTCCCTCTGCGATATTTCGAAGGAACTCGTTTGGATCACGGTTGCATTGTTGAGTATTTGCCCTATTTTTGTTGTCATAATTGCCTGATATTACTTTCTCGAAATTAGTTGGCTTGATAAGCCAGTCAAAAGAGGCTCGCCAGCCATTTTTATTCTGCCCTTTGAGAAAATCGCTGTTTAAAGCCATTTGTATCATCCTCGCGAAGGTTTCTTTCCCGTATGTCTTGATACGTGCGTTTATCATCCCTTTTCTCTTGTCTGACAGAGGCATCCGTATATTTCCGAACGCTCCTTGCGTTTTTTCATTGAAAAATTTGACAAGTTCCGCGTAATCAATCCGTCCATCGTGCGGCTGTGAAGTCGCACATACAGGAGATTCGTTAGAATCTTCTGTTATATTTTCCTCTTCCTTTTCCTCTTCCTTTATAGGCACTGATTGTTCAGTGAACGTTCCGTGATTAATCAGTGATTGTTCAGTGAATTTTGATAAGATATTGTCTAACTTGTTTTTAGGTATGTTCAAATCGTCAACATTCGGTCGGTTTATCACTTGATGCCGAGCGAATTTAGGCAGATATATGAAATTCTCATTATTATAAGAGAACTGACATATAAATCCATTTGTCGCAAGCTCTGATAACCATTTCTCAAACTGTTGAACCTGAATTTGGTCATACGGGAATATCTTAGACTTTAACCATATCGTGTCACCGATCACAACGCCGACATCATCGGAGAAAGTCCATAGCCCTATGTATAGAAGTCTGGAGTCTCTGCTGATCTTACCTATTTTGGAGTCATCCCAAAATTTAGGCTTAATAGTCCTTATCCGTGCCATGCTTATTTCTTTTTAGGTGTGTCATTTTTATGTAGTTTTATTTTTTAGACAATACAATATACTCCCCGGCCTAGACCGGGGCTTTTAAAATTTAATACGTGAGTAGGGTAGGGCTATTTGATAGTCCTCTTGATCTCGTCCATCAACCTCTCTGTTATCCTCTTGTCGTGCCACTCGTGCCATTCGGTGAATAGCCCCTTGGCGGCGATGAAGAAGAAGCATGAGTTCTTTAGCTCCGTCTCTTGCGAAGACGTGATGCGTGACCATCTGAGCTGCTCTTTCACGTGCTCCAGTTCCTTGGAAAGCTGGTCGTTCTCCTTGGATAGGCGGTTGATCTTGATAGTTTGTTGACGTGCTGTTGGAGTGCTCATAACGCACCTCCTTCCATCCCGGCTAAAATGAATGCGGACATCAATAAGATTAGTACCTTGACATAGCCGATAACGTCGTTCTTGTTATCGCGCTCGAGCAAGCCGAATGACATGAAGGTTAATAGCTTGGCGATGGATCGCCATGATAGGAAGCTCGTTTCGTGAGCGGACGTGGTTGTGCAATTACTGTTGTTCGTTACACTCGCAGATTTCATAGGACTTGGCATGTTAATGAAATTTGAGTATATAAAAAAGGCTATCGCCCCACGAACCGCCAAGTCCAAGTTAAAACACAAGTGTCGTAACCCATGTGGATTGATAGCCTTTATATCTTTGTAGATATAACACGCCATGTCTAGCCATAAAAATAGCTACGACAAACTTGTTTTCTAATACTTGAACTGGCGGGTTCACTGCAAAGATACAACTCAAATTCAAAATGCCAAATGATTTGCTTTAAAAATATAGGACACGCATCCTAGTGATGTGCTATAGTGGTGTCGGTTGAGAGGGATTGATAACCTCATTGTCTCGTTTTTGCTCTTTCCATTCCCTGAACTCTTTTAGTTCAAGAATGGAGTGGAAACCTCCTAGAACGAATGAATATACCATTGGGAGTTCTTGTATCGTATATCCTCCAGCTTTGCTTAAAAGAGACATCCTCAGTTTGATGTCTCTTTTTTCTCTTAGATAGTTTAAGATTTCTATTATCATGATTTAATCATATTGATTGCTCTTTTTAAATACCAAACAAATTGAAGTTTTTTAGAACCACGGGATATATCCCGGTGGCGTGTTGTCCTTGTCCTTGAATCTTTTTAGATGCTCTTCCACGTTCAACCCCTCCCTTACGAGGATGATCGTGTTCTTGTCAACCCTTACGGGTATCCTCTTGAATTTAGGCTCCGGGAGTATATCCCCGTTTGCCTTCGTGTTCGCTTTGATCGTTCTCATATAAGTTATCGTTTATAGTTGTCACAATACCGGAAGGAGTTCGCTACCCTTCCGGTGTTCAATATCTCGCACCATACGGCCAGACCCTTGTGAGGCTTGCCGTGCACGCAATCGGCGCATCTGATACGCTCTGGTTGCTTGGTAGGTTTCTTAGCCATTCAAGTAGTCTTTTATAAGCGCGATGAAATCGTCCAGCGATCGGCATATCTCATATCTGTACCCTTGAGCCTCTACCGCCTTCTGGAATGCCTTCTGGCTGTCCTGTTGCCGGCCTTTTCTTGTCTTCATCTCGACGTACAGGCCATGATGGACGTTATTCGGGACTGACAGGAACAGGTCTGCGACCCCGGCCAATGCCCCTTCCGCTTTAAGTATAGCCCCGGTTACCGTGTCCCTCCGTCCTCCGTTCGGGACGCTAAAGAAGCATCCGGCGTATCTCGGGTATTGGAGACGGAAGTATCTGACGCAAGCTTGCTGGGTCCGTGATTCGATGTTCCTCATTTGTATTTGTCGTCTATAAGCATTAATACAATAAAAATTATCGCTATGATAGCGAATATGAACGTTATCACCCCGAAGGCGAATAACAGGCTTTGAAAAATGTCACTCATAATCGTAATTGTCAAAATCGTCCGGATCGTAATCCGGAATGTCGTTACCGAAATCCATGATTGTTATTTGTTGTTGGTGGACGGTGCCGGGATCGAACCGGCCTCTTTACGTCATGCGCACTCCGTAACGTTTCATCCCGGAATACTTACCGCCCGAAATCCCCGCATATCCTCACGGACGGCGGGGATAATCATTACTAAACTAAATCTAATACCATGAAAAACACACTAATATCAATATCAAACCTCTAGCTCTTCAATTAAGAGTTGTCCACATCCCATGAACCATACTTGGGAAGCTGGTGATTTCTGGAGCAAGGCGATCTCTATTGCGGCCTCCTTGAACTTGCTCTTGTCATGCCCGGCCTTTTGCCTGATGAAGGATTGCGTTCTCGTAATGAGATCTCCGTCCCCTTCCTTGGGATCACGGGTTATGATATCCTTGCACTCTCTCATCTTATCCTCTATTGATTTAGAGGTGTCGGACAATGATTTCTCTATCTCTTTTTTATCAATGTCAACAACTCTCTTATTGACATCTGCGTTGAACGGGAACACGTCCATGATCATTGTCTCCGAGACAGAGGCTATGGTATAATCCGCCATTGTCCCCTTCATGCCTTCTTCTAGCACGGTTATGGCCTCTTTTAGATTAGAGGATTGGGCTAACATGGTAGCGGCGGTTTTCTTTTCCGCTCCGCTCTTCTCGCCCAACGTTATAAAATAAACCTTGATCTTATAGAACCGATCACCATTCTCGTTGAAGAATAATTCGGATAAACGAGCTCGTTTGATGTCTGTTACCGTGAACTCACCCGTGATGAAGGGGCGGATCTCCTCGGTGATTTTTGCTTCCGCTTCCGTAAAACTTAAGCTATCAACTAAATATTCTTCTGTTACCCGTTTTTGATTGCCATTTTCTAATAATTTTTCAAATGACACTTTACATGAAAAATATGTTCTTGCCATAATTATTTATTTTTTATAAATTCCCACCTAAAACCTCCAGCTTGTCTATTTTTATCTTGACATACGCAAGATATGTTTTGACTTTTTATCCCTGTTGATTTGGCCGCTTGTGATATTGATTCAAATTCTCTTATATTATTTCCTTTATTATCAATTTGAATAACAGGTTTACCCGGCGCAAATTTCTTTTTTAAAATATCTCTTCTGTGTATCTGGTTTTCAGAAGAGTCACACCATTCTATATTTGATAGATTGTTATTGGTCTTATTTCCATCAATATGATTTACTTGATTTTTGAAAATATCACGGGGTAGGAACGATTTAGCTACTAATCTGTGAATAAGAAAACGTTTATATTTCCCATTCTTAAATAGTGTCACTGTTAGATATCCTTTACTATGCTTGCCAAGCGATAGAATTTGGGCATTTCTTTTATATCTTCCAGTCCCTTTACTTTCAAATATCCTTTCCTTAGACCTAACTCTACCCATATTAGAAACTTGATATAACCCTTCGTATCCAACTATATCTTTCCAAATTTCATCCATATTTATATCGTGTATTGTGCATATTGTTAATAGTTTACGTTGTACTTCTTTCTTTCGTATTGTGGGATATACCCTTTGCAAGGGGTGTTCCCCACAAATAAGACCGATTCCGGCCTCACAGTTTCCCCATCTTTTTTAGACGGGGCTGTCCAATGCTTTTGCCGTTGATGACAGAGGCAATGCTTTTTAGAGCAAGCCTCATTGAGGCATAATATCAGTTCTTTCATCTTGGATTATTTTCTCGAGTTTCTTTAGATCCTTTTTGGCCAATCTTACGGTATCGGCTATCCTTGGTATTCCCTTGGAATCCACGTGTTCTAGGATAACCGATAGATGGCGGGACAGTGTTTTAATGAAAGACTCGGATAGCTGGTACCTTTTAACCATGGCCGTTATTTTTTATAAAAACCTTGGAACCTTACGATACCTAGATACTCGGGAGATTTCATTAGTCCGTCCCCCATGCCGCCTAACGTCTCGGCTCCCGGCTCGTCAAGGACAACCTTGGAATCAATCTCCTTGGGTACACGGAAGCAAATCTGTACGGGGAAATTCACCTTAGCGTCTCCCGTGATCACGTTAACCGACGCTCTTTGCGTAGCCGCCATGATCCGGAACCCAAGCGATCGTCCCTTTTGTAGCAACATCTTCAGATTCTCCTCCAATGACTTTTCACGACCGACCGTGCGTAGTTCCATTTTAGGCTCGAGGAACCCGAAGGCGTTCTTTCGCTGGCCAACCTCGACCATTTCCTTTATGTCAAGTTCCGTTCCCGATCGGGAGGACGCTACCGCGTCGGCGAACTCATCGAACACCACCAGCGTTTTCCATGATGCCCTCGATTTAGCCCTTTCCTGCATATCCTGTACGAGCTCTTTCATCTTGGCCTCTATTTCTTCTATATCATTATAGACCTTTATGTATTTCTCGGAGGAATAATTACAGAACTCGTATTTCGGATCGAAAATTACGATGTCCCGGATACCGGCTAAGCGGGCGTATTCTATCGTGGATATGATACACACGGATTTACCGCTACCGGTAGCTCCGCAAATCAAGGCGTGAGGCGTGGAGTTGTTATCGAGATCCCACACCACGAGCCTTCCGAAGTTATCCGTTCCTATGGGAATCCTCATGCCGTCGATATACTTCTTGTCCCAGTACAAGGACTTGGTTCTTTTCTTCGGTGATTCTATGGAGAGGTAGGATTTTCCCTCATACACCATAAGCTCGTTACCCATCCTTATGGATGGCACGTCCAGTGCGTTCGCTATGTCTAGCTTGTATTTCATCACTGTCGTGATCTTTGTTCCAGCGGATACCTCTAGCAGATACGTGTCTGACGAGTACCCGTTAATCTCCTTGGCTACGTTCACGATCACCCCGAATGTCCGTAGGATATGTTCTATTTTCTCGCTGTTTGTCATATTACTATTGGATAAATCGTATTGAATGAATGAGGAAGCGTTCCTCTTGAACTCGGATATTACCTTGGGGTTTACCGATCCAAGGGAAGCGTCCCGTATTTTTTTCTGTCTCTTCGATATCAATTCCTTCTTTGACTCGGGCACGTTGAAATCATCGACCTCCGCTATCAGCGTCTTGGCCCAGAAATTATAAAGCTCGGCCCTGTCCACGAAGTTGTCGCTATCGTTGATCATGTACACGTAATCCGGATCGGACACGGCCTCTATCATCCTTTTTAGCGGCTCGTACAATATGGCCTCGTAAAGCTTCCTCGTGTCGTTATCGAGATTGATCACGAATTTCTTCAACTGGGAGGAGCCGTCCTTGTTTTTCGAGATCTTGTTCTCCACGAACCATACCTCGTCAACATTCTCCCCGAAGCGGGACTCATAGCACTTGACGTAGGTCATCGCCTGTTTCCCGCAGGTAAACGTTAGCTCCTCGTCATCGGTGAACTTGGCCCTTGACTTATGGTCTATGATGACCGTCCGACCGCTTTCCGTCCTTATCGCCAAGTCTAGCCTAGCGTGGCAGGGTAGGGGGATGTCCACCCCGTTTATCGTTACCCATTCCTCGCACCTTGATTCCACGGCGATTATCTCCTTGATACCGGAAAGATAGATATCCTTCTCCCCGTAGAAGTTATTGATAAGCCTCGTGGCGTTCTTGGTGGCCTCGATCTTGCATTCCTCTACGGTAGGTGTCGTTTTCTGTATCTTCCAATCATTCGGGTGTACCTCCTCTATGTATGAGAACGCTACCCTCTCCATTTCCGTGATCGGTATTATCTGCCCCTTGCGCTGTAGCTCCATGAAGAAATACTCCAAGGCCGAATGATAGGCGTTACCCGCTACCGTGCTGGAGGATGATCTGGATCTTTCCCGGTAAATCTCCCGTTTCTCGAACTCCTTCTCGTTCCGGGAGAAAGAGGCTACCTTGCTGTAACTCCAAGAGTCGATAAGGTAGTTTGATAAATGCTCCTCCAGCTCGGCGTTGGTATAGGATGAGTACTTGTTCATGGCATGTCCTCTTTGTTTTTGCCCTTAGACTGTCTCATCGCCTCCTTTTTTTGATCGACATCTTTCTTTGTCTCACGAATTGGAAGGATTAGATCGTTTACCGTGGTATCCCCGTCCTTTAACGCTTGTATGATCCCGATCAGCATGGCGATCTCGTCGGGGCCTATCTGATTGCTGGTCTGTTTGCCGCATAGCTTAATGACCTCCTCTTCCGTTATGGCGTATTCGTTCTTGAACTTGTTGATGATATTAGTTCTCGTTTTTAATATCTTGTCAGCGTCGGATAGATCCCCCGTGATGAATTTTTGGGCGGCTTGATAGACCCTGTCCACTATGGCCTTGGGGATAACGGCGAATACGGAATTGCGATAAGCTATGGAGTTGGCGGCGTTTCCCGTTACGGTAATCATGTCGTCTGAGTAACGTTTCCCCTTGCTATCCACTATGCTCCTGCGAACCTCGAACGCGGACGCTACATTTGTCTCCAGATCCCAGCATGTACCCCTGCTGATGATCTGCTTGTCCGTTATCTGGATAACCTTGGCCTCAGTCCTGATATTACCCCAATTGGATACGATTATCTTGGCGAGGTGTACGGATGGCCCAGTAATAGGTTTCCCTCCTCTTGGCAAGGCATAACTGCATGACCTTGCCGTGTCTTGATTCATCGTGGCCATTACCACGGAATTATCAATACTCCTTCTGATATCCCTAGGATATCTTTTCGCGGTCGCAACTTGTGAGTCCACGTTTGCTCTCTCAACCGCATCTACCTGTAAAATTTGTACTTCATGGCTTTCTGCTGGAAGTACCTCGTAACTGCTTGATTCCATGATTATTTATTTTGAATGATTTCCTTTACCAATATAAAGTGCTGGTTTCCCAATCTCGTTGATACCGATCGTCCTCGGATTCTGTTTCTTCCTCCCCGTCGTACTCCGGTTCGCCGTCGGGGTCTTTGATGTAGATGTCTCTCATGCGATCCTCCGATAAGCAATGCCTTGGGGCTATTGTATTTCTTTAAATACCCCTCCATCTAATTTGTAATATGTATCCGCCTTTATCTTCTCCCCGTCAACAAATTCCGTTTTTACGCAAACGGGGATATATCTTTGCTTTTTATCCGAATAAGACCATTCGGATAGTGTTATCCATGATCCTTTTGAGGCTTTTGCTACTGAGTTAATACCTGCGCACATGATGACACAGTCTTCGCCAGTGCTGTCAATCTTGGCACCGTAGCCGGACGAACCAATCTGGGCACCGTAGCCGGACGAACCAATCTGGGCACCGTTGCCGGACGAACCAATCTTGGCACCGTTGCCGGACGAACCAATCTGGGCATCGTTGCCGGACGAACCAATCTGGGCACCGTTGCCGGACGAACCAATCTGGGCACCGTAGCCGGACGAACCAATCTTGGCACCGTAGCCGGACGAACCAATCTGGGCATCGTTGCCGGACGAATTATCCTTTATGCTTGTTTTCATTTTTTTAGGTGATGTGATCTCTTTTAGCCATTCGACTCCAAGATTGATCATGTCAGCCAATTTTAACTCTGCTTTTATTTTTATTTTCGAGGAGCAAATCTTTGTCCCTCTATCCTCCTTGGATATATTTCCATCTTGCTCTACTTCGCAAAATCTAGAGTCTATCATAGTATAGTGATCAAAAACATCAAACGGGCTTTCGCAAGCGTGAAACCCTCTGTTACACACCTTGATCTCTCCATCCATCTCATATTCCTTGCCTATTTCATATTGAAAATCCCGGCATTTTAAATTTTTGTCAAATCCCTTGTAAGATTTTATAGCAGCCATTTTATTTATCGTTTATTAGTTCTACAATGTCTTTTCTTATCTCTATCAATTCTTCTTTGCTAAGTGTCTTTAATTCGTCTAGGATATCGTCCTTCTTGGATCGGTTAGGCCTTGAAGGGGCTTGCACCACGTATAGTACTCTGAAATCATTTTTCTGATTCATAGGTCATGATCACGATTTGATGTACCACAATAAAGATTGATATCACCCCAAGGATCAAGAGGTGAATATTGAGAGGTTTTTCGTACCACTCAAATATTGACACTATTGATATCAGCCCTAGTACGGTAGCCGCGATCATCCTTAGCGAGAAGATGGTAATGCTCTTTATGGCCCGGAATATCTTCCAGAACCATGCTTGGTTTCTCTTTATCATATATATTGTTGTTTTTAAAATTCGGGAAAAAGGCCTCATGTCCTCACGGACGGAGACCTGCTTTGTAAATTGTGACTGATTTTCTGATTGAATAGCATCCGCTAGGGATGAAGCGTGCTCCCTGCCGGGCTTGAACCGGCGACCCTAAAGGCTCTGACCAACTGAGCTAAGGGAGCGTTTGCCGGGGAATCCCACCCCGGCACAGTTTAATAATAACTAATATCTAATTGCCTGCCTCACGGCGGTATTGTAAGGTCTTGGTAGCTTTATTACACATAAACATGTCAAACAGTGCAAATGGTTTCGTCCCGCCTCCGGTCTCGCTCCGGAACCTGCGAGTCTTAGGCTCTCTTGGCGGGAATAGTTGCGGTCTTGGCTAAATTGCCTATCTTTAGGCCGTTAAACAAAAAAACTATATGGAATTAAAAGATTTTATTAAGGAAACGTTACTACAGATCGCTAGTGGCGCAAGACTTGCGGATGATGAATATCGAAAACTTGGAAATGGTGGAGTAAATCCTGAAGGAAAATTTCATTTAGAGGGTATTCCACACATCCTATGCCCGGGAGTAAATGATAAACATGATATCTCTAAGCCTGTCGTATCCGTTCAATTCAAGTTGAATGTCCAGATTGAGGAAAAGACCCAAATAGAAGGGAAGATCGGTGGCATATTAAACGTTATTTCCGCTTCTTTCGGAGGATCAAAGGAAGATACAAACAAATCCGTTCAAGAGATTTCTTTTTCCATTCCCGTAGCCTTGCCGTCACGCTCTTCGGCTTCGGGCAGATAAAATCGTAAATCCTTTGGGCCGAGTTGATAATGTCTTCCGGTTTTGCCATGTTAAAAGGGTCTCGGATGTATTCTAAACAGTACATCCGAATCTCCTTATCTGTTTTTGGATAGTAGTCCATATTTTTTATATAATTGCCATTGAATAGATTATAGACACCATGGATTATTTATTGAGCAAAGGAACTCCCTGACCTTCTCGGAGGCAATGGTAGCTTCTTCCTTTGAGGGGAAAAGGTTACCCGCTTCCTTGAGCAGCTTGATACCCGTCTTGCCCGGCCCTCGATTGTTGAAAATGCCCGATACCGGCTCCGGAAGGAAATCTCCTTCCCTTAGATACCATAGGTCGGTGTTTTGGATGGAGGAGTTACCAGTCTTCCCTTTATCACCTGTCATTATCCAATCGTAAACGGCCTTATGATTTGGATAGGAACGGTTTACGCAATCGCAACGTATCATGTAATCCTCATGATTTCGATTCTCCTTTAGCCAATCGAAAAGTTCCTCCATTTTCCCTACCGGTTCTTGCCCGATGAGGGCTAGAATGTCTCTCTTGATCTTAATATCTTCCATGTCTTTCTTTTTTTAGTTCGTTCCCGGAAGCCGATTCGATCAGCGGCTCTCGCCTCCAGTCCGGGATATATTTTTCAGAGGACAGGGTTAACCAATGCTGGATCATAACACCCCAAGGAACATCCTCTATATAATACATTAATATAAATATGTAGACTCCAACATCGGAACCGATTGAACTGCATCGGGAGCGGGGATCATCATCCCTTCCGGTATCTTCGACTATCATAACCTTACCGCCATACCTATATCTCTTACGTATATCCTCTTATGGGGATAAGGATTTATTCACTAAGTCAAAGAACTCTTTTTTTTAGTAGCCCCACCGGTAATCGAAACCGGATATCTCCTTTAGGGGAGGAGCGCTCTATCCGTTGAGCTATGGGGCTTTTGTATTTACATATAATCTTGTTGGTTTTCTGCGGCTTTTAAAAGCTCTGTCATGAGATACTCTATACTTTGGGGACGTTGGAACGCTCTCACCCTTCCTTGCTCTCTCCATCTTTCTACATTAGCCCTACCGAATCTTTGGAAAGCCTTGTTCTGAGATATGTAGACCATTGGTTCCTCTTTTATCTTGTGCGCCTCCAAGAATCTTAGATAATGGAGTTGGGAGGCTGATATATCTACCATCATATGCGTTATTTTAATCTGGTTACTATTATGTAATCAAAGCATCCATTTTCAGTGCAGGTGAAAGAATATCCTTTTTGGTTAAGCCATTTTATGGAGGACCTGACCCCAGATGGCTTGACATATTTGTTCGGGATCGCTCTAGACTCTCCCTCTTTCAACGCTAATAGACTACCTTGCAAGTCTATTTTCATCTTAAAATCAATCTGTTGTATTTCCATTGTCATAAATGTTTGTATCTTTGCGACTTGATACCTAAATGAGCGGTATGCAAGACTGGTTAATTATTATAACGCGAATATACACTGGATTAGTGTATTGTCAAAATATTTGTGCATTATTTTAGTGTATAAATATATGCTTAAAAGCATGTTTGTTGTATTGTTTGTCGTATGTTTTTGAATATTATATTGTTATATATATGGATGCAAGAGGAATATTGGAGTTTATACTTAAAAAGGAAGGGGTTACTTATTATAAGTTGTCAAAGATGATGGGTTTGCCACGTGTACAGCCTTTATATAATATAAGGGATGGGGCTGTTAAGAGTATAACAAAGAATTATGCTCAGAAAATAATTGAAGCATTTCCAGACTCAGGTTATACTTTGGCTTTTTTAATGACAGGGGATGAGAGTCTTATCAATACTACTAAAATGTTAGTGTCTGAAGATAGCAATGTCTCTATGGCTGTAATTGATAGGGTTATTATTATTCTTGATGACAAGAAGTTGTCAAGAACAGCGTTTTCTAAGTTGATAGGCATGCCCCAAACGACGGTAAATAATTATATTCTAGGTATAAGGTCTATCTCATTTGAGTTCGTAGAAAAAATATTAGAGGCATTTCCTGATATTTCAGCTGAGTGGCTTATGCGTGGAAAAGGCAATATGTGCATATCTGGACAGGAATCGTATCTCGTATCAGATTTCGACATTGAACTTATCAAGCAATCCTTGAGGTTCAGTCAAGACACTGTGGAAAAACAAAGGATAGCTATAGCTGAGCTGGAAGATGAGATATTGAGGTTGAAAGCGGAGAACGCCGCATTGAAAAAAGGCATGACTGTCTCTACAGATGAATCCAAAGATTTTGCTGGATAGTATATATAGTGTATTATGAAATATAGATCGAAAGAGACCAGACTAAAAGAGCAAGCCTCCCAATATTGGGGGTTAATGTACAATGCTTCCCCTTGTCTTTCCGAGAGATACCCGGATGCCATAAAGGTGGATGTGTACATAGAGATGGAGTTCATCTCGGCAGTTGCCCATTCGAAAGAGGAGAGGCATATTGAGATAAGGCCAAGCGATAAGTTATACTTACACTTGAATTGCGCCAATAATGATTGCACGGGATCCGGGTTTGACTTGACGAGCTTAGTGCGGAAGAGCCTTGTCGAAAGGTCGGAGATATCCGGTCGGCTCCAATGCGATGGAAAAGAGGACTGGAAATATTACGGCCATAACGGTTGTTCCTGTCAGACTACTTTGGATTACAGGATTCTTCCGCTATTCTTTTCAGCAGCAGTGTCTGACGAACCATGACATCCTGTATGATCTGCCCGGATGCGTCCAGGCGTTCAAAGATAGGTTCGAGCGTTTTTTTGTCCTTGTCGGGCCAGCAGAAAGCCGAATATATGTCTAATGACGTTTGCTTAATATCGCAATACAGCTTAGTGTATTTCATCATCGCTTGTATGTACGACTCGGCGATTCTCTTGTCTACTGCGCCATAATGGGGGATGAATATCTTATCGGAATCTTTTCTCATATCAATATTTCTTCATTTTTGTACTATTTTCTGTAAATATAGAAGTACGCAGTGTGTGCATGACGATAAATATTACTTTTAATATATTGAATAGTGTTGTACAACATGTAGAATATGAAATCCATATCCTTTGTCTATTTTGTTATAAATAGACATAAAAAGTCAATAGAGGTATGAATGAGGATTTATTTGAGAGACAGTTAGCTGTTATAATGGCTAGGTTCTCTGAGTTTGAGAAAAGGAGCGAGAAACAGTTGTCAAATCATGAGAAGCGACTGAATGATTTAGAAAAAACAAATAAAGATGTGAAGATTGTATCTCTCCCCTTTGTTAATAATGAGTTAAATAAAGTTAATGGGGGGGGGGGGGGGTGAACTCCTTATTCAAAGAATTACATATTAGCTTAAAGAGGAGGCGGATTTTACATCTTACCTCCTCTTTGCGTTAAGAGAAAACTTTTGTTATAACTTTCTCATTGAGTTTGTCTATGGGATCGTACGATTTTCTAATATATCCTTCTGTGACCTTATGCGCTGACGCATGATTTAATGAGAAAGCCACGAGTTCCGTGCTTGCTCCGCAATCATTTTGCGCTATCGTGGCCCATGAGTGGCGGAAAACATAAGTTGACAATGGAGTGTTGATGCCTGTCGCCTTCATTATCTCTTTACATCCCTTGTCGATGCAATAAATGAAGTTCTTCTCGACATTATATCTGTCCGCAAAAGAAAATAGTTTCTTGTTCCCCTCATATTTAGAAAATAATGGTCTGATTATCTCAGGAACCTTTATCTCCATATAGGCCTCATAGTCGCTTTTGTCACGGGTCTTTTTTCGTTTATATTTCAATGTCCATCCATCTAGGCAGGATTTCTCCATGTCATATAGGTCTGCGGCGTTAATACCTGCGAGACAAAATATCAACATGCACACGTCCTTGGCTATGGTCATGCGTGAGGGCTGTTTCTTTATAGTATCTGGAGTGTTGCAGGAAAAGAAGGTCTTTAACACGTCGATCTGTACGCTTCTCTTTTCTGCTCTCTTGTTCTTCGGGATCTTTATCCGGGAGAATGGGTTGTACTTGATCGGGACGATGTCGTTATCATAGTCATTGTACTCATTCATCGCTGCGGTTATCATGGTCTTGATACATGTCGGGTAAAGGTTTCTCTTACGGGGGGATTCCATCATGGATTCGATCCATTCGAGAAGCTTTTTCGATGTAATATCCCTAAAAAGCAAATCATCTTTTCCGATGAAACTTCTTAGGTTGTTGTACGCTAATTTATAATTGTCGGCTGATCTCTCCCTGTTGTCGTTGATCATCTGCCTAAGGTATTTATTGGCGAATTCGGAAAACGATAGATCTTTTTCTTCGGAGGTCAGCGTTTCCAATAGTCTCTTGCAGTCCATGCCGGATGTGTTGATGTTATTGCATTTCGCCGCATATTTATCAATAAGGAAGAGGCATTCTTTCAACACGAATCTATCAGATATTTCGATCTTGGCTTTTCCGGTATTCGTGTATACCTTTTTCAATCCTTTATCGTTTACGATGAAATTTGTCTTGATATACTGTATCCCGTAATTATGGGATAGCCTTATGTAGACCGGATAATACCCGTCCGATCTCTTGTTCCTGATACATGGTGTGAACTGTGCCATATCTTTTGTAAGAATTTTGTAATACTGGATGCAAATATAACAAGGTTTCGCCATGAAAATGTTTAATAAAAAAACGCTTAAAAGGATGTATGAAAACAGAAAAGGCCTTACAGATTAACTGTAAAGCCTTAATAATCAATTGATTTTTCTGCGGAAGCGGGGGGATTCGAACCCCCGGTACCCTTACGAGTACGTCAGTTTAGC
>OGGX01000076.1_pt1 | contig 81891 bp, 91 predicted proteins | sample 1571331 | NCBI WGS metagenome assembly OGGX01 (sample SAMEA2582056, study PRJEB24529) | metagenome | biome: Human gut stool | place: China | collected 2011
TGAATATAATCCTGGGCTGGGCTTCCCATGGCTCTCTCTATTTCCTGTTTAATGCTGACCGATTTTTCCCGATTCTTATAGTTATATATCTTGTTGAAATCAGAAAGCGGGGCAAGGAATGAGCTATACGTACTCATTTGGTCTATATGCCTGGAAAAGATATCAAGAATATCATCCATGACAACTGCATTATTAGCATTCTTTGTTGTATTTTTAGTCATCCCCAGATTCCGAATAGTAGTCTGCATATTTTTCAGATCCCCTTCTTTACTCTGGATATAATTTGCATCCGTTATGATAGGAAAATAGTCCCTGGCTGCAAACTTCTTATATCCATACATCAGGACGGAAGCTTCATTTCCCCAGTCTGCGGCCCGTGTTGATAAGAATTCCTGGATTGCATCGGCAAATTGCTTCTGCTTCGGCGTCAAAGTACTTGTGATGTTATCCACGTCCACCGGCGACACCTTTACCGGGGTATAGCTTTTTATGATTTTGGAGGGTTTGAATACGCCTTTCACGCTTGTATCCTTTGCAAGTTTGGGAGCACTTCTTATTCCATCACCATATATATGCCCCCTGGCCTGTCCTCTTTTATTTGCCTCATACAGTGACATGATTTGCGCGGGAGTTAAACTAATGTTTCCCCCTTTCACCTGGAAAGTTTGTCTTTTTGCTCCTGGTCCGGACCACTCCAGAATTTCTTTTCTGGTTATTTTCAAGTCTTTCTTCACGCCATCTATATAATCATCTGCTTCTTTTAACATGGTTGTTTTTTTATCCGCCGCACTCCTAAATGTGCTATACATGGATTCCATGGCGCTCCCCATTCTCCAGAAAAATGTGTACGGGGTTATATTATCATAGTTAAGCATCTTATCCGCCAGCCCTGTTGTACCGCCATATTCCTGACGGCCGCTTTCTCCTGCTATTTTCCCTAGGTCTCCCAGCGCCTTACCGGCCAGTTCTTCTACCTGTTCCGCCATCCGGTTTGCTTTCAGGTCATTCATTTCCATGATGGTTTTCTTCATAGAGCTTACCACCTTCTGCAAAGAATCTATTTCACGGGTGCTTAGGTCATCCAATCGCTCAATGTCATACACACGCTTCTTTAGCTCCTGCATCCGGTCAATTATATCTGGGTCGCAATCAAAATAGACGGATTCCTTATTATCTCCTTCCCATTCACCGCCATCTTTTACGGCTTCATAAAACTTCTGTAATTCGTCCCATGCCCTGGTACGCTGGGTTGGTTCCCCTTTCTGGTTCAGATATTTTGAACTGTAGTCAATGCTCTTTATAAATTCCAGTACAATCCCTTTTACTTCATCCGGTACGTGTTTCTTATTGTCCGGCTTCAAAAGCCAGTTCTGGATTGTCATCGTATCTTTGATGATTTTCTGCTTATTGGAGCTTTTCTGTTTGTTCTCTCGCACTTTCTGCATGCTTTCCACGTACTTTTTAGGGTTCAGGACGTATCTAACCTGGGCCTCCTGGCGGTTTAAGTCCCTGCCTCTTTCCATGAGTTCATTATATTCCTTCTTGGCTTCCTTCCATTCGTCCCCGATTGCGTTCTCCATCCGTTCCTCTACACGCTTCAGCTGCCCCGCCAGGATCTGGCGTTCATTGGCAATATCAATATTGGCTTCACGGATTCCCTTTGTATACCGCTCCTTCAGTTCGGCTTTATATTGATTTAGTTTTTTATCGAAATCATTCTGGCACTTTTTCATTTTGGCTGCATAGTCCGCTTTGGCCTGGTTCAACTGGGCTTCCTTCTGGTCAGCAAACGTGGGAATCTTATTCTGAATCTCGAAATAGGACTGTATAATCTCCTGGCCTACGATATAAGACATCTCGTCCATGTCCGCATGGTATGGGTTCTGGACATATTCCTGGGTCTGGTCAATGGCATGGGCAACGGCCATCAGCTGGTCGGCTGGATGGGTGATATCAGCCGGGAACAGTTCTGGGTGCTGTTCGCTTAATTCCTGGTACAAGCTGTCAATCGATATGCCATCTTTACTCAGCGTGATTTTTCCGAAGTACTTTTTCCTGAAGCTTTCATATCCTCCCATTTCCCCCAAGTCTGCCCTGTCCTGATCGGATAATTTGATCTTGGTATTCTTTATTTCCTTCCTGACACCTTTATACATATCTGCCAGTTCCGGGTATTGGCTCCGGGCTTGTTTCAGGATTCCCCTGGCAATCCCTGTAGCTGCCTCCGTCAATCCGTCCCTGTCCACCTGACCTGTACTCCTGATGTATTCATACAGTTTTGTCAGATTGTTTCTCAACACTCTGTCGTTATAACTGCTCTGATATTTATCCAGGAAACTCTTAGCGATCTTCGCAATATCTTCCTGTCGTGTATCTTCCCTTGCGGTAAGTTTGAATTGTTCCTGCAACAGTTCATTAGCCTCTTTTAACACCTGGTTCTGCTCTTGCAAGCGTTTTACTTCGTTCGGGTCAATGTCTGCATCTTCCAATTGAAGCTTTACCTTCTCCGGCTGATTTTCTCCGTTGACATCCATCAGTTTATTGAATATACTATAGATAGGGAGAGAATGGCCGCCAGAAGTACTTTCGTCAATGGAAGGAAATACCTGGTCGAGAACGGCATTTTCTCCCACTTTTGTTGTATATACCGAATGCAGATACAGACGGTTCTTGTCCCGCAATTTTACGACCGCAAGCACATAATGTTCTTCTCCACCTATCTTTACTTTGGCTCCCACTGTCGCAGAATCATATCCACGGCCTTTCCAATTAACCTGATGGTCCAGTACTTCTCCTTCTCGTAACACATCCGGTACCGATGCAAATGCTATTGCTTTCAAGTCAGTAATACCATGCGCCAAATCATCTTTAATTGCCCGCTTATCCAGCAGGATTTCTCCGATGATATCATTATGTACCTTTCCACCAATGGAATCAAAAAAATCCCAAACCTGTTCTGATAGTTTCTTCTCTCCCCTTGGAAATTCTTTTCCAGACAGCTCTGCAACCGGCTCCATGTTCTTTACTTTTTTATAATTCTCTTCAATGCTTGCATTTGTCACCAATTCTGGTTTTTCCAAGGCGTACTGTTCCTTCTGCCCCTCTGCCTGTCCCTGTTTGTCTGCTTTGTATGTTTCGCTGGCGTCTGACAGTGCATGCATCCAGGCGTCTCTGGCATCCTCATAATATCTCAGGTCCTCTTCCAGTCCCTTTGCGGCTTCCCTGGTGCTTCCGTTTTTCATTAACTGTTTGATGGAATCAACCACATCACTCAGGAAATCCACAATTCTCTGTGTAATTGTTTTGTCCTTTTTGGCAACAGAATCAATAAACTTTGGGTCATTAAAAAACTTCTGCGTGGCGTCTGCCACAACCTCATCCATGATTTCCTCCCGTGTCAACTCCTGTCCGGCCTCTGCGTACCTGTTTTCATAGCTCTCCATGAGGTTTTCCAAGGATGTGTTTTCCGATTTCATAACGGCTTCCACGGCTATCTCTGTATACAGCCTATATCCCTTTGGCGAATACTTCTTGATATGGTGTGTCAGTTCATGGGTAAGGGTTCCGTTGAAATCGTTGCTGTTAATGGAGATAGTGATTTCTCCATTTCCATAAGAGCCGGCCGCGTTGGTCTGTCCCAATCCATCCACCAGATTAATTTTTAAACCGGTCATCTTGCCTATATGCTCTGCCACTTTACGCTGCGGTGTAGTTGCGCTTTCCGATACAGTTCCCAACCCTCCAGTCCTTGGGATTCCCCGGGGAACAGTTTTGGGCTGGCCGGTTTTCAGGTTTATATTGTTGTCCATGTTGTAATCCTGCGCGCCAGATTTATATGCATCCACAAACTGTTCATTTGTCAGTACGCTCATAATGGCCGAGCGCTCTGCAATATCCATGCTCACGTTATAGTAACCTGCATCGTAGGCACGCCCAAAAGCTTTATTGTAGGCAGACAGCTCAATGCTGCCGTCATATCCTTTCTGTAATGCCGCCTGGCCATTCTTCCCATATGGCTTTCTATATGCTTCTGTCTGATTCGGAACAGCCTGGCTGGCCACTGTTTGATTCACTGCTGGTTTCTGTGTTGGTTCCGTCTGGTTTTGAGCTTTGGTCGGCGCTTCCTCTGGCTCATTATACGGCTCGTATTCGGCTGTTTCTGGTTCGGTGTAAGTTTGTTCATCCGCTTCCGTTCCTGTGGCCTGCTGGCTATTCTGAGCGTTTTCCCTGGCTGCTTTTTCCTCGTTATGACGCATGGTGTTTTCCATAAACTGCTGAAACCGTATCGCATACTCTGCCTTCTCGCGGTTAGAAACAAATTCCTTGTTGGCCTGTTTGGCCGCGTATTCCTCTGCCATTTGCTTCAGCTTAGATGCTTCCTGATAATCTGCCGGATCTGCGTAGCTTTCCGGCTTAATATCTGACAAGCCATTGACATAATCACGATAGTCTGGGTTGATGCTCTTTCCATACTGATTTATGGCCCGATTGTTTGATATGGCTCCAGGCGCATTCAGGATACCAGCAGTCAAGGCACCTAGCGCAAAATCTTCCCATGTCTGGGGGTCTTTAAGGTCTCCAGCAAGGTCCAGATTGTCTCCGTATATCATGCTCTTCCTGATGGATTCCGTCAGGTCCTGCACGGCCTCCTGAGTTCCTTCTGACAGCATATCGCCACCATAATTAGCCGCCCCAAGGACTGCCCTACGGATTGCCGGATTTTTCGCCAAGGCATTTGATATGCCCTGTTTAGCCGCCTGGCCTACTTTACTGTTTTTTAATACCTTCCCTACGGCTCCGCCGCCATAGGCCGCGATACCGCCCAATAGCCAGTTGGTTACATATTCATCGGCGGCAGTAAGGGCCGCATTCATCTGGGCCCCCTCAACCGGACGCCCTTCCATGATATCCTGCCGATAAGTCTGACCTGCCATTTGAGCTGACATTATACCGCTTCCCAAAGCCCCCTTTGCCGCCCAAGCGGACAGTTTTCCACCAAATTTTCCTATAGTTCCCGCGGCTCCAGCGCTTCCTGCGCCTCCCGTTGCCGCTGCAATTGCAATAGATGGAGCCAGGTTTCCAAGACCGGACGCAAGGTTGTAAGCTAATCTTTCAGCGCCTCCAGCCTGACTATTTAGCAGCTCCTGGTAATATTCGGATTCTGTGATGTTGTAGTCCGGCTGTCTGCCTAATATTGCATCCGGCAGGTGTCCGATTCCTTTCACAGCGCTTTCCGCACCTATTCCAAATGATTTTCCAATATTGTACGGAACCTTCATGGGGTCTGGTACGGTCGTTTCGTCTCTGGTGTATTTATCCTGCGCGCTTCTCAGGTTGATTGTATCTTGCAGGCTATCCAGGTATTTATCTGCCGCCTCCTTTCCGGCCTTTTCAAATACATAATCATATGTATATCGCTCTCGCTCGGTCATAAGGGCATACTTCCGCAGCATATTATCGCTTTCCGAGCCTACTCCCATTGTTCTTTTCAGGGTTTTTTCCCGAATATCCTCCTGGGTTGCCCCGTCTTTTCCCCACATCTTTTCCATTTGCCTGTATGCATCTTCTACTGGATTGGATGTTTTCTTCCAAAATTGGGCGCGCTCCATCCATGAAGGGTCATTCGCTTTGGCTTTTTCAACGGTTTGGGCAAAGTCTGGTTCATTAGACAGGTCAATGTATCGCTTAAACTGATATCCATCCTGATACCCTACCTTGTCCAGAATTCTTTTTGTTTCCTGTTGTTCCTGTTCTCTCTTTTGCTTCTGTTGCCTCTCCTGTTTGGTTTTTTCAGCCAGGTATTTTGTATATTCCTCTACTTTTACTTTCTGTTCTGGCGTTTGTCGTATCGGTGCAAATGGACTTCCTGCATTCTTTGGCTTATGGTCTAACGTTTCATACATTTTTTTATTGGGGCTGGCATCTAATCTCTGTGCCATTTTCCGTGCTTGCTCTCTGTCCGCACGGAAAAAATCAGACTTTTCTTTTGAGTGGTCCTGCTGCACCGCTTGTTTTAATTGCTCCTGCTGCTCCCTCTCTCGTTCTCTTTCTCGTTCTTCCCGGCGCGCTAGGAAGGTGTTGACCGGCGTCGCCGGCTCCTCACTTCTATTTCTTCTAGTTGTACTGCCCGTTCTGTTTTCCTGTTCCTGTTTTTCTTTCAGTCTACTGCTAAATGACATATTGCCTCCTTAATTCATTCCCAGTCTCCGATAGATTTCATCTGCTTCATCTTCACTGATTTTCTTATTTTCATAGAATCGGTTCAGATACTCAAATACCTCATTTTCATCATGTGTCTCTGCATAGGCCGCCGCATAATCATAATATTTATTCACGTTTCCCTCCGATCCCTCTTTTATGGCTTCATTTGCCTGAGACGTGATATAGTCCGCTTCTACCGCAGACAAACCATACTGTTTTTTCAGATAATTTGATACAGTAGCGCTTTTGTATTTATGTGTATCGTTTCCATCCGTACCGCTCAGCATATTTTTAGCCTTAGTAAGGTAGGCATTGGTGTTGCTCTTGCTGCTCTTACTGCTTCCTCCCCCGCCTCCGCTCCTGGCTTTGGAAGCCGACAGTGCAAGCTGCTGCTGTTGGAGAGCGTATTGAAGTGCATCCTGCTCTTTCTGATAATCAAACTGTGTCTGCCAGTTCTGCTGCGCCAATGCATCCTGTGTTTTCTTGTATGCGTATTCCTCGGCCCAGCGCTGGGCATCCTGGTTGTACTGATACTCTCCAAAGTCCTGCGCATATGTACTATCATACCGACCGGCATAATAATTAAGGTCGTTGTAGTAATCGTTGACCGTATCCCTATACCTGCTATAGTCAATGCTGTCCTGGTTATTGACCATTCCAAGCTGGTTATACAGCTCCTGACCTTCGTTAAGATATTGCTGATACACCCTATCATAGATATCCATGGTTTTGTCTCCCAGCTGGCTCATGTAATTATCATATGCCTGCTGGCCGGCTGCTGTGGCATAGGTCGATCCATATCCGCCCGTCATTCCGGATATGTTACCGATCGTGTCACGCATGGCCTTGTTTCCCTGCTGCATATACTGTTCCCTGTAATTTTTATATAAATCCGTATCATACACGCTGTTGGGGTCAAATTGCTGCCGGTTCAGGATGCTGTTTACAATGCTGTCTATCTGACTGTCGTACTTGCTCACATAGGCCCCCGGTTTATCGTCCTCCAGGTCGGCCAGCTTATCTGCATAGCTGTTTACTCTGTCCGATGGCGTATACTTCTGGTACTGGTATCCAGTTAAGTACTGGCTGTTTTTGTTTTCGGCACTTGCATTGTTTACTGGCGTTATGGTTACATTACTTCCTGTTGTTGCCTGATTGGTTGCCTGTGGACTGGCTGCACTTCCTTTACTTCCGCTTTGCAATGCCCTCAACAGGTTTGTGTTCTGGGCGGCTGTTCCGGCATAGTTGGTAATTCCATACTGGCTTGCGAGATTTTTTCGATTGTTATAGGAGCTATCCTGTCCTTTGCTTTTCAAATAATCGACAATGCTTGCTACTGCCATATTATTTTCCTCCTTCCTTTTCTACTTTTTCTTCCTCTTCTACTTTTTCTCCGTTGGTCAATATATTGTTTATGGATAAAAGAAAGTTCGCCTGCTGTATGCCTTCCACCCGCAGTTGATTTAACAGCATCAGAGCCATATTGATTTTTTCTTCTTCAAATGCAATCTTTACCATATATTTTCCTCCTTCATTCGGTTTATTTCCTTTTCCAGTTCATCCAATTCTCTCTGTTGGGCCCGGATGGCCCCGGCATACAAAACACTATTAGTGCTGTATGGAATTGACAGATATTCCCCTCCATGGTCCACCAAGGGCAGGTCTGTACCCAGTCTTTTCTGGAGTTCGTCTAAATCCTGGGCAATCTGTCCCATCCCTCTCTTTCCCGAATCCTTATAGGTGAATGTGACTGGTCTGAATCCCAGGACAAGTGCAAGCGCTGTCTGGTCTGGTATCTCCTCTATGTTTTCTTTTAAGCGCCGGTCCGAGCGTTCTGTTAGAACCTCGCAGGATACATCATAGGTCGCATTTAGATATCGGCATGTAAGGGAACCTTCCACATTGGCATTTCCCGCAATGCGCATATAGTTGGAGTACAACAGCCCATTAACGCTTATCTGCCCGGAATAGGTAATTGCCTTGGTAGTAACAGCGCCGCTTTCGCTTACAACAAAATTGTTATTGATGTTGATGGAACCGCCATTAATGGTCCCGGAAAACTGAGCGGTTCCATCCTTGTATAACTTAAAATTGTTACTGTCTATGATAAGATAACCGCTCTTGAATGTGATAGTGTCCGTAGTGGCAGATATCTCTGAACACAGTTCTCCTGCGCTTACCTTCATAGAAATCTCACCATTCAGCACTCGGATTCCGGTTTCCAAGTCATTTTTCAGGTCCTTGAATTGGGTCAGAAATCCATCCATAGTAACCTCAAGCTGTGCAATGGTTGTATCCGTCTCCTGATACTTTAAAAGCGTTTCCTGCGTGAAGTTGTCCTCTGGCGTAAGGTTTCCCAGGGTATATTTCAATTCGCGGTTCAGCAACCGAACATAGCTATATACCTTCTTAATATCAGGATTTTGACCGCCCACTGCCGGCACGTTAAAGCTTGACACGGATCCGCTCCTTTCTTTCTTTGATTTCTTGTTTTATTGCTCCTATCCTCTCTTGGTTTTTCTGGATTGCTCGGGTATAGATGGCTCCATAGCTGCTGTATGGGAGGGCCAGGTGTTTTCCATGTCGTACAACCATTGGAAGGCGTCCTGCCTCTGTTTTACGATATAGATTCTGGGCAATACAGCCAATACCAGCCCGGCCGCTATCAATAAACGTGTATCGCGTTGGCACGATTGCCTTTAATGCTTCTGTCGCTTCCTGGTCAGATATAGGTTCAATCCATTTCTTACACCGTCTGTCTGATGTCTGGTGTACTCTTCTGCATGTAAGGGTTTCCGATATATAGGCATCGGCGCACGCTATGTTTCCCGTGACCGTATTTATCCGGTCATCATCATTGTATACGTCCAATTCATAAGCATATATTCCATTTGGAGGGTTTAATGTTTCTGTTGTGAATGCCCCGTCTACATAACAGCTTCCATCTGGATACACGATAAATTTCCCATCTATGTTGATTGAGCCACCTATGATATCCCCTGAAAAATACGCATTTCCCGCTTTATCCAGGGTCATGTTTTGAGCTTGTATGATGACCTGTCCTGTCTTAAGGGTGATATACTCCCCGTACAGCTCCATCCGTGACAGCATAGTATTTACCACATCCCCGGAATCTACCAGGAGCGATATCTTTTCACGGGTTTGTTCCAGGCTTGTATGCATCCCGGTTTCATAGTCCAGCAAATCAATGGTCAAGGCGTCTTTGCTAAAGCTTATTTCTCTGGTTTTATTCTTTCGGCTATCCAGGACCTTCAGGACCGAATTATCCATATTGTCCTCCAGGGTCAGATTCGACAACGTATATTTTAAATCCCGGCTGAAACGATACAGTTTACTCATAACCTGGCTCATATCTGTTTCATCCTGGTCCAACACCAGCGGTTTAAAAACTGCCATGCCTCTCACTCCCATAACCTACATATTTACCTATAGCAATCAACGTAGCCGCCCCTCTGCCCTCCAGGCGATACCGGTATTTCTGGCACCGGTGCGGAATCACATTGAGCGCATAGGTACGATATGAGGCAGCCGTATAGGTGTATACCTTCTCCCAGTCCTTCTGTTCATCATATTGCAGTAGAATATCCACCTCTGTCCCTGGTTCCAATTTCATATTGAACAGAAGGCGCTTCAGATACTTAAACTCAACACTTCCGTCCAGCATATCCCCGCTTTCAAGGATCCACTTTATTTTCTCTTCCCGATTCCCGGCCACGGTTGAAAGATTTCCGTCTATGTCGATATAGTATAGTTCTCCTTCTCCATATGACATAAACCGTATATGCAAGCCGTCCTCCTTGTGCCACAAGTTTTTCTCCAGGTCAAATACATACAAGGCCCATTCTCCATTTCGGGCAAGTGAGGCATAATACTTGCCATCGTACTGCCCAGCCACGCCCTGGGATACCCTGTAGTCCCCTATGGCATCCGATATGCTGGATGGATTAGCACCGTCATAGCTGCATATGCAGTTACGGGCCGCGTATATTAATGTCTCATCCACCACACAAGCCGTGCTTTCACAGCCTTTTGCAATGCCTCTGGCCGGGCTGACAGTTGTAATCTGAAAATTACTTGGCTTATCACCCATGATGGTGTGTATAGCGTCCTCCTTAAAAAACAGCACGTATCCAAGATGGGACATACATCCGGTGAAATCTCCATCACTTCCCACGGTCGCCGCGTAGGAATCCGTGCTTATCCCTTCAAACGCATTCCAGTTTGCCGGATCTCCCAACTTACTTGCGTATATTTCATGGTTTTTACTGGAGCAGCCCCAGAGCCGGTTTCCATTCTCACAGATGTAATCCATGTCAGGAACCCTCCGGCTGATGGTGAGGCCGGATGGTTGGCTGAATGATTCGGATAGGTTACCAATAATTACAAGGTAATCATCCGCCTTTTCCTGTATGACCGTGGTTTTATTGAATGTATCATTTGTGCATCCCGTTATCTCTACTCCATCAAATTGTTGGAATGATTTCCCTATGCCTGTGCAACTGATTTTGACCATGGTTGACCCCTTTGTGGTCTGTGCAAATGTGGCTGAGGATGTTTGTGACCATTGCGTTTCCAGGCTGGTCAGTTCCTCGGTTGAGGTGTTATACATTATCTTATCCGGAAAAATAACCAGGAACGCGCCCAATCCCACTATCTGTTTATCCGTGCTTGTCACATCTGCAATCTTTTTATCCTTGTAATACAGCTCTGTACCGTCCACATACACCAAGCCGTTTTTATAAAACAGGCCGTGAGGCGTTGTCAGGTTCTTGATGATTTTTCCCCTGGGCTTCCGTGTAGAGATGGCCGGAAAATCATCGGAGGACATGTTCTGCATGTCGGCAAATTCGTTTTCGCTTATGACCGTCCCCGTATTCAGTCCCAGAAAGTTACCTATCTGACGGCTGTTTTCTTTTGGGGCCATAGTCAGGAATGGCAATCTTCCCATGGCAACCTCCTAAAATCCTGAAAATGACGCGCCACGCTTTGGCATATTCTCTCGCCGGAACCATGCCGCATACGCATCATATGCGCTGTTGTACATAACCACATCATTGTTATACCGTTCTGTTTCCTGATTGTGATAGTCAATTTTAGAAAGCATGTAATGGATATACACGTCTTGGAAACGCGTCGGTATGGTTAGCTCCTTTTCCGCGTCCAAGTCATAAGACAACGGTTTAAATGTCACATTGTAGCCCTGTGCCCGGTTCACTATCTCTTCAATCACCTGGCCCTCTATCTCATTGAGCCATCCCATCATGATATCCTCACCGTATTGGCGTCCTCTCAGCCGGATGATTGTTTCTATTAATTCCCCTACTGTCATTTCTTCCCCCTATTCTGCCAGGCCATATGTTTGCAGGTCCGGCATGGTGGTATCCCACTCTTTTACCCATTCTCCCGAACCATTTACCCAGCAATACATTCCTGGAGCCGTTGATTTCACATACACATTCTTTGCTATTTCCCCTGTCTTTGTTGCATAATAATGTTTTCCCTTGACTTCAAACCATTGTGACGCCAGCATGGCCCCGTCATCCGGGTTCATGTAGTACCAGCCCTGTTCATCTGACCCGAACCATCCCGTTATCATTGTCCCGGCACCATCAAATACAAACCATTGAGCCCCAGCCGCGGTGTTGATAAGCTCCCATTCATCCTTGATGTATGTGCCATACCGCAAGTATTTCCAGCTTCCGTCTGGCTGTTTCTCCCACCCGGTCTGTGTTTTCTCCATGTGCTGGCGGCAGGCTTCGTATGCACACCATGATATAAACTGCTGGCACCAATATGCAGGGTTATACCCATACCATTTCCCGTACTTTGTATAGTTTTTATCTCCTGGATTCCCAGTCTTACTATCCAGGTTTTTATTGCTTTCCTTCTCAATGTATCCCAGCTCTCCCTCCAGGACATTAATAAATTCATCTACTGTGCAGGTATCCATACTGTACATGGGGCGCCCGAATCCATTGATTTTTTGTGTTCCTCCCACTGCATCAAAGGATGCTTTATAGGTATGCCGGGCGACGCATCCTCCATTACGGTCCCCTGCGTTTCCCGATGATGTGTTTCCCTCAAACGTGACAAACTCAAATGTCCGGTTCTGGTAATCGGTTTCTACTACCGCGGCAGCACCCACATGCCCAACACGGCCCAGAGATGTATAATAGAAATAGACGATATCTCCCCTTCTAGGTACAGAAAACCATCTGCCTTTTTTGGTGAAATAAGACTTTCCAGTAGGTGTGTACTGGCTATAATCGCCACATAACAGTTTCTGCCCTCTTGCGTATGCATTATCAATCATAATTTCCTCCTTATGCATAAAAGGGGAAGCCCTCTGCCTCCCCTCCTGTTGACTTGTTACATATTAGATTTCGGACCACCTCCGGCTATTTGGTCGCCACCCGCTCCTCTGCCTCAGGTTCTTTTCCTGTGTTTCCTGTGGCCGCCGCATCCGTCAGCCCCTCGCCGATTATGTATGCAATCAGAGTGGCCCCTCCCATAATAATAGCGGTCACCTGGGTAATTTCATTGTCTCCCGCCCCTGCTGCCACCATAATCGGGCTTACAAATCCAACTACAGCCGCCCAAAATTTCCGGCTTGTCAGTTTTCTTGTCCAATCTACGTGCTTCATCGTCATTCCTCTCTTTCTTTTTCTAAGTCTCCAATTCTATGGTTGGCCACCTTGATTTGTTCCTGCATAACCGCCTGCGCTTCTTCAAGTTTGTAAGTCCGTTCAATGACTGTGTTATGCTTTTCTACCCTTTTTTCAAGTTCACTCAAACGATATGCCGTTAATTTGGCTGACACCATGATTCCGGTAAACGTGCCCGCAGCACTTCCCAGCAGCCCAATTAATGCAACTATGACTTCCGTTGGCACAAGATTCCTCCATTAATCCGCTGGATTCTGTTCCAGCCATTTTTCAGTCATTGTTTTCCAAAGCCTGGGGACTTTCTCCAGTGTCATTTCGTTATTCCTGATTTTCAGACCATAGTAACGTCCCATTATACTGTCCCTCCTTCTGTAGTCTCCGCTACGGCACTTATGACGGCTCCCATATCTCCAATCGCGCCATCATGTACACTTAAAGTTTCACTCATGGCTGCTACCTGCTCCTTTAACAGTTCCAATTCCGTTTTACCACGGATTCCAAATGTTGCTTGAATTTTTCCAGTTTCGGTCTTATCAACCGCCTGGAAAGCCGGACTGCACAGGACCATATTGTTGTAGTTTCCTACCACAACCCCATCGGAATCTTTGATTGCCACTGTTGACAGATTATCGGGTGTGAGCTTGTCCCATAATGTCCCAAGTTCTGACAGATTGTCAACAATAATCTGCATGTTGTAAATGTCAGCATCGTTAACAATAGTTATTTCTGTAGCATCTTTTAAAACTATCACATTCTTATTCATGGGGATTTCCCCCTTTCTTATTATTTTTAAATAGCAATCAGCCTAATCCTCGTAGATAATATCAAGTCCATATGCCTTAGCTGCCTCATGTTCAATCCGGCAGCCTCTTGCATTTTCCCATCCTTTGCAGAAATAGGCCGCATGACAAAGGCTCATATTTTCAAGCGATTTCGCCAAGAAGCATAGGGGAATCTGTACAACTCCTCTTTCGGCCATTTTTTCTTTGCTGTACCACTCGTCCGTAAAAAGAGTGTTCACAATTTCATATCCTTTATTTTCTAATGTCTTAATGGCCTTTTCTCTCGTTTCTTTGATTTCATCATCTGTTTTTCCAGCCATCGGCTGGCTAAGCATGGCTCTCTTCATAATTTTTCCTCTCTTTCTGCTGTTTCAAGGACAGCTCCTTTATTCAAAATAGCAATTTAGCAAAAACCAATGCAAAGGTGACTTTAAACGGCGTCAAGAACATTAATGGGTTTACAGCCGTATATTCCGACCGAACCGACCGGGCATTCCAGCTATATTATGATAACGGTGAGATTGCGTCAATCGCATTTAACAACACCGGTATCTGGTATGATTTTTATGACGGTCAAAAATGGAAACAGGTTTGGAAGTTTAATAAGCCATCATAATAATCATTTAATAGCGATTACAATACCCGAAAGACTTATGTTTGCTGTGCCTGTTGCTTGGTTATTGCCTTTAATATGTACTTGTCCGTTTTGCCATATACAAGTGCTTATGTTTATTTTAGTACTGTTATCTCCTGTAATATCAGATAATATAGGAAATACCCATCTATACGCAGATGTTTCAATATCTACAGGTATATTGGCAAAAAAATCGTCTCCGGCAACAATAGGGATATTCGCTTTTGAATAAGTCATCACAGTTATTTTGGATGCTAAATTGCTATTTGCAGTAACAATATCGTCCGTATTCTTCTTTACTTTGGCCGCCAGTGAGCCGGCAACATTTGGATTCATCTGCCGCGCATCCGCCACAAATCCCTCTTCCGTAACCAGGCCCGTATTATTGATACTGGACGTTGCAATGTATTCGCTTAATATCTCGACCAATTTTGTATTGCTCACCAATTCCAGCGCAACCTTTTGTGCCAACGCATCAAGCAACTCCTGCACATTGCTTGTTCCATCCGCTCCTCCTAATAATCCTTGTTCATCCACGGCCGAAACCGAGGATGCCTTGCCATTAAAACCACCCAGCCCCTGTGCAATCTGATTTGCTTCCTCAGCGCTTCTCTCGGCCTCAGTTGCTTTATTCGTTGCCGTTGCGGCCGCCTGACTGGCCGTATTCGCGCTTTGGTTGGCGGCTGTAGCGCTTCTTTCTGCCTCTGTCGCTCTGGTTGTTGCCGTATCGGCCGCGTGGCTGGCTGTATTCGCACTTTGGTTGGCGGCTGTGGAGCTAGCCTCTGCTGCTTCTGCCTTAGCAGTCGCCGTGCTGGCCGCCTGGCTGGCTGTGCTCTCGCTCCGGCTGGCGGCTGTAGCGCTTCTTTCTGCCTCTGTTGCTCTGGTTGCTGCCGTATTGGCCGCCTGTCTGGCTGTATTCGCACTTTGGTTGGCGGCCTCGGAGCTAGCCTCTGCTGCCTCTGCCTTAACAGTCGCTGTGGCGGCCGCCTGTGTTGCTTCCTCCGCCTTTTCCGTCGCCTTTTCCAATGTTGTATTGGCTTTCGCTATGGCTGTCTCTGCCTGCCGCTGCCATTCAGCCTCATTGTTTACCCTTCGTTCTTCATTGGCTTTGCGCTGTTCCTCTGCTTCCTGTCTTTTACTCTCGTTAGCATCCAGTGTTTCTGCCTTTTGAGTAATTCGTTCCTCCAACTGTTCAAATTCGGCAAGGTGGCCTTTGTATGCTTCCCCATCAAATATCGTGTGTCCTACGTACACGGCCCCTGGATTCGTAGCCCATTTTATGGTTCCATTTTCATCATATGCGCGAACAGCTATCCATACTGTACCCTTATGAGACACACATGCAGCCGGGATGCTCCAGGTCAGCAGGATATGATTCTCCTGCATTTCGGCGTCAAGCAGACAGGTATCCAGTATGGCATCCTCATATTCCAAATCAAGCTTGAATCGCAGGTTAGCCAGGTCCACACCGCCCGCCGTGATGCGGTTCAGCCTGATATGGCGCACCTCCGAGTTGTTATCGTACGTTGTCCCTATCTGGCTATCCTTTTCAGGAATAACAAGTTTTCTGCCTACTACCGTAATCATCCCGTCTGCTCCTTCCTTATCCCTGAATCAGCTCTACCTGCTTTGCCTTTTCCATGACTTCCTCGGTTACTCTTGTCTGGTCATTCGAATTCATGATTACCTCATAGACAGACCTGGGAATTTCTACTTCCTTGCCGCGTTCTATCAGGTATGATTTTCCATTCACCCCAACAAACAGCGGGGCCTTATAGCGGTCTCCATCCCAGAACAAGGTGAACTTTACCATTTCTTCCTTCTTTGTTGCTGACATCATGTTACCTCCGTTAATTTGCTTTATGGTCGTTGTATGTAGATGCTGTCTCAATACGTACCATGTACTGCTGGGACAAGATTTCAGTTACCTTCATGGCCTTCCATCCAACCGTAGAACGCTGGTTCAATGGATCGGCTGTACCTCCACTTCCCAGTGCCTTTACAATCGTTTCCAGCCCTCCTCCTTCAATTTTGGTGGTTGCATATGCGTTTTCACCCAGCAGCAATGTGGAATATACATCAATCCCACTCGCGCCGGCTTTGGTAAACTTCTTTGCCTCAGTCGTCTCTATAAATCGCACGCCTTCCAGGGTTCCGATTTCTCCATTAAAAATCCGTTCCGGGTTTTTATACTTCACTACCTCAATGAATCTCGGATCCTCCGTGATATCATAGGCGCAATCCGGGTGGATAATAGCTACATAGTGTCCATTGATTTTAGCTGTATTCTGGACCTTTAAAGCCCTCACCGCCATCTTGATTGCTTTTACCGTCAGCTTCATTTCTGCTGTCAGTTCGGAGCGGGAGGAAACCTGCCCCTCTGCGTACTGCACGTTAGTACCGGCGTTTAACGCCTCTCTCGATATAGTGTCCAGGGTACTTCCTGCCTGGTTTCCAATGGCTGTCGTGGCTTCCACAACCACGTTGTCGATTGCCGTCATGCTAATCTGGTCAGATAATGATACAAAGCCGCCGTACTGCTTTACCTCTGCCTCCTGCTTTGTTACAGTCATGGTCTGGCCTTCCGGCGTTACGCCCTCCGTTAAAGGCGTAAGCGCCTTTGGAAGCTGCTCAAATCGTCTAAATTCAATCCGTTTTCCTCCGTTCTTAGGAATGTTTCTTGTCTGTCCAAACTGATCGTGTACCAGATGCGGTTTTGTATATCTCAGCAGATTTTTGTCGTAGAATGTTTTCATTTCTGCCGACAGGCTTTCTGTTCCGGTCGTATTGGCTGGTACAGATGTATCAAACATCCTGAGATTTAACTTCAATGTTGCATTCATAGCTTTGTTCATAATTTCTCCTTTCTTTCCCTATCCGCTATCTAAGTGTGATTTGTTCTCCGTTTCGGACCCGTTCAATGATTGCGTCCATCTGTTCGTCCGTTAGGCTTGCAACGTCTACGTCTGTCTTTGTGGCGGCTCCTTTACTTGCTCCGTTTTCAGTTGGTCTTGCTGCGCCGGAACGAATTGTGTCAGCCACTTTTTTCTGCGTTTCCGTCTCTGTTTTTGCCATAAGGCCCTGGCTGAGTTCAGCAAAGTGTACAGCGCGATAGGCCGCCTCCATGCTTACTCCGCTTTCAAGCATTCGTGCAAAATCTGGGTTTTGGCATTCTAATACCATGTCGAACTGCGGGAACAGCTGTTTACACCTCTCCGCTTCCATGTTCCAACGGCTGTATATCTGTTCTCTCTGCCTGGCCTCATTCCATTCTCTCTGCTGTGCAAGCAGCTGCTGATTCTGCATCTGAAGGTTCATCATGGTCCGGTACTGGTCAACCGACATTCCCGCCTGCGTAGCCGCCGCTTCATAAAAGCTGTCATCCTTCTCAATGGCTGCCACTACATCCTCTATCTTTCCTGAGTTTACCCCGTACCGGATATTCAGCAGGTTCATGAGCGGTTCATACGCTTTTAGCTGATTCTGCATTTTCTGGTTTTCTGCATTTCTGCGGTTTAACGCTTTCTCAATATCCTTGGCAATCAGGTCATTGTAATCCGCACGGATGCGCTCATAGGCTTCCTCTCGGTTCTCCGGCTCGCTTACGGAAGGTTCCTGTGAAGCCTGTCCTTCGGCTGCTTCCTGTCCGGTTCCCGGCTCCTGTGGCTCTGCTGCCGCTTCGGCCCCTTCTCCAGTTTCACCCGCTGCGGCCCCTTCTCCTTCAAACATTCTCAGATTTAATTTGAGTTTGTTCATGTATTTTTCTCCTTTCCCGTCTATTACAGGCGGCATCTTCCTGCCTCCTGCAATAACCATATCACATTCTATTTTTTGTTTCCAACACCCCTAATTTTATGTAGTCTGGGTATTCATTTTCAAGCATGCTGTAACCTACCCTGATGGTTTCCAGCGTGGCTTCCACCTCTTCTATGTGGCTCTGCTTCACAACTGCATGCGCATCTATATTTCCAGCCTCATACCGGTTCAAACTGAGCAGTATTTTCTTTTCCTCTGCCAATGTCAGTAGGCGCTGTACTAATGTTTGTCCCAGAATGGATATAGCCGCACATACAATATCGTGGCCTTCTGGCAGGTTATTCCTTGCAGCAAATCCAGCATGTCCTTTCATAGTTATCTTCACATAGCCCTTATCAAATAACATATTGACCTTCGTCATAATTTAACCTCCGTTGATGTAGCTGCCCGCTGCCTGGCTTTTCCTGCCGCGCTGCTGTCTCCCCCGATGGCCTGTCCTATGCTATTTGTTATTACTGGTTCTCCATTGGCATTTCCTGGCTTTACTTCTCCCTGTGGCAGTCCAGCTCCATCCATAACGGCAAGGATTTTTTGATTTCCGGTCATTTCATAGATTAAATTCGCCATCTGAGCCATGGTTGCCTGCATCTGCTGCATCTGCTGGTACATAGTTCCGTTTTCTTGCACCTGCTTAATGACTTCTTCTCGCTTGTCAAAATCCATCATCTTTATGACGGCAAGGGCCTGGTCTGCATTTTGCGGGGCAAACACGCCCATTCCATAAAGTTCCTTTGCCAGCTCATTATTTGCAATCCGGCTGTACAGGCTGGCCTTCTGGGCCGATACCTTGATATCAAAGACTGGTTTTCGCATGGACAGTTCTCCATTCATCATGGCATCTTCCTGCGGTTTCAGTCCCTGGTTGTCCAGAGTAATGTATTCCGAACTTCCATTTGGCCGTGTAATCCTGTAACATCTCGGTATATCGTAGAATTGCCGTATCAGCTCTATTACAAGCGTAACAATTTCCGAATAAGCACTATAGCTGTCCTTCAGCATATCCCTGGACAGTTTGCTTCCGGCCTCCTGTAGTGCGGCAATGGCGCTGGCCGCTGTCACTCCGGATGTAGTGGAACCCTGGGAGAAATCGCGATTTCCAGATGTCTCCTTCAATTCGTCAATCTTTGCCTGACGGATACTCAACACATCATTGGACATTTCGGGCGGCTTTATCGGCTGGATAGAGTTCTCACTTACATCTCCGCTACAATGCACCAGGTCCCTTGACAAGTCTGTAAATTCCTCTTCATTCACCTGCGCAGATCCGGCAATAAAATACCTGGGCCGGCTTAAACTGGCGTGTTTTAGGATTACCTGGTCCAGCTTGTCTATGTATTCCTGCGGATTAATCATGACATCCAGATACCCAAATCCAGCCGGCGACCCCTTCTCCGGAAACATACAATCAAACACAAATGGGTATTTTCCATGGTCATACAGTCCTGTTTCTCTATACTTCGGGTCATTCTCCGTTGCAAACAAGACATGCCCTTCTACAAATTTGCAATAATGCAGGACTGTACGGTTTGTTCGGATTCCATTTACTTCCCCGTACACCCGGCGTTTATAGTACCAATCAAAGACGTTCACTTTCTTCGAGGTGTCCAATTTGGACACGTAGGCATATTCTGGCTTGTAAATGGCTCCTGATTGCAGTTTTCCTTTCAGCTGTGGATACTCTTCTTCCAGTGTCTCATAGTCCACCATATCAATAACGAACACATTTTCCGAATCCTGGATATTGCTTATCCCAGGCTCCCAGAATATGTCCATCATATCTATGTGTCTGATTTCAATGTCCCCCAAGCCATTTTCTTTATCCTGGTTCCAAAATATTCCATATACCGCAGTACCCGTCTTTGGTTTATCCCAGGAACACTCCGAATAAGTCTTGTCAAATCCATTCTGTTCCATGATAACCGGCACGACATCTGACAGCATCTTAGCAATGGGTTCGTCACTCTCCTCCCTGGGCAGGATAGCCGGGGAAGGGTAATTATCCTGAAAGTCAGCGTGTTTATTAATTACACTGTTAAACAACCATGCACTTGTAGGTCGCGGGTCATTGGGATTGCTGGATGGGCTTGTAAACCGCTCCCAATGGTTATTTTTCCACCATTCTTCCGCGTTTGTAATTCGCTTTGTCAGGTCATCTTTGGCATCCTTGTATTTCCGGAACATCTGCAAGGCATCTTCAATCGTCTTTTCATTCACTGGTTTCCAGTCTGTTCCCGGTACTTCCTGTATTGTTGTATCGTTCTCCATGTGTCCTCCTTACACTCTTATTACACGGCTCCTACGCTCCCGCTCTTCTTTGTATAGGTCAAGTGGATCCTCAAGAGGCAGTGGTTTTTCTCTGTGCTTACGGATTGCTATGATACGCGACATAAGCACATATCTGCATTCATCGTAAATATGGTCCTCCTGCTTTGTATCTACGTCCTCCACGTCTTTTTCGTCATACACAAGGTTAGGTACCGTACGTATGAATTCCTTACAGTTCTTAAACACATAAAACATGGAGCGACCATGTTCGTCAAAAGCCATACGGTAATGATACTGCATCTTTCCAGCAATCCTGTGATTATCGCCAGGAGCCCAATACACACCCAGTTTCGCCATAGTATCTGCTATGGACGGTCCCCGGTCCTTTGCAAATATGGATGGGTCCGCAATCCCTGTTATTCTCCTTCCCTTTAAATTCGGGTCCGTCTCCTCAATAGCCCGAATCTGTCTTGCTACGGCTGCCGGTTCTATCTTAATTCCTACGTTGTAGCAGTCCTTTTTCATCCCATAAAGTTCGCGTATACGGTAAATACAGCCCGTATAATCCACTGCATACCAACCGACTGAAAATGGTTTTGCATAACCATGATCATAACCTCGAATGATTTCCCATCCATCCGGGATATTGAATGGATTTATTACATGGCTCCACTGTTGTGTATCATATCCTTCTGGGTCGTTTTTCCACTCTTCAAACACCTGACCGCTAAATGAATTCCAATCACCATATAGTAAAGCGTTCCGCTCTGCCTCAGGCAGCATAGCTAGCGACGCTAAATAATGTGGATTATTACGCATCAAGTCAGCATTATCAAATAAACTGCTAGGGATGAATATTCTGTCACTCTCTGTTTGGATTGGTTTTCCTGTTGGGTCCTTGATTTCTGTAATTTCCCTTATGGGCGTTCCTGGTTTCATTGCTGTTATGAATCGTGCCTTTACCCATCCGTGTCCCGGTCCACCTGGGTTTGCCGTTGAGCGGATGTACCCTCTTAACCCTGGTCCACTTGACCTTGTACGTGAAAACAGATAAACATATTCATCCCAAGAAAAATGGGTCAGTTCATCAAATCCAACAAAATCATAATGTCTACCTTGATATTTCAATTTATCTTTCTCATACTGCATACTTCCAAAGTATATTTTCGCTCCACTTGGAAATGTCCACACACGCTCCGTTTTATTGTATTTGGCACGTGGAAAGGCAAAACCATACAACTCCCTGGACCGGCTAATTAAATCCTCCAACTCCGGGAACGTTTTTCGTATGATGACAGCTCGATAGTATCCTATATGGACCTGTCTAAGTGCTTCCACCAGCAGATAATCCGACTTTCCTCCGCCTGCGGAGCCTCCGAACAAGGCTTCAAATTCCATTCTTTGCATCATGGCCTGCTGTCTCGGCGATGGTGCCCATATGACATTATGGGTCTTGACAAATTCTTTCGCATCAAACTTCTGTTTGTTCTTACCGTTCTTCCTCATTACGTTGGTTTTGTTCTTCCTCCATCATCTTTTTAATTTCCTTGGCCTGTTCTGTTTCCATCACAATCATGCCAAATCCGGCTCCGTTTTCGTCCTCATCGTTATTTTTAAGCTGCACATACTTATTACGCCATTCCGGCATCCGGTTCTCCAGCCAAAATACAATGGCTTTTGTATCCCCTTCCACATGTACAGTCTCCTCTGCGTATTCAATCACTTCATCCTCTTTTATTTTTTTGCCGTTCTCGTACGTTACATGTCTTGTTTTGATAGGCTTTTTATTGGTTACTGTATATCCGAGGGCTGCCCTATACAAACTATTTTCCACAAGGCGGTCTGCGTAATCCTTCCCCGTAGATAATGCTTCACTTATTTTTTCATGTTTCTTTTTCCACTCCCCTAGGGTGGAGCGGCTTATCCCAACCAACTTGGCTATTTCATCGTCAGTTTTTCCAGCCCTGGCCCAGGCTGCCAGTATGGTAAGTTTCTCCTCGTTCTCCACCCATTCCTGCCATTTCTGTCTTGCCATGCTTCACCTCCTTACATAACCATATCACATTCTATTTTTTGTTTCCAACACCCCTATGCGACCGGTTTTGTCCGGTTTATTCCACGCAAAAAAGACGCAGGTCGCGTCTATCTTTTCCGATTCTCGCGCGCGTATACGCGCATGTGTATGCGCACACGCATTATAGTGTCCGATTTGTACGGTTACTTTCCTTCCTTCTCCCTCTGGTAGATGGCTTTATAATACGGGCAAGCGTCATACATATCGGCACAAAACAGTTCCTGGTAGTTTTTCTTTTCCTCATGGCTTGTAAACTCCAGCTTATTTCTTACTTCAAACCCCAAGTTATTTTCTATGTTCTCGCACGTAATAGTTGGCGTTTTTTTATCGTATCGGCTGACTGTGACACAATACGGGCATCGTATCTCTTTTTTTGGTCGCACCCTCTCACTTCCCTTCTTTGCGCACACTAAGCGACGGACCTTATCTGGACCGCTTTTTCTTTTGCTGTCGCTTAGCTGCCCTCTCATGAGCAGCCATATGATAACCCGGAAGAAGAACAAGGGTATATTCCAGGAATTCATAACCATTTTCTTGTATACCTGACTTCACCGTCTCCTTATCCAGGTAGTATCCTTCTGGTACCTCAATGGCCCCTGGATCTATCCGTCTACGTTTTCTAACTTTTTCCTTTTTGGGCTCTGGACGCACAAGGTTCTGAGACGGGTTATATCGTTTTCCCTGGAGCCTTCCCTCTGTGCGCATGGTCTTATCCGAATATTTAATAAAATAGTCGGCCAGTTTGTGGTAGCTCCCGCTTTCGTCCATCGGCACCGCCTTAATCCATCCATGGGGCCATACGATTTTTAACAGTCGTACATCGATTCCACCCGTCTGAACAACATGCACATGCTCTGCACCGCGTTCTCCGCGTTCCCCTACCCAGATATATTTTAGGCGTATGCCAGCCTTTCGATAGAGTTTCCGCAGCTGCTTCAAAAACTGTCTTACATAAGCCCGGAATTTTTTGGGTTCCCCTGGCCTTTTTCCCTCCTCGAAGCTGTATGTAACATACAGGTCGGCTCCTGAAAAGTTCGCATTCATGAGCCACGTTAATGTACGCTGTGCATTCCTCCGATTAATCTCTGCCTGTTGCTCACTGGTAGGCTTCTCTCTCTTCCTCCTCCTTCCCTCCTTCTGTCCGTTCAATTTCTCGTCATTATATTTCGCTGAATAATATGCACGGATGTTCTTAGTTCTCCCTGCATAGCATACACTTTCTATATGCGCCATTACCCTGTTACTCCCATCCTATGATTTCTCCCCCTGAAAACCAGGGGGAGGTTCTTATTTTAATAAACTTATCGAGTTGGATGCGGGGTCATATCCCCGCTCCGTTCTTTTCTGAAAACTGTAAATATATGTAAATTATGCCGCCTTGTTTCTTATCACCCGCAGTGTGTCTGGGGTCGACTGCGCATAATATAAGGAAGTTACTCTTGAATCTGCATGTCCCATAATCTCCTGTATTGTTCCAATGTCAACGCCTTTGTTCTTCAGTTCCATTCCCAGGGTTTTTCGCATTTTATGCGGATACACCCTGCTTGTCACTCCAGCCCGCTTTGCTATGTCCTTAAGAATTCCTCGCACTGCGCATGTAGATAATGCCTGGTGCGGCTCCTTAGAGCTTACAAATATGGCCGGGTTATGATCTGTCCTACTATTCAGATATTTCCTATAATGATAGATAGCGTCCGGGTCCAGATACAATGTGCGGTATCGGTTGCCCTTCTCGCCTAAAATCATTACGTCTCCTGTCTCCCAATTAACCAGGTCAATTGTAATTGCAACTACCTCGCCTACTCTGGCTCCGGTACTACGCAGTACCTCCAGTATGGCCCTCTCCCTCAGGCTTTCACATCCATCTTTCAATCGCGCCATCTCTTCGGGTGTGAAATAGTCAATCGGCTTTTTGGTAACCTTCTGCGGTTCAATTGCTTCAACTGGATTTGCACTAATCAGCTTTTCTTTACGCATCCAAGTAAAAAACGCGGAAAGAAACCGCCGCTCATTGTTGATGGTCTTTGGCTGGTTCTTTCGTCCTGTTTGTGAAACGTTCTTGTGTTCGTACCAGTCAAGGTAATAATAAATGTCTGGTTCTTCCATTTCGGTCAATGGTTTATATACCAAAGTGACCAGCCGCTTAACGGCACTTACATAACCATACTTTGTCCCCTCTGCCAACTTCTTCTTTTTATATAAGAAGAGTTGCAATATGTATCCGTTCTGACTGTCTATGCTGTCTTTCATTTCCATTGGCAGCGTATTGATTCGTTCAATCACTACGTCCACCAGATTCTTTGTTAGAACTCTTTCCAGCATTTCTAGCACGTCACTGCTCAGATAGTACGTCATTGCCACAATTACGTTATTAATAATTTCCGCTTTTACACTCTGATTATCTGTATTACTCATAACCCTTCCTCCTTCGTATTGCTTAAGGAATCAGAATATGGTATACTATCCTTAAGCGTAATGGCGGTACAGATAACTTTGGTCGGTTGATGTACCGCCCGTTTTCTTTGCTCCTGTCTGGTGTTCTACGCTTCCCATTGCTATCACCTCTTTCTCGTTTTCTTTGAATGGGCTGTCATGGATTCGAACCATGCCGCTAGAAGAAATTCAGCGTTCCCGATGGCAGCAGCCCTATATGCTATATGACCAATATCCAGCCAACTAAGTTCATACCGTGCTTTTCAATGCTTACAAGTTCTATATCTTCCATTAATTCTTTTACTGTTTTCTTGATTGACACCTGTTCAACGATACTTTCAGCGGCTAACTCTGCCTGCATTTTTAACAAACCACAGACTTCATCATGCTGTCCTTGGTTATTTGACATGAGTATATAAGAACCATACGCTTTACCTGGATACCTTTCTGTCAACATCTTCACTATCTCACTCCATCTGATTTCAACTTCATATTTCTTTCCCAATCTTAATCCTCCAATTTTTCACATTATAAAAGCCACTAACCTAATATTGATTAGTGGCTTCAATAAATTCTTTCATCAATTTTGATAATTGTTTAGCTTGCGTTGTTCCGGCCGCTTCACAAGCTTTTGCAAAATCTTCTACAAGTGTTTTGTTAAGCTTATATGACTTGCTAATTAGTCCGGCTTTCTTCTGCCATCTTTCTTGCGGCGTTCCTCTTCATAAAGTTTTCCATTCAAGTGTAATCCTATGATTTTCTCCATCATACCAGCTTAATACTGGTTCATCTCCCCAACTTGATATGATTTCATCAGCCATATAGGTCTTGCCATCTGGCGTATCAATAAGCAACTCCTCAAATTCATTCTTGGATATTTCCCATTTGTCCGGCAATGTGATTTCAATTTCTTCACTCACAGTTGCATGTGGGTGTTTTCCCGAAATAGTGAAGATTGTCTGCTTCTCATGTGCCAAAACTCCGTAATTTGCAAATCCTTTAATTGTTGTCATATTGTTTACCCCTCTTCTGAATTATAGTATGTTTTCTAACTGTCTTTATTATACCATAGGGTGCACCCAATGTCAACACTATTTTCCACTAATCAATATTAAATTTTCAATGTACGTTTAATGTTAATAGTGTGTATGTCAGTTCGGTTGATTAGATACTATCCTGTGCGTTGCAACATCCATATCCTTAATCATATCTAATAGTGGCCGCTCTGTCTCACTTTTCGCTATCACTTTCCAGCGATATGTATATACCGGTTGTGAGCAATTTCCTAAAATATTTGGCATTGCATAGCTTTCTTTTCTCTCCAAGAAAAACATCTCTTTCACCTCAAAATGCTAATTTTCCTTATAAGTCACAAAATCCTCGTACCCTTCCAGAATCTCCAGAAATAATTCTTCAAAAGGGATTAACCATTTTACAGAATTTTCATCACTGGTACTTGGTTCACTTAATCTGTTTAAAATGTAATCAACAAATTCCTGTTCCTTCCCTCTCTTTATATTGCTACCGTCATAATTTTCAGGGCTGTATTTAAACAATTTCTTTAAATCCGCAACTTTCAAGGAAAAATGAATGATTTTCCCGTCTGCTGATAACTCGGTTTTTAACATTCCATTATTGTATTTCTTTTTCATTTTTCACCTTTCCCGGCAATTCCGTTAAATGCTAATTTATAGGCCCAAAGGTAACTCTACCTGACCTATCTCATAATTCATCCACAAAGTTTCAACCCTGGGTATCCCAGCCTCTGCCTGTGTCTTCTTGCTAACCTTCCTCCATCCTATAAGCATCTGGTTATACAGGTCATTGTCATAGCCAGATAGCAGTACCTTTCCCGGATGCTCCACAAGCAGTTCCAACAGTTCAATATGTTCATTGTCTTCCATTTCATACCGGTAAAGATAATTTTTCCGTGTCCCATGTAAGTAAGGAGGGTCGACATACATAAATACATCCGGCGTATCATACCGTCTAATCAGTTCTATTGCTGGCAGATTCTCAATCTGAGCATTTTTTAAACGTTCCCCAGCTGCCAATAATCTCTCCGGCAAATTTCTCCATTCTTTTGTGGTATAAGGGCTTCTGGTTTGTTGGCTACTCCTGAATCCACTGAAATAGGCATTACTGGCCCCATAGCCCATCCAACACCGTACCGCAAACTTCCTTGCCTTTTCTATATCCGTATCCTTATCTAAATTTTCACGGGAACCATAATATTCATCCCTACTATATGGCGTCATCTCCAGCTGGGTCATCAACTCCTGTGGCCTCTCCCGGATAACCCTAAAGTAGTTGACCACATTCCCATCCAAGTCATTCACTGTTTCGATTCTGGCCGGAGTTTTGTTAAAAAACACCGCCCCACTGCCAAAGTAGGGTTCCAGGTATACTTCATGTGGGGGTATGTATTCACAAATCCAGTCAGCAATGCGGTTCTTTGCTCCTGGATATTTCAATACACATTTCATAATTCACTCCTTTGCTAAATAACGATATAGTGGATGTGCGCCAGACCGGAACCCCTGGCCGTATGGTCCTCCATTATCTCTCCATAGGCACATCCGCTGCTGGTCTTACTGGTTGTGCATACACCAGAGCCATGCCAGCTATCTTTACACAGTCACGGTCCTGCGAATCAGGTACCGGTATGCACTGCTGTGTTATAAGCTACGATTTAGTCTCCCAAATACCTAACTGTCATTTCCCAGAATAACAGGCCGGTGGTTTATACTCCATCCATGCAATCACCTTATCTTTGACTGGTTTCTGATTTGCATAAAGAAATTCACCTTTAAATTTGTCATACCTTCCCTCGACTGTGCGTGAATAACCGTTGGGATATTGAATACTAATCCAAAGTCTATCGCTTGTGTATGTCTCTGGTAATTCCTTTTTTACCGGAGTCCACTTATGTAGCAGATTTTCTATTTCCTTCGGATTCACGCCCGTGTTCTCATATTCCATAAGCGTTTCCCGTAGGTCTGCCATTGCCCACATAAGGCGGTATACCAATGCAGTGCGACCATCTGGGTCATTGATACCATATTGCAGATTGTCCATGAGGATGTCAGACAATGCTTCATTGTCCTCCGGCAGTTCGCTTGCACCCTCTGCCTCGCTGAATTTGCGAATGAAGTCCCGCAGATCCATGTCCGAATCATAATCCCTGTACCATGCCCACCGGTCTTTTGCATACATGCAATTGTGTGCCAACTCTACCATGTTCATTTCACCGGCAGGCTTTTCTATTGTCGTTCTTTTCATCCCTCTGCCTCCATCCGAAAATAGTTAATATTCATCATCAACCAACATCTTACAATCTTCCCACTCGGCTCCACACCGGGCGCATACCATGAAATTCGGTTCGTCCGCATACGGAACCCCTCTTGTGCAATCGCAATACTTACATTCCCAGTGGGTATCTGACGGCTTTTTTATAAAGCCATTCTGTACGGCGCAACCCCGGCAAATATTCAGCTCGTTTCCATTCTTGTGATTTCTGATTTTTACTATCTTTGATGTATGGCAATCACACATATCGCATTTCATGATGTCTGTTTTCCTTTCTGGTCGTATGGACTATACTGGCAAGCAATAATTCCGGTGCATTTCCCGGTCTTTGTATCATATGCCATGCACACAGGCCAATAATCCTGTTTTGCCATTGGGCACATTTTCTGATTCCAAACCGCAATTTCTTCTTTTGTTTCCAGTATTAGTATTGATGCCTTTCTTAAATAATTGACTTCTCTGCATTTTTCAATATACAGTTCGTCTATTATCCGCATCTGCTGCGGTGTCAGTATGATATTTTCATAGTCTACATTTTTATTTTCCGCTGCTTTTTGTGGATAGGCCCCTTTCATCCTCTCTAACTGTCTGTTTAGCTTGTCCTCAATCTTTTCCTCCAGAACGTGCTCCCTAACCCCTAATAAAAGTTTGAGCTGCCATAACATGATTATGACATCCGCCATCTCGTCTATTATGCGTTCCTCTGCCGCTGCAATCTCCTTATCGTTTCCCCCGTATGCCGCTTTCCTCCACCTCTTGTTGATAGCCTGGATTAACTCAGCCGCCTCTTCCATGCATTGTCTGCTCTGCGCATCATATCCGTACATATTGGCTATCCACTCGATTTTTTTCCACGTTTCTATGTTGTTTTCCACAAAACACTGGTTTTTATTGCTTTCAATCCCCGACTCGTCATGTATGTTATTCACTTTTCCACTCCTTTATTATCATCATGTTTAAAAAATCGGCTAATTCCTTATCTCTGTTTGCCCATCTCATTTTCAAGGTGCATTTCATGCACCCTCTCATAAGCATTATTAAAAACACTTTATGAATCGGAATCATTTTGGGGGGAAATTTTATCTCGATTGCATATTGTCCCGTTTTATCATCAACGGTCATAAATACCCCTTCTATTCTCTCTTTTACTTTTAATTCCTCTGTTAAATCGGCTATCACTTTTTTCATCACAATCCCTCTTTAAAACTTTACGTACAAAGTGTGGGATATCTCTTTCATGATATGTCCTCCTTAATCTTCATCCATAGCATATTCCCGTTTCCTGCGCTTACAGTCCTCTAAAATGCGCTCCAGTAGTTCCAATTCCTCTCCTGACATAAAGGTATAATACTTCTCCAACATCTTAAGTGCATGAAGCCTTTTGGCGTAGCCCTTTTCATCCTCATTTGTGTCAGTATCCGACACATTCGGTTGCCTCTGCTGGTCCTCTATTTTCCGTACCTGTTTCTCCTGACTTGATGGTTGCTCTTTTTCCTGGTCTTGTTCGTCATCTGGATCCAGTTCTTCCTCCCGGCCCTCTGCTTCTTCTGCCTGTTGCTTGCGTTTTTCTTCGATAATCCGCTGTATCTCCTCGCTCCTAACATCTTCCCCACTTTCTATCCTGGAGACGACCTTTTTCTGACTTTCCGGATCTAACTGACTGGCGGCGTAGGCTGAGGTAATTCCCATTTCCCCGGTCTGGAGCTTTTCTTTTACCTCCTGTGTGGCATTGGCATTGATTGCATTAAGTTGCCCTATCTTTCCCGTGGATTCTCCCAATATTCCGGCTACATAGTCCCGGATGCGTTTTCCCTCGTCCAGAATGATAAGTTTTTCCTTCCTGGCTTGTGTCAGCACGTCCTTCCACTCTTGCGCCTGTATCATCAAATCATAATCAGACATTTTCCGGTTAAATGTATTCCCGCAAAGAAGTTCCATGCGAAACTGCGTTTCGGTCATATCCTTATACCGGCACGGGACCTTTTTATACTCTTCGTTCCCTTCCCCTACCAGGATGCCTATGGCCCGCAACCTCCTATGCCCAGATATCAGACGATACCCATTCCCGGCCCCGTCGTCCACCCGGCCCACAACAAGAGGCTCCTGGATACCTCCTGTCAGCAATATTCCTGTTGCGAGTTCCTGTATTTCCTCCATGCTGTATTTATTGTGGTCAGTGACTATGATATCTTGATAATCTATTATGATGTCTTTGTATTCCTCTGCCCGGTTCGCCTCTGCCAGTGTGGCGGAATTTAGGGTGTTCAAAATATTGAATCCCATCATTTTCTTTCCCTCCCCATATACTCCTCCACAAACTTTTTATAGTCCTGGGCGGCTCCGCTGCGTATGCAATATGTAATAAGTGACTGGTGCATAAATGTGGCATCCTTAGCCCGCTTAAAGTGTCGGATATGCCTTTCAAATACTGGCTGTCCACTTTTTTCCCGTAACCATTCCTCTGCCGCCACGCTGGTTTCCGTTTTTTCAAATCCAGTGATTAGACATCCGGCTAATTTAATATCTGGGTTGAAAATACGCATAGACATAATCTGTTCCACCAGCATGTCCAATCCATCCATGGAGTAATCATCCAAATGCAGGGGGATAATGATTTCCTGGGATGCCACCAGGGCATTGACCACATTAAGCCCTAAATCTGGCGGATTGTCGATAATGCAGTAATCAAATATGTCCCCTACTGAGTCCAGGGCCTCCTTGTATCTGTTATGTTGCTTACTGGCCCTGTCGTTTTGCAGGTCCAGCACGGCCTGTTCCATATAATAATTGCATGGGATTATGGAAAGGTTCTGATTCTCCGTCTGGACCATGTTCTTTCTGGCCTCCCTGGTCTTAATCATATCCGGCGCTCCCCGTAATGACTCCGGGTTATATAGCCGAAACAAGCGTGATGCATTTCCCTGCTTGTCATTATCCAGCAGCAGGACCTTTTTCTGATATCGGTCCGCTATCAGCTCCGCCATGCTCACTGCTGTTGTAGTCTTATGTACCCCGCCTTTGAGGTTTGCGATTGATATTGTTTTCATTTCCTTCCTCCTTATACGAATGGTAGTCCTTCGTCCTCTATTCCGTCAGGTATATTCATGAATCCGTCCCCCAAGTCCGTCCCCTGGGCCTGTCTGGTTTCCGGTGCATTGCTCCCCTTGCTATCTGCAAATTCCTGGTCTGTCAATATCACCTCTGTTGTATATACCTTCTTGCCCTCTTTGTTTACATAGCTCCCTGTTTGAAGCCTGCCGGATACCAACACCCGCATCCCCTGGTGGAAATACGTTTCCGCAAACTCCGCCGCCCGGTCAAATGCAACACAATTGATAAAATCAGCCGCTTGTTGGTCCTGGTCCCTTTCCTTCTTTCCTCGCCTGTCCACTGCCAACGTATATCTGGCAATTGCCATTGACTTCTCTCCCTGCGTGTATCTCACATCCGGGTCCCTGGTGAGCCTGCCCATCAAAATGACTCTATTCATGTTTTCTTCCTTTCCGTCCAAATATGGCTTCGTATTCCGATATTATCCCGTCCTTGGTTATAATCCTGGTCTTATACCAATAATTCCACGACGAGTCCCGGTAAAAGAGATATATCCTATCATTCAATATCCTTTTGCCTATGTAGCATAGCCTCCCTGCATGTTTTGGTATGCTCTCTATGCTTCTGGCCATGTCCCAGGCCACACGAAGTTCTTCCATGGTGCCTCCACTTTTTCGATTGTGATAAGATTTTTTTTCTGTAAATTCATACTCAGTTCTCCGTTGTTAATGGTGCATATGCATTCATGCGCTCCATTCCAGTTGTACCTAATTGATTCCACTGTAATCTCCCGTCTCACAATCGGGCATTCCTTCCGGTTCATTACACCCGGACACATGTCCAGATTATCAAATTCCTCGCACCATATACATTGTGCCGGGCCGATGTAGGTTATTTTTCCACCAAGCAGCAAATCCGGCCTTTTAATTATCAGTTGCAAGCCAGATAAACCCCCATTCTGGTTCTCTTTGGCATCCGTCTGGCTCGTTGTCTGGATTTGGGTCAAGATAATTTTTCCCGAAAATCCGCATAAACTCCTCTCTTGTGTGTTCCCGCTCAAAAGCTGCTTGACCAATTTTGTGTAACGCTTCCATAATTTCTGCATCTTTGTGCACCGCATCCTTTCCTTCTGTGTGGCAATCTGGGCATAAATGGACCGTAAGGCCATACTGCTCAGAGTGTTCCCTATTTGGATTTCCACCAAAAATATGATGTTTATGTAATTTTCCTCCTCTGCCGCATATGTAACATACCTCTGCCGGCTCTTTCTCTATGATACTTTTGATTTTTTCTGTGGCCTCCGGTTCAGGATAATTGCCTCTGCCCACGTCATACTTGTTTCAAATGTTTTGCCGCAGGCTCCTATATACTCCAGCGTGACAATGTGCGGGTATTGTTTTAGTACCTTCATTTTGCCCACCTTTTCTTCATCGTCGCCTCTTCTTCTTGGGTACCTGCATCTCAGCTTATCTCCCGGCCATATCATCCGTTTGAATGCTTTTAATTCATTCTTTGTTATGGGCCCTCTCGTCGTATCTTCCATTCCAGTGTTTACTTGACTTTTACGCATGTTTTCCTCCCTATTTCGTGGTGGTAAATCTGGCGGAATGATTGGCAAGCAGCTTTCTAAGTTCCTGCCACTGCTCCTTATGTGGTATGGTGTCGCCTTTGGCGTTCTTCCATCCGCTTTGTTCCCAGTTGTCCACCCATCGGTTGATGATTGAGTTAACCACATATTCATTATCTGTATGTATATCCAGGATGCAGGAATAACGCAGCCGGTGCAGGGCGCTTATTAATGCTTGCAGAGCGTTCCCGTTTACCGTGCTCTTTCTGTCCTCTTCAATGTCTTTCCTGTACAGGTTTCCATTGCGGTCTAACGTTTCCATGCAACCCCAGTATTTACTTGCCGTTGCATGTACTTCGATTGTCACTTGTCTTTCACTCATATTCATCCTCCTCACCCCAATTGCTGCACGGCTCCCAGTCTTTGTCCGTAGGGTTAAGTTTAACCATTACATATCGCTGATATGGGTATCCCAGCTTGTCCTCTCCGTTGTATAAAGTATCCGGTATTATGTAGTATCCCGGCCTGGGCCGCGGAATCATCATCCATCCGTTTTTAGTGGTATTGATTCTGTGGCTTACGTTTGGCTCCTTAAGATTCCTGGAACATGAGTATCTTTGTTTTGTCGGGCTGTCCTCGTTTCTGAAGGTCTTATCCGTTTCCTTAACAAAGTAATCAGCCAGTTTTCTATATTCTCCCTCATCATAGAGAGGAACGTATTTCGGATGTCCTTTTGTGATACTGCCCCATATCCGGTTTACATACTGTAGGGATGTCTCTTTCCCATCATTAACGTTATTTATAATTATGTGGTGGTGGATTGCCTTGTTTAGGTATTCCGTTGCCTGGATGTACTTAAGTTCGAGGCCATGCTTTTTATATTCGTCCCTCAATTTCCGAAGGAATGTCTTTATATGCCCTCTGGCCTCTGCCGGTGTGGGCCTCTCACCTTTTGGGTATGTCAGGACTACGTGCCAGTCCCCAGGACGGAAATTAGCATTGACCTTTCTCATGAGCTTTCTGGCTGCTTGTCTCGCATTGGCCTCCCTTATCTCTTCCTTGGTCTTTTTCTTGACCGGTTGCCGCTGCTCTCCCTTCCTGCTCCCCCTGGGTATGCACTTTATAACCTCTATGGTGATACCCGCCTTATACTCTATCTGTTTATATCTGCGCATATGGAAGGCTCCCTGTCCTAAGTTTAATCCTTTTATCAAGCCATAAAACGTGCAAGAAAGCACGTATTTCCTTGACTTTTCAGCCCCTAACAGATATAATAAAAGACGAGTTTATTATTGGTCTGTTAGGGACCTTGCTCTTAACCTATTGCAGTAGAGTTAAGAGCTTTTTCCATTTTATGGGTATCATTGCGCCGCCTCCATTCCGGCTGCAAACCGCTGCAGCTCGTCATACAGGTTGTTGTATTTGGCCCATGTAATTGCATTGGACATACGGAGACCATTAAGATATCCCAGCCACATCATGGTTATGTAATCCCTCTGTTTCTCGTCTGGCGCTTCGCTTATAAGTTGCTTGTGATTCTGGATCCACTTTCTCAACATTTTTTCTTCCTCAGACATCCTTTTACCTCCTCTGCCGGATTTTAGCTTGTCCAAATAATTCCGGTCTTTTTACTGCTCGTCCCACAAGGCCGCCTTTAGGCGGTCTGAATGACTTCTATGTTTTGAATTGTTGTCAAAGGCTGATATATCAGCCGGTTTGCAATTGCTATCTGTTCCTCTGCTGGTAAGTCATCCAATCTTATTTTTTTGTTACCAATTTTTATCCTGTTGGTAAATGTCATTGTTGTTTCCCTGTTCTCAGATTTCATTCCACCACCTCCCTGGTAGATTCTATGTATTACGGGTTGTACTTGTTTCCTCTTTTCAATTTGCTTTTTCTCCCCCTCCGTTTTATACTGTACTTACAGGCCCCCGGCAGGGCTGAGTAAATAACATTGGAGGACTTATGATAAATACTGCTACATGGAATCAATGGGATGATATCCATTCCACTTCCGAACAACTTAAGCGTCAAAAAAAGGCTTGTGAAAAAGGGCTTTCTCCGCTTGAAATTAATGAATCTGATTGTAATGCTGTTTTCAAAGGGTCAAGCAGTAAATACACAACCACGCTCTCTAATTGTACTTGCAGAGATTTTGCCTTAAGAAAGCTCCCATGCAAGCATATGTACCGCTTGGCATATGAGTTGCACTTATTTAACCCGCCTTGCGAAGTAGCTAGTACAGATGTACCACAATTGAATAAGAATGAGGCCATGCAGATAATCAAATCTGTTTTGACTCCCGAAGAGCAACAGATATTTGGTTATTTTTGTTATCACTGTGGCAACAATAATGCCTCTGAAGAACTTTTTCCCATTGAGTTTGCAAACAAACTAATTGGAGCCAATCTGGCTTGTGAGGTAACTGATACTGCAAAGTTGCTTAAGCATTTGCATATTAGTAAAGTCAGAAAGTTTCTTCCTCCAGGAACAAAAAGCCCCAGAACTAAAGCTGAATTAATTGACATCGTAGCTCCAACTGTTAATAACAATGATATAATTTTCCCCGATGAAAAAAAATGTTTGACCTTACATCCTAGCGTTTCTCACCTTGGTCATACCATCCATCGACAAATCTGTATTATGTATCCTGACTCAGAACAAGAGTACATTTAGGTTTTAGAATCAAATACAAGCAATTTAAGGCTATCACGCAAATTAAGAGTATTTGTTTTGTAGTGATAGCCATTTTTAGGCTCCTTTTTTTATAGAGTCTTTGGTGTTTTCGACTCCGTATATTTCATTTATGGTTTTTCCAAGAGCTGCGGCTATTTGCGGTATGTACTCAGCCCTCAAAAGTTTCCTTCCGTACATCATGTCACTAAATGACTGGTCTGTAAAACCCGCTCTTCTTGCAATAGCACCCTGTTTTATATCGCTTTCCTTTACAAGTTTCTTGATATTCTCTATGATTTGCTCATATTTTATTTCTTGCAATTTTTGCTCCTCCTTTACAAGTTTTTTGTAATTTACCTCAGTATATATCACTATTCTTGTAATGTCAATATATTTTTACAAGTTTTTTGTAGAATCATTATTGACTTATCAGTAAACTTTGATATAATCTAATCATGGAGGTAATTAAGAATGAGCTTAAATACAAGAATTAAAGAAAGGCGCGAAGCATTAAATATGACACGTATTGAATTGGCGCAAAAAATAGGTGTCACACCTTCCGCCATTGCCAATTATGAAAATTCAGTTAGTTCACCCAAAATAGAATTGATATCACGACTATTTGATGCTCTGCAATGTGATGCAAATTATCTGTATCAAGATGAAATGGAAAATCTGTCTGAACTCATTGTTTCTCTGGAAGAAAGAGAGATGATTATAAAGTACCGTAATCTTGATAGCGTGGGCAAAAATCACGTCAATGTGATTCTTGCATGGGAGATGGAGCGAATTGAGCGCATCGAATCCTCTGAACCATCAATCTCCAAAGTTCCAACCCGTATTATCAGTTACTATCAACATCTGGCCTCTGCCGGAAGCGGCGAATATCTCTTTGACGATGTTCCCACCGATATGATTGAGGTGGTGGACAATGAGCTATCTGATAGGGCCGATTTTGTTATTGGTGTTAATGGAGATAGTATGGAGCCCACCTATTATGATGGCGATAAGGTATTTGTTAGGAAAACAACTTTAATTCCTATTGGTGGTATTGGAATTTTTACCCGTGGAAACGAGTGCTTTATTAAGGAGTTAGGAGTTAACTGTCTTATATCCCATAACAAGAAATATAATGACATACCTGCCAATGATGAAATAAAACTTGTTGGAGAAGTTCTTGGAAAGGTGGTGGAAGGATGAAATACAAAGAATTTTTAGAGTATTTGGAATCCAATCTGGAAGGGTATAATACTTTTATGAGAAAGGCCCGGCAGTTCCAGGGCCTCCAGAATGCTAAACGAAAAAAGAAGTGGTCTGACGAAAAAGTGGAAAAGGCTGCGTATGATATGTGGAGGATGTCCATGGAGCCTCTATATAACAATCTGAAACATGAAATCAAGTCAGACTCCCGTCTTTCATGGATATCGTTTATCGAAAATCATGAAGTAATGGAAAATGTGAATGAAAGTATAAATGATATTGATTTCACCAGTGATGTGGCATAAGGAGGTTCTTATGGTTGATATCCAGCAATTTCTTAAAGAACGCGATGAAGCTATGTTTTCTCTTGATAAGAGTAAGATACTGGCCTATTGCCAAAAATATCAAGTTCCCCTCCCGAAAAGTGAGCTTGCCTTTTGGGCCGGGGTGCACAAATGTATATACTCCGTTCGTACCGCTACTCCTGAACAAAAAGAAAATTCAAAACAATGGCTCTTGCAACATGGTTTTTCGCTTGAAATAAAATAATGCGCATTATACACATTTTCTTCTTGACTTTTATGCGCATAGTGTGTATAATGTAATTGTAAGGAGGTACAGAAGATGCGGGCCAGAGAATTAGAGAAAATGCTTCTGGAGGATGGCTGGTATGTGAAGAACCAGAAAGGTTCTCACAGACAGTATAAGCACCCTAGCAAGCCGGGAAAAGTTACAATTCCTTTTCACACCGGCGACGTTGACAAAGGGACCGCTGATTCAATCCTTAAACAGGCGGGGCTTAAATAGTCCCGCTCCTTACAATCATAAGATGGAGGTGATTGTTTTGAAACTTGTATATCCTGCTATTTTTACACCTTGTGAGGAGCTTTCCGGTTATACCGTTGAGGTCCCGGACCTCCCCGGCTGCGTGACTGAAGGTCGGAACCTTGTGGAAGCCATCGAGATGGGCGCCGATGCCGCCAGCGGATGGATATTGGACGAGATGGAGGATGGTAATAACTATCCGGCTCCAAGTGACTTTACTGCTGTCCCCTGCCCTGCCGGAAGTTTTGTAAACCTTTTGGTCCTCGATATGGATGCCTATACGGAAAAGTACGGCTCAAAGACCATTCGGAAAAATATAACCATCCCGGCATGGCTCAACACTTATGGAGAAAAAAAGAATCTTAATTTTTCCAAGGTCCTTCAAGACGCGCTTGTAGCTGCTGCCCGTTCAGAGCGGTAAAATAAGCAAAAAGCTCCCGTGCTGGTAACACGGAAGCCTTTGCATAGATTAACCCTTACTGGATGAACCAGAAATGATATAACCTATCCGAACAATAGAATTATATCATTCCTGGTACGTCCTGGCAAGGGGCGTATTTTTTATGCTCTTAAGTCATAGTATGAATAGGGTGATATAATGAAAAAGAAAATATTAATGGCTGCACTGTATATTCGTGTCAGCACCGAAAAGCAGGAAGAATTGTCTCCAGATTCTCAAAAGCGTCTGCTTTTGGATTATGCAAAATCCCATGATATGATTGTTTCCGAAAAGCATATTTACATCGAGAATGGTATTTCTGGACGTAAGGCAGATAAACGGCCAAAATTCCAGCAAATGATTGCAACGGCAAAATCATCCGACCATCCATTTGATGTAATATTGCTATGGAAATTCTCACGTTTTGCACGTAACCAGGAGGAAAGCATTGTATATAAATCAATGCTGCGAAATAAGTACAGCGTGGATGTGGTCAGCATATCGGAGCCATTGGTTGACGGACCGTTTGGAAGTTTGATAGAACGTATCATTGAATGGATGGACGAATTCTATTCTATTCGGTTATCTGGTGATGTAACCAGGGGTATGACCCAAAAAGCCTTAAACGGGGGCTATCAATGCCGCCCACCTCTTGGATATAGGATACCTTATCATAAGGCCACTCCTGAGATTGTCCCGGATGAAGCAAAAATAGTTCGGTTGATTTTTGAAAAATACGTATACGAAAATATGAGTATTTTTGCTATTGTCAAACATTTAAACAGTTTAGGCCATAAGACAAGCCATGGTAAACCTTTTGAAAAACGGTCAATCGAGTATATCCTTCAAAATCCCGGATATGCCGGTGATATCCGTTGGAATCGTACTATCAATGAGACAAACGAGATTAGGGACCCTTCTGAGTGGATCATACGGCCCGGCCATCATCCCGCCATCATTGAAAAAGAATTATTTGAAAAGGCCCAAGAACGATATCATTCGGAGTATAAGCGTCGCAATGCAAAGCCCTCTGAAATCTCTAAACATTGGCTGTCTGGCCTCCTTAAATGCTCCAAGTGTGGTCGTTCTCTTTCCTCTTGCGTCGTGCACCGCAAGACTTTGCCGGATTCGTTCTATTTTCAGTGCTATGGCTATCTTAAGGGAAAATGTAATAATGACTGTTACGTGAGGGAGGAGGAAATAGGCCCAACTGTAATCAAGGCATTGGAGGAAGCCCTACGAAAAGGCACAGTCAGCTATACCATTAAAAAATCTTATCAAAATCAAAGTCGCGGGAGTGAGTTGGAAGTATTATACAAAAACCTTGACCGCTTATCATTCAAAGAGGAGAGGGCCAAAGAGGCTTATATAGACGGTATCGACACCAAAGAGGAGTATAAAGCCAATAAGTTAAGGCTCCAGAAAGAACGGCAGGAATTGCAGGAAATGATTGATACGATTGAACACAATAGCTCCGATACTGTTTCAAATGATTCCCGAATGTTAAGCAGTATCTCTAACGTTTTGGATATCGTTCAATCTGATAAATTTACTATGCAAGAAAAAAATGCTGCGCTAAAAAGCATTGTTGACCAAATCACATATGATAAAAAAATAAATCATATAGACGTCGATTATTACTTGATAGAAACCCCGGAAGCCTTATAAAACAAGGCCATCCGGGGCTTTTTAAATAATGTATACGCTCTTGCCATTTGGTCAGCGGACCCGGGGTCAACAGTTTATAATTCGGCATACCTAATTTTCTCCTTGTCTTATCTTTCTCTATTTTTAATGCTTCACTTTATTTCCCGCAGCCTCTCTTAGCAGCCTTTTTGCCGGAGGATTTTTTCCCTATTTGCAGCTTTCAGACAGCTCCTGATGCTTTTTCAGCAAGTCCACGGTCAGCTTTTCCGGAAACACCCTGGGATAAGCGGACTGGTTCTTTGAATTGCTGGTTTCACCCTCATAGATTGGAAGGGGATAGGTGGTCAGCAGCTCCTGACGGCCGTTTTTGATAATACACTCCGCCATTTCCATGGCCAGCTTATTTGTCTTATCTCCCTTGTCAATGACAGCCGCGGACTCAGTCAGGGAAAAATTTCCCTCGGTGGGATCCACATAATCAACAGGAAGCCCTTCTGCCTTATCCGCAACTGCCTGGTGACGCAGGCCGAAACCGACGGCCACCTCGCCGGCACGTACTTTTTTCAGGGGTGCAGAGCCCGAGCTTTCAATATGGGGGCCTGCATTTTGATAGATTCCGCTGAGAACCTCCTTTGCGCCGTCCTCTCCGTATTCGCTGACAATGGCCTGCATTAAAAGCCACGCAGTGGAAGAACTCTTTATATCTGTAACGGAAATCAAATCAGCGTACGCGGGATTTACCAGATCTTTAATACTGGACGGCGTTGGAAGCTGATGTTCCTTCATCATCTCAGTGTTAAGAATAATAGCTCCCTCCTGTCTGGTAACCGGGCTGTAGTAGGCCGGATATTTCTCCAGGGGTTTTGCGTCAAAAGTCAAATCAAGGAACATGTGATTCTGTTCCTGGGCGCTCTCCAGATAGAAGGAACTCATGGTCACCAGGTCAGCCTCGATATCCGTCCCTTCTGCCAGCAATTTGCCTCCCAGCTCCGAGGTGCCAAAGGTCTGGAATAAATATTTTCCCGCGTATCCGTTTCCGTCCAGAGCATGCTTCATTGCCTCCACGGCTTCGTCATCTGCGTTGGAGTAGATAATGACCTGGGCTTCTTTCTTTTGACAGCCGGTTACGGCGGCAGCGGCAGCCAGAACAGCGGCCAGACATCCCATGACAGCAGCTTTTTTCCAATTCTTCATGATTGTTTTTCTCCTTTTGTTTTTGCAGCGGCCTCCTGCCAGATATCCAAACAGTCCCTTTGCCGCCAGGTTCGTTATGAGAATCAGCAGTGACAGCACAAAAATTTCATTAAACTTTGTGTAATACTGCAGTTCCTTAATTTTCGTGGTAATGACCATGGTCCTGGCTCCTGCTATGAAAATAACAGCGCTGACAGTCACCATGGCATTGACAAAATAATAGCCGAACACTTCCAGAAGGGTGCTTACCGCATTGGGCGTCACCACGCGGACAATGGTCTTAAGCCAGCTGTCCCCCATTAAAAGGGCTGTGGTCTCCCAGGACGCATTCATCTTTGCCAGGGAGCTCTTCATCATCAGATAGGGGGTGGAAAAGAAATGCACCACATTACAAATCACTATGATGAAAAAGGTATTCTGAATGGGCGTCCCGGAAAATGTAAATAAAAACGCAATACCGATTACCATGCCCGGAATGGTGTTCGTGACCAGGGCAATGCTCTCAATAACAGATTTAAGCCGGCTGCTTAACTGGCTGCGTGCCGTGGCCAGCGCAGCTGCGTATGCCACCAGTGAACCGGTGAGCGCCGTAAAAATGGATACCAGGATGGAGTTCTTATACACAGAAAGCAGTCTGGAATCCGTAAACACAGTTTTTATATGCTCCGTGGTAAACTGCCTCCTGTAGGGCCATTCCTCCACCATAGGCACTACGAAAATCACCGCAAATATACACAGTACCGAAGCCAGAATGAGTACGGACGCCGCCCCGCAGCATATGTCGCGGATTCTCCCCTTTCTCAGCTCTATGCCGGAGACCTTGCTGTAGCGTATATTAAACCGTTCCAGAAAATGGAGCAGGGAAATGCTCACCACCGACGGAACCAGCATAAACATAGCCACCACAGCCCCTCTGTTAAAATCCGGTACACTACCCAGCATTTCATTGTAGAGCACTGTTGCCACCACATCATACTGTCCGCCTACAGAAGCCGGTATCCCAAAATCCGTAAAACACAGAAAAAAGCATTGAACGAAGGAAGCGGCCAGGGTGCCGAGCAGAGGCCTGATAACCGTTGCCAAAAAAGTCTTTAACGGGCTGTCCCCCATAATCCTTGAGACAATCATGAACTTCTTATCAATAAAACTCATGGTGTTCAGTATCAGCATAAATGAGATAGGCAGCGTGTAGATAACATATCCCAGAAGCAGTCCGCAAAAGCCGTAAATCTCAAACATCTGATGCCCTATCATTCCTGTGATAAACCCCTGCCTGCCAAAGGAATAGATAATGGCAAATCCGTATGTAATGGTGGGAAGAAGCATGGGTACCACTGCCGCCAGGCGTATGAATTTTTTTAGGCCTCCCGGCACATTGGTATAATGTATGGTATAGGCCAGCACAAAAGCCAACGCCGTGGTCAGCACTGCACTGACACAGGATACAAAGATGCTCCGGCCAAAGGCAGCCGCAAATCCCTTTCCTCCCGCCACATCCGCGTAGTGCTCAAGGCTGACGCTGCCTCCTCCTTCAAAGGATTTTCCCAGAAGCAGTACAATGGGAATCAGAAGAAATACCAGGAAAACAATGACTACCATTGCGTAAATCTGTTTGAGCTCCCTCTCTTTAGTCTTTATCATAGATTTCTTTGTCCTCACGCTTTCATGCTGTGCAGCTGATTCTCTGACTGCTGCTCCGTGTCATTTCCCGGCTGAACAGAGTGAAAATATTATTTCTCTTCACCTCAAGCTGATTTAAAATGAAATTCTTAACAAAGCTGTCTGCGGGCTGTCCTATGATTTCCTCCGGCCTGCCGAACTGGGCAATGTTCCCCTCATTGACAATCAGCACCTTGTCCGACAAGGTCAGCGCCTCCTCCGGGTCATGGGTTACAATAATGGTTGTCAGCTTAAACTCCCTGGCAATTTCCTTGATCTTCTCCTTGATAGACTCTTTAATCACACCGTCCAGAGCGCTTAACGGCTCATCTAACAGGAGTATCCTGGGCTTCATCACCATGGTTCTGGCCAGAGCCACGCGCTGCTTCTGGCCGCCGGAGAGCTGGTCAATCCCCTTGGCCAGATGTTCCCTCAGCCCCAGAAGATCAATGAGCTCCTGCACCTCCTGTCCGGTGGAAATGTCAGGTTTGTTCCGCAGTCCGTAGGTAATATTTTTATATACATTTAAATTAGGGAACAGTGCGTAATCCTGAAACACAATGTTGAATCCCCGTTCCTCCATGGGAACACGGGTGATGTTGCGGCCTTCAAACCATATTTCACCGCTGTCTGCATCTGTAATACCCAGAATCAGGTTAAGAAGCGTTGTCTTGCCGCAGCCGGATGGTCCCAGAATGGACAGAATTTCTCCACTCTCAATAGACAGGCTGATGTTATCTAAAATTGTAACCCCATCGTAAGATTTCCTGATTTTGTTCAGTTCCAGCATATAATATGCTCCTTTCAAAAATTGCCCCTTGCTGTAATTGTGCCGTTACTCGTTTGTCCCTAACGGACAGTCAAATTAAAACACAACGGCAGACGTAAACTCAACAAAATTCCTGTAATTCTTGTGTAAAGCCCGTGTAAACCCGTTCTGGCGCAAAAAAAGAAGGCTTGTAGATTTTCTACAAACCTTCTGTCCGCCCGGCACTGCCTGATGGAGCAGCAGACCCGCTCTAGTACGTCTGGTTCCGCACAATACGGCTGCTTTCGTCCAGCTTTTTGGTGTATTTTGGATAGTCCCGGAGAATGATCCCCGTGTAAATCATATCTACCACCGCAATCTGGGATGTCCTGGAGAAAATGGCATTGCCGTAGAGCTGCTGCCGGTTGCCGGTGCACAACATGATATCCGCATATTTTCCAATCAGCACATCATCGTAATTCGTCAGCACAATGGTGGAAGCTCCCTTCCGCTTTGCAAGCTTCATCACATCCACTGTGCTCTTTGATGTACCTGAGTACGAAATACCGATTGCCACATCCTGCTCCCCAAGGTTTCCTGCGCTGATCTGCTGAAGATAGACGTCGTTATAGGTCACACAGTTAATCCCCAGATACAGAAGCTTAGTCACCAGGTCATTGGCAACCGTGGCTGAGTTTTCCACATAATATACAGCCACCTGGCCGGCGCTGCAAATCATCCCGGCGGCTTTGATGATTTCCGAAGGTGAAATATGTTTAAGCGCATCGTCCAGATAGGAAATCGTCCTGGTAATCACCTGGCCCGGAACCTCCTCCGGCCTGTCCTCCTCTGATATGCCATAACCGCAGACCAGAGGCGGCGGCACAGCCCCTCCTGACCCGTCCACCCGGCTGTCCGCCTTTGCATCCGCTTCCATATTGCCTCTGCCGGAGGCTGCCTTCAGCACCGCATACTTAAATTCCCGGAAGCCCCCGAAACCCAGGGCCTTCACAAATCTCATGACCGTGGGCTGGCTGACTCCCGCTGCCTTTGCCATGGGAACCAGGGAAAGCTCCTCCAACTGTCCCGCATATCCCAGATAATAGTCCGCCACCTTCTGTTCCGAAGGCCGTAAATCCGCATATAGCTTCTTTATATTAAATTCAAACGGTTTCGCCATGTCCCATACCTCGGTTTCCAGATTCTCCGGTCTTCAGTTTCAGACTCTTCGGATGCAAATACCAATGCTCTCATGCCATACATACACAGGATATACACGGTACTTTTTCTACAAATATCCGGTTCTGCACGTTTCTGCCAATATGTCAATTCAGCTTCCCACAGATAAAATCCTCTGTCCGGGAAATTGCATTTTTTTCAATACAATGCTGTTCCGGCACAATTTCCCTGCCAAAACAGCATTCTGTTTCTGATATATGAAGTCCTCTGTACTCCCTATTATAGCTTATCTTTGTCTCCCGCACCACAAAAATTGTACTTCAGCCAGGAAACCGGGGGCCAATGCAGGATTTACCCCAACAATATCTCCACCGCCTCCTTAAGCGTCTCCACTTCCCCCACATTACCGGGGAATATGATATAAGGCGTTCCCGGAAAACGGCTCTCCGGACCTGTGCGCCATACCGGTATGCCGGGGCGGATCTGTCCCAGGACCGCTGCACGCTTTACCTGCAAAGCCTTGGTTCCCACATCGCTGGAGGTGATGCCGCCCTTAGCCACCACAAATGCCGGCCTCACCTTCAGCCTGCCCACCAGTGACTGGACTGCGTCGGAAATACTGACCGACCGCACCAATGCCTCCTCAGGACTGTCATGTTCCAGGGACAGCAGCTTCCTCCTGGTATATACGGCGACCGTCACCCCACGGCCAATCAGCTCCTCTTCCTGGCTTATAACAGAACTGATTTCCTCCTGGAATTTTTCCTCGTCCAGGACCAAATCGGAATTAAACTCAATGAACCTGATTCCCTCAACGGTTTTTAAAGCCTCCAGCTGGCTGGTTGTTTTTTTTGTATGGGATCCCACCACTATGATTCCGCCTGTACCGCAGTTTTCCTGCACCATCTCTTCCCTGGACAGAAGGGGTCTCTCACGGATGGCCCCGAATTCCTTCACAAAGCCTGCGGCTGTGCGGAACATAAACCTGCGCCCCTGGTTCATGGCGTCATAAAGGGCAATGCAGAACACCTTCAGGTCGCAGGCATCCACTGCGTTCACCACGATTTTCCCAAAATCATGGAGCGCCAGCAGTTTATCTGTAATGGCGGCATAATCCAGGCTGCGAAGCTCCTCCAGGGAAACATCCAGCACTTCCCGGGCCGGATATCTTCCCCCTGTCTTTTCCTCCACATATTCCTTTAGATTGGAGCAATGGTACCCAAAGGTCTTATCCTCTGCAAATTCTGTCTCCCCGGCAGGTATCAGCTCATTTCCATACTTTACATAGTGCACATTGCCGATGGTAAAACGCCCGCCCTCCTTAAAATAGGGACAAATAATTTCCCCGTCAACAGCCCGGCCCCTGTGCTTTTCCTCTGCCCGGGCCAGCAGCTCTGTCTCCAGAGGGTAATGTCCCCTCAGTGTGGAATCTCCCCTGCTGACAATCACATAGTCAATTCCGGTTTCCTCCGACACCTTTGCCGCGGTTTCCCCGATCTCCAGGTGGGCCCTGGTGGTCTGTTCCACGGTAAATCCCCTGGAATTCGTCAGTATGTAAAACAGCTTCCCGTCCTCTTCAAAGCCTTTCTTAATACTGTCATAGGACCAATCCGTATACACAGAAACATCATGGACCGTCTGCACGCCGGTGGGATCATCGTCCAGGACTATGATTTTATGTCTGTCCTGCCGGCATTTTTCTTCCAGCAGAGCCTGCACGGCGTCGGTGTCCACCCCGGGATACTGGTCTAATACAGATGCATTCAACATGGTCTGTTCTCCTCTCTCTTATCTTCCGATGCGAAACAGCTCCCTGGCCTCATCCGGCAGCATGGGCTCTTTATCCATGGCCCTGAGAAGCTTCACTGTCTTTTCCACAAGGGGGGCGTTGGATGTTACCTGGGTCTGTGCGTCCAGATAATTGCTGTCCTCAAATCCAATTCTTACGGTCCTGGCTCCCATGCCCAGGGCACCGGCCAGCAGCGAAAAATCCTTTCTGTGGGCCTGTGTAATGCCCCACACGGCATTGGAAGGAATCATCTGTATCATGGCAGCCAGGGCCTGGGGCGTTGCCGGGGCTTCTCCCTCATGGCCCAGCACCACACTGAACAGAACCGGATCCGCGAAGTCATACTTCTCCATCAGCCGGGCCATGGTCCAGGTGTGGCCTATTTCAAACGTCTCCACCTCCGGAGTCTTTTTCTGTTTCAGTATTTCCCGGATACAGTACTCCACGTCGTCTATGGGATTGCAGTACACAGCCTTTCCCAGATTAGTGGATCCCACGTTCAGGGAGCAGGCTTCCACCAGCTCAGAATACAGAGGGGCGCAGCGCTCCCGTATGTTCAGGTCCGATACCCCGCCCGTGGACACCTCGATGATGATGTCCGAATCCCGGCGAATCATGGCCAGCGTCTCCTCTAACAGGGACATATCCGGCGTCAGCCGGCCTTCCCTGTCTCTTACATGAAGGTGCACCATGGCAGCCCCTGCCTTATAACACTTATATACATCCTCCGCTATCTTCTCCGGTATGATGACCTTGTCCTCTGCCGATACCGGCGCAACGTTTACCAGAACCTTATTATCCATGTCTGTCATTTATCTAATCTCCCTTTTTACAATTTCTGCATTTACGCAAACAGTACCTGTGCAATCAGCACCAGAGGTTCATCCCCTGTCTGTGCAATCCCATGGCTGTCCCCCGGCTGGGCTGCGATGATGTCCCCTTCCTCCAGATACTGGTCCTGTCCGTTTATAGTGTGAACGGCTTTTCCTCTTACAATAACCATGGTTTCCATTTCCCCCTCATGGGTATGGATGCCGATTGAGACTCCCGGATTCAGCGTATGGCGCACATACGCTCTCCCCTTTCCCATCATTTCCTCCTGGCCTGTGAGAAGCTTCTCCATCCAGACGGTTCCATTTCCGCCCATACAGCCTTCGATCGGCGTTCTTTCCAGCTCATTTTTCGTTCTATATATCATAAAAACGCTCCATTCTCTCAAAAAAATAAAGGGGCTGCCGCATCATTGGCTTCAGACATATCATCTGTCCTGTTCCGGTCATCATGCAGCAACCACCTTGCTATTCATCTTTTACTTTTGCCCAGTACTGGTAATGTTCCTCTACAATCGCATAGATGCCGGCCGAATCCCTGTCCTGCAGAAGCTTCACGATTCTGCGGTGCAGGTCCAGGAAGTTTTCCACTTCCCCGTCCAGGAATATCCGGTCTATGGTCACCATACGGGAACGGCGGGTGATTTTGTCCACATAGTTGCAGATGGACTGGAGCATCACATTTTCTGTGATTCCCACAATGGCCATATGGAACTGTACATCCGCCTCATACAGGCTGCGCGCCTGGGGCTTATCCATATGGGCCTGGTACTCCAGCTCCTCCATGGCCTTCTCAATGGCTTCCATCTGAGTCTGCTCCAGGGATTTGGACCTCAGTTTATCCACAGCCAGCTGGAGGAGGCCCACATCAATCACCTTTCTCAGCTCCACAATCTGGCTGGTGGAATCCTTCTGCAGTATGATACCGTAAAGCACCGGATAAATCATCCTGCTGTCATATTCCTGACTCACAAAGGTGCCCTCTGCCCGCTTGATATGTACCACACCATATGCCTCTAACACCTTGATGGCTTCCCGGACCGAATTTCTTCCGGCCCCCATTGACTCCGACAATTCTGCTTCTGTAGGGATTTTGTCCCCTGGGTTTAGCTCTCCATTTATGATAGCATTGGTAATGTTGTCTACAATCTTATTAACAACTGACTGTCCTCCGACAGGTTCTTTTAAAAAACTGGTCTTTTCCATGCTGAACCTCCTTTGCTGCATACTGGCAGCCCTGCTTTGGCCGCGTATGTGCAGTGCTTACCGCCTCCGCTCAACCAGGCCCGTCCGGGGCCTGGCGTGGCAGTCCACTTATCCATAAGTATACATCATATGTTGGTTCAGCGCAATCTTCTGTTCCCTGGCTAGGAAGGAATCAGGCACAGGGACAATGCCGGTATATATGTAATGCACAGCAGAGCCAGAAGGGACATAAGCAGTAACGGCACCATCTTTCGGCATATTTCCTCAAACTTAACCTTTCCGATATCAGCCGCAACATACAGATTGGGTCCTACCGGCGGCGTTACCTGGCCAATGGACAGGTTCAATACCAGGATGACGCCCAGCTGAATCATGTTGATATCCAGGGCCTTTGCGATAGGCATGATGATGGGAACCAGGATATAGAGGGCGCTTGTATTATCCATAACGCAGCCTGCGCACAGGAATACAATGTTGATGATAACCAGCATGATATACTTGTTATCTGTAAGGGCCAGGGCCATCTCCGTAAGGGAAGCAGCAATCCCCTGCTGAGTCAGTACCCAGGAGAAGATGCCTGCATTCATGATGATGAGAAGAATCATGCCCGTTGTCTTGGCAGTGGAAAACAGTGTCTCCTTAAGCTCCGCCAGGCGCAGCTCCTTATAGATAAAAATTCCCACTATCAGGCTGTAAACAACGGCAACCGCCGCTGCCTCCGTAGGTGTAAAAAGTCCCGAATAAATACCTCCCAGTACAATGACCGGGCTTAAAAGTCCCCATATTGTATCCAGGAACAGTCTGCCGATTTCCTTTAAGGATGCCCTCTGGGTTTCCCCCTTCCATCCGTTCCTCTTGGACTTAATGAACACCATAATACAGAGCATGAAGCCGAATATAAGTCCGGGTACAATACCTGACAGGAACAGGTCTCCAATGGATTCCCCTGTAATCATGCCATAGATAATGAATGTAATACTGGGAGGAATAACCGTTCCTAGGGAGCCCGATATAGCGGAAAGGGCGCTGGAAAATCCTGCGTCATATCCCTGGGCCACCATGGCCGGAATCAGGATGGATCCCATGGCTGCAACGGTTGCTGTGCCGGATCCGGAGATGGCTGCAAAGAACAGGGCTGCCACCACTGCCACATACCCCAGTCCGCCGTGAACCGGTCCGATGATGCTGTCCGCCAGGTTGATAAGGCGTTTGGAAATGCCTCCCTTGTCCATGATTGCGCCTGCAAGGACGAAAAGCGGAATGGTCAGAAGGGAAAATTTCTGTACAGTGGCCTGCATCATGGAAGGAATAACGCCCAGAGGGGCGCCTGAAAATATCAGGGTCAGTGCGCTGGACACGCCCAGCACAATGGCAATGGGAATGCCGAATCCAATCATCACTGCCATGGAACCAAATAGAATCGCTGCCGACATATTAATTTCCCTCCTTTGCTAATCTGATCTCATACTGTACCATACGGGCTATGGAAAAAACCGCTGACAATGGAATGGCGATTCCGATGGTCCACTGAGGCATCTCCAGAACGCCTGTAAGCAGATGATAGTGATACTGCCTGTAAACCATCTGTGCTCCCCATATAATCCAGATTCCATAGTTGGCAGAGCATAAAAGGAGCCTGCAGATACGGTAAACCTTACGTTTAGTTCCGGTGAATTTATCAGTCAGGTAATTAAAGCCCATGTGGGAATCTGTCTTAAACACACTGGCCGCGGCCAGGCAGCAGACCCACACAAACATGGTGGTCACCAGTTCCTGAGTAAATGACATGTTGAACCATGTAATCTTTCTTGAGAACACATTCATAAATGTGACAAAGGTCATAACAAGCAATGCGGCTGAACAGAGATATTCCTCAAAATTCTCCCAGAAGTCCTTTAACAATCCTTTTTCCTTCATAACGCCCCTCCTAATTCTTATAACCGCCGGTAAACAAGTCGATTACATCCTGTCCCACAGATTTTGCATAATCATCATAGATTCCGGCGCAGGCCTTCTGGAACTCCGCCTTCTGCTCCTCTGTCAGCTCTGTGATAACGGTGCCTCCGTCCTTCAGCTTCTGGATAATCACAGCCTCGTTGTCAGCCAGATAATCATTTCCCCAGTCCAGGGCTTCTGCCGCGCACTCCTTTACCAGCTCCTGGTCCTCAGGGGACAGCTTGTTCATGGTCTTGCGGCTCATGACCCAGATGGTGGTATCCCTTACCCCGTCCCACAGGGTAACATACTGCTGTACCTCTGCAAATTTAGAAGAGTCAAAAACCGCGATTGGGTTCTCCTGCCCGTCTATGGTCTTCTGCTGAAGGGAGGTGTACACCTCTGAGAAATCCATGGCAGTGGGATTTGCCCCAAAGTAATTCCTGTACAGGTCAATGAAAATATTGGCGCCCGGCACACGGATATTCATGCCCTTCAGGTCCTCAGGCTTTGTGATCTCCTTCTTGCTGTTGGATATCTGTCTGGAACCGGCGTTATTGATGCCCAGCATTTCCATCTCCAGGTCATTGCACCAGCCGTTTACCACCTCATGCACCTTATCGCTGTGGCAGAACGCCAGCAGATCATCTGAATTAGGGAACAGGAACGGCAGCCAGAAGGAATAAAACTTCTTATCATAATTGGCAATGTTTGGCGGTGCGCAGGAGTGGATGTCAATGTTGCCGGCCTGTACCAGCTCGATGGCCTTTGTCAGGTCTCCTCCGGACAGTCCGCAGTTGGAATAAATGCTGACTTCAATCCTTCCGTCACTTCGCTCCTCCACCAGCTTCTTAAACTCCTGGGCAGTCAGGTCGCTGATGGACCCCGGACTCTGTGTATGGGTAAAATGAAGCACTACCTTCTTATCTCCGGCAGAACCGCAGGCCGTCATGGACAAAACCATGGCCGCAGCGCATATGACTGCCGCCGCCTTTTTTAACCTTTTAAACATACTTCCCTCTCCCTTCGTTGCGTGCACCCGGCCTCTGTGCTTTCGCTGCCTGTGCGCGATATGTTCTAACGCAGTACATTTCAAGTAATACATTCTAAGTAATAGATTCTAAGCAATATATTCTAAGCAATACATCCCAAGGAATCCCGTATATTACATTAGTCCCTTCTTAACAAGAGCGTCCTTTAGTGCAGCAGCGCCGAATCTCGGACTGGATAATACTACTTTACCATACTTTTCATGAATATACTCCTCACAGTAGGCCATGGATCCCTGGGCAAAGAGAATCACATCCACCTTGTCCGCAATGGTTCCCGCGTATTCACTCATAAGGGCCTTAAACTGTTCCTGGTCCAGGCCGAAGCCGCCATCCACCAGCGCGTCCACCAGCTCTACCTGACGGTTCATCTCCCTGGCAACCCTTAAAATAGTGTTCTTTGTGGGATTCAGTGTGGTGGGAAGGGTTGCCATAACCCCGATTCTTTTTCCCTGCCTTACTGCCTCCCGACACATCTCCTCATCCACACGTACAATAGGGATTCCCGTGTATCTGGCGATATCCTGGGCAGCGTCCGCCACCTCGCCTACGGAAGAACAAAGATTTAAAATAGCGTCCGCTCCTTCTGAAACAGCTGTCATATACATGCCCACCAGCCTGGCTGCCGGAGGAGCCGTCACATAACCTGCGTCCCTGACCTCTGCCAGGATGGAAGGATCCTGGTAACTGGCCACCTCAGTCTCCCGGGGAAGGACATCCCCCACTTCCTTTTCTACTAATTCAATCAACTCCGGTGTTGTGCTTGTGTAAACCAATGCTACTTTCATGAATTATCCTCCTGATATACTTCTATTAGAACCAACATCCAACATCCTATGTTTTATGAGATAAATATACTACATCCTACGTTGGTTGTAAATTGTGAAAATGCACATGTTTATAACACCTCTTTTATGCAGTTTCACTTATTAAAAATACAAAAAACATGGAAAGAACCTGCAAGTCAGGATCTCTTCCATGTTTTTTAATCTGCAATGTATTTACCAATCATGCATTGAGATATTTCTTAAGCACTTCTCTCACTGCTCCCGGCCCTGTAATCTCTTCCCTAAACATTTCCTCTACCGTCTCTCCGATTCCTGCCTCATAGAGGTCGGTTCCAAATATATTAGCATTGGACAGGATAGGCTTTAACTGTCCCTTGTATGTTTCCGGCCTGCCTACCACAATTGCCTCCAGGGTTTTTGTCAGCTCCGGCACCATGGGATCTGCCGAGAGTTCAAATTTCTTTCCCTCATCATCCACAGCCAGAAGGTACCTGCACCAGCCGGCAATGGCAAGCGGAATAGCCCTAAGCTTACCGGCATCTCCATACTTCGACATATAAGCCTTGATGGTCTCTCCATAGCGGATTCCTACCTTCTGGGACGTGTCTGTTGCAATCCTTTGCGGCGTATCAGGCATAAAGGGGTTTGGTATCCTTACATCTATAACCTCATTCACAAAATCCTCCGGGGATAGTATACCCGGATCAGTCACAACCGTCATCCCCTCTCCGGGACCAATCTGGCGCACCAGTTTATTCAGAAGCGGATCCTTCATTTCATCCGCAATCAGGGTATATCCCAATACACATCCATATACTGCCAGGGCGGTATGAAGCGGATTCAGGCATGTGGTAACCTTCATCCGCTCCACCTTATTGACCGTATCCCGATCCGTCATATAGACTACTGCCTTCTCCAGAGCCGGCCTTCCATTGGGGAAACAGTCTTCTATGACAAGGTACTGAGGCCCCTCTGCATTTACAAAGGGAGCAATATACGTGTTTCTGGAGGTAATGACCGGAGTCATATCTTCCACTCCTGCGTTCTCCAGTTCAGCCCGGACGGAATCAGCCGGACGCGGCGTAATTTTATCAATCATGGACCATGGAAAGGAAACCTGCTCATGATCGGACAAATATGCTATAAACCCGTCCTCCACATACCCTCTTCTGTTCCATTCCTTTGCCATGGTGATAACGGACTCCTGAAGCTTTTCTCCGTTGTGGGAACAATTGTCCATGGACACCACCGCCAGAGGCGCTTTTCCGGCTTTATATCTTCCATATAAGAGACTGCACATGACAGCCATGGCCGATACAGCCTTTTCCGGCCCTTTGTCGATATCTGCCTGGATAAATGGAAAATAAGCTCCATCCGCTCCCTTTAGCGCGTATCCCTTTTCTGTAATAGTAAAGGACGCTATCTGAAGCCCCGGATCAGCAAATATATCCTTCAGCCGCTTCCAGTCCTCTGTCTCCCCAGCCTGGGCCTTTAGGGCCTCTGTAAGGGCCCCGATGACTTTCTTATCAGTGGAACCATCCGCCTTTAGTGTGACTCCCAGTACCAGATTGTCATACGGCCTGTAAATTTTTTCGATAACGTCAAAGTCAAAGGTTTCGGCACAAGTAATTCCCCTGTCACTCACCCCTTGTGCAATCAGCACATCCGCTATGCCGCCGATAAAAATGCGGAAAATGTTGCCCGCACCAAAGTGCACCCACACAGGTTTTTTACGGGTCGCTTCTGCCACAGCTCCCACATCATAGGAGGGAAGGCTGATGCCTGCCTCCTCCCACACCTTTCTGTCCTTGATTCCTTCCAATGTCAGCTTCATAAGTATATCTTCCTTTCTGTTATTTCCCCAAGAAAAATGCAGCCGGAACCGTTACCAAAGGCGGGAACAGTATCAAAAGCAGAAGGATGATAACCTCCGCCAGCAGAAACGGCCACACAGCCTTTACGATCCTCTCCATATTAATCTTTCCGGCGCTGCACGCCACATTCAGCACAGTCCCGACAGGAGGAGTAAGAAGTCCCATAACGGTATTTAATATAAATACCACTCCAAAATAGACTACATCAATGCCTGCTGCCCTAACTGCCGGCAGCAGAACCGGGGTCAGTATCATAATCGTGGGTGTCACGTCCATAGAGGTGCCTACCAGCAAGACAATTCCTGCAATAACCAACATAAGAAGGGTTGGGTGGGCGATAAATGGAGCCAGGATTCCTGTCACGATAGACGGTATATTTCCCACTGTCATAAGCCAGGAAGATACCATGGCTGCTGCAGCCAGGAACATAATCACAGAAGATGACTTGGCAGCGGACACCAGACAGTCCATCAGCATGGATAACTTCAGTTCCCTGTAAACAAACAGTCCTATAACCAAGGCATACACGGCTGTGATGACCCCTGCCTCTGTAGGCGTAAATTTACCGCTCCTCAGTCCAATCAGGATAAATACAGGAAGAAGCAAAGCCCAGAATCCGTCTATCAGGGATTTCACTACCTGTCTCCGGCTCTGCCTGGGAGCTGTTGGCAGTTTATCCTTCCTGGCCACAAAAAACCACAGAATGCACAGTGACACTGACAGATAGACTGCCGGTGCTATGCCTGCCATAAAAAGGCTTGTCACTGATACACTGGCCTGTACACCAAAGATAATCATGGGAACAGAGGGCGGCATGATAGGAGATAATATATTACCTGCTGCGATAAGTCCGGTGCTCTTATCCCTGTTATATCCGGCCCTTACCATCATAGGAATGAGGATAGCACCAAGCGCAGCCGTAGAGGCCACGGCAGACCCAACCATGCTGGCAAAGAGAAGGATGGCAAGTATGGATACATATCCAAGGCCCCCTCTTACATGTCCTACCATAGCATTGGCCGCATTGACAATACGTTTGGTAATTCCTCCCCTGTTCATAAATTCTCCTGCCAATATGAAGAAAGGAACTGCCATCATGGAAAATGAATCGGCACCTGAAAACAGGTTCTGGGACAGAATCTGAGAATTAAAGCCGTTCATAAACAGCATCATGCAGACGCCGCTGAACAATAATGAAAAACAAATGGGCAGGCCGATTGCCATAGACCCAACCAGTGATGCCAGAAATACAACCAAAGTCATGTTTATTTACCTCCCTGCTCATTGAGACGCTTTACATATTCGTCGTCAGACAATTCTTCTGCCTGTTCCATTGCCTCGGCGGCAATCTCATCGTCATCATTGTGCATGGTAACGATGTCCGTTATCTCCTCAGGATGCTTCAGAGCGTACACTATATTAGTGACAGCCAGGATGGCAATGGAAATACCGGTTATGATACCTCCGAAGTAAAGCACGGAATAGGGAATACCAAGAGCTGCGGTCCTGGACTGTGTATTCTGCAGGACCATTTTAAATGCCCCATGAACCAGAATGCACATGATTGCAGCAATCAGGAATCTGGATACAAGATACAGGGCCAGCTGAACCTTTGGGCTGACCCTGGACAGCAGGGTATCCACTCCCAAATGTGCGTTGGAATGCATGGCGCTGATAGCGCCAATATATGTAACGTATACAAAAAGATATCTTGCCAGCTCTTCCGACCATGTAAGTCCGGAGTTAAAAAAAGTCCTCAGTACCACGTTCAGGAATACAAACAGCACCATAAGGCCGGTCAGAATCCCTGTAAAGCAGTCAATCGCGTGAAACAGCTTATCAATTAATCGGTTCATAATCCTCTCCTTACTCGATTTCTTCAATCATTTTTCTTATAGCTCCGGCCCATTCGTACTTTTCGTCCAGATAATCATATACCGGCTGTATCTTTATCTTCATGGCCTCCCGGTCCTCATCTGACAGGTCTGTCACCATCAGACCATTGTCCTTCATGAATTGCTTATCGCCAGCCAGCTGATCTATGTAAAGATCCCATGCGTAGTCCGACGCCTCATCTGCTACCTGCCGGAATATCTCCCTGTCAGCCTCATCTATACTGCCCCAGAACTGGTCCCCTGCAAAAAGTTCCAAAGATGCCACTATGTGATTGGTATCATAGATATAATCCTGAACCTCATACCAACCTTCATTCTTAACCGTTGACAGAGGATTGTCCTGTCCATCCGCAACCCCCTGTTCCAGAGCTGTAAACACCTCTCCCATATCCATGATAACCACATTGGCCCCCAGGCTCTCAGCCAGCTTCACATGAATAGGATTATTCGGCATCCTCAGCTTCTGTCCCTTGAAATCATCCAGTCCTGCCAGCTTCTTATTTGAAGAAAATGCCCTTGCCCCGTTTGGGAACCACGACATCAGAGTCACCGGCTGCTCTGCCTCCAGCTCTTCTGCAATATAACTTCCCAGCTGCCCCTGGTAACATCTTCTGGCATGCTCCACATCCCGAAACACAAACGGAAAATCAGGGATAGCCATTACAGGGGTTTCAGACCACATTGGCGTCCCCACCACGCACATCTCGATGATTCCGCTTCTGGTATAGTCGTAGGTGACTTTTTCACTCCCCAGTACTCCGGAGTCATATATCTGAATATCATATTTTCCATCTGTCAGTTCCTCCAGTCTTGGTTTAAATACCTCCCTCATCGCCATGGAAGCCGGTGTCTGGCTGGAAACGCAGACTGCAATTTTTACCAGTTTTCCTTTATTCATACTTCCAGCCTGACCGCCGCAGCCCGCCAGGGTACCCATGACTGCTATAGAAGTAAAGATACACAATCCATGCTTCACAAACTTAGCAAGCTTCATAAATGAAACCCTCCTGAATATAATTAATTAAAGTTTCCGCACACGTCATTTGATAATTATACTAGTAATTCTGATGTTGCGGGATACGATATCTTTACATATCGCCCCTTACTTGTATGGTAGTATATAAGCCAGTTTCTTGCAATATGTAAATTTGTCCAATATTTATCTTTAATTTTTGTGCATACTTTATATCATGATTCTATTTTCACAAAGCACTTGACATTTTGTCTGCATTAAACTAGTATACAAGTATGTAAGTTCTCCGCACACGTCAACCAAAAAGGAGAATAAGCAACTATGAAAGCAGTACAGATTTTTAAACCTAAGTCATTACATATAATTGATATTGAAAAACCATCCCTAACGGAGGAGAACAATGTATTGGTACGTATGACGGCCGCTGGAATCTGCGGTTCAGATATGGGCATCTACCACGGTACAAATGCGGCGGCAACCTACCCCAGAATCATCGGACATGAGATGGTCGGCGTAGTAGAAGAGACAGTTTCTTCTGTCACCTCTCTGCGTCCGGGTGACCGTGTTATTGTTAATCAGGTTACAAGCTGCGGTCACTGTTATCCCTGCCGCATGGGAAGAGGAAATGTCTGCGACAGCCTGGCTGTAAGGGGCGTCCATATAGACGGGGGATACCAGGAATATATTGCTGTGCCGCAGGAAGACTGCTATCTGCTTCCTGACTCCATCTCAGATACGGATGCCGTGATGATCGAACCCGCCACCATTGCCATCCAGTCCTGCACCAGAGCAGAGCTTAGAAAGGATGATATGCTTCTTATTTATGGATGCGGCGCTTTAGGGAGCTCCATCTTAAAAATTGCCCGGCTACTCTGTGACTATATCATAGTGGCAGATGTGATAGATGAGAAATTAGAAGGAGCGAAATCCGCAGGAGCAGCCCACACCATCAACGTATTAAAAGAGGATTTGGAAGAGAAGATAAAGGAATACACACACGGGCACGGCGCCACTGTATCCATTGACGCGGTCTGCGGAAATGATTCCCTGATTCGCCTGCTGAAAGCCACCGGCAATGCAGGCCGGGTTATCACTATGGGCTTTTCCACATCTCCCACTGAAATCAACCAATTCCTTATCACCTCAAAGGAACTGGATGTACGGGGTTCCCGCCTTCAGAACAAGATGTTTGGCAGAGCCATTGAATTAATCAATGAAAGAAAACTTGACCTGACAGGAAGTGTTTCCCATACCTTCCCCCTGTTAAAAGCTCAGGAGGCCTTTGATTTCGTTGGCTCTCACGATCCATCCATCCGCAAGGTGGTTCTGACTTTTGACTTTTAGCAGTATACTGAATAAATAATAAAATGATAGTTTTCAAATAAATAATGATAGCCTATCCGTTCTTTCGGTAGTATACTAGTACATAATATATAGTTTGCTGGTATATAAGGAGATTATAAAAATAAGGAGGAACATATGAAAGTACTGGACAGGCTGTCTGCTGAAAATGCCCGCACCTATGCCCTGAGGGTTCTTCAATATAATATCATTAATCTGGAACTGGTACCGGGAAGCACGGTAAGCGAGAATGAGCTTTCCGCCATTCTGAATCTTTCCCGCACTCCGGTACGTGAAGCCCTCATTGAACTGAGCAAAGTAGGTTTGGTGGAGATCCAGCCCCAAAGAGGAAGTTATATCGCAAAGATTGACTATGAACTGATTGAAGAATCCCGTTTCATGCGCCTGGTGCTGGAAAATGCCGTGTTAAAGCTGGCCTGCGAAGGTATTTCACAGGAATATATGGACAAACTAAAAGAAAATCTCAGGATGGAGGACAATATACTGAAAAAAGAGAACGCAGAACGGCTCTTTGAGCTGGACAACGAGTTCCACAAACTTCTCTTCCATTCCGTTGACAAGGCACGCACTTATGAAATTATTCGTTCCCAGATGGTTCACTTCGACCGTCTCAGGGCTCTTTCGCTAAAAACCGTTAAGCCTGATAAGACCGTGGAGGACCACGAAAATATTCTCTATGCCATTGAGCGCCGCGACGCAGAGTTGGCAGAGATGTTAATGACCCGGCATTTGACCCGGCACAGGGTGGAGAAGTCGGAGCTGTTAAAGGCATATCCTGAATACTTTGTGAAATAAAGAAGATTTCTCCCCAGGAGATACGGATGAAATATACCGGTATTTCCTGGGGATATTTTTATTTTTTCCTCCCTTCTATGTACATCCAGGTACTGCAAACCATTATAATGTAATAGAACATTATGTTATATTCTTATTGACTATTTTTATATAACGTTATATAATGTATTTATAAAACAAATAAAAACTACATATCTCTCAAAGGAGGCCCTATTTTTATGGAACTAAAAAAAATTATCGAGGAAATCAAAGCAGAGTGCCCGGAAATCACCTCAGTCATCTTTGTAGGATGCGGCGCATCCCAGGCAGAGCTTTATCCGGCCAAGTACTTCTTAGAGGGCAATGCAAAAAAGCTGAGGACCAGTCTGTACACGGCCAATGAATTTGTACATGCCACTCCTGCGTGCGTGGGCAAAGAAAGTATTATCATTACCTGTTCCCTTGGCGGCAATACCCCCGAAACAGTGGAAGCCTCCAAAAAAGCCATGAATATGGACGCTAAGGTAATAGCCATCACACATACCCCCGGTTCACCACTGGCTAACAGCGCACACTATGTGGTACTTCACGGATTTGAGAAGAATTATGCGGCCAAACTGGAAAAAATGACCTTCTGTCTGCAGCTGGCAGCTGAAATTCTCAATCAGTATGAAGGGTATGAACATTACGAAGATATGATGACCGGTTTTGGTAAGATCTTTGACTTAATAGAAGACGCAGTTTCCTTCGTAGTCCCTTCCGCAAAAAAATTTGCAGAAAACTACAAGGACGCTCCTGTTATTTACGTTATGAGCTCCGGAGCTACCCATATGGTGGCCTATTCCTTCTCCATATGCCTTCTGATGGAAATGCAGTGGATCAATTCAGGCTCCTTCCATGACGGCGAATTTTTCCATGGTCCATTTGAAATCGTAGATAAGGATGTGCCCTTCCTTCTGCTGATGAACGACGGCAGTACCAGAGCATTGGATTCCAGAGCCCTGGACTTCCTGAACCGTTTCCAGGCCAAGACCACCCTGATTGATGCAAAGGATTTTGGATTAGGGTCCGTAATACCATCCACGGTCAAAGATTACTTCAACCCGATGCTGATTACCGCAGTGCTGCGGGTATATGCAGAGCAGCTGGCAATCCTCAGGAATCATCCCTTGACCCAGAGAAGATACATGTGGAAACTGGAATACTAATTATCTTTCACATTCAATAGGGCTTCCGGCTGCTGATGCTTTGCCGGAAGCCCTTTTTATGGAGGTAGGACTATGTCAAAATTATCCGGAAGGAATACTCTCTTATCCATGGCCGGTGCCACCGCGGGGGTATTCCTTTTTGCATTTTCATTCTGTGTGTTTCTGCGGCCTCTGGGGCTTTACAGCGGAGGTTTCACAGGCATTGCCCAAATCATACATCTGGTCTTTCAGGACATTCTCAAAATCCCGCTTCCCGGAGGAATCGACTGGACCGGAATCATTTTCTGGATGCTTAATATCCCCCTGTTCCTGTTATCCTATGTACTCATCAGCCATAGCTTTTTCTATAAGACAATTGTATGTGTATGCCTGCAGTCCCTCTTCATTGCGTTTATCCCATCGCCGGAGATTCCTGTGTTCACAGATCCACTTGCATCGGTCCTTGTGGGAGGTGCCATATCCGGCTTTGGAGTGGGTCTGACCCTGACCTGCGGCGGTTCAGGCGGCGGTGTGGATATAGTTGGAATCTACTGTACCAAGCGGTTTCCCAGGTTCAGCGTAGGCAGGATATCCATTTTGATTAATGTACTGATTTATCTGTTCTGCGCATTCCGGTACAATCTGGCCACAGCCGCATACTCTGCCCTCTTTGCCATCATTGCCGGGGTGGCCACAGATAAAATTCATTATCAGAACATCAAAGCCTGTGTCACAATCATCTCCCGGCATCCAGACATCCAGAATATAATACTTAACAACCTGCACCGTGGTGTCACAATCTGGAATGCCTCCGGCGGCTATACCGGCCAGTCCACCTATGTCTACATGACTGTCATTTCCAAAAACGAGATAGAACCATTAAGGCAACTGGTCCTCACTGCTGACCATAATGCTTTTATTGCCATCCAGAACAATATAGACGTCACCGGCCACTTTGAGAAACGTTTTTAGAGAGGCTGGAACAAACACATACGTTTTTCATAGCGGGCGATTCTGTCAAAGCCCGCTTTTTTTACGAGGCCGAGGGCTTCTATGAAACCGCTTCCCACATCTTCCGGGAGATGCGCATCAGAACCAACTGTAATCACAGTGCCTCCAAGCGCTTTGTACAGCTTAAGGCATCTGATTCCGGGCATGGTTTCCCCTGCTCCCTGCCTCAGCCCTGATGTGTTGACCTCAATTCCCTTTCCCCTCTCAATAAGCGCGGTCAATACCTGAACTATCCTGTCCTCATATTTATCATAATCATCTGGAAGTCCCGCTTTTCTGCAATGGCGCTTGTACAGATCCAAATGTCCCATACAGTCAAAATCCCCTGTCCGGGCCAGCTTCAGCAGGTGACTGTAATAAGCGTCCGCAATCTCCTGCACCGTATCCTCCCGAAACTCCATCTGACTTAAGTCAATGTTATCAATCTTGTGCACAGAACCAATGAGATAGTCAAAGGGCCAGCTCTTTATAATGCCTGATGCCTTCTCCGGGTCCAGGTGAAGCTGTCCGAATTCCATAGCGCTGCGGATAATAAGCCGGCCTTCATACATCTGCCTGCATTTATCCAGTTCTTCAAAATAACGAATAAGATATTCCCGGTTAAAATATTTCCCGGTTATCCCGCCTGCGTAAAACTCATAGTGGTCTGTAAATGCGATCTCTTCTATACCCGCAGCTATGGCTGCATTGCACATTTCCTCCATGGTACCCTTGGCATCGGGGGAAATTGTGCTGTGGACGTGATAATCTGCAGTTTTATATTCCATGTTTTTTTCGCTCCCTTTTTGTTTTACCTGCCCCGGCTCCGGATATATGAGTTTCGTACCATACAAAACAGGAGGAAGCATTTTTTCTTCCTCCTGCTAATATCTGTTTTTTTAAGTATAGTCTTTTAATTATCCGGACCCAGAGTTATTGACTAACTTTATTCTATCACCCTTTAACGCCTCCAGCAACTAGGCCTCGTATAAATTGTTTTTGCAACAATATGAAAACTATAATTATTGGCAGTGCGGAAAGGGCTAATGCGGCGATTAAAATCCCCCACTCTGTTCGCAGCGTGCCTCTCATATTCATAAGTCCTAACGGAATGGTCCGTAGATTATTGCTAGAAGTAAATACCAGTGCAAACATAAATTCATTCCAACAATACATACCAGTAAGTAAAGCACTGGTAGCAATAATCGGTTTACTTAATGGCATTACAATGCTTGTCAAAACTTTAAAAGAATTACATCCATCAATATACGCCGCATCTTCTAATTCCTTTGGTATACTTAAAAGATATGCTCTCATAAGAAATACTGTAAAGGAAATCCGGAAAGCTAAATATGGTATTACCATAGCAAAATAAGTATCATATATTTTTAGTTTTGACAACAAATCATATAATGGCAAAAGCGCCACTTGGGGTGCCAGCATTAATCCGGATATTATAAAAATCAATACTGGATTACGAAGTTTAAAGTTAAACCTGGAGTGGGTTAATGCGAATGATGCTAATAATGATACCAATACTGTTGCAGCAGTTGAAATTCCAGTTACAAAAATACTGTTTAAGAAATAATCACCGACTCCATATTTCCAAGCCAGTATATAATTACTAACCCGCCATTCCTTAGGCAATGCAAACGTATTTGTAAAAATCTCATTGTTGGTTTTGAATCCAGATATCAAAATCCAAAACATGGGTAGAAGAATAATGGCTGACATGGATACTAAAAATATCCATCCAAGAATCGTCAACACCAAGCTTTTTTGCTTCCTATTCAAGTCAATCCCCCCTTATTCTTTTCCTGTATTTGAAATCTTCATCTGAATCAATGCCAGTGCAAACGTAATTATGAAAAGCGTTATTGCAATGCTACTTGCATAGCCCATTTGATTTGCATGAAATGCCGTCCTATATAAATATGTTGAAAGTACTTCCGAAGAATTACCAGGACCGCCTGTCGTCATGATATAAACCTCATCAAATAGTTTAAACGAGCCCACAACGCATATAATACAATCTACCAAAATCATCTCCTTAATGTTGGGAATTGTTACATGGAAAAACCCATCTATGGCTCCAGCTCCATCAATTTCAGCTGCTTCGTATAACTCAGACGGAATTTTTTGAATACCTACAATCAATAACATTGCCATATATCCAAAATACATCCACTGAGAAGCAAACATAACACCCCAGATTGCATATCTGGAGTCACCCAAGATATCTAAAGATGATGTGTTAATCCCAAGAAGTGCAATTATCTTATTAAATGGCCCGACAATCGGATTATAAATCAGATACCACAACAAACCAACCACAATAAAAGACATTACAGACGGAAGGAAATAAGTGGTACGAAAAAATCCCGAATGCTTCCTAAACATTTTTGATTCCAGAACTGCTGCTATAATCAGCCCAAAAAACACCTGTCCAATTAAGGAAACCAATGCATATAGGGCATTGTTTTTTAGACATATCCAAAAAATCTCATCACGAAATAGCTCTTTATAATATTCCAACCCCACAAAGGTTCTGTCCGGTTTGAAAACTGACCAATCAAAAAAACTGTTATAGATATTTTCGATAATAGGGTAATAAACAAATACCCCAAGGATTAGAATGGCTGGAAAAAGATAAAGGAATGGCAAGATTTTCCTACTGTTTATTTTCATATCCTATACCTCCTAAAATATGAACTAGCTTGAATTAGCTGCAAGCTAGTTCATATTTAAAACCGATTACTGATTACTGTCCCTTACCTTCACAGCAGCCTCCTGCATCTTCTGCATATACTGCTCCGCCGTTATTTTTCCTGCATAGAATTCTTGTCCCTGTGCTCTCATCACATCAACAATGCTAGACTCCAAACCGCAGTCAGTCCAGTTGCTCATACCTGAAAAATTCATAATCATGTCCATAACATCAACTAATTGCGGTATGGCATTATCCTCTGTTGTAGCTCCAATAATTGAACTGGTATGTTTTGCCTCACTCACAAGTTTTTTCTGAATATCAAGAGATGTCAGGTATTTTAAGAAGTCTACAGACTCTTCTACATGATTACTCTTCGCATTGACAATCATTCCTTCAGGTGCACCAAAAATCTTTCCCTGATTTCCAGCTTCATCAGTAAACTCAGGCATTGCAAAGAACCCAAAATCACCATCGAGTCCATTGTATATGTCATTAAACTCCACTACCTCCACATAGGCCATTGCACCCTCTCCAGCATAAAAAGTTTCAAGAGCCATATTATGTTCCAACGACACACAGTTCTCTTTAAAATACCCCTTATCCAACACATACTTGAAATAGTCTAACCCTTTCAGATAACCCGGATCATCTAGAGTTACTGTCTTTACATTAAAATCCTGACCTTCCAGAACATCTTCAGATACACACCGCTGCCATAATGCGCCGTACCAATGTGGCGCATCCCACGTTGTGCCATCTCCAAGTATAAATGGAATAACCCCATTTTCCTTTAATGTTTCACAAATCTTCATTAAATCGTTCCACGTCTCCGGTTCTTTTAAGCCATACTGTTCAAAAACAGATTTTTTATATACAAATACCTGACTGTCAAATCTTGTAGGCAGTGCAAACTGGGCCTCTCCGTAGGTGAACGCGCTATAACACGCCGGATAAAAAGAATCCTTCCATTGGGAATCATTGTCAAGGTAAGGCGTTAAATCCAACGCATAACCGCCCCTTGCAAATTTTTCACAGTATTCTCCAGACCATGTTTGATAAACATCCGGAAGTTCTGCACTTCCTAATGCAACCTGTAATTTTGTTTTTATATCGTCATCTGTTGTTGTTGTTATCTTTATTTCTACATTAGGATGGTTTGCTTCATAGTCTTTGCAGATTTGTTCAAAAACCTCCACTTGACCAGGCTGGCAATATTTGTGCCAAAATGAAATAGTAACCTTGTCACTTTTAGCTACGCTAGAGGTTTCACCGACTTCAGAAGTATTTGAACCTCCACATGCGTACAAACTCAGAACAGCTCCTGTCATCACTATGGTCAAAATACTTACCAACGATTTTCTATTCATTACATATCCTCCTCACAATATATTTTATATTATTAGTACGAGTATTTCTTAATATATTTTACTTACGCCAGCTCTTTGATTTCTCTTCTTAACCATTCAAAAGATACTTTCATAGCGCGTTCTGGGTCTTCCACATATTTTCCATTCATGATTTCAAGAGATATGGCATACTCATATCCTGCTTCGTTAATACTTTGAAGCATATATCTCAAGTCCAAATCACCTTCTCCCAGAACCAAATGTCCGTTGGGTATTCCATCTGCAAAATGTATATGTCTTAGACTCTTTCCTAAAGTTTCAATAACTTCCTTTACTTCTTCACCGCTATACCCCAAAACTGCTGTATCCAGCATTCCGTAAAGCCGAGGGGATTTAATTTCCGAAAGCATTTTTATTGTCTCCCTGGCGCTTGTTAAACACGTATAAGATTTAGGAGAAGTTTCCAAGGCAATATCCACGCCATATGTTTCCGCAATATCCGCGAGATATTCAAGGGCTTCCCTACTTCTCTTCCAAATATCTGCATCCTCTTCATCTAGACAACCAAAACCAGACAAAAATTGACATAGAGAGCACTCCATTTCATTAGCAATCTCCAGACACCTCACATAAGTCTGTATGCTGCGGTTCCTTGAAACCAAATTTTTATTTGCAATATTTATAGGATAAATACACTGTTCCGGCGTAACGCAAATTACCTGCAAATGATGGTCCCGTATCTTTCTTTTGGCTGCTGAAATATCAGATGGTGAAAGATCATCAATATGGAAATGTGGGTCACAAGCATATAATTCCATCTTTTTGCCACCAATTCGTTCTAATGAATCCAACGCATATTCAAAAGAGTATTTTCCATATGGATAGTTTGCAACCGCTATCTGGTTTTCTAAAATATGTTTCATTTTATTTAGCATCTCCTTTGCTATGAATAATATTGTTATTATTGTATCTAAAACACCTTGCCAAATCCAAAGGCCCCCTCCTTTTGGCAATTGCAAGCAGAATATACGGCCGCCCGGTACAGGCTAGTTTTTACAACCAGCTTCTGATAATCTACAATGGTAGTGGTTCCCCTATCCCCCGAAACAACTGGGAAATCCCTGGCATCTTTCATGGCATCCACATAGTTTATTAAAAAACATGTGATAAAAGAATCGCCTGCCCCCATAGTATCCGTTGCAGCTACCAAGCAAGGGGACTGTTCATACAGAGTACCATCTACAGAAACCAGAGCCCCTTTGGAACCTCTTGTTGCAATCACTATATGACGACAGCCATATTCGCGAATTTGTTCTATCTGGTTTAGTATTTCATTCCTTGACATATCTCCGCAGGAAATGCTGGCGCAATCAATGAAAGGCAGACAGCGTCTTAAATATGCATCATCTACACAGTCAGAAAAATCCATGGATACAAATCCAGCTGCATCCCTGACAAAAGGAAGCATGTCTTCCACATAGCTGAAGATACTTGTATGAACAATATCAAAGCCTGCAAGATACTCCCTGTCCATTTTTGTCAGTCTCAACGGGTATTTTTTAGATACACCACCCTTGTTAGAACCAATAAACACCCGATCACCATCATCCAGTCGTACCTCTGCATATCCATTCTCTCCTGTATGAAAACGGCAGTGCGAAAGATCTAATCGTAATTCATGGGCTGTGTTGTATACATGAATCGCAGCTTCATCATCACCAAACACACCCAAATAACCCGCCTCAATTCCAAACATTTTGGCATATACTGCAAAATTTAATGCGTTCCCACCTGGATACATAGTATGTGTATGCATATATTTATCCACCACATTATCTCCTAACCCCAAAACTCTTAACATATCCTCACCCCTTGTAATTGTGTCTTAAATATTATACAATCATTATATAACGTTATGTATTATTTGTAAACATGAAATACTGCAAATTCATATTTTTGTATGATATGTAAATTTGTCAGGAATATTTTTATGCATATTAATCAAAAAAAGGATTCCTGCTTAAAAACAACAGGAAACCCAATTTATTTATACCCATATTGTAATTCCATCCCTCATATCAATACGTCATATAACCTCTTGACACTTTGTAGTATAGAGGCTGTTGGTTCCATCCGATATCTTCCATCCGTAATCTCCAATGACAAAAAGCCGTTATATGAATAACGCGAAAACTCCTCCAAATAATCTTTCATATCAAGGCACCCATCCCCCCATGCCAGATGCCCCCTAGGCGCCCCATCAATAAAGTGCACATGAACCAATCGTTCTCCAAACGTATTTAAGTAATCCTCCGGATGCTCTCCAGCTAATGCCATAGGGATAGTATCTATCATAGCACCTATATTAGGATGGTTTAACTCGTCCATCATTTTTTTCAGTGTTGAAAGATTGTATACCAAATTACTCTCATCTCTTCTTAAGACTTCCAGAGCAAGGGTCATGTGATAATCTGCAGCCATATCTCCCAAAGACATGAGGCCTTCCCTGGCATATTTCCAAGCCTCTTCTTTATTGCTGTCATCCATGTATCCCCAACCGGTAGTAACCAACATCTTGTTTGTTCCCAATTCTGAAGCAGCCCGTAAATTATCCTCAAAAAACTGGAGGCTTCGTGTCCTCTGTGCTTGAGTCTCACCAGCCAGATTAATCGGATAGATGCACTGCTCAGGGGTGTAGCACACTAAATCCAACCCTCGCCTCTCTATCTGATGTCTGATATGACACACATCTTTGTATGTCATATCCTCCAAGTGGAAATGTGGAGCCGCCCCCCAGAGCTCTATATGATTTACCTCAGCCATAACAGCGTCATCCAAAAATTTTTCCAGTGGATAATAACCATACTGAATATTCATAACTGATATCTGATTTTTTCTAATTGTTATCATAACATTGATTCCCTTTCTTAGGCGTTTACCATAACCGTCATTTTATATCGATCCGGATTGATTACGCTCTTACAATTATGTACAGGATTCCCTTCTCTGTCATAGCTGACGTCCTTTACTGAGAGAAGCGGCTTATTAAGAGGGACTCCAAGATATTGCTGTTCCTGTTCATTTGCCTGGCATATCCCGATTCTCTTAACTCCATTATCCATAACAGTACCATTTTCTGCCAGTATCTGATACAATGACCCTGTTAAGTCATGGCTTAAAAGATATGCAAACCTAGCTGGAAAATGGTTTTCCTCCAACATGACAGGCACTCCATCACAGGTACGCACACGCACAATCTTTATAATTTTTTCATGTTCCTGTATTTTTAATTCTTCAGCATCCACCACAGTAGCCTCTGCCAGTTCCGCCGAGACAAGCTGCGCGCCAGCCACATTTCCTTCAGCCATACAGCTTTGAGTAAATCCCATAAAACCATTAATATTGCGGCAGAGCTTTTTCTGAGAGACAAATGTGCCTATCCCCTGCCTTTTAATCAGAATTTCTTCTTCTACTAATAATTCCACAGCCTTACGTACAGTAATCCTGCTGACATCATATTCCCTGCTCAATTCTATCTCAGTCGGAATCCTGTCATTTTCTTTCAATTCTCCATTAAGTATCTGATTCTGGATTACCTCCATCAACTGCTGATACAGAGGGACGCTTGATTCCTTGTTCAGTTTTCCCATGATTTTGCCTCCATCATTTATGTTTGTAACATCATTATACGATACATAACCATTTATATTTTTAGTATACCATTGGGAAAGTATTAGCGCAACCGTAACAAATGTCCCTTTACCCTTGAATTTACTACATCTTGGTATCTACTGCTCCAACACCAACAGGTATTAGCCACACTAGTAATCCAGCCTCCTATAATACCTTCTGATAGCCAAAGGATGCCGCCTGTTATACTCCAAATGCGTGGACACCCTCTGGAACGCAGAGCGCATCATAATCGGGCAGAGCATTCCCCTGAACTCGTCGCTGATCCCCTTAAGCTCAAACTCCTTGCTGTCAAACACAGTCACCTTGGCGCTGATCTTGTGGACAAAATTTTCCACCCTGTCCATAAGCGGACGCGTTTTATCCTCACCCTTAATTAAAATTACAGAGGTATCCCTGTCAATAACCTCCAATGTCCCGTGGAAGAAATTAGAGGCCGATATGGGCCTTGTGCGCATCCACTGCATTTCTTCCATGATACACATGCCATAGCAGACAGCCCAGTCCTCCAGATTGCCGGAACCAACCAGATACTGGATGGGCTCATCCTGATATGCCCTTGCATATTCTGCTGCTTTTTCATCCGCCTTCTTATAAATCTCCACCACATTCTCCGGCATATTCTTAAGTTCTTCAAAAAACTTCTCATACCGTGGAAACTGGCCTGCATGATACATAAAGCGCAGGGTCACGGTATACCAGAAATAATATCCGCCGCCTGTGGTGGTTATAAGATAATCTGATTTTTCATAGAGCGGACTGCCTTCCTTCTCCACATACCCTATAACCGCTGCTCCGATTTCGTGGGCCTTATCCACCGCTGCCACCACTTCCTTTGTATCACCGGAAATACTCTCGATAACTACCACGGAATCTTTGGAAAAGTGGGGATTGTCCACCACACAGAAGTCCGCTGCGTTTTCGATGAACAGCGGGATGGTAGAACCTTCTTCCCTTACGATGTGGGCCATCTGGTTGGCATAGAGCACGGTTCCCCCGATTCCGATATAGAAGATATTTTTATATCCTCTCTTTACCACCTCATCTACTGCTTTTTCTGTTGCTCCCACAATGCTGAGTCCGTTTTTGTGCTCCTGCAGAACCTTTGCCTCATCAAAATTAAACATAACAGCTCCTCCTTGACGTCATATATTGTTATGTATAACATATCATAACATCATGTAAAATACAAGATGAATTTGCTCATTATCCATGAAAAATCATTTCAACAGGGCATAATAAAGCATTCATTTGGACATCAAAAAAGAGCTGCCAGCCCTGACACGTCATCACATGACCCGCCGGAACAAAAACAGCTCTCTTATCTCAAACCTACTCTAACGCAAACATAGACATGGCATTCAGCACATCCTGCTCCATTGCATCCACTGCCGCGTTAGCCAAATCATGGAAGTATTTGACTTCCTTCTCCTCCAGCAGTTTCTTCACTGCCTTCACGCCCGCGTTGGACATATAGGAGAAATAGTTGATTTTACGGATACCGCAGCGGATCGCCCTCTGGGTATCCGCTACGCTGATGCCGGATCCCCCGTGCATAACCAGCGGAAGCCCTGTCAATTCCTTGATTTTCACAATCCGGTCAAAATCCAGCTTTGGCTTGGTTGCATAGAATCCGTGGACGGTTCCCACCGATGCTGCCAGGGCATCTATGCCCGTATCTTTTACATACCTGGCTGCCAGCTCAGGGTCTGTATACGCGTCGCTTACATCATTGATGGCAAAGGTTTTTCCCTCATGTCCCGTGACAATACCTATCTCAGCCTCCACATCCGCGTTGCAGGCTTTTGCCATGGCCACTACTTCCCTGGTCATTGCCACGTTTTCCTCATAAGCAAGGGAGGAGCCGTCGTACATGACAGCGGAAAAACCTAAATCCAGGGCTTTTCTCACATAGTCCAGGTCCTCGCCATGGTCCAGCATAACGCAGACAGGAACCCTGGCCTCCTTCGCCATACGCACCATGATGGGGCCGATGATATGAATGGGCATCTCGCACTCATGAAGCTGCGCGTGCTGGATAATAACTGGTTCTTCACGTTTCTCTGCCGCCCGTATAACCGCCATAAGAATTTCCAGATTCGGCGTGTCAAAGGCACCTATACAGCATTGCTTTTCTTCCGCATACCGCAGAACATGGTTCATATTTACTAACATCCGACATTCTCCTTACTTTTCCTCATAGAGTTCAACGATGGCATCATCCCAGATTACAAATGCCAGGCGCACGCCAGGGCCGCAGTCAGCCGGCCCGAATATAATCCTCTGAGCCTGGGAGGCATAGTGGTCCAAATCGTCCACCCTGTAAGCCACATGGGGCTGCTTGGAAAGAATCTCTGGGAAGGGTGTTCCCTCCTCGAATTTTAGGTACTCTATCTTAAAATCATAGTCGTCCACATTGCTTACCCAGAACTTCATGTCCTCGTTATATGTCATTCCCTCTTTTTTATTTAGGACCGGGATTCCTATATGCATATATTCTGCCGCCATGACCCATATCCTCCTCATCTTTCTCTCAAACTGATTTTTCCTTGTGCCGACAGTACGTTCTTAAACACCCTCTTATTTCTTCATATACGGCGTATTGCACGGTGCATTCCAGTAGTGCAGAAGCTCATCGTCCATCCTTGCCATGAACATCTGGAAGCCGGCCTGCTCCTGTACGGTGAGAAGCTCGCCCACATAATTGGCCACAATCTCAATGTTCTTCTCCTTCAGGTAGGATACGCACTTGCGGTAAATGATGAACAGCTCCATCAGTGTGGTGGCGCCGGTTCCGTTGAGAATCAGCATGATTTTCTCGCCTTCCCTGATATCCAGGTCAGCCAGAAGGCCGTCCAGCATGATCTTGGCTGTTTCATCGGCTGACTTCATGGTCTGGCGTCCGCCGCCGCCCTCTCCGTGCTGTCCCATGCCGATTTCCATTTCATCCTCGCCCAGATCCGCGAGCAGGCTTCCTGTTGCCGGATGGGTCGCTCCTGATACAGCTACGGCCAGGGTAGCCATGTTATCTGCAAACCGCTGCGCAATGGCAGCCACTTCCTCCAGGCTCTTTCCCTCGGCAGCCGCTGCTCCTGCTATCTTATAGGTGGGGATACATCCCACCAGGCCTCTCCTGTCATCGGCGTTGGAGCGGGGCGCATTGGCAATATCCTCCTGTGTCACTACCTTGACCACATTTAATCCTTCCTTTGCGCATTTCTTCATGGTCAGGTTGCCGGTAAGCATGTCGCCTGCATGGTTTAAGACTATGTAGAGAACGCCCTTGCCCTTGTCTGCCAGCTTTATGGCATCCAGGCAGGCCTGAGGTCCGGGAGCCGCGAAAACATCTCCCACCACAGAGATATCCACCATTCCTTCTCCCACAAATCCGCTGATAGCCGGCTCATGGCCGGATCCGCCCTGAGTCACAATAGTAACCCTGTCGGCTTCAGCCAGCTTATTGTTAATGATCATGCGGTTTTCACCCAGGGTCACCAGCTCCTTGTGTGCCTCGGCAAAGCCTTCTAACAGCTCCGGCGTCAGATTCTCAGGATTGTTTATAAATTTCTTCATCTTCATAATTTTTACCTCTCCCAATTTTATTTTATTGACCGCATCCGTAAGCCATTCACTTCCGTATGCCGTCCACTTCCGTTACCTTCTATTTCCGTTACCTTCTATTTCCGTTACCTTCTACTTCCGTTACCGTCCACTTCTGTAACCGTCTACTTCAGTCCGTCACAAAGTCCTGCAAAAAACAGGGATGTGCTCACCGCACCCGCGTCCGGAGTACCGATGGTCTTCTCCTTATAGCTTCTCGCCCTGCCATACTTGGACACATACTGTTCGCTCTCCTTTGCGCCCCTGGCCGCTGCCCCCTTGGCCGCCTCCAGCACAGCCATCACATCGTCCTTTGCGTTCTGGGCTGCTTCCACAGCAGGAATCAGGGCATCCATCATGGTCTTGTCCCCCACGCCTGCGTTAGTGATGTCTTCCATGGCCGACAGGCATTCCGTAAACATTTCCTTCAGAGTACCTGCATCAATGGGTTTATTCCCTTCCAGGGGACCTGACAGTCCTCCTATCATGGTTCCGTATAATGGACCTGCGCTTCCTCCTCCGATCTCCATGGTATTGTCTCCCAGGTCCTCCAGAAATGTCTCCACGTCATCGTCATCCCAGCCATCCAGGCTCTTCTCGATCAGACCGGCAATCTTTCCAATGGTAACGCCGTGGTCCCCGTCGCCGAATCTGGAATCAATTTCGCTGAGATAATCCTTGTTCTCATTCCAGACCTGGGCGGCTTTTCTGAACATTTTTGTAATTTCCGGCTTTGAAAGTAACATATGTAACCTCCTCTCATGCATTTTCCCCAAATTATTCATGATTTTAGATTAACATTTGTTAGTTCTTTTGTCAATTATTCATCGCTCCCATCTTTGTTTTTTGCCCTAATGCACAAAAAATGCGCAGTCCCTTTAGCAAACTGCGCATTTATAGTTACGTATGTAACCCAATATTATTCTAACGCTTCCCTGACCACATGCTCCGGTGCAATAAAATGTTTCAGGTAACCGGTTTTTAAGGCTGCCCTGAATGCCTTTGGGCTGGTATTGGCAGAACAGATACCCACCACATGCCTCGTCCTGGTCAGAAGCTCCAGTGGAATCTGAATGGCATAATCCGTATCTGACCGGATGATATGTCCCTGGCTGTCCATAAAATAATTCAGGATCCGCCCCACTGCCTTCTGCCTTATGAGCAGGTCTCCATATCTGGCCTCCGAAGCAAAATCCGGTACCGAAGGAAAATTCCCGATATTGACCAGCGCCACATCCAGTTTTTCCCAGACATGATATATCTCATGGTAGCTGTCCAGCTCTCTGGTCAGTTTCAGCTCCTGCTCAGAAAGCACGCAGGCCGGTGAATAGATAAATCTGGGCTGGGCCCCGCTGTGCTCCGCAATGGAACGCACCAGTTCATTGGAGTGGTAATTCTTAAGCCCCACGCCGCCGTTTCCTATGAGCGGGCAGACAAATGTTCCTATGGGCACCAGCTTCGCCTTCTGCTCCATATGCTTTACAACATCCCCTATGATATGGCCCCATCCAATGCCCAGGCTGGCGCCTCCCAGCTCTGACAGATAAGAGATGGCCGCCTCTGCCACAGCCTCATTGGTAGTCTGGTCATTTGGCCCGCCGGGTACAGCCACACCGTCATAAATCCCAAAGCAGCGTCCCACCAGTTCCATCACTGACGGCGCGCCGCCGGATTCCCCCTTGGGTGCATTTATCCGGATGGTGACAATGCCCCGGTCCCGCGCTTCCTTCAAAAGCTTGCTGACCATGGGACGGGATATACCGTATCTGTCCGCAATCTCACTCTGGGTCCTGTCCTGCTCATAATACATTCTGGCCACATTGACCAGACGCTCTGTTTTCTTATCCATACTGCCTCTTATTCATATCGCCTGGACCTCTTTGGCATGTCACAAAAGCGTATACTCCAGCATCTCATACGCCAGCCTGCTGCCCTCATTAATATCACCAGGCAGAAGGGCCCTGGCCACGCATTTCTCATCGTCATCCAAAACATCCGTGCGTTTCAGATAAGCGTAATCCCCATCAATCCGTTCCACTCTGTAATCCACACGCTCAAACATGGCTGTATTCCACCTCCGCTTCCTATTTACGGCCGCAGCACTGGCGGTAACGCTTACCGCTGCCGCAGGGACAGGGCGCATCCGGGTCAATACGGGCTGTCTTGGCGTCCAGCTCCACCCGGTTATAACCACAGCTTCCAACCGTCCTGGTTTCCTTCCATACCTGTTCCATGATTTCATCGAATCCATTCATCTTTTCCTGGGAATCCAGGTTCAGTCCGAAATGCTCCATGATGTCTTCCACTGCTTTTGGCGTTGTCCCCAGCCTTATGTGGTGATGGATGGAGGACGCTGCCTCCTGAGCAGTCTCCTCATCGCAGCCAACCATGGCCAGGAAAAATGCCTTCAGCGGACGGATATGCCTCTTAATCTCCACTGCTCCGGTTCTGGCAATCTCCTTTACCTGGGCGGCAGAAGGTATATAAAACTCCTTGCCCTTCTGATAATTCAAGACATCTTTATAGGCATCTGCCTGAACCAGATCCCAGTCAATCAACCGGCCGTCCCAATAAGCAAAATCAGTCCAGACCCCTTTCATCTCACGGCAAAGGCGGGTGATTTCCCCTGCATCTGCCTCACAGCCAACTGCCTTGCAGATTGTCTCCACCTGACCTGCGTCAGCGGCGCCGTAAAGGTATACTGCCGCCTTACAGCAGGCCCATACCCGGCTGCGGTAATGACGCTCAGACCGGAATTTCTCCGTATTCAGTTCATCATATGCCTCTGCCACATCCGAAGGAACAACTGCTGTGCCCATGCTGGTAAACCCGCAGTAACCGCCGTAGTGCAGAAAACGGAGCGCTTCCAGGTCCCCCTGGTATTCCATTCCTCGGGCTGCTGCGGCCTTCTCAAACTCTGCCGCGGTTTCATCGCTTATGGTGCCGAAAAACTGACCCATGCGCCGGGAATCCAGCAGGGCTGCAGCCAGAGCCGGGGCCAGCTTATTCTTTCCCAGCTCATCGCATCCCCCAATATGGTGAACCTTGGCAATGCGCAGAAGCTCGGTCTTTTCAAACCTGGAAAACAGGTCCTCCAGCCTGTGGATTACCCTTGGAGCCGGCCTCTGTGTTTCCGGCTTTTCAGTATCCCGGAGGCCGGTTACCTGCTTGTGGGCTGTATGTTCCCGGGATGCATGTGCCTGTACCACATGTTCCTGAGCCGCGTCCCCCTGTACCGCATCCTCCTGTACCCCACGTTCCTGAGCTGCATTCTCCTGCCCGTCTCCCGCTCCGCCTTGTCCGAATGCCGGATGTGCCTTTAAATTGGCATTTACTTTATCCAAATCATACTCTTCCATTCCCTGCCGGCTGGCCCATTCCTCCATCAAGTCATGCTCCTCAGCTTCAGGGTCAGCCAGCTGGTCCAACAGGTCATAGTAACCACCTATGCCGCCGCAGTCCTCCGGAATATTGTCTCCCTTATACTTTAACACCTGGGGATAGCTGTATTCATACTCCACTTCCTTTTCCATGAGAATCTGGTGTTCCCATGCATCCCCGAAGTCGTAGGTATATATAAAACGGGGGTTCTCCGTTATGAGCGTTCCAATCTGTGTTCCTTCCTCCAGCACATCGCAGCTGCAAGACTCCATCAGATCGTCTTCCTCTCCCGGATCCCTTATAAGCAGCCCCAGTTTCTTAAACTCAAACTCGTGCAAATGGTAATCATACCAGCCAAAGGCCTCCTGAATCACCTGATGGAGCTGGCAAAACGTAAACTGCTCCGGCACCACCACGCGTCTCCATATAGGCGGTTTACTGCCTTTTATGGTAATTTTCAACTGATAACCTTTCATAAGGCCCTCCTTCGAATTTCAAATATTTGTATAAGCAGGCATCCCGTGCCGTAACAGGCAATATCCTTCCAGTCAAAAACAGAACCCAGGATAATCCTGGCCGCAGTGTTCCCCTGCAGCCCCAGCAGCTCTGCCAGACGGAAATACTGCAGCACCTCTACACATACCGCAAAAAGAAACACATATAACGGCAGCCGCTTCAAGCCCCTTGGTACGAACACCCTGACAAAGCAGTACACCAGCACCACCACCAGCATATCCCCTATATAAGGTCTGATAATGCGATCGTGAACATACAGGGCGATAATTAATTCAATTATAAATACAATGATGCTTGCGGCCAGATATCCCCACCTGGCCCTGTATTTTTTCCCGCTATCCATTGGACCTCCATCTACCGTATGCCATTGAGTTCCTGATACATATCCTTGGCAAATGTGTCTGTCATGCCGCAGATATAATCCGTCACCAGCAGCAGACGCAGATACAGCCGTTCCTCCTCATCCCTGTCCCGGGCGCATATGGAATATATCATCTTATAATTGTCAGATATAAGGGAAACCAGCTTTTTCTGCACCTGGGTCATGGGCAGGTCCGTGTCGTAGGGAATCACAGCGTCCACAAACCGGTCCAAAAGAAAATCAAATATTGTCTGTGCCGCTATCTCCAGTTTCAGGATGGGTCTGGTGCTGAACGCATACCGCAAAGCAATACCCCCCAGCGCTTCCATCAACAGCTCTACATCCGTACCTGCAAAAAGGTCTCTGGTATAGGTGCCCTCCATAATAGATTCATAGTTGCCGGCAAAACATTCCGTAACGCCTGAAATCATCTGGCCCTGGACGCTGATAATCCAGTTCTGCACCGCATACTGGTCCGGCCTGTCATATCCCTTACCCACGGCCTTCCCATACTTCTCCTCCAGCCATGACACAATCTGGACATAATGGTTTGTCTGGCTGCCGGCCTTATACGCCTTTAACTCAGCCAAAAGGCGTTCATAAGAAATACAGCCCTTCTTAACCGCATCCTCAATGTCCGCCGTCTTATAGGCAATATCATCCGCTGCTTCTAATATAAATGCCAACGGATGCCTTTTTCCCAATGTGCCGGTAGACTCCTGCACATCCTGGAAATTCTCCCTGTCGCCGTGAAAATATCCCATCTTCTTCGTTCGGATATCACCGCTGTCCTTGTCAATCTCCAGGGAAGATACCGGATACTTGATAATAGTTCCCAAGAGAGCTTTTGTCAAGTTCATGCCGTGCTCATCCACCAGGAAATGAAGCCTTGTCACCACCCTGAACGCCTGGGTATTTCCCTCAAAATGGCAGAAGTCCTGTACCATCTGGGGTTCCAGAATCTCCGCCAGGGTTCTCCCCTTAAATGTAAGTCTCTCCAGATTCTTCTTAAACCAATCCTGAATGGCTGTCTCGCCAAAGTGGCCAAAAGGGGGATTCCCGATATCGTGAATCAATCCGGCACACTGAAGAATGTCACACACCGCCGCCTTATGCTCCGGTGTAAAGGTTTCATCCTTGATAATAGTACGGATGCTCTCCGATATGTTCTGTCCCAGGGATTTGGCCAGGGATGAAACCTCCAGGGAATGAGTCAGCCTGGTACGGATGAAATCACTCCTGTCCAGCGGAAACACCTGGGTCTTATCCTGGAGGCGCCGAAAGGATGCACTGCCGATAATACGGTGATAATCTTTCTCAAACTCTGTCCGCAGGTCCGTGGAGGACTGTTTCTTGTAACTGCGGATGCGGTCGTCGCAAAGCAGTGTCTGCCAATCCATACTTACCTCCTTACTGCTTTCCCGCCTGAGTCCTGCCCCTTATAATCCATCAATCCCGGCAATAATACCGGGCCCTGACAGGACAAAACGCGGGATACGTTTCATTCTAGTATATCGGAAGTCGATTCCCCTGTCAAATATGCCTTTTATATGTCAGAATATGCCCTAAACATGCGTCTATATCTATTATCAACAAAATCGTGAAAAAAGCAACAAAAAACTGCATCTTTTGCAGTTGACATCCATTGTTATTTGTGATAATTTTAAATGAGAAAAGCAAATGAATAGGTTCTTCGGGGCAGGGTGTGATTCCCTACCGGCGGTATAGTCCGCGACCCGCTGCATGCGGCTGATTTGGTGTGATTCCAAAACCGACAGTATAGTCTGGATGAGAGAAGACAATTTTGTTCCTATGAATATTGGGTGTTATCCCTTATTTATATTGACTATGAAGTTAATCTCAGGTTCCCCGGAACCTGAGATTTTTTGTTTCCTGGAACTTCATTCATTGCCGAACCACCGTATCAAAAGCACTTATCAAGGAGGATTTGCTATGAAAACAAAATGGAGTATTCAGAAACTAATTTACACCGGTATGCTGGCCGCAGTTGCCGGCGCCCTCATGTCACTGGAATTTTCCGTTCCAATGATGCCGCCCTTTTACAAGATTGACTTCAGCGATGTTCCGTCCATTATTGCCCTGTTCCTCATGGGGCCTGCTTCAGCTGCCTGGGTGGAAATCATTAAAATCATTATCAAGCTTATCACGGTAGGCACCAATTCCATGTATGTAGGGGAATTTGCCAATCTCATCGGAGTTGCATTGTTTGTAATCCCAATGTGGGCAGTTTACAAAAAAGGCGGGAAGACCCGCCGGGCAGCAATCGCGTCATTGGCTGTCAGCGTCCCCATCCGGACTCTGTTCGCCTGTTTCTGCAATGCATTTATCACCCTACCCCTTTATGCAGCGGCCATGGGACTCCCTCTGAACCAGGTGATTACCATGGTGGCCGCGGTCAATCCGGCCATCAGCGATCTGACCACCTTCATCTTTTTAGCTACCATTCCCTTCAACCTGATTAAGCTTGGACTTAACTGCTTTGTGGGATATCTGCTGTACACCAGACTGCTGGCAGTTTATCCGGCTGTGAGAACCGCGTGAGGAAATGCGGGTTAAAAAACAATCAGGAGGTTATATACACATGATACGAAATTATCGGGACTTAACCCGGTTAGAGATGGAGCAGGTCAACAAGGATGAAACCATTGTACTGATTCCCCTGGGCGCGCTGGAGCAGCACGGAAACCAGGCGCCTCTGGGTACGGACGATATCATCGCAGAGGCCATGACAGACTATATACGCAGGGAGTTGGAAGGAGAGCCGTCATCTGAGGATTCAGATTTTCCCATGCTGGTATTTCCGGTCATCCCCGTAGGTCTGAGCACAGAACACAGGAACTTCTGCGGCTCCATCACATTGAAACCCGACACCTATTACCATATGCTGTATGATATCAGCACCAGCCTGGTACACCACGGGTTTAAGAAGCTGGCCTTTCTGGTGTGCCATGGAGGAAATGCCCCTATTGTACAGGTTTTGAGCAGGGAACTTCGCAGTGAGTTCGGCATCTCTCCCTTCATTCTTTCATCCGGGGCCTTTAGCCATCCGGATGTGACGGCCACCATTTCAGAGGGAAATATCTGGGACTTCCATGGAGGCGAGATGGAAACCTCCATGGTCATGGCCGTGGACCCGTCCCTGGTAAAGTTAGATACCTCAGAGGCAGGAATTCCAACTGCATTTAAAGACAATCAGGCACTGAGGCCTTATGGAAACGTATCCATTGGCTGGGTGTCCGAGGACTGGAAAACAGCAGACGGCAAACCCATAGGAATCGGCGGAGACCCGTCAGGCGCCACGGCTGAAAAAGGACGAATTATTCTGGAAACCAGCGCCAAGGTGCTGGTGCCGGGGCTTAGAGAGATTCGGGCATGGAAAGGGTGAGGGAGGCCCGCGTTCTTTATACCCTATAACAGTTTTATGGCAAAGGTGGGTGTTCGCCCACCTTTCTTGTTGCGTGTTGTTAGTTATAGCTAATGTTTATGATTCAAACTATACTGTTTTCTTAGAAAAAGGGGAATGATGTTTTGACTAAACGTAATCCTGAATTTGGCGGATTCTCAGCTTGCTTCGCTGTGAGGGCAGAGACTGACCAGAAAGGAAAAGCCACTCCGCCCGCGAGGACGGAGACCCTAACCCAGCTAGCATGGGGAGACAACCAAGCAGATTTCAACCCACTCCGCCCGCGAGGACGGAGACTATCACTTGCGTTTCAACATTCATTAGTTCGCTATTTCAACCCACTCCGCCCGCGAGGACGGAGACGTTAAACGGCCCAATGTTTCGCGAAAGCCCATTCTATTTCAACCCACTCCGCCCGCGAGGACGGAGACTAGCAATGACCAGCGATAATTTAATAGGCGGTATGTATTTCAACCCACTCCGCCCGCGAGGACGGAGACCTCCTGGACTGGCTACGATGATTATTTGGAGCAAGATTTCAACCCACTCCGCCCGCGAGGACGGAGACAGGCCAGACAGCGGTTTAGATTCGTCATTGTGCGATTTCAACCCACTCCGCCCGCGAGGACGGAGACGACACAAGTTCGTCCGGGTCAAGCTCCCCATTGGATTTCAACCCACTCCGCCCGCGAGGACGGAGACAAATTTGTATGGTCATACCATTATGTATGATGCGATTTCAACCCACTCCGCCCGCGAGGACGGAGACCAAAACATATGCCGAGGGCAAAAAGGATGGTATGATTTCAACCCACTCCGCCCGCGAGGACGGAGACATTGTCTTGTATGATGTTGTAACTTATGGTATAGATTTCAACCCACTCCGCCCGCGAGGACGGAGACTTCTTTTAATTTACTATCCATCTATCTATAAAAATTTCAACCCACTCCGCCCGCGAGGACGGAGACGGTAAATATTCTGTTAATTTAGCGAGGTAATGATATTTCAACCCACTCCGCCCGCGAGGACGGAGACTTATTGTGTGATTAAACTTCCGTTTACGTGCACCGATTTCAACCCACTCCGCCCGCGAGGACGGAGACTATGCTGCAATCGTTAGGGGGCATAATAAATACAATTTCAACCCACTCCGCCCGCGAGGACGGAGACACCTTTAACCAGATAACAGTAACCACCACGATATATTTCAACCCACTCCGCCCGCGAGGACGGAGACCACGTTATGCTAATGCACCAGGACGCAAATGTGATTTCAACCCACTCCGCCCGCGAGGACGGAGACATCCTCTGGCATTGGAAATTGAGATGGTATGGGATATTTCAACCCACTCCGCCCGCGAGGACGGAGACTGCCCGGAAGGGCAGAAAGGAACAAATATATGAATATTTCAACCCACTCCGCCCGCGAGGACGGAGACCATCATGATTCAAGGGATAAAATATAAGCCCTTTATTTCAACCCACTCCGCCCGCGAGGACGGAGACCTGAGCCTTTCAGATATTAATGGTAAAAAGCCAATTTCAACCCACTCCGCCCGCGAGGACGGAGACCCCCTATGTAACAGGTATCGCACAAACATGGGCATTTCAACCCACTCCGCCCGCGAGGACGGAGACATCCATTTTGTCAAAGTCTGGGACGTCCTTAACTATTTCAACCCACTCCGCCCGCGAGGACGGAGACGAAGAGGACCGTTATCGCAGAAAAGACGATGATATTTCAACCCACTCCGCCCGCGAGGACGGAGACGTTAATGACGATAGCGTTGGCGCCAATTTAATCGACATTTCAACCCACTCCGCC